>Ga0164243_10000462_pt1 | contig 76353 bp, 69 predicted proteins | sample OricompcompostOP_FD_108781 | JGI IMG/M metagenome (GOLD analysis project Ga0164243, IMG submission 108781) | Organic Plus compost microbial communities from Emeryville, California, USA - Original compost - Organic plus compost (OP) | ecosystem: Engineered > Solid waste > Mixed feedstock >... | reverse complement strand
TTCACCGGGACGGTTTATCATCACGTCCGTTACCCCTGGCCGGTTCAGGTATTCGGAAATACCCAACCGGTCCAGGATATTGCGGGCGCTGATATCCGGGGCATAGCCCAGATCCATTTTGCTCACAACATCCATTCTTTTCACCTATCTGGTTGATGAACTGTAAAAGTACGGCTGTACAAGCTCATAGACCGACCTGAAATCCACATCACGCGCCACCATGACGTTAACGAGGGTTCCCTGGTTAACATAGCCGGTCGGCGGGATATTGATCGTATTTTTCAGGGCTTCGGTCGCCATATCTTCGGCAGAATCCGAGGAACTATCAAAAGTCACCCCGCCCTGGTTGCGGCTGCGGTTATCGGCAAACTTGATGGCGTCCTTGATGAGGCTCAACATGATCGCCCCACCAAACCGCTGCCAGAAATGGGTATCGACCTGCGCCTCCTGGCCGGAAGCGCCCAGGGCATCCGCGCTCGGGCTGTTGATCGTCACGGAAACACCGGCGGGCGTCTCGATGGTGGACCACAACACATATACCCGCGCCTGGCCCTGTACCAGGGCCGAGGTCTGTTCACCGATAATTTCAGAACCGCGCTCGATGAGCAGCACCCGGCCATTGGCCGAATACACGTCTTTCGTGACCATGCACCGGGTAATGCCTGGCTGCGTTGTCACAATCATGGTATTGAGCGTACAACCAATGCTGGTGCCTTTTCTGAGCAAATACGTCAGGTCCGCCCGAGTCATAGCGACGGTCGGCTCGGTTTTGGTTGGCCGCAGCTTTGCAGCAAAACCATTGGCTGATGAGCTTTCCGTGCGGCTGACCGGCGCAGCCGCGCTATTTGCGCCCGTGCTGGAACCCTTACCGCCTGACACGTTCAGCAGCACATCCCCCGTTAAACGCCGGTCTACCGGCTTTTCTTCCTTAGGCTGGGCTACGCCAGGTGTCACCGGTGAAATTTGACCCGTTTGCGGCTCCATCCCCGGCGCTGACGGACTTCCGGGAGGCATGGCCGGAGGCGTCGCGGGAGGCGGCGGCGGTGGCGGCGTCAATTCCGCCATTTCCTGAGAAAAGTTCTTTGGACGGCTATTTTTAATCATGTCCAATTCTTTTGGCGTCGTTTCCTCGGGTTCACTGCGGCCAGACAGACTCATAAATGCCAGAACCAGCAACGCCACGGCGAGCATCATCGCCCCAAAAACAAACACCTTGCCTACATTGGTTTTTTTCTTGGTTGTCAGGTTCTGCGGCAAGCCCCGCTCAACCTCGTCATCCCCAATTTTCTTATGCAGGGTTTCGTGCTCGTCCGGCTCTACCTGGTTGGACCCATCCCCGAACGTAAGTTCGCGGTCTTTATCATCTTGATTCATAATGATTATTCCTTATTTCACGATCCACTATTTCACGATCCGAACTCGGCCATCAATGCCGGATCCAGTCTGATTAAAGCGGCCACGCTGGCTAAAGCCACGGTTATCCACGCCCAGCACGGTATTGCCCAGGCGAAGCACAAATTTCTGGCTCAGCTCATGGACAACGACCGTATTGCCCTCGACATGCAGGTTAACCAGGGATTCCGTGCCGTCCGGCATGATTTTGTAGATCGACGGCATATCCCGGCCATTATCAAATTCCAGGTAAGTAAAGCGGCCATCGTCGTACATGGCGGTCGGCGTCAGGGTCTTATCGCCATAGCCCCAATAGTTCTGATTGGCCCGAACCACATTAGGACGCAGTTTTTTGCCGCTCAGGATCTCATGGGCCTGGTCGTTTTTAGCCCGCTGCGCAGCCAGATTGGCCCGCTGGGTGTCGGGATACCGAAAGCGCAGCACATACGTGGGAGCCTGGCGGCCCCGGCCATCAATCGACAGCTGAAACACATAGGTACGCTTATTGGTTGTCACAATCAGGTTGGTTTCTGGATTGGGAGCCGTGGGCTTGAAAATGATATTGTTACCCTTGACGTTCAGCTTCCAGGCTTCGGAATCACCCATGCCCAGGGCCGCGCTGTCGCCATCCAGGCGCTCATCTTCTTCAAGCTGCACCAGGACAGCCCGCCCAATCTGCGCCCGAATATGGAACACATTATTAGGGCTATAGGTAACGGTCTGGATTCGCGCATCCTGGCTTGAACCCTTGGGAACTGACAAGGCGCTGGCCTGGCCGGACATAAAAATGGCCGCTGCTGCGGCCAGAAATGCAAAAATTGGCTTTTGTTTCATGGTTATCCCCTCGCCCTTACTGAGTCGCTACCGCTTCCGGGTCGATCCGGTAGCTCATGACCTGGAATCCCAACGGATTCACAAGGCGATCCTTTTCAGTGATCGGTTTATTGACATACCGGTACGCAACCGTAGCCAGCATGCGTTGTGGTGGTGGCGCTTTGGCCTGGTCCGAAGTCAGCATTTTGACTTTGCGCTCAAAACGCACCTGGGCCACGTCCCCTACCCAGCTCACGCTAATGACCCTGATATCGACCCGCGCCCTATCCTTGAGAACCTTGTAAGGCGCAGCGGGTGAATCGAATAGGCCCGCAATATCATTCTGAATCTGCGGGGAACTCATCAGCATGGCGGCGTCATATCCTGCCTGGACAGTCCACCAGTCGTAACCCTCACGAAAGCGGATATATTGCCCGAGCCAGAACTTATCAATCGCTTCGTCATATTTAAGCTTCTTAATGTCCCGGATCGAAGTCACCACGTCCGTGGCACCGGTATTGTTATCGACCCGCAGCACAAAGGGCTGAACCGACTTTAGGGGAGTCAGGCCAATGACAGCGCCGACCGCCAGCACGGAAATAAACATGCTGACCCCGGCCACGCGCCATGCCACTTTATTATTACGCCTGACCGCATCAATTTGAGAACGCTCAAATTCCTGGGCCTTCTGGATAAAGGTAATCGCCTCCTGCCGTGGCGACGGCTCGGCATTTTGCTTTTTCTTCTTAAAGAACATGGCGCACCTCTCCTGTTATTTCATAGGTTGGGTTGATCGGAAAGGGCGTACCCTTTGGTTCCGGCGCTGGCGTATGGCTGGCGCATGCAGCCAGAGAAACCAACATCAGCACACTTAAAAAAAGCTTTTTCATGAATTACTCCCATGAGCAAATTGTTTTTGTTAAAGAACAAAATCAGTTTCTAAAGACGAAAAAAAACCGCATGCAGATGCGGTTCTATATATGCTGTTAAAAATGAGAATGCTAGGAGCTATCTAGCATAAAGGTCGTTTAGCTCGTCAAGTCCCCGGAGGTGGATCACACCAATCACAATCAATGTGATAAAACCAATACCAAACGTCATTTCCGACCAACCATATTTTGTATATGTCAGTGCGCCAAGCCCTATCACCCAATTTAAAGTGAACAGAACACACATAATTGCACAAAATACAGGAAAGCGGCGGAGCCACATCATTAAGACAAAGGCAGCAACACCTACGAGCCAGGATTTTGTGATCATCCCACCCACACCCGCAAGCCATGTCAGCTCAAGGTTAAACAGTAATGACATGCCACGGGTTACTCTGTCTCGCGCAATTGCACGGCGATAGACCGCTTCTAATCCCTGACTCATAATTTTCTCCTTTAATCTTGACTAGCTCGATTATTTCCGCCAGCTCTCCTACCCTTACTAGTGAGGTTATTGTATATACGGCCAATCCCACCAGCAAAACGACTGACTGTGCGACCATGGGAATCGGCCATAGCTCCGCCTGTCAATGCCGAAGCAATGCTAGGGATACTCAAGGCAGTCAATGACAAAATGAAGGTTAAAACTAGCAATTGGCCCACGATATCCCATGCTTTCGCTAAATCCCACGTAGCCGAATCATCTACCCACCGTTTAACATGGTTAGAGACAAAATCGCTTTGAATAACTGTGAGCAATGTGAACATGGCAATTGTCACTGCATAATTTAAGCACTGACCGATCCAATTCATCGAATACTGACGTGTTCCCGGAAAAAGTGCAGCGCCCAGAAAGAGCGGTCCTATCATCAGTGTCAATGCTAAACATACCTTGGTAATAAGGTAAAACGCAAATGCCAAAAGGAACAGCCAGTACCCGGCTATCATAACGATGAACTTGGCACCTAATACAGGCAAATGTACTGAAAACTCATACCATGCGGCATCTTGCGAAATATCGTCAAGCCGGGCAACCATCAAATCAATATTCTGCAACCCCGTTTCTACCGCTCCCACGCTAGTTTCTTGATACCCAAATAGACCGCTTAGATCATCCGGCAATGCATAAATCATGCCCGCTAACTTTGTGTAGTTACCCGCATTAAACGCGAATGCAATAATGACAAGCCATATTAGCACTCGCTTTGAGATATCAACGATTGATTCATCCAATCCCCGGTTGTAGTAGTAGAACGTTAGAAGAACAACATACAGGCTCAGTCCAATCGAAAAAATAGGGGCAATCCCTTCAATGAATTGCCCCGCTTTTTCAAATAGATCTGGCCCGAGCTTGGAAGTGAAGACTTCCGTTAACTCGGAAACAGTACTCATATTTATCCTTTACATGAATCTATTCCTTTGCCGAGGAACATGCTTTCTTAGTGTAAAACTGTTCGCAAACCTCCTGGCCTAGAGATTTTTTGCAACTCTTAGCATCAACTTTGCTATCTTTACCAGCTAATTGTGCTCTCCTTTTGCAAGATGCGATTTTTGAATCCTTATTAATAATCTCACCCTTTTGTGGCATCGGAACATGCGTATCAGATTGCTGTGCAACTGCATTATGCTGTGCAATAAAAACAAAGGAAAAACTCATTACGCCTGCAATCAAAAACTTCCGCATGTCAACTCCTATCAAAAGAAAATTTTTAAGAGCGATCTACAGATGCTGTAAATCGCTCCCGAATTTTATAAGGATGCTACACCATGCGATTAATTGCAATTGGCAGTTGTTCTATTTGCCCATGCTTTCATTGCACAATTGTTATATTTGGCTAGCTTGCGGCTTTCGATTTCCTTTTGAGTCTCATAAAGTCGAGCCATCATATCTAGCTTGACCTGAGTATTCATAATGGTTGCATTCTCTGTTGCAATACGATTTTGCAGATCAGCCGCCGCCTTTACATCCTGGGTCAGATCGATTTGACCCATTAAGCCCTCGATGTTGCCAAGTCGGGCCTTCGTATCTTCAAAAGCCTGTTCCGAAAACTGCTGGATGGACGCCAGATTTTTAAGGCTGGCTGCCGGATCGAATCCTTTCAGATTGGTAATACTGGAAACGTCAACATTCGCAGCTTTGTAAATATCAGCCCATTCGGAAGGAATTACATCTTTCACCTGGTCTTTGAGCAAATTGCCCAGGTTTCGCGTACCAGTCACAGCTTTGACCTGATTTTTAAGCTCTGTGATCTGCGAAATTTGGTTTTCAATCTGCGTTTTCATCTGTTCCAGTTGCTGGGCCATTTGAGCGATCGCACCCAAGTCGGTAGTCGGAACACCAGCATTGACGGCACTGGACAAAGAAAAGGCCGCAATCAATGCGGCCTGTTTCATATATTTCAGGGTTTTCATTCTGATATTTCCTAGAAAATTAATAAAAATGTACATTTACCACCACAATCCCGCCCTGCCGGTGCGCATCGGCCAGGGACGGGTTACCACAAGAACGTAAGTATTTTGATTACCTATGCGGCTTTCTTGCGCTTGGCCTGCCGCGCCTCTCGTACCCGTTCCTTGAAAACCGGATACCAGACGTCAGGCGAAACATTGCCCAGCTCGTGCAATACGTCATTGAGAATCGCCACATTGTCAGAAGAACCAGACAGCACGGCCATTTCATCCTCAAAACCATAAAGATTCATCTTGGCAAATGCCGATTGCCGCGATTGGCGAATTAAGAATGTGCGTGAATCCAAGGGCAATTTCACCAGCTCCTCGTATTCTTTGTAGGTAATACCGGTGCGGCTGTAACTGCCTTCGTACTCCGCATCAGGGTTAGGCAAAAATATCTTGGTCGGCGTTTGCTGCACAATGGCTGCAAAGATCGGGCTGTTGATGGCATCCTCGGGGCTTTGGCTGGTTAAAATCATCCACCCGCTACGCTTCCGGTCAGTTTTCAGGCTTTTGAGCATAACGTCCTGAGTCATTTTAAACTTCGCCGGATACCAGAACTCCTCGACAACGGTTGCTAACATGCCGCCCGAGGCCGCCACCCTCTCAAACATTCTCGAATGCAAATAGAACAAATATGCTAAAACTGGTTCCGTAGGCAGATATTTTTCTTTGAGGATATCGGTCAGATCAAAACCAATCCGGTAAAATTCATCCGGATCAAAATCGTTTGACGGGTTATCCAAGCACCAGGCATACCGACCGCCCTCACTACGACACCAGAGCGACAATCGAATCCTGAGACTATCCGGATTGCTTGGATCGTGTGGAATTGATTGCAGCAACACACTGAAATTGCGATTTTCAAAGTTGATGGTGTTCATCAAGGTATCGACTGCAAGCTGGATCTGCTTTTCTTCTGCCGCCGTGATTTTCCCATCAGCCGTTCTACCGCAAATGCCGACAAGGTGATACAGGAATTCACGGGTTTTAGGGCTATCGGGCATTTGAAACGGATTGCACCCTGTCGGCTCCCCTTCTTTAAGCGAATAATATGTGCCGCCCATGTTCTGAACAAATATTTTCATTCCCTCGTCAAGATCCATGACGAACAAATGAGGATTAAATCGCATTGTGAAAGCCAGCAGCGAGGTTTCAAGCGTCGTTTTCCCGGTACCCGTTGCGCCTAGGATCAAGGTATGACCGGCGATTTTGTCACCTACGTTATCCTCCTTAGGGTTGGAAAAGTGAAAATTGAAGTCATAAATTGTGTTGGACACGGTTTGCAGCGGCATGATCGCTGAGCCGTCCCCAATCGGGTTACCATGGCTTTTGCCGTGGGAATAGTTGTGCATCCCGAATGTGGTTGCCAGATTAACGGTCGATTTCGGGAAACAGCGCGGTTTGTGCTTTGAGCCAGGCACCTGGCTAAAGTACGTCGCCGGGGCCGACAGCCCAGCTTTCACAAAGCGATAGCCGCCCGAGTTCTGAAACCGGGTATAGACCCTGGCCCCATTCTGCGACGCTTGCTTTGCCGTATCACCGTAGATCACCAGGACGCTGTGATATTCACCAAACATCAATTCGCCGGATGCCAAGCCGCCCTGACCGGCCTGCAGCTCGTCCTGCTGTTCGATGGCCTGGTCCCCCACCGAACGCAAGTTGTTCAGTTGTTTTCTGATAGTTTCCTGCATCGCTGACGAATCAACATAGACAAAGGATTGCGTCAGATTAAATTCGCACGGCAGGTCCAAAATCCCCGTCAGCACCTTCACCTTAGAGATCCCGAAGTCTTTCAGATCAAAGGAAGCGGCAAAGCGGGTGCCCTTCTGGCTTCGGATTTCGCACACATCCGTACCAAAATGCAAATCTGAACTCGCCAGGGTCTGATAGGCATCTACATTAGAGAGCGGGATATCCTCCTGCACCCCATTGATCAAAGAACCAAAGAAAGAATACACCTCAGAAAATAGGGTCCCATTCTGATTTTGCCATGCCGTCAACGCCACCGGATCATAGGGCTGCAACCCTTGCATCAGGACTGTTAGCAGGTCCTGCGCCTCTTTGATCCCATCATCGAAATCTTCATATTTAACCAGGGCCGTCAAATAGAAAATATTCTCGAAATAGTCCCCTGTCTTGAATTTTTCCAGGTATTTGGTGGAAAACTCCTGGCAAAAGGTATTGTCGAAATCATATTCCCTGTCAAATGCCTTTTTGCGCCGCTGCAAGGTCGTCCACAGCGCCAGCCGGTTGCCCAGGGTTTTACCGGCCCCGGAAAGCAGTCGCGCCAGCTCGGTAAAATGGGCCTGTATGTGAGATTCCGCCTCGCTCTCAAAGGGCATGCCCTCAAGCCGGATCACAAACCCAAAATACCCTGTCTTGATGTGGAACAGTTCAGCGGTGATATGTTGGGATATTTTCGGCAGGAACATATCGCCGGAGGTCTGTTTTTTCAGTATGTTGTTCAACAAATCGCTGATAATCATTTAAATTTCTCCCGAAGTGGGTAGCCAAAATAGTGGTCGTCCCATTGAAAAATGAAGCATTGCGCCGATAGAACCAGCACATCAGCTCATAGCCAATGATCTTTAAAGCTTGGTCATCGTTGCGCGAGACGGTTCTCATGAAAATGACCACAGGAATGGGAATCAGCAAAAACAGCAGGGCCTTGCCCTTGAGAACACTCAAAAGGAGCATTGTCAAAGCAAGGCTGCCGCCCATTACCAACGCCAGCGGAATCACTGGTATTCCCAAAACCATGGCTGCACGACCCAGCGCGTTGAACGTGGGATAGCCATTTTTTTCATAGTGTTTGTCGTCTTGCATGGGCGGAACCCCTTATATTTAAAAGCTGATGGAACCACCAGAAGTGAAAATCCACGTCGCCGCCGTAATGCCCGCACCAGCACCGAAGATCCACAGTCCAATTTCCAGAACATCGCCCCATGTTTTGCGACCGGCAAAACCCTGGAACAAGCACCACAGCAACGCGCACCCTGCCAAAAGTCCCACCACAAGATAGATCCCGTCACGAATATTCTCAATCATGGAACCCGCCTCATTGGCAAACCCTTGGGCCATAGCCATTTGTGACCCCAACAGGAGGGCGAACATCATTAACGACTCAGCCACCTTACGAACAAAATTTTTTGAAACGTGTGTCATCATTTTTTCCTTGAAAATCAAAAATTAAGAACGAAAAAAAACACCCGCTTGGAGTGTCTGGTACTAAAAAGAACTCAAATTGTTTGCTGGATACTATGTCATCATTTCCTCAAAAATTGTCCTCCTATTTAAATATTTTTCACACTCATTCAATCTATTATGAATATTCAAAATAAATGCATGCGCTACTTTCCATGATTTATATAGCTGATATGACCTCTGCGGCAGCTTGTGGTCCTCTCTTGGCCTCCCATTGAGCGTACAGTAACTTTTCATTGGCCTCCACGAGAGCTTGCGCATCTGAACGAGTTATCCCCAATGCGTCCTCAATATGAATACAAACTTGATCTTCCCATTCAAAGAATTTCATGCATAACTCCCAAATAGTTAAATAGTTATATAGCTATATACCTACTTAATCACCAATCCCCGAAAGCATCCCAACTGGCCGTTTCACGCTTCTCTGTGGCCTGCGTAGTTACAGCGCGATCCGATTCAGCCTGGCGCTTCACCTTGGCGCTCGTGATCTTCTTAACCGTAGCTTTGACTGGCCCCTGCAAGGGTACCGTAGCATTAATGGCCGGAATCCGTAATTTTTGCGCCTCGGTATTTGCCGCTGCGGCCAACTGGATCCGCTTCACATAGGGGGGCTGGCCTTTGAAATCCTGCCTGAAACCCGTTCGGAAATTGCCACTGTAATAGCAGGACAAGGCTTTCTGCAGGGCAACTTGCGAATCAACATTTCCGGCCCGAGTAAAGCAATCCTCCAGGATCTGCGCGCCGGTTTGCAGGTTTTGGCATGGTTCAAACACCGTTTCATAGGTCAGACCGAATTTTGGCAGATTGTACTTATTAATCTGCGCCAGGCCCATGCTGAAATTTTTCCCGGCCTTGTGCAGGGCCTTGACCGTCGCAATTGCATCTTCCAACGTCTTGGGTTGCGGCACTGAACCACCCACCACGCCGATGGCATAGGGGTTGAACCCACTTTCTGTGCGGGCCAGCGCCTGCAAGGTGCTGGCATGGACCGTGGGCGCACATCGTGTCGCCAGCTGGTTAAAAGTCAGCTCGGCGGCTTCTTGCGCCGGTTTTCCCTCCTGGACGGCCTGAGCCGGGCGCAAGATGCACAGCCCGGCCAGTAGCACGAATGCGGCCACCCTCATGGCCTTGAATCCTGTCATGATTAACCTCTCATCTGAAAATACATGGCTGCGGTCCCGGCCAATGCCCCGACAGCCACCACCAGGGCGGCGCCTGCCACCCGTCCCATGCGCTTGACGCCGCCCAGGGCGCTACGCGCTACCCTACCCTCAATCTGTACGGCCACCTGTTGATTTTTCACCATGAGTTCGGCGACCACCCTTTCCCGATACTGACTCAATTCCGAATACATGGCATTGATTTTTACCAGGCGCTCATCCAACTGCGCGAGAAATGCCTGGTCTTGCTCGGCTCGGCTGGCGTTTTGCTGCGCAAACGCCCGGTGCAAGCCCTTTTCCTGTAACAAGATCAGCGTAAGCAAGGGATCATCTGGCGCTAATTTTGTTTTTGTCAGGTTAAAAACCTCATTTACCAGCTCATCGGTCCTGGTCTGCATACTGTTTCCCTCTCAAATAGCGGGCCAGCCCTAGGAACCCTGGGGACCGGCCCGCCCGATTACTGCTGCGGTGGATCTACAAAATGGCCATCTTCCTTTTCCACCCCGATATAGACCGGGACAACATCCACGGTATATTCGTTATCGGCATAGACCTTGCAATAACCTGGTAACTCGTTTTTGATGTACTCCACACGCTCGATGCGCACCGTGTCATCGTCGCTACTCCACTTGTTCCAGCCCTTATCAACGATTTTTTTCTCGTAATAGGCTTTATTCAGGTTATTCAGATAGGCCGCATCACAATTGCCCGCGCCCCTGGCAATGGCATTGATCAGCTCGGGTTTCTGATACTGCGTGAAAACCGGATCTTCTTCCGTTGGACACATACTTAAAAAGTCGCGTCGTGCCTCGAAAGTTTTGTCCGGACGGGTGAATTTGATAGCAAAATACCGGCGCAGATACCCTTGGCAATCGCTTTCCCCCCGGCCAGCGCCACTAGCCAGGCATAGCAACGCCCCGCAAGCGTCGGTTTCATCACCCGACAATTCCCTAGCCTGCGTCGGAAATGAAAAAGCCGCCAAACTGGCGGCTACGGTGAGCATCAAAGCAGGCACTTTATGCTTGCTTGTCTTTTTCAGCAGGAACATCATTTTTTTCTCCTAAATTAATAGCATCCAACTGCTCGAAAATACCGCGTTTAAACATCACAATGCGCTGCTTACTCATTATGAAAAATTGATCTGACTTCGCTACCTCATCGAAAGTCAGGTTTTGGGAAGTCATGCTGCGAATGTCCGCCCCGAATGTGTCTTTTGTGCGGTCTGCAATATCCACCAGGCCACGAATCAGCCCCTTATGATTCTTATAAACCCCCATTTCATGAAAATCCCGAATCTCCTTAACTACCTGGCCCTGATAGTTGTTAAACCACACAACGGTGTGTGTATTCAGGGATTTAAGGACTGTAGCCAGAGCCAACACGGTATCGCTTAAAGCCTGGCCGCCCAACAACGGCACATGTATATATACCGTGGTGCCAGACCCGCGCAAGAAATCAACCACGCCGTTTTCATTCAAATAAGCCAGCAACGGTACAAAGGTTGTCGCGCCATTATCAATAACGCCGGTCCCGTCCAGGGTAAGAATTTTCTCAATCAACGGATCAAACTGTCTTGGGTCGATTTCACCTTTGGAGGTCAGAATATTGATCAGATCGACATTTAGTGCAGCCATCTGTGAAAAACTTTTATTCACCGGATCGGTATCAAAACAATGGACTGGCTTGCCGGTTTTCTGAGCAAGATACTGTGCAAGGATAGATGAGGTAAAAGTTTTCCCGGCCCCGCCCTTCCCTTGCATAACAAAATGTACTGTTTTCATGAAACTCCCTGATAGTTAATGGTTGGTGCGGCTTCTGATGATTCTCAAAACCTCATCACACTGCATTTTTCCGTTGATATAGGCTTTCAATTCATCCGGGGTAAGGACTTTATTTTCGATGGCCTTCATAATCAGTTGAGATTGACTGGCCTCCTGACCCTTTTTACATTTGCGGCTATATTTCACAGCCTTGTGCCAGCCAGTTTTTCCAGAGCATGGAACTTTAAAATAATGATGCTTTGGCTTTTCTTCCTCAAACGAGGCAGAATGATACAAATCACGCAATGACTTAGCGATATATAGCTTGATACGCTGGGTATCCGCCGTTACTTCAAAAGTGTCAAATTTTGCATCGTTAGCATATTCATACCGGATCTGGATTGGCATATCAGGATAGTTGCTGCGGCAAACCTTCAAGTAATAGGCTTTCCATTCTGTCCTGTTAATATTGCCCTCGGCCCGATAATTAGGTGTCCACACAATCCTGCGCTCTGATAGCGCGGATATGATGGACTGATCAATATGGATAATTCTTGGAAACTGGCGGTTTAAAACCTTGTCTGGTCTGAATGAACCCACTGCGGCATGCCCACGATCAAAGGAATAATGAATACTTCCAATGTATTGCAATTCTGACTTCCTGGGCCGCCAAAGAACTTTTCTCTTTTTGCGAAACTCATACCAGTCCCGTTGTCTCTCTGGGATCTGGTATATCCCCTCATGCTCATGTTGTTGCGCTTGAAAAGGCAATGCATTCATATAACACCTGTTTATTAGTTGTGCAGCAAATTGGTTCAGCCAATAAAAAACCGCCAGTTAAAAAATGGCGGCGATATATTTCTGGATACTGCGATCGATGCTTCACTAAATAGCCTTTCTCCTACCCCAAAGCTATTTAGCAAAACCCCTTGCTATGACAGCAAGTAGATTCAGCGCCCGGCAATCCGAGCTAAATGGTATTGGTGCGGATAACTTGTATCCGCACCCAAATGTCGGTGTGCGTGTCGTGTTGCACGTTCGCCTGCTGGAATAACTTATTCTCAGTGCCCTTACCCGATTGCAAGGGACGGGACGCCCAACAACAGCAATCCCGTGGAGGCTTTGATCCAGGCCCTCCGGCGCACCTGACGTACTACTGGACTAGACAAGCTAGCCAGGTTCTGTGTATCACTTCGACTTAGTGACTCGGCTGTATTTTTGTTAAAGAGCTAATGGCGTTAACCATTAGCTAAATTATAGCAATGCTATAAAATTCAAATCAATAGCACGGCTATAAAACAATTGTAAATTTTTGGTTATACCGCTGGTGTGTGCTTTTATAGCAACGCTTTAATTTTGAGTGTCGCCGCCTTCGTTAAGCAGTTTCTTTATGAATCCTTGTAGTTTTGCTTTTTCACCAGGAGTCAAATTATCAAAGTCATCAGGATGAGGAGTTACCCATTGATAATATGCGCGGATTTTATTTGCTATTGTTGGGCTGAATTCGTCAATCTTCACATTCAACCCTTTAGCAAATGCCAAAGCATGCTCAACGGTTAATGCTCGCCGTCCATTAAGCAATTGCCAGACCATTCCATGAGATCCAATGCCATATTCGGTCCCGAACTCTTCTAATGTCGATTCAGTTATCGTTTTATAGAGCGACTTTAAACGAGCGGCATCTTCCTTTTGCCAATCTTTCATAGTATCCGAATGCGAAAAAGTTAAATGTAGCAATCCGGAAACACCATTTTGATACTTATGCTATAAAATTGAAATTATATTTTTTATAGCAATGCTATCTATATATGACAAATAATATAATCGCTCTTTATCTGAAAAAACACCGAATGACACAAACAGATTTTGCTGCAAGCGTTGATGTTTCTATCGGTGCTGTGCACCAATACATCAATGAAATAAGACCTGTGTCAGATAAAGTATGTGTAAGAATCGAAAAATTCACACAAGGGGAACTCAATAGAAAAAACCTCCGGCCAGACGATTGGCGGGAGGTTTGGCCGGAAATCGAAAATTTTCAATATCCTAATGCGATGAAACTATCAGAATGAATATTATCCAGCTAATTTAGCACTGACATACCGGTTCATACTGACGCCCTGCTCAGCAGCGGCAATCGCTAAATTGCGATGGACAAGAGGCGGCACACGCACGCGAAATTCCCCGCTATATTGTTTATCAGCGATGGCTTCAGGGATCGGTTCCCCGCTTTGCAGCATGTCGTTTACCACATCTGCAACCACCTGCATAATTCCGACCAATGCCTTTGCCGGATCCGCAGCCAACCACGATAACGAAGGAAATTCGGCGCACAGGCCGACATACTCCTGGTCCTCTGGAGACCAACTCACCCGGTATGTGTAGTGTTTAACGTTCATGTTTGTAATCCCAAAAATCCATTACAAGCCCTTGAGCTTGTCCAATGCGGCCAAGACCTGTTTCACCTGGTAGGCTTTAGCCTTACCGCCATCGTTTTGAATATTGATACGGGGATCACCTTGCCACGGTGTCTTAAAGATCACGTGGCTGGAACCGCTAGATCGCGGCTCTCCAAAAAATTCTGTACAGATTTTCAACAACTCTGAAAAACGAACATTTACAGGCTCATTTTTCATTTTTGCTAGAATTTTATCAATGCCAGCCATCAGTGCTACCCGTTGATCATTTTTATTATGGTATCACTATTGGCACCACATATCAATCTGCAAATTTATGCATATGTGCCAAACTCGCTGTAAATTATTTCCTACTCCACCCTTCCAAAGGATGCACGGCTACTACCCCGTGTTGCCACTTGTGCGTGTCATCTTCGCACCACTACGCATACCGGAATTATGAGTTCTCAGTGCCTCTATAGTAGTCTAGAGGACGAATAACCAAATCTTACGGTTACCCGTGGAGGCTTCTGTGTCAGGCCCTCCTGCGTACCTGCCCATAACGCTGGATAATACCGCTTCGTCCAGGGTCTGAGTCATCACTATGACTTGTGATTCGACTGCTCAATGTTTAAAGATCGATTCCCACTTTTAAAGAATCGTATCTGTCTGAAACTAATATATCAATACAAAGTTTCAATTTGTTAAGAATTAGGCTATACAAAAGTTAAATGCTTCGGTTTCTATAACTTAAATGATGTTTTAAACAATGCCTTATTTCTTTTGGGTCTGTAGCCGATTAATTTTCATACGCATCAGAGTTTCTAATTCTTCTTTATCCGCATCGGCGAGTTTCAAAAACTGGTTGAATTCGACCGAAGCAAACGGCCAGCGCACAAATTCTCTTTGTAGAGGCTCATCAAACCAGCCTGGTGCCAGGGATAATTTATTTTCTATATGCTCCACCTTACGCTCAGTTATCGGCCTCTTACCCGGTGCGCCAGGTGGCAGCAGTAAATGGCTAATCGTTGCTGGATGTAATTCAACAAGCTGAGCAAATTTCGCTTGAATGCCGTTGGCATATTTTTCTATAAGAATCAGCATTTGCTGGCGGCGAACTTCGTACTTATCCATAGGGAAGATCCGAATAATTCGGAAACAACGCCTCCCGACGCCACCAGATATAGTAAGCAGGCTTTTGCTTCCGAGGTTGATATCGATATATATGCATTGCAGGACCAGTAAAAAAATGTATCCTACAGAAAGCACGCCAGAAAATGTAGAAATGTGAGGGAATTCACTTCAAAATGTGAAGATATTTACTTTTTACGCTGCTTGTACAACCAAAACAAACCTGCGTCAGAGCAAATCTTTTAAATTAATATCATTAGGAACCCAGGACGGCTTATAGTTGACATCGATGGTCCGGCCTTGAAATTCGACTAACTCGCGCTCTTTCTTCTGAGGTTCAGATTTTCCGCCAGCAGCTACGCCAGGGGAAGCAGATGCCGAATTATTATTCGGCTCAGTGCCTGACTCTGCCTTAGCAGCTGGGGCCGCAGTCTTTTTCGCCCTCTTTTGCGGCTTATTCTCAGTTTGCCTTTTTACGAACCGGTGCAAGGTGGATTGGTTAACAACCACGTTATTAAGCGCCAGGAACTCAAGAATTTTACGTTCCGTAAAGCCTTCATTTTTCAGCTTGAGAATGTCCTCACGAAACGGCGTAAGCTGCGAAAACCTTGATGACTTCTCCGCCGCATTCATTTTCATAAATTCATCAACATTCATAATAAAACCCTGTTAATGCACAAAAATGCATTTAAAACAAAAATAGTGCTACTAGATCGCTACTTAAATGCTACTTAATGCATTAATTATGCCACTCTATGCGCGTAAATGCTATGCATAAATCCCGATTGTAGCAATATTGCGCAAGTTCGACGCATTATTAACGCATACCAAATGCATAATCTATGCAGTATCGCTGCATTCACTAATTCCAAAAGCACCACTAAAAGACTATATGCAGGATAGGCACTTTACGTCAAAGACGCGGTGTGCCGTGTTTTTGCCTTCGCAAAAAGGTTCGCTGCCGCGAACTGGTTTATCAGAAGTGTTGAACTCGGCCAGCACTGCATTTGTGACCATAGAAATTTTCATAAGCAAAGCTCCCTGGTTTGGTAGATAATACTGTTTTTATATACAGTATTTTTAAATGCCATGTATTCCTATCATGACCTGATCCCCATAGCGGAAACGGCGACGACCGTAGGGCATATTTTGTGTCATACGCCGGCAGGCTTCCCCTCCCCGGCCCAGGACCTGGCCGTTAATCGCATCGATATCGGCGAGATCCTGGTAAAGCACCCGACCGCAACGTATTACCTGTGCGTCAAAGGCCACTCCATGAAGGAGGCAGGCATAGAGGATGGCGATCACCTGATCGTCGATCGATCGCTGACCCCACGCCACAACTGCATCGTCATTGCCGAGATTGACGGCGAAGTGACCGTGAAGCGCCTGCACAAGAAAAACGGGCTGATCCGCTTGAAAGCGGCCAACCCCACCTACCCCGACATTGCACCCGCGCCCGGCCAGGAGTGGATGATTTGGGGCGTGGTCACGCACGTCATCAAGGACATGCTATGACCTACGCTCTCATCGATGGCAACTGTTTCTATTGCAGCTGCGAGCGGGTATTTCGGCCAGCCCTGAAAGGTCGCGCCCTGGTGGCCCTGAGCAATAACGATGGCTGCGTGATATCCAGGACGGATGAGGCCAAGGCGCTGGGCATCAAAATGGGCCAGCCCTGGTTCGAGATTAAGCACCTGGAAGAAAAGGGCCTGATGGGGCTGAGCAGCAATTTTGCGCTGTATGGCGACATGAGCGACCGAATGATGGAAATTATTGGCCGCTACTCCCCACGGCAGGAGGTGTACAGCATCGATGAGTCATTTTTGGATCTCTCTGGCATCACCGAAGAACTGGCCGCCTACGGTCAGAAGATCCGGGCCGCCGTCCTACGCGAAACCGGCATCCCCACGTGCGTGGGCACGGGCGCCACCAAAACCCTGGCAAAATTGGCAAATCACATTGCCAAGAAACAACCGAGCTGGGGCGGCGTGTGCGACCTGACCCAGCTGGACCGGTACCAGCTTGCCGAGATCATGAAAAACATCGAGGTCGGGGAGGTTTGGGGGATCGGCAGGCGCATCAGCCGCCGCCTGAACGAGCTGGGCATTTATACCGTGTTTGACCTGGCCCGCATGAAGCCGGAGGCGGCCAGGGCCGAGTTTTCCATTGTCGTTGGCAAAACGATCCAGGAGTTGCGCGGGGTTTCACGTATCGACTTGGAAGAAGTAGCCGACCCCAAAAAACAGATTATTTCCTCGCGCTCCTTTGGCCTACCGATGACCGACCTGGCAGGCGTGCAAAGCGCCCTCTCCGAGTTTATCGCCATCGCCTGCAACAAACTGCGCCAGCAAGACAGCGTGGCCGCCAGCATGCAGATTTTTATCCGAACCAGCCCCTTTGACAAAGGTAAGCAATACGGCAATAGCCGCCTGGTCACCCCACCCTGTCCGAGCGCCGACAACCTGGTGTTTACCAAACACGCCCTCAAGGCGTTAGAGACAATCTGGCGGCCAGGATTCAAGTACAAGAAAGCCGGTGTCATGCTGATGGACATATCCCCCGCTGAAAACATCCAGGGTGAGCTGTTCCCCGTGGAACCCGAGCAGGATCGCCGGGCGCAGTTGATGGTTGCCCTGGATGGGATCAACGCCCGTTATGGCCGAGGCGCAGTCAAAACAGGCAGCGTTGGATTTCACGACCGGGAGCATTGGTATATGCGCCAGGAGCGCAAGAGCCAGGGGTATACTACGAACTGGCACGAAGTGCCAATCGCCAGGGCCTGATTCTTTGATATAGGGTCCAAGTGGCAGGCCCTGGCACCCTGCGAGAAACTTTACTCACTTTCGCTTAAAACGATTACAGGCGTTTTAAGCGTTTTTTTAGGGGTCGCAGGCTCAAGGCGTTGGGTTTTCCAGAAAAATCGCACCATGCCACGATTTACCCCCTCTCTGTCGATTTTGACGCTTTTGTTACCCCCTGTTTTGCTAAACCGAAAGGGAAAGGGGGGCCGCTTGCGGGGGAAACCGTAGGTTTCCACAAAAGGGGTCGAGGCCGCGACCGTAGCGAAGCGCAGGGAGGACAGGGGAACCGGCACGGTTCCCGCGGCCAAGGGCCTTGCGTTTTGTCTGTGTAGGTCTAGCGTAGCTCAGTGTTGGGGTGAGGGTTCATATATCCCGCTTTAGCGGGACCAATTTTAATAGGCTTTTTGCGTAGCAAAAAGGGCGAAGGGAGCGTAGCGACCGGAGGGTTAGGCGCTTTTTTGCGTTAAAGAATATAAGTTAAAAACCGCGCGCGCGCGTTAAGGCAAAAAAAATCGCGCTTTTTTTCATTGAAAACAATGCTCTAGCAAAAGCTCGGGTGGGTGAAACGACGAATGCCCGGTGGGTGAAACGACGAATGAATCCACAGATTTGGTGTGTGAAACGACGAATGAATCCACAGGCGGTGTGTGAAACGACGTACTTATCCACAACGGATATATCCTGGTGGGTGAAACGACGAATCACACTTTATCTTTATCGAGTTCATTGATGAAATTTTGGGCGATATAACTCGCGTTTCGCGCTGTAAATATCACTATATCCTTCACTTCATCCAGGTACAGACTGTATTCCGGTAGGCTATTATCTGCCTGGATAGCGCGTATTGCCCTACGGAACTCTTTCAATGTCGATTTACTGCCTGTTTTTTCCTGTAAAAGGCTTAGGCTTATCACCCACTGAGATTGTCGGCCGCAATGTTTCCTGGCAATTTCATATAAGCGCCGAGCAAGTGGCTTTCTCAGACGGAAATAGTCTGGATGGATCGTCAAAACCTCATATGCCTGAACGGCGTTAAATAGCCACTCAGAAAGAGTGACCTCAACAGCAATCATTCGTTCGTCTGTTGGAGATTTTTCGATAATTTTCCATCGATCAATAATACCGAACCCCTCACGGACACGAGTTCCGCCAGTTTTAATATCAGTAGAAATTGAAGTGCCACGTAACCTCTCAAAAGCATCATGCAATCTTTGATATCCGTCGCCACTCGTTTGCCTGTTCGTAGTGACCAAGAAATCATGCACCGTAAACCGAATGGTTCGGTTTTTCGCATCTTCCCGACCTCGGTTTAATGCCTCAGTCATTTGAGATACAACATAAATCAGCACGTCCTTATCATGCTGTGTTGCTCGACCAAGCACGGACGGCGTGACTTTAACGTACTTATTTCCATCCTTACTGCGCCATTCCCATATGCTCAGATCAGGCTTTGTAGACAGGGTAAAAATCGGGGCCTCCATGCTTGCGCCGTCATCTTTCAACGCATAATCAAACATGTCAGCAAGGAAAAAATCACGATTGGGATGCCGTACCCTGATCAGTCCTTGCTCGGTCGGCTCATCGATTTTTTCTACCTCTACCCTACTCTGCTGATGCAGTGATCGAAAATACTCCAACTCCTTTTTTTCTTCTTCGATATTCTTTTCGACCTCAGAGCGACGAGCTTGTACCTTAGCAAGTAGCTTATGGATAATATCGGCTTCTTTGGACTTGCCCTGCCCTCGCGCAATCAGAGTTGCCAACTCACGATTGGCATCTACGATTTGATCTGATAATGAGCGGTGCCAGGCGCGCAGGTGCTCCAGAATTTCCTCTGCTTTGTCGGTGGAATCATAGGTGCTAACTGCCTCAGGATATAGGCTCATCTGCTCCTCCTGCGTATCAGTTTTACTCATATAATTCACCCCTATTTAATATATTATGAATATTCAAAATATATTATTAATACTATTCCTGTAATGCTTTGAATACGGCCATTGAAATAAAAGAGGAACGCCCTGTTCCCATCGCTTCGGCCTTTTCATCCACCTGGCGCAATAGATCAGGGGATATAGTAATGCTGACCTGGCGCTTGTGGCCTTTGGTTATTCCCTTATCATAGCGCGGTGATGTTGCAGATTTAGCCGTCGCAGCATCTGGTGCACCCGTTACAAATGCATCTGCGGCAGCCTCTTTACTAAGGTTTTTTTTGGGTTTTGCATGAATAGCCATTTCATATACTCCTGTAATTCTTTGAATATTCTTTATATATTGAAAATTGGTTCAATTAATTTATCAACTTCTGCGACTGCCTTCGCATCTTTGGGCTTTAACTCAGCAACTGACAACCCAGCACCGGATGCATTGCTGAATGCCTTACGCCGTCGAATAGGTGTTGACAGGTACTGGAATTGAGGCACTTCTGCGACTGCTGCTGCAGCCTCGGCGTTGTCCGTCGACTGTTCGCCTGGGTCGGCTAGGTTTAACACGGCAAATGCCCTTAAGCCATCTCTCACGCTATTGGCTTCATCGACTAGCGCGGCCATATCATCCAGCGCCCAAACATCATATGAACGGGGAGCAAATGGAACTAAAAGCGTATCGGCCAAAGTCAATGCAGCGCGAAGGGCAGTAGAATCCCTGCCCCCAACATCGATAATAATGTCGTCCCATTTTTTTCTTTGCTGCTGCACTTGTGCACGCAGCTGCGGGCCATCGGGATATTGGGCGCAAGCGATCCCAGGAGTTGTTTCACCTTCGGACCGAATTGCAATAGCCGCAGCCGCTGTACCCTGACGGTCCCCATCGATCAACCATACATCACGACCAGCTCGCGCACGAGCTATGGCTATTTGTACTGCTAACGTCGTTTTACCGACTCCGCCTTTTGTATTAGCTATAGCAACAATCACGTTTTCACCTCGTTTGAATATTCATTCAATAGTACTATAATATACAAACCAATTAATTTGGTCAATCTATTTTTACCACTTAAACAACATATTTTGAATATTCATATAATATTCTATAAATATTACTACCACTTCATGGAATGACAATGACACTCTATACCGCAGAAGGTATGAAAACCCAATTGCGACTTGACCTTCTCGCCGCCATGAAAGAAGGACGCACGAATGAAGTTAAACTGCTTAGGACGCTTGTAGCTGCAATTGACAATGCCGAAGCCCCTCCGATCGATACAAACCACCAGACCACGGAACAACTTCAATTTCATGATAGATCAGCAGAGATCGAGCGACTTGCTTTAACCACTGCACAGGTGAGAGAGGTGCTTGTGGCCGAATTGGAGGAACGAGAAAGCGCAGCTGCTGAATTGAGCCAGGTTAATCGGCCAGAACTTGCCAATACCTTACGCTCAGAAGCGCTGATTATTAAGGGCTACATACAGCAAATACCAATATAAATAATCTTATATGAATATTCATTTAATATTTATATAAGATTAATTAAATGTATGGAAAATTCATCAAACAAATCAGAAGGGCGGTACTGTTCATTTTGCGGGAGGCACAATACCGAGCAAAGTGTGGAGTATATGTTTGCAGGTCCCGACAATTCGGAAGTCGCTATTTGCAGCGATTGCGTGATGACTTGTGCCGAGATATTTTACGAGTTAAAGAGATCCAAATTGGAAGATCCTGATGAAGGCTGAGCGCCATCGCTTGGAATCTCAAAAGCAAAAGCATCGGGATCCGGGTAGGGATGCAAGAGACTTTCAGCCTGATTAGCTGAACCCTGTAACCAAGTCTCGTAATCTGATGCACGCAATACCATCGGTGAGCGATCGTGGATAAAGTTTATATTTGTGTATTGTTCAGGATCCACGGTGACCATTGAAAAGTACCTGGTTACTTCGCCCGTTTCTTGATCAATCTTATCCTCGTAGATACCAGCGGCACCAAAAGTAGGGCGGTCAGGCATATAAAGCCGTACCTTTGTTTTTATCCCACCATTAATTTGAGGATCTTCCGGCCATTCAAACCACGCATTCAAAGGTATTATGCAACGGCGTTCCGCGAAAGCCTTTTTAAAATTCTTTGTTATTGTTATAGTTTCTGACTTGGCATTTATCAATAGCTTTTTCGTCAGCTTTCCGGTTTTCCCTGGCCAGAATCTTACAAACCCCCAATGTCGAAACTGCACTTCATAATGCTCTTTCCCCGTAAATAGAACTACAGACGCCGCATTGCTAGGCTTGATTTCTAATGATGGTTGGATTTCCGGCCAATCTACAAAATCAAATTCATTACCGGCAGGTTCCGTGAATTCATATCGACCGCACATATGGTGCCTCGGAAAATCAAGTAAGATACCCCATTATACTTTCATCCTAAATTTTGAATTCCGAGATATACCCGCGTGTCTACTCCATATTTTCAAGATGTCTTCTATAACGCTGCCAGGATAACTTTTGAGCACTTGGAGCCATTTACATTTGCGTTCGATAGCCAAAAGGCGAAACGCACCTTACGAATACATGTGACGTTCTCTAATCATTGTTTTACCAGAACAATCTCTGAAGAAAATCCAGCAGACAACAGTATTTTATTTGATACTCACACGGATAAACCGCGCGTTTTTTGCCCCATTAGATATGAAAACTCAAAACGATTACGAACGATAATCGAGGGACAACTGAATCAGTCTCAAACCAAAGTAATACAAACGAACTCTCAAAGAAACTGGGTATATTCTATTCAAATAGAAAGCCCGACAGGGCCATATCATATGTTTTTTTCCGTTAGCAGGGCTAACGCAGATAAGGGGTCGTCTCAGAAAACGGAAAATAAAGCACGTTAAGCGCCGTCACGCTGGCACTATCTCAGCAAGAGGGTCGGAATAGTGGACGAGCGCAGCAGATCAGCTGTCTTGCTTCCGAACAGCAGACTGCGCAGCCGTGAGTGACCGAATGCACCCATGATGAGCATGTCGATGGACTGCTCCTTTACCGTCTTGGCAATGGTGCTTTCGGCATCTCCTGGAGTCAGCAACGCTGTGACTTCAAAGCCTGCGGTTTCCAAGGTGGTCTTGGCCCAATCAAGCTGCCTGTGGGCATCCTGACTTTCCTTGCCCGACATCAGCAGGTAGATCGGCAGGCCACGGAACAGCGGGCTGCCAGCGACCATCTCGACGCCGCGCCGGGTCACATTGCCGCCGTCAAAGGCGATCATCACGCGCTGCGGCTCCTTGAAGCCTGCGGTCACGGTCAGGATTGGCTTATGCACGGCACGCACTACGTGCTCGACGTTGCGGCCAAGGTCGCGTTGAGTCGTTTCAGCGGCTTCGCCGCGGCGACCCAAGACTAGCAGGCGCACGCCTTCCGCTTGTTCGGCCAGCGTTTCCTCCAGTTCGCCATGCCGCTGGCGAACATCGACCAGCGCGGCCCCGGAAGCGAAGGCCCTCTCACGCAGTCGGTTGAGGAAGATGCGGCCTTGCTCGCGGGCGTTCTTAGTGCGGGCCTCGTCGTCAGCGGAGAGCTTGGTCAGCAGATTTTCTTGGGCGTCGATGCCGATGGCCCCACTGTGATCCTCGCCCGATCCCAACTCAGGATGGCGGTCGATGACATGCAGGAACTCCAGCGGCGCATCCATGCGACGGGCGGCCCAAGCTGCATAGTCGGCTACATGGTCTGCGAAGTGCGATTGATCTACGCAGGCCAGCACTTTGTTTTCGTTTTTCATGGGTGTTCTCCTCTCAGTGGCCCATCAGCATGTCTTCGGCACCGTCTTTGTCGTGCACGGCGAACTTGTCCACCATCGTGGAGCTGGCTTCGTTCAGGCCAATGACTTCCACCTCGGTCGCTTCGCGCCGGAACTTGATGACCACCTTGTCCAGCGCGCTGACGGCAGTAATGTCCCAGAAGTGGGCGCGGCTCACGTCAATGCGCACCTTCTCGATGACTTCCTTGTAGTCGAAGGCGTTGATGAAACGCTCTGCCGAGGCAAAGAACACCTGCCCTGTGATGGTGTAGATGCGCACGCGTCCTTCGTCTGCGGTCATTGATTTGATACGCAGGATTTGCCCGACCTTGTGGGCAAAGAAGAAGCCGGACAGCAGGACGCCGACCAGCACACCCTTGGCCAAGTCATGGGTAGCGACCACCACCACCACCGTAGCAATCATCACCACACTGGAGCTTTTTGGGTGTTCGCGCAGATTGCGGATCGAGGCCCAATTGAAGGTGCCGATAGATACCATAATCATTACAGCCACCAATGCGGCCATCGGAATGCGGGCTACCCAATCACCAATGAATACCACCATGAGTAGCAGGAACACGCCCGCAGCAAGAGTGGATAGCCGTCCACGTCCACCAGACTTCACGTTGATGACTGACTGACCAATCATGGCGCAACCTGCCATGCCACCGAGGAAGCCAGAGGTGATATTGGCGATACCTTGACCTACGCATTCTCGGTTCTTGTTGCTATTGGTGTCGGTCAGGTCATCGACGATGGAAGCCGTCATCATGGATTCCAATAGACCTACCACTGCCAGCGTGGCAGAGACAGGGAAGATGATTTTGAGCGTTTCCAAACTCAGAGGCACATCCGGCAGCAGGAATATCGGCAGGCTGTCTGGCAGTTTGCCCATATCACCCACAGTGCGTATGTCAAGGCCAAGGAAGATGGCAACAGCCGTGAGAACAACGATGGTCACCAGTGGCGACGGTACGGCCTTGGTGATGTAGGGGAAGAGATAGATGATGCCAAGCCCGGCCGCTGTCATGGCATACACATGCCAGCTCACATTCGTCAGTTCCGGCAACTGAGCCAAGAAGATCAGGATGGCCAGCGCGTTGACAAAGCCTGTGATGACCGAGCGCGAGACGAAGCGCATGAGTGCGCCCAGCTTGAGCCATCCTGCGAGGATTTGCAGCACACCGGTCAGTATCGTGGCCGCCAACAGGTATTGCAAACCGTGGTCTTTGACTAACGTGACCATCAGCAGTGCCATTGCGCCTGTAGCGGCCGACACCATACCGGGACGGCCTCCCGTAAAGGCAATCACAGCAGAGATACAAAACGAGGCGTAGAGCCCGACTTTTGGGTCCACGCCCGCAATGATCGAAAAGGCAATGGCCTCGGGAATGAGGGCCAGCGCGACGACGATGCCCGCCAGTAGATCGTTTCGGACATTCGATAGCCAGTCCTGGCGTAAAGATTTCATCATTCTTGTATTCCGTTGTGGGTGCCAACCAGTGGTGGCATAGAGATGCAAACGCAAGCGCGTCTTCCCGGCCAACGGAAAAGAGAATGAACCCCGAGTGATCCGGGGCCAGCAAGACGCAGTGAATCGGACGTGCAGCCTCGTGCGAGCGTGATAGGTGATTGAAGCTGGCTCGCAGCGAGAAAGAGGCTTACACGGGTAGAAACTCCGATTGCGGTCTGAACTGAAAATAAGGCACACATTTTAAGTCACCTGTGGCGGCAGTGTCAATCTGAGCTATACGCTAACCTGACGTCAGATTGCTATGCCTAAATGTGTCAGATTAGAGTTAATAAATAATATTATTGACACATTCGTACAAAGGTTATAGATTTCAACCTGACATTTTCACCCTTGGAGTCAATATGCGGGGTCATCGTATCGGATATGTTCGAGTTAGCAGCTTTGATCAGAACCCGGAGCGTCAGTACTATGTGCCGTTGGAAACTAATTGCCGCAACTTCGAACCATGCGACCCGGCCATCGCTTGACCCTATCAATATTGAAGTCTTCATGTGATTTCAAATGGTCAGTCCTCCGCTTTGCCTTGAATTAGTTTCAACGCATTCCTATATATGAACGGCACCCAGTAAGCTGGAGCATCCCTTGTTCCCCGGGTTTCAAAGAAACCAATTTCGGAAAGACGTTTTACCGTTTTTAACGTTTCCTCCGGAGTTATTTCCCACAAATGAGAGAGACTCTTAATTGTTTGCTCAGCTTTTTCCCCTTCAAGTTTCTGAAGGGCATCCAACATGTCAGGATATTCGGCTAATAATGTTTGTTCGAATCGAACTTTAGAGACTATTGGGAGTGCTTCTTTAAATGCAATCCGTTCGAATAACTGCTGGTCGGTAGGTTCCATATCTCCACGTTCGAACTTAGAGATTTGTACTTTCTTTGTCTCCTCAAGTAAGTGGATGATTTCTCGAGGTACGCTATTACCAGAGGCATCAGTAGTTCGCGAAATCATCCAGTTGAGAGTACTTGGATTCTTACCAGTGTCTACCTGATCGGGGACAATTTTATAAAACAGATCTGATTTGCTTTTGTAATTTGCCTTGACATGTTTGATATCTACTTTGGCATACTCAACAAAGGCCGCGTTATTTAGTAGGCGCAATACAATAAGATTTAATAAATCTTCCTCATTCCAATCAATATGGACAGATTTAGTTATATGGCTTGCCTCTGTGAATCCCCCAAAAGCAATTCGACGCCAAATATCGTCTCGTACGAAGATCTTCATCCCAATAGCGGGATATGCTTTCAAGTCGTTATATACCCTGAATAATGCTCGGAGTGCATTTTTTTCCAAATCCTTTGAATCCGCAAAGGCAACGTCTAGACGGTCAAACAGAAGCCATACGTTTATATTAGCCTTCTCTAGCGCCTCGCCCGCAATATCAAGAAGCTCGTCGACTGGAATTTTTCGCAGACTTTGTTCTTCCGAAATTTCCCCAAATTCTGTTCTTTTGGAAAATGTAGGTGTTCCGGTCTGCGAATCTATGGTAAGAGCTATTTCGGAGGCTTTTACATCTCGCTGTGTCCAGGCTTTGACATAGTTAGTCACGGCGCGAAACATTGCTGATAGGGAACCAGAAGCAGGAAGCAATTTCGCTTCCTCTAAAGCACGTATGAGGGGTTGAGCTTTCCCGTTAAAAATCCCAAACTCTTTCAGTTTTTTCGCAATCAATACCAGACTATAAATTTTCCATAGATATATAAAATTTATTTCTGAGGGAAGAGGGTCCGACATAATGGACTGGAATACCGTAGCCCCACGAACATTTTCAGCTGGAACAATTAAAATATTCGTATCAAAAAGGGCGCTTTCTTGTTTAATGAGAAGGGTATATATTGCACTTTTTCCAGAACCTTTAGGTCCGTAAACAATATCAATTTCGCCAGATCGTATTTTTCGCCATTGATCTGTTTCAACAAAGTACTTCATTAAGTCTTCGGCTTCGTCCTCGGCAATACGCTCCCCTATCTTTATTTGTTTCAAAACTTCCAATTTTGACTGCATATCAATATGCCCGTTTTTTCAATATTTCAATATGTTACTACATTATCCAAAAAGCAAGAATTGTTCTTTTACATATGCTCAAATAGTGCTGTTATTGCGTAGAGGAACATGACTAAGTTTAGGCAGTGCTCCCTATCTTAGGACTTGCGCGACACTTCAAAACAGTTGTAGCGCGGCTGTATACTTACTTGGTATATACTGGGTAGATAAAACCATTCGGAGATTTCGACATGAACACGAAAGCCGTTTTTACCATGAAGCTGGAACCAGAGCTGCGCGACGAGTTCATGGCAGCGACTACAGAAGATGATCGGCCGGCGTCCCAGGTTGTGCGTGAATTGATGCGCGACTACATCAAACAGCGCCGGCAGGCGCACGAATATGACGACTATTTGCGGCGTAAGGTTGAGGCTGCACGCAGGCAACGTGATGCTGGCCTGCATTTCTCCAATGAGGAAGTAGAAGCCGAAGCAACTGCGCGCCGTGCCGAGCTACTGCGCCGCACCGGCGGCGAGACTGGATTGTGAAAGTCCGCTGGATAGCAGACGCAAAGCAGGACAGGGCCGATATTGTCGATTACATAGCGGTTGAGAATCCACGGGCAGCGCTAAAAATGGATGATCTTTTTGGCGAAGCCGCTAACAAGCTGGGCGAGTTCCCAAAGCTCGGACGGATGGGAAAAATTCCTGGCACACGCGAATTGATACCGCATGAAAGCTATCGCTTGGTCTACGAAGTGGACGAAGCCGCAGATACGGTTTGGGTGATGACCCTGGTGCATACAGCCCGCCAGTGGCCGCCGGTGAACGATTAAAAAACGACGGCTATTGGCCGCCCGGTACTTCTATCTTTCGAACTGTTGTTTGTTGTTGAGGCCTCTGCCTTGGATGCTGGCATCCGCGTAAGTCGGAGCCAGCGTATGGCCTTCTTGCTCTCCTGCACCGTACTGATGGCGCTGCCATTTCCTTCGTTTGCACAATCATTCTCGGGCAACGACACAACCAGTGGCACATTTTCAAACGGGAACCAGCATTTCAGGAACAGCAGTACCCTCGACGCATCGGCGGCAAACGCCGTCAGCGGTGGGAAACCTTTGCACGGCTAATTGGTATTTCTTACACGTTCAGTTTGGCAATTTTCCGCTCTTTGCGTTATTGAGTTTCGCAATTTCGCTGGGTGTCGGCCCGAGCGCGGTCACCGCGACCGGACTGTGAGCACCCCTGTTTATCTCCGAGGCAGAAACATTCTTTCGTCGTACATGAAGTCAAAACCTCATCCACACGCACACCATTCCAAATGGTGTTCGCACTCAGCCGAAATGGCCGTTCACGTTCGAGCGGAATCACTGTTCACGTTCGTCGGTGCGCCATATACAAGCGCTAGAGTCGCCTGTTCGTAGCAATTTCGACTCGCAGCATCTCTGCGGTATTTGCCAGTTGCTCTTTTAATACATCTACGAATGGGCAGGGTTGCGGCGCAAGGTAGACATCGGCAAAACAGTACCCGGTTCCTGCCGGACGGACGAATCACCACTGAATTCCATGCGCTCTGGGGGACGATCCCAGACGAAGCGACTCGCACCTCGCTGGCTGGCGAGCTCAACGTATTTGCTGAGCTGGCGGGACGCGTCCTTGGCATGCCAAACCACATCCATCCGTTTCGAGAGGGCAACGTCAGGACACAGCGGTTGTACCTGCAGTACCTTGCCTGGAGTTTGGGTTCTGGATCCAGTGGGAGTCGATCTTCAAAGAAGCGATGAAGCTGGCCTGCCGGAGAGCCCGACTCTCGCTCTCCCTCAAATCAGCCGCTTTTTCATCAAGTAGACACCGCGGTGGCTCGGTGTCAAACGCACCTCCGATCCAAGCCGCCAACAAAAACACACTCGCGGGCCACATCTGGACTGGCGTCCCCGCGCTTAGCGCCACCAGGCCATCTGTACCAACAAAAATCGTGAAGAGCGTTGCAAGCACTATTGTCGTGCGCCGGCACAATATCGGGCATTTTTGCGAGTTATTGGTGCGCGTTGTGAGGTATTTCACAGTTGACTGCCCATGATTTACTTGTCTGTATCTGTGTTTCGCAGCATTGGCATGATTTTTGCTTGTACCGTAGATTATCAACTTTTCGGATGCGTCCTGCTTGGACGTGCCCATCTGTCTACCACGCCATGCCGTTCGAATTGATACCTACCCGCCACCCATTCTCCCCAGCGTTACGCGGCCCCACCTGCATTCGCTTTTGTACTGCTCAAGGCGGCACGGTAGGAAGCCGATGACCGTTAACGACGAAAGCAAGCTCAAAATCGCATGCTTGCAATTTAATCCGCAGTTTGGTGACGTTGCCGGTAATCTGAAGCGCAGCATTGCCATGATTGAAAAGGCCGCTGATGCCGGTGCGTGCATCGTGGTATTGCCGGAACTATCGAATACGGGATACATGTTTCAATCGCGCGTCGAGGCTTTTGAATTGGCCGAACCTATGCCGAGCGGCCGTAGCAGCCAAGCCTGGGCCGAGGTCGCAGCCCGCCGCGGCCTGATTCTGGTGGCGGGGATCACCGAACGCGATGGCGACCGTCTGTACAACAGTGCAGTGGTGCTTGGCCCATCGGGCATCCTGGGCGTCTACCGCAAGCTGCACCTGTGGGGCGACGAAAACCTGTACTTCGAACGCGGTAACCTTGGCGTACCCGTGTTTGCCACGTCGTACGGCCGCATCGGCGTCGCCATCTGCTACGACGGCTGGTTCCCTGAAATTTTCCGACGGGCGGCGGTGCAGGGAGCCGATCTGGTTTGCGTGCCCACCAACTGGGTGCCGATTCCAGGGCAGCAGCCTGGCCAGCCGCCCATGGCCAACATCCTGCACATGGCAGCTGCACACAGCAATTCCATGGTCATCGCCTGCGCCGACCGCGTAGGGGTGGAGCGCGGTCAACCATTCCTTGGTCATAGCCTGATTGTCAGCCACACAGGTTGGCCCGTGGTCGGCCCCGCCAGCGGCAGCGACGAAGAAATCCTCATCGGTGAGGTGGACTTGAGCGCCGCTCACCGCGACCGCCACTGGAACAGTTTCAATCACCCGCTGCGTGATCGACGCACGGATCTTTATGCCGAATTCCTCGGCGCTGACCTCAACAACAAGCGCTATTGCGATGCGCTGAACTCAGAGGAACCTTGAATATGATGATGATGATGCGTAGTCTTCTGCTTGGCGCCGGATTGAGCCTGGCTTTCGGCGGCGTGGTACACGCCAAGGATATGATTAAGATCGGTGTGCCCGTGGGTCTGAGCGGCGCCAATAGCGTCGTGGCTCCCTCGGTGGTGCAGTCCGCCGAACTCGCCGTGGAAGAAATCAACGCCAAGGGTGGTGTGCTGGGGCGCAAGCTTGCGCTTGAAATCGCCGATGACGCCTCCGGTGCCCAAGGTGCCCAGCGTGCGTACGACAACCTGATTTTCCAGAAGAAAGTCGATGCAATCATTTCCATGGAAACCAGCGCTGCACGTAACGCAGGCCTGCCCATCGTCAATCGCGGCAAAGTCCCTATGATTTACACCTCATTCTATGAGGGGCGCTCGTGCTCGCCGTGGATGTACGTCAACGCCTGGGTGCCCGAGCAGCAGGTGGCTCCGGTGGTTGACCACTTCATGAGCGAGCAAGGCGCCAAGAAGTTCTTCCTCATCGGCAGCGATTACGCCTTCGGCCGCGGCATGCTGGAATTCACCGGCAAGTACATCGAAAGTAAGGGTGGCATCGTGGTGGGCGAAGAATACCTGCCCATGGACGGTTCCGACTGGACCTCCGTCATCTCGCAGCTGCGTTCGGCTAAGCCCGACGCTCTGATCACCTCCACAGCGGGCGGTGCGCCCAACGTCACGCTGACCAAGCAGTTGCGCGCAGCCGGTATCAAGATTCCCTACGGCAACCTGGCGGTTGACGAAGGCACGGCCAAGACGATGGGTGTTGATGCCGAGGGCATCTACATCTCGGCATCGTACCTCTCCAGCCTTGATAACCCGGCGAACAAGAAATTCATGGAAGCCGCCAAGGCCAAGTTCGGCGACAAACTCCAAACCCCCAACGAACTATCCGTGCCGCCGTACGAGGCCATCTACGCCTACGCCGCAGCTATCGATAAGGCCGGTACTACGGATGGCGCCAAGGTTGCCCAGGCCTTGGGCGAAGTGTCGGTTGAAGGCCCGCGCGGCACCATCGTGATGAACAACCAGCATCACGCGCCGCTCACCATGTACCTGGGGCGGGTCAAGGCCGACGGTTCCGTCCAGGTGATCAACACCTTCCTCAATGTCGACCCGGGCAAGCAGTGCCCGCGTCTGGCTGACTAACGCGAAGCGGTGCGAGGCTCGCGCCATTACCTGAAAGGAGGTTCAAAGTGGGTGTTCTGACCCTTGATATCCTGACGACCGCAGCAATCCTGTTCGCGGTTGCCGCAGGCCTGATGATCATCCTCGGGGTGATGAAGCTAATCAACTTTGCGCATGGGGCCTTCCTGACCATGGGCGGCTATGTAGCTTATCTCACCGGCGCCGCAGGCATCAACCCCTGGCTTTCGATCCCGTTGGCGGGTGCGCTTGGTCTCGTGGCGGGCCTGATCATTGAACGCATTATCGTGCGGCCGCTGTATCACCGCCCATTGGACGCCATCCTAGCCACCTGGGGCCTGAGCATCGTCATCGGGCAGGTGATCACGCTGACCTTCGGCCGGAGTGTGCAGTTTGCGCCTTCACCGCTTAATGGCACCACCGACCTGCTGGGCGCGGATTATTCGGCCTACCGTCTGGCCGTGGCTGTCATCGCCGTCCTGCTGGCATGCGCCCTGAGCGCTTTGCTCAGCTACACGCGCTTCGGCCTGAACGCGCGCGCCGTCATCATGAACGAAACCTTGGCGCGAGGCCTGGGCATCGACAGCGCTAAAGTCCGTGCCGTGACGTTTGGCATGGGCGCGGGTCTGGCCTGCGCGGCCGGCGCGCTGATCACGCCGCTGCTGTCGGTCGATCCAAACATGGGTCTGCCCTGGCTCGTAAACAGCTTCATGCTGGTCATGATCTCCGGGGCTTCCTTCCCTAATCTGCTGATCGCCTCGTTCGTGCTTGGCGGAGCGCAGGTTCTGGTCAGTACTTATATCAGTGCCATTCTCGGTGGCATGACCATCGTTGCCTTGGCCGCGCTGGTTCTTCGCTTCAATCCGAAAGGTTTTAGCCGTGCCTGACGCCCGTATTTCTATGTTCATCACGCATCGCACCGCCTTGATCGGCTGTTTGGTCAGCCTGATCGTGGTGGCGGCCGCTCCCTTCATGCTGGACACTTACCTGACCAACATCCTGATTCGCACGCTGTTCCTGGCAGCGGTGGTGATGACGGTGGATATTCTGTGGGGCTATGTCGGCATCCTGACGTTCGGCCAATCTGCCTTCTTTGGCCTTGGCGCCTACGCTTGCGGTCTGGTCTTTACCCATTATGGCTTTGGTCCGGGCTGGGCCTTGGCTGCCTTGGCGCTCGCCTTGGGCACAGCAGCCATTGTGGCGGCAGGAACAGGCTGGCTCGCGTTCTTTCATGGTGCCTCTCCGCTATATGCCTCCATCATCACGCTGGCGTTGCCCATCGTGCTAACCCAGACCATCTACTCAGGTGGCAACTTCACCGGGTCTTCAAGCGGCTTGTCGGGCTTTCCCACGTATGCCTGGGATCTCGAGGTCTGGTTTTGGATAGCGGGGGGCTTTCTGGTGCTGACCACAACAGCCGGTTGGCTGCTGGTGCGCAGCGACTTTGGCCGCGTGCTCGTCGCCATACGCGAGAACGAAGAGCGCTGTGCCTACTTAGGTATTCCGGTGTCGCGCATCAAGACCATGCTGATGGTTATCTCGGCCATGGTCGCCTCGGTTGCCGGTTTCGGCTATGCCGCCTTCTCCAATGTGGTGGCGCCTGAATTGGCGGGATTCCAGCTGGGGACAGAGCTGTTGATTTGGACGGCACTGGGGGGACGCGCAACGTTGCTGGGGCCGGTCTTCGCAGCCATTGGTATCGACACCATGTCGTCATGGTTGTCAGGAGCCTTACCGTTCCTGTGGAAACTACTGACGGGTATTGCGTTTGTCCTGGTCATTGTGCTGCTGCCTCGAGGTCTCGCTCCGCTGGTGGGAGCCGTGTGGCGCAAACTGCGGCCCAGGCGTGCGTCGAGCACGTCGGCGATCAGGCTGGAGCAGGTGCCCGTCACGCTCATGATTCAGTCCGGCGAGGGAACCGCACCACCATTGCGCATCACACACGTGTCGCGCAAATACGGCAGCCTGCACGTGCTGCGCGATGTCAACATGACAGGCAACGCCACCGAACTACTGGGTATCATTGGCCCCAACGGTGCCGGCAAGACCACACTGATGCGCTGTATCAGCGATGGCAACGAACGAACCGACGGCAATATCTATATCAACAGTGTGGAAATCGGTCGCGGTTCGCCGCAGCACGTCGTGAGCCTGGGCGTGGGACGCAGCTTTCAGAACACCAATCTGTTCGACACACTGACGGTGGGTGAATGTCTGAAACTGGCCCGCTACCGCCTGGACGGCGCCAAGCTGTTCGACCGGAGCGACACGGTTGCGCTGCCGCAGCCCGCCCTGGACATTCTGCAGGCTACCGGTCTGGATCAGAAGTTAACTGAAGAGACCCGCAACCTGTCGCATGGCATGAAACGTGGCCTGGAACTGGCCATGGTGCTCGCCACCGAGCCTTCGGTGCTCTTGCTGGACGAACCGACCGCCGGCCTGACGCGCCCCGAACGCATGGTCATCGGCAAGGTGCTGACCCGCCTGACACGCGACTTCGCTCTATGCATCGTCATCATCGAGCATGACCTGGATTTTGTCCGTGAAATCAGCAACCGCGTAGTAGTGCTGCACCAGGGCGCCATCCTGATGGAAGGGACCGTAAGTGAAGTGGTCGCGTCCGATCTGGTCAAGGCTGTGTACGCTGGCCATACGGAGGAGAAAGCAGCATGAGTAAAGTACTGCTCACCGTCCAGGGGCTCAGCAGCGGTTATGGTTCGGCCGTCGTGCTGCAGGACGTATCGCTAGGCATCAACAAGGGCGAGATTGTTGTCGTTCTTGGCAAAAACGGTATGGGCAAATCCACTTTGCTGAAGACGTTGATGGGCTTTGTACGCCCGCTCAGCGGCAACGTGGCACTCAGCGGCAAGGACGTCACGGGCATTTCGCCGCACATCATGGCGCGCTCCGGCGTAGCTCATGCGCCACAGGAACACACGCTATTCCAGGATCTTACCGTCGAAGACAATCTGCGCTTGGGCGTGCCTTCGGACCGCGTGTTCCGTGAGCGCTTGCCGTCGGTTGAGACCATATTTCCCCGCATGATCGAGCGCTTGAAGCAACGTGCTGGAACCTTGTCGGGCGGCGAGCAGAAAATGCTGCTAATGTCGCGCGCGCTGATTGCCGGTCCGCAATTGATGCTGGTCGATGAAATCAGCGAAGGCCTGCAGCCGAGCATGGTCGACCGCATGGCCGAGGCGCTGGTGCGTGCGCGTGATGAACTGGACATCTCCGTGCTATTGGTCGAGCAGCACCTGGATTTTGCTTTGTCTGTGGCGAACCGCTTTATGGTGCTCAAACTCGGTGAAATCGTGGAACAGGGCGGGGTAAACGACCCGGACGCGACCCGGTGTCTGTCGGCCCACTTGGCAGTTTAATCTTGCAGCAGGAGTTGAGTCATGCGTCTTTTCCCCCGTGAAGTCGATAGACTGCTGCTGCGTCAGGCAGCGGAACTGGCCAGAGCGCGCCGAAAAAGAGGACTGTTGCTGACCGAGCCCGAGGCGCGCGCCTTGATCGCGGACTCAATCTGCGAAGGCGCACGCGAGGGCGGTACAGTCGCCGACATGGTGGCCCTGGCCTCGGGACAACTCAACGACGACGATGTCATGCCTGGCGTGGCCGAGCGCATCGACGTCGTTATGGTCGAGGCGTTCTTCCCGGACGGGCAAAAGCTGGTTTGCGTGCATGATCCTATTGGCCCGGGCAAAGGCACGCAGCCGAAAGCGTCCAGCGAGCCGCGTTGGCGCCTGGGCACCGCCCCGGTCGTCGTCAATCAGGCCCGTCCTAGAGAGCGCCTGCGCGTTGAAAGCATGGCCGACCGACCCATCCAAGTGGGCTCTCACTATCACTTCTTCGAAGTCAATCCGACGCTGAGGTTTGATCGGGCTGCCGCATACGGTTACCGCCTGGACATCCCCTCGGCCACCACGCTGCGCTTCGAGCCGGGGGACACACGCGACGTCGACCTGGTCGCCATTGGCGGAGCGCGCGTGGTGTACGGCCTGGCCGGACTGGTCAATGGCGCATTGGATGATCCGTCCGTACGCGAGGCCGCGATGTCCCGGCTTGCGGTTTTTTTGCAGGAGTAGTTCATGGTGCACCGTATCGAGCGTTCGCGGTATGTTCAGCTTTACGGTCCGACCCTAGGTGATTGCGTGCGGCTGGGGGATACCGGTCTGTGGGCTCGGGTCGAGCGCGATTTGTGCGCAGGCGGAGATGAGTTGGTATTTGGTGCCGGCAAGACCTTGCGCGCCGGTACCGGCTGCGACGGCGCGCTGACTGCGGCGGACGGCATTCTGGATCTGGTCATCACCAATGCGCTCATCATTGACGCGGTGGCGGGCATCATCAAGGCCGACATCGGCATCAAGGGTGGCCGCATCGTCGGCATAGGCAAGGCGGGGGATCCGAACATCATGGATGGCGTGACGCCCGGCTTGACCGTGGGTGTGAATACCGACATCCGGGCCGCTGAGGGGCTCATCGTGACGGCGGGCGGCATTGATTGCCATGTGCACTTCATCGACCCGGGACAGGTGGACGAAGCCTTGTCGGTGGGCATTACCACGTTGATGGGCGGCGGACTTGGACCAACGACCGTGCCGATTGCCTCCACTGGCACCAGGAATCTCGGCCTGATGCTCGAGGCGGCCGAGGCGTTTCCGGTGAATTTCGGCTTCATTGCCAAAGCGGCATCCCATACAGTCGAACCGCTGGTGGAGCAGTTGGCCTCGGGCGCGGCGGGGCTCAAGATTCACGAAGATTGGGGCGCTTCCGCTGCCGTGATCGATGCAGCGCTGAAAGCCGCCGAGATTGGTGGCGGGCAAATTCAACTGCACGCGGACACCCTGAACGAGTCCGGCTTCGTCGAACACACCATGCGCGCCATCGGCGACCGCTGCATCCATGCCTATCACGTGGAGGGTGCCGGTGGCGGCCATTCGCCCGACATTATCCGTATCTGCGGCAAGGCCAACGTGCTGCCATCGTCCACCAACCCCACCAATCCGTTTACGATTAATACCTTCGACGAACATTTCGACATGGCGATGACCAGCCATCATCTGAATCCGCGCCTGCCGGAAGATGTGGCCTTCGCTGAAAGCCGCATCCGGCGCGAAACCATAGGCGCCGAAGATGTGCTGCATGACTTGGGAGCCATCAGCGCCATTGGTTCGGACAGTCAGGGCATGGGGCGCATTGGAGAAACTGTCGCGCGCTGCTGGCAGTTGGCCGAGCACATGCGCGACCTGCGTGGCAGTCTGTCTGAAGACCGTGGCACCGGTGCAGACAATTTTCGCATCCTGCGCTACATCGCCAAGTACACAATCAACCCGGCACGCATGTTCGGTATCGATGCTGAGGTGGGATCGATCGAGCCGGGCAAGCTGGCGGACCTGGTGTTCTGGCGTCCCGACAGTTTTGGCGCCAAGACCGAAATGGTCATGAAATCAGGCTTTCCGGTGTGGGCGCCGCTGGGTGAAGCCAACGCGTCGCTGATGACCTGCGAGCCGTTACGTTACCGCCCCATGTGGGGGTATTTTGGCCGTGCGCCGCAAGTGCTGGGCGTACGCTTTGTGGCACCGCCTTCGATTGCCGCCGATGTGGGGCGTCGCCTGGATCTCAAAGCCACCCTGGTTCCCGTGGCCAGTACCCGCGGGCTGACCAAGCGGGACATGTTGTTCAACGATATGGTGGCCGCCATTACGGTGGATCCGGAGACTTTCCGTGTTTACATCGATGGTCAGGCCATCGACAGCGCACCGGCCATCCGGGTGGCACTGGGCGCATCTTATATGCTCAAGTAAGGAGAGACAGCCATGACTGCAGTGCGTTTGGGAATAGGCGGGCCGGTAGGCAGCGGCAAGACGCGCCTTGTCGAACGCTTGCTTCCGATATTTGCCAAAGAGGGCATTTCGGTCGCCGTTATCACCAACGATCTGGTCACGCGCGAGGATGCTGAACGCGTGCGGCGTTCAGGACTGATCGACCCTGAACGGGTACTGGGTGTCGAAAGTGGGGCGTGCCCCCATACGGCCATTCGTGAAGACCCGTCGGTGAACATCGAGGCTTCAGAGTGGCTGGAACGTCGTTTTCAGCCCGACGTCATCGTGATTGAAAGCGGTGGCGACAACCTGGCCGCCACGTTCTCCAGCGAGCTGGTGGACTGGTGGGCGTTTGTTATCGATGTGGCGGGCGGCGATGACATCCCGCGCAAACGGGGGCTGGGCGTATTGCGGGCTGACCTGCTGGTGGTCAACAAGATCGATCTGGCGCCATATGTGGATGCCGACCTGGAACGCATCCGCGCGGACGTGGCCGCGGTCCGGCCAGATCGGGCCTCGGTATTTACAGATTTGCGCAGTGGCAATGGGGCGCGCGCCGTGTTCGACGAAATTGTCCAGTCAGCGATGTTCGGACGCGTACCCGGATGAGCGATGGTTTATTGTCGGTGCGCTTTGCCCGCGACAGTCAGGGACGCACGCGGCTGGTAGAGCGACGACAGCGTTATCCACTGACTACCACGGCGGTGCTACCCATGGAGACCGGGCCTGGTGCCCTGATTTACGTCCAGAACACGGCGGGCTCGGTATTCGGTGGAGACCGCCTGCACCTTGACGTGTCTCTGGAAGCCGGTGCCGCCTTGTGTTTGTCGACGCCATCTGCCACACGCCTGCAGGGCGGTACCTTGTCCGTGCAGACCGTGCAGGTTTCAGTGGGTGAGGGTGCGTTTTTCGAGTCGGTGCCCGACATGATCATTCCGCACCCGAACGCCGCTTACAGGCAGCAGACGCGTATCGATCTGGCCGAGGGCGCCTGCGCCATCCTGGCCGAAACCTTGGCGCCCGGTCGCGTCGCGCGAGGCGAACGCCATGCTTATCAATCGATTTCCCTGCAGTTGCAGGTCAGTTTTGACGGATGTCCGGTTTTACGTGATGCGTCCGGGTTCCGGCCGGCCGAAGGTAACCCGGCATTGGAAGGCGGACTGGCGGGGGAAGGCTACGTGGGTACCTTGTTTGCCCTGACGCAGGACGGTCAGATGGAAGACTTGGCCGAACGAATCAGCGCCGGACTGGCCGCCTTGCCTGGCGTGTATGGCGGCGCGGCGGCACTGGCGTCGGGTCATGGCGCCGTGGCTCGCTTTCTAGCCGACGAGGCTCCCCTGTTGCGCCTGGCGACCCATGTGGCCTGGGATGCCGCACGCCAATACATGCGGGGCGAACCAGCCCCCACACTGAGGAAGTAAAGGACGCATATGCTGATCGTAAACCATATTCTGGGGCGCGCCGATGCTCCCCAATTTGCCGGCCGCCCGTGCGACTACTTAGGTATCCTGACCGCAGATGCCGGCCGTCGCCGGGTGCGCGTGCGCAGCGAAAGCGGCATCGACGTCGGAATCGACCTGCCCCGGCAAAGCTGGCTGTACGACGGCGCGGTCCTGCATGACGATGGCACGCGCATCCTCGTCGTGTTCCGCCGGCCCGAACCTGTCATGGTGATTGCGCTGGCGCATATGACTCCGGAGGCGGCATTTCGCATCGGCCATGCCTTGGGCAACCGGCATAGCCCGTCCGAACTGCACGGCAACGAGATCATCGTGCCTGTGACCGACACCCCCGAACTTGCCTCCCGTCCGGTACTGGCGCTAGGGCTACCGGATCTGGCCTTGCGCTTCGAGGAAAGACCATTCGCCGCCGATGTACCGCCCACGTGCGCGGGCGCAGCGCAAGCACATCAGCATGATCACCACGACTGACGGTGTCGTTCCCGCCCTGGCTGCGCGCGCGCGCCCTTTACTGGCACTGATGCAGTTGTCGGATTCGGCGCTCCCCATCGGGCGGCATGCGCACGCCATGGGTCTGGAGCGCCTGTTGCGCGACGGCCGCGTGCTGGCTTCCACGTCCTTGCGGGAAATGATCGTGTCGGCGCTGATTCACAGTGCGGCGCGTGCCGATGGCGCCGCTGCGGCACTGGCGCACGATGCGATGCAAGCACAGAATGCGCAGGCCTTAAAGACAGTGGATGCGCAACTGGACTTGTTGAAGCTGACCAAGCCCGCACAGGCCGCGTCGCGCCGCTGTGGCAGCCGGCTCGCTGCACTGGCAAGCTTGCTCAGTTCACACATGACGCTTGCGGAATACACCGCCGAGGTGGCCGCTAGACAAACCCCAGGGCATCTTGCCGTTGTCTCCGGTATGGTTTTCTCCGCCGCGGGCATCAGTCGTGAAGACACCGTGCTGACTGAAATGCGGGGCGTGGCTGCGATGATTCTGTCGGCCGCGGTGAGGCTGGACATCGTACCCGCCACGGCGTCTCAAGCAATGTTGGCAAGCCTGACGCCAGAAATCATAGCCGCCGCGGACATTGCCCTGAGGACGAGACATGATGAGATGGAATGCAGCGCGGCCGCAGGGCTCGAGATCGCAGCGATGCGTCACGCCCGAGACGACGCGCGCTTGTTTGCAACATGAATAACCAACCGTGAAAGGAAAATTCCGATGCAAGACAATCTGATACTGCGCGTTGCCCTGGATTGGGCCGTGGATGAGATCGATCCGCCGCGCTCGTTTGGCGGGTGGAATACGGGCCGCGTGGTGCAACAAACCCATGAGAGCCTGGTAGAAGATGATTTCGATACACCGCCCACGCTGGCCGACGCAGCCACGCGAATCGTGCCGCGGCTGGCCGAGCATGTGGAAATATCGCCGGACGCGCGTCGCTTCGTTTTTCGGTTGCGGCAAGGCGTACGCTTTCATGATGGCACGCCGCTGGATGCCGACGCGGTGGTGCTCAACTACGAACGCATGTGCTGTCCCGACTCGCCGCATTATTCGGCGGTGGCAGCCGACTTCAACCGCATGGGTACCGGGCTGATTGAGCACGTACGTGCCTTTGACGCGATGACAGTGGAGTTCAACCTGAGCGAGCCGTTTCCGGAATTTTTGCGCTATATGACCCAAGAAGATGCGCCCGGCGCGCAGTCGCTAATCAGCCCGGCCGCCATCCGGGAACTGGGCCCCGACGGGTGCGCAGACCTTGCCCCTGGGACTGGAGCCTTCCGCTTCCATCGCCGTTTTAATACACCTGGAGGGTCGGGGATGGAATTGTTGTGTAATGACGGGTATTGGGGCGGGCCGCCGGCGATTGCCGGCATCCATTTCCTGCCGTTTCCGAACCTGGAGGATCGCGTTCGCGCCTTGACCGATGGCACGGTGGATATCGCGTACAGCTTGGAGGGCGCCGATCTGGTCGACCTGGCGGCACGTGGCTTTACCGTGCCCGAGTTTTCGCCGCCCTATCTCTGGTATTTGGTATTCAATCTGCGCGACCCGCACATGGCCGATGTACGCGTGCGTCAAGCCATTGCCTACGCCATTGATCGACATGCCCTGTGTGATGAGCTGTTTCCAGGCGCAGCCATGCCCGCCACCAGTACCATTCCGCCCGGCGCGCCAGCGCATGAGCCGAGCTCGCCAGAGGAGCGTTATCCGCACGACCCGGAACGCGCCCGCGTACTGTTGGCCGAAGCGGGGTTAAGCCATGGACTGACCTTGCACGTGGTGGCGGCGCAGTTCGGTTCGGCACAATCGGATCCCGAGGCTGTCTACACACGTCTGGCGCAGGATCTGGCCAAGGTCGGCATCCAGCTAGACGTAATGCTGCATCCGGACTGGGTGGCGTATTGCAACCAGTGGCGCGAAGGCGCGCCAGCGGGCGTCGCCTTCAGCGAAATGAGCTGGGGCATGTCGTGTGATCTGTGGTTATCACAAATACTGCATGGCGAAAATACCTCGCCGCGTGGATTCAATGCGGGCTACAACCAGGACGCTGTGCTCGACGGCCTGCTGGATTGTGCACGCATGACCTTGTCGCTGGCCGATAGAACAGCGCTTTACCGGGCCGCTGACAAGCGTGTTATGGAAATGCTCCCCATTTTGCCTTTGTTCACGTCGCGCCGGGGCATGATTGGCTGGTCGCCAAGGGTAAAGGGTCTGACGGTCGTCAACCAATGCTGGCATGATTTTCGGCGCGTTCGCCTGAAATAGTCGGTCCTGAGCAATTCCATTAAGCGCTGATTCGATGGATACACTAACGCTGCTGGCGAGGCGGTGACATTGTGGGCGCCGAACACTAGCATGTACCACAAGGCATAAAAAGCCGAAGCTCTCGCAGCAGCAGGCGGATGTTGTGGCCGGTGCCAATGCACTGCGGGTGGACTGCCATCGCTCGTACGTCTACTCGTACGATAGAACAGTTGTCATGCCAAGGCGTCGACATGGTAGAGGTGTTTTTTTTGATTCGCGAGGCTGATGAGGGGGCGTTGACTGCTACCAGAGCTAACGCCGTCTTCGTGGCGACTTTCACTTTGAGCAGCTGTTTTCGGGCGCCAAAACCGACGATGCGAAGGTCCGCAGAGGGTCGCTATGCAAAGCTCTACATAGCGACCCCTATGGCGGCGAACCCTTGGAGGCGGCGATTTCTGTGCATAATTACAGCGTCTGCAGGAATCGCATGAGCGAGTCTGGTGCCTTGTAACGGCCCATCTTGGTGTCGGGCTCTTTTAGCCGATCAAGCGCCTTCTCCTTCATCGCAAGGTCGGCTTCGACGTAACGATGGGTGGTTGTCCCCTGACCGCCGGCTTTCATTGGCAAGTTTTACATCATCGCGGCCGGGTCGAGTCGCAGCGCTGGTGGCTGGTGGGCAGCATAATCGTCGGTAGCGCCATCGGAGTATTTTTTATCTGCGCGTGATGGTGACGCTGTTCCTGGCGGCGCCCAAACCTTCCGATCGCGATGCGCCGCCGCACTGGGCACAACACCCCAGCGGCATCATGCTTCTGTTTATGGCGTTGCTCGCGCTGCTGCTGGGCGTTTATCCACAGCCCTTGATTGAGCTCGCGCGACAGACCGGATTGTTGGCCTTGGCCAATTAAGCCTGATGGTGTCACTGCATTACGAGCAAGCATCGCTGCATGATCCAGCAGTCGGGTCCATCCCTACCGTGCCAAAGCTACTGTTCATCAATACAGCATCATTAGTATCGGCCCTCACGTGATAATATATTTAATATGCACATTCCAACGTGGGCTCACATTAGGAAATAGTTATGAACGAAACCAAGTCGAATAGTAAAGCCGGAAAAATATTTCTCTCGCTTTATGTGGCGGTCGCAGCGGTTATCGGTATTGTCCTTTTGTACTTGGGTATCAAGCTTCTGGCTGTTGGGGGCTCTCCTTACTACGCTATCGCGGGGTTGGCAACGCTGGTCTTTGCCGTGTTGTTGGCCATGCGCCGTCCGTTGGCCATCTGGTTGTATGCTGTGATCGCCATTGCCACATTTATATGGGGCTTCTGGGAGGCCGGGTGGGACGGCTGGGCTCTGGTCCCGCGTCTGAACTGGGTCATCGTCATGGGGCTGTTTCTGTGGGCGCTGCAAAAGCCAGTGCGCCGACTTGCTGCCGCGCGTGGCGCTGCTATCTCGGCTACCGCTTATGGTTTGGCCACCGGCGGTATCTCGCTGATCATGTTTGTCGTGCTGCTTGTGACGTTATTCAACAACCCATTCGTGGAAACGGCCGCCCCTGAAAGCGTGTCACAGCGTCCCCAGGAACCTTACGGTCGACGTACCATCGAGAATGCCAGTAGTGCGGTAGCCGCCAGCAACGATGCGAGCAATTGGACTGCCTACGGTGGCTCGAACCTGGCGCAGAAGTTCACGCCTTCTGCACAGATCACGCCTGACAACGTTGGTTCACTGAAGCAAGTGTGGGAGTTTCACACAGGCGATATGCCGCCCAAGGATAGCGAGCTCAATTGGGCAGGCGAAGCGACACCGCTGGTGGTTGATCGTACCATGTATACCTGCAGCCCCACAGGCCAAGTGTTCGCGCTTGATGCAGTCACTGGCAAGGAAAAATGGCGCTTCGATCCAAAGACTGATCCGGCGGCGCTGCAGAACAACGGTATTGTGATTTGTCGCGGTGTGTCTTTCTACAAGGCACCGCAGGCGCTGGCACAGTGCCAGACACGTATTCTCTGGGGCACAATGGATAGCCGTTTGCACGCGGTGGATGCGCAAACGGGCGAACCCTGTCAGGACTTCGGCAATCAGGGGCAAGTGGATTTAAATCAAGGCATTGGTAAAACGGTGGCGGGTTTCCTGGCTGTGACGTCGCCGCCGGCCGTTATTGACGGTGTGGCGGTCATTGGTCACAAGATTTCCGACGGTCAGGATTATCGCGCTCCTTCTGGCTTAGTGCGTGCTTTCGACGCCATTACCGGCCAGGCCAAATGGGTATGGGATCCGGCGCGTCCGGGCGACAGCACGCCACTACCTGAAGGTCAGCAGTATAAATATGCGACCCCTAACGTATGGACCATTATTTCGTCTGACGAAGATCTGCACACAGTGTATCTAGGTACAGGCAATGCGTCAGGTGACTTCTACGGTGCTAAGCGCACCAAAGAAGATAATATGTACAACTCGGCGGTCGTGGCGGTCGACTCGCGTACGGGCGAACAGCGCTGGGTATTCCAGACTGTCCATCATGACCTCTGGGATTTCGATATCGGTCCACAGCCCACATTGACCGATTGGCAGACACCCACGGGCCCACGCCCTGCATTAATCCAGGCGACCAAGTCCGGCATGATCTTTGTGCTGGATCGCGAAAACGGCAAACCGTTGATGCCGGTAAAAGAAATCGATGTTCCTACTGATGGCATTGGTGACGAGCGTGTTCACCCGACACAGCCGATCTCGCCCGACATGCCGAACACTGTAGGTGCGCCAGGCAAGGATTTCGAGAAGCTGACGGAAGCCAACGCGTGGGGCATCTCGCCCTTCGATCAGGCGATGTGCCGTATTCAATTCCGAAAAATGCGCTACGACGGCCTGTTTACGCCACCTGCGTTGGGAGAAGGCTCAATCGGGTATCCAGGCAACCACGGCGGTATGAACTGGGGTGGTATGTCGGTAGACCCGGATCGTGGCATCATGCTTATCAACTCGGAGCGGTTGCCTTATCAGATTTTCCTGATCCCGCGCGATCAGACCAACGGAGCGAAGTCCATTTTCGAAAACCCTGGAAAACGTCCCAAAATCATGCCGCAGACGGGTTTGCCATACGGGGCGGTCAAACGTCCATGGATGTCTGTGCTGAATCTGCCTTGCATCGCCCCACCCTATGGCTATCTGGCCGCCATCGACATGCGTACGCATGACGTTATCTGGCGTCGCCCATTGGGGACCGGGTACGATCAGGGACCCATGGGTATCCGCTCGCACATCAAGCTGGAGATGGGTACGCCTAGCGATAGCGGAACCATGGCCACTGCCGGTGGCGTCACTTTCATTGGTGCGGCCATGGATAACTTCATGCGCGCTTTCAATACCCAAACCGGCGAACTACTGTGGGAACAGCGTGTGGATGCCGGCACGGGTGCCACACCTATGAGTTACGAAATCGATGGCAAGCAGTATGTAGCCGCATACATCGGTGGAAATGGCTCCATGGGCACGACTATCGGTGATGGTCTGGTGGTCTGGGCGCTGCCGGATAATTAAGCGGCGGGCAGTTTGATATGAAAGCGCCGCATCACGGATCATCTGTCGATGCGGCCTTTTTTTGTCCAAATACCGAGGTTGTAACGCTGGAATACCGCTTTTATCTAATACTTATCCCGCCGGTTGAAGCTGAAGAGCGTTATTATCGACAACTTGCAGCGCAGGCTGCGGAATCTGTTTTACTTTAATCCAATAGCCTCCGCGATTCCCGGCTCGATTCAGAGTGCCCCAATTTTCAATTTATGAAAACGCTCTCTCCATCGCCTTCTCCCCTTCTTCTTTCTCAGTCCCTAAATACAGACTGGTCGTATGGATACTGGCATGCCCCAGCATATCTCTGACCTGGGCCAACGGTGTGGTTTTCACTAACATCGAGGCAAACGTATGCCGCAGCCAATGCGGCGTGATGGCTTTGAGGGCCTGCGCATCAAACGGTGCGTCCGCTTCAATCTCTTGGGCCAACTCGGCAAAGAATCGTTTAATGTCGGCATAAACCACCGTATGATAAAGCGGTACCCTGATGCTGCGCCCTACCCCATCTGGCCCTTCTTCCCATTTTTGAAATCCAATTAAGGGTATCGCCGCCTCATTGAGGCGCGAATCGGGATCCAACCCTAGCGTGCTAAGGTACTGTTGCAGCGCTGCGAGGGCGGGTTTCACGAGATAAACCTCCCGGGTCCGTCCTCCTTTTCCGTCAACGATTAGATACCATCCCAAGGAGCCGTCATCGTTTTCTTGAACCTGGATATCCCCTAGTGTTAATGCACACAGTTCCGACAGCCTCAGCCCGGTCAAATAAAAGAACCGGATCGCAAACACGGTTCGAAACGCCACCGTATTGGCGGCTGGAATCTTGTCGAGTTTATTTTGGATCTGCTGCCACAGCCGCTGATTAATCCGGTGATTGACACGCATCGATCGGTTCGACGCCAGTTTGGGTAGTCCCTTAAATGGGTTAGACAGCAGATAGTGTTGGCTCGTTAAAAATTCCATCAATCCGCCCAGCACAGTCAGGGTGTGCGCAATACTCTCGCGGCTCATCGAACCTTTAATTTCCACTACCTGACTCGGATCCGCCGCAATTTCAGCTGGCTCGTCCGGCGGCGGGTTGGCATTCACAAAGGGGCGCCATTTTTCATGCGTGCGCGGATATTTACGTTTGGCGACCCACAGGCTGGCGGGCTGCGGATTGCACAAAAAATCCCGAAACAACGCCAGATCCTTTGTCGTCAGCGAGGACAAGGGTTTTTGCATATTAAACAGGCTCCACAACAGCAGCCGCTCGGCCTCCTTGCGGTACGACAGATAAGTATGCGTTTTATAGAGCGCCAACCATTCATGAACGGCTTCGTAGTCATTTGCCGCCGACAGTCGATTATTCTGCTGCGGCGCACGATTCATGCCCTGTCGGCCATTGAGCCGGTCGGGTAAACGCAGCGCCTCCAGGGGTTCAATCTGAGTGCTGTCCGTCGTGAGAGAGCTAGAATGGGTAGTCGGTGTCTTCAGCGAGGCCTCTGGTGCGCCCGACTGGAGTGTTCGCTGAATGACACCGCCCGGCAAATCCTTACTTTTCTTTAAAACATGTTGATAAACCTGTTTCTCTAAAAAATGCTCATTCTGGCTTAGCCAAGTCGTCAATTTGATCGCCGTCACCTGTCCCAGCCCCTTGACGTGTTTGAACCACCACCAGCCGTATTCGTTCGCAAAATCCACCACTTTTCCCAGCGTATCCAACTGCGCCCTAATGAGTTTTTGGGCTACTTTCGGATGAAACCACCCCGCCACCGGATCCGCTAGTGTCGGATTGGAGGTTAATTCCCCCGCCAATTCATTGATCAGCACCAGGCGCCGTTCCAGGTTTTTGACATAGCGCGCCTGCAGCGCTTTTTGCGCCTCGGTGAGGTTATCTTCATCTTGCTCTGGGATCAGCGCCCGTCGATCGCGGTCTTCACGCTCAATCTCCTGGCTGGCCGACGTGAGGCTGCCGCCGACTTCTGCATAATAAAACGCCAGCTGTTCTTCTTGACCGAGCACATTATCCGGGTCAAACGTGGCCACAAAGTCTTCAAAGGCAATAGGGGCACCCGACTCTGCGCCCTGCCCTGTCGGGTGGTTATTTGCTTGGCCGTTATTTAATTGCCTGTCGTTGCGCTTTTTGACGGCACGTAACCGATCGAGCAGCTTTTGCGTCTCAGTGACACTTTTACGGACACTGGCCGGCAGGGTTAAGAGGGCCAGCTGCTCGGGGGCTTTGCCCTTACGGGCGCCGACGACCAATAATGCATCTTGGACCAAAATCAGCGTATGGCGCGCATCGATCAGATTGCGGCCCGTCTCCAGGTACTGATCAGCGATCTCGGCCAAGTTAAGCGTGTGCTCAAAAAACGCCCGATAGAACGCCAGGTGGTGCAGTCCGATTTTTCGCACAGGAAGCAGTTCTTTGACGCTGGCCATGATCTTATGTTCTCGATCCCGACAATATTATTAAATAGTTATATGATTAATTAGCTAAATAATTATTTAGCGCTCAGCAATCACGTACCCGCGCTGGGCCCGTCGTTTGGCCACGGCAAGCATTTGTTGCTGGCCTTCAGCTAAGGATGCCAGCGGTACATACACCAGCCTGCCGTGCCGGCTAGTCAGACTGCCCCACGCCTGCTCCAGCTCCCAATGGCCAAAGAGATTTTGAAACAGTCGGGCCTGGTAATAGCATTGCGCATTCGGATGGATCCAATGCCGAGGGGCCAAGGAGTCGGTGGCCTCAGTGTCTGAAATTGCGAGATGAGTGGGAGTGCCCATGGCTTGTCCTCCTAATAAAGGAGCAGAAAGAAACTGTCAGAGTCTGCCCTATTCTATATGAAACCTAAAACCCGCACAATAATCGACTAGTTAATAATATTAATTATTAACTATGATATTATTGTGCGCGTTTTACGTTTTGAGTAGAATAGGGTAGGACTTAATCGTTTGTTTTGGCCCTTTCTCTGGAGACCGCGATGGCCCAGTGCCCTGATTATGGCGCAACGCCAGACCGTGAAAACACCGACCCTTTAAGGCCTCGCCAGTGGATCCATCCCCACGCCCGACGCTACTACCAGGCCCGCCTGTTTCAAAACCTCTTTGGCCAGTGGGAGCTGGAACAGGCCTGGGGCAGCCTCACCAGTCGGCATGGCCGCTTGGTGTATGTGCCCATCACCTCCCTGACCGAGGGGCAACGCCAACTGGCTGCTGTGGCCAAGCGCCGCGCGCAACGCGGCTATGTATTAGTTTGAATGGTTAATGAACATGCATAACCAATTGATTGAATATTCATTCTGTTTTTTATAGATCATCATGGCCAGCGTTAAAGAACTCTTACCGGTGCGTAAAATTGGCCTGCATCACCTGGCCTTTTATCGGGCTTTTTTTGAGAATACCTTGAATCTGGCCGATATTGCCGACCAGTACCTGGAGACGGGTCGCAACCTGGTCGATGCGCGCCATACCTTAATTCTGGTGCAAGATGCCTTATTGGTGGTCGGGGCGCGCAAGGGCAAAGCGCCCGAGCAGCTGGCCTTGCTCACCCTGCCGGCCAGTGTGCGCAAAAGCGTCACGGAAACGCAAAAAATGCTCGACCGGCTGCGAGCGATTCGAAAACGTAATGACAGCCAGGGACAACATAATTTCTCAGCGCAGGGCGCGGTACCGGCCGAGGCGGGTGCGCCGATTTCGTTTGACGACTTTGTGGCCACCTTTGACCCGGACAATATCCTGGGCCAGGAAGAGCAGCTGGCGTTTTATTATGCTGAAGTGGGTGGCAATCTGAATACGGCGGCTCAGGAAGTCGAGCGCGAGGACCGAGTTCGGCTGGCGCTGATCCCCGAGCCCGACGAGGACAATCTGACCGACGCTCAAAAAGCGCTGCAGGCGTTACATGTTAAAAATCTGGAACGACGCCTGGCGATCATTAATGAATTAGCGGGAGAACTGACCTCCAACCCCACGCTGGCTGATCCGGTGGCAGGATGGTTTCATCCCAAAGTGGCGCAAAAACTCATGCGCGCCCAGCTCGATACCTTGGGCAAACTGCTGGATTACGCTAATGAATACGGCTGGTGGTGGTTTAAACACGTCAAAGGGCTCGGGCAGGTGACGGCGGTCAAACTGACCACCTGGTTAAGTCAGAACGAGCATTTTTTAGAAAAACAGGTCTATCAGCACGTCTTAAAAAAGGCCAAAGCCTTGCCAGACGGGGTGCGTCGGGTCCATGCACCCTCGGCGGCCTCAATGACGCTGACAATCCCTGAAGAGGCGATTGCGCCCCTGGCCGACGGCAGCCAGCAGATCGAGCCACTGGAAACCTTACGATTGCCCCATCGCCTCAATGGTCAGGAAGGTAACAATCGTGCCCCGCAACCAAACAATCGGCTATCGGCCGACAATGACTATCAGGCCATCCATGAGTGGTTATCACTCTATAAAGCCCATACCTATCAGTCCTATCGTAAAGAGGCCGAGCGCTTGTTGCTCTGGTGTCTGTTTGCGCTGCAAAAACCGCTGTCCTCCTTAACCACGCAGGACTTGGCGCTGTTTCGGGATTTTTTGTTTAATCCGCAGCCGGCCAGTCTTTGGGTGGCTGCCCGCAAATATCCCCGAACCCATGAAAAATGGCGCCCCTTTGTCAATGCTAATCCGCCGCCCGATGAGTCGGCCGCCCTGGCGGCCGATCCCAGCCAAGAAGTGCCCTTAAAAGGGTCGATGAGCCGCCAGAGTATTGCCCATACGTTGACCGTGCTCGGTGGCTTGTTTGAATATTTGACGAGTCAGCACTATTTGCTATCAAATCCCATGCGGGGGCTACCCTGTCTGGCCTCGAACCGGACCTTGCGGGTCAATCACCGGGTCAATCAGCGGCTGTGGCAGCGGATCCAGGACAAACTGGATCAGGTCGAGCCCGCTGACACGGTCGATTACCGGACCGCGTTTGCGATTCGGTTTTTTTATCTGACAGGACTCCGGTTGTCCGAACTGTGTGCGCTCAGGATGGGAGATATTCTGGCCCAGGAAAATGATGAAGGGCAAATCGCCTGGTACGTCAATGTGATGGGCAAAGGCGGGCGCACCCGGCAGGTGTATTTAGTCAAACCCGCGCTGGCGGCGCTGCAGACGTATCTGATCGCACTGGATCTAAACGAGGATCCTCGGTTCAATGAGCCGGAGGGGAGGGTTATTTCGTATCGGAAATGGCAAGAGGGTGATGATGGGGCAGGACAGTGGATCAGAAAAGGGGTGTTTCATACCGTTGTCTATGCCGATATCAAGCAGTTTTTAGGGGCACTGGCTCAGGAGATTGAAGAGGAAGCGCCCTTTGATGCGCAGGCCATACGGGCGATCAGCCCGCATTGGCTCAGACACACCTTTGCCTCGATGCTCGTCAAAACCACGCCTCTGGCCCAGGTCAGAGATATGCTGGGCCATCGCAGTATCAATACCACCAGTCTTTACCTCGGCACCGAAAAAGAAGAGGGCGAAAAGGGCATGGAGCGAGCATTTTCATAAAACTCAAAGAAGCTCAAAGGTCCATGTTTAACTCAGCACCTGGGTCTGTTCTAGGGCGTGTTAACGCTAATTACGTATCTTGTAAAGATCGAAGATACTCGACGGTATGTAAATCACACAAGTCCAATTCGAGCAGATCGAACACTGCCTTCCTACGCAACGTGGCAACGTCAGCCTGCCAGGATACAGCAGCAAGTCACGTAATCAGCCGAGACGCTTGGGTACGAACGGAGGCAAGTTACGGCTGTTGATCTCGGGAGATTAACAGCTTGACATTCTCTACTTCACCACCTCCATCAGCTTGCCGAAGCTGTCCACCACGTCGTACTTGACGTTTTCCGGGGCGAAGCGAAGATTCATCTCATCGAAGAATTTTCGGGCACATTTGATCTTGGTTTTCTCGATCTCGCGCAGGTCCATCGATGACATCGAACCTTTGGTTTCCGCCACGAAATAGATGTGTTTAACCGCGCCTTCCTTGAAGCTGATCGCCCAGTCGGGGTTGTAGTCGCCGACCGGCGTGGGAATCAAGAAACCGCGTGGCAACTTGGCGTAGACCACCACTTCATTGGCCGTATCCAGCTCTTTCACGAACTCCCTCTCCACCTTGGAATCGGTCACTACATAGTCGTAGATATGTCGCTGGAGCTTTTCACTGGCATTGCTGAAATCCTGCTTGGATTGCCAAGCGGTAAAGATATCCAAATCGAACTTGTCCTCGACCGGATCGTAGGCCAGATGTTCAATGATGACGGTTGCCTTCTGCTCGTTGATCAAGCGTACCGTCTCGGCAATGAAACTCTCCGGGTTGGCTTTGAACTGCGCGAACACGGCGGCATTGATCCCTTTGAGAATTTCCGCCACCGTCCGGCGCGTCAATTGCGTACCCTCGGCCAGCTTGCCGATCAGGTCGTACTCCACCGACGAATGGATTGAGACGCGGTTAGATTCAGTCGCAGAGTCCTTCAGCTCGAACGCTTTACCGTCTTTGAGTCCATCGTAAGTCACGGCAGATGTCTGTTCGCCGTATTGAATACTGTACTGCAGCGGCGTGACGTGCAGGCTGGCGTCCAGCTCCTTGACCGCCTTCTGCACCAGCTCATCCGAATCGAAGTCAACGCTGTAGGCCGCCTTGCGATTGATACGGCTCCACAGTGTTTTGAACTCCTGCTTGTCGAAGTTGGCGTTGAGCGGGTTTTTCTTCGGACGTCGGTCGTCGCCGATGTCCGGCAACTGGCTGGCGCTGAATACGCTGTCGATTAGCTGGAATACCTGCTCGGCGTGCGGTTTCAGATCCTCCGGTAAATCAGCCAGCGCTCCAGCCTTCTTGTCCTCGTGATACGCAGCCGCGATCCGATCCGCATCATCCGTGTAGTCGTTCTTGACCAGATAGCGATAGATTTGCTTCGCCAGTTGCGGCGTGATCGACACGTCACCAGTCGCCGTTTTCAGCACCTTGCTGGTAAAGTATTCCTCGTTTGCCACCCTGGGCCGCGCCGACAGCGACTTGCTGATGTCCTCCTGCAGCGCCGCCACAAAGTTCTTGTAGCTCTCACTGGCCACTACCGTCAGCACGTTCACATCATGCACCGTCGCCGGGTGATCCATCCGGTCACCATTCTGATTGACCGACAACCGCAAACCGCGCCCCACCTCTTGACGGCGCGTGACTTCGTTGTTGTAGTCCGGCTGTTTGAGGAAACAGATTACAAACACATTGGGGTTGTCCCAGCCTTCACGCAGGGCCGAGTGCGAAAAGATAAAACGCACCGGCTCGGCCATCGACAGCAGTCGTTCCTTGTCCTTCAGGATCAGATCATAGGCGTCCACATCGTCGGAGAGCCCGGCGTTTTCGCCACGCTTGGCAACCGTGGGATCGGCTAGTCGCTTGGTCTTCTTGTCGATGGAGAAGTAGCCGCTGTGGGTCTTATCCGCCGCAATACCCTTCAGGTATTTGATGTAGGGCGTTTCATCCAGGCCGAGCATCTCGTTGAGGTACAGGTTGTATTCCTCTTCGAAGACACGGGCATACTCGCCTTTCTCGTCGGCAGTGGAATAGTCCCGGTACTTGGCCACCTCATCAATGAAGAACAGGGTGAGCACTTTGATGCCCTGCAAGAACAGCACCTGCTCCTTGTCGAAGTGCGCCTTGATGGCTTCACGAATCTGGATGCGGCGCAGTGCCGCTTCGGTCACATCGCCGGTGGCATCGCCCACCGTCAGCTCCACGCCATTGGTGAAGCTCAAGGTATCGGTATTGGCATTGATGTCGGAAACGACAAATCCATCACGGTACTGATCCAGCCCATTGGACAGGTCAAACAGGTTGTCGCCTTTGCCCAGCTTGCGCACTACGCGCTTGATATTGCCGCCTGACAGCTTCTGCTCAAACTCCACTCGCGCCTCGGGCGGCTTCTTGCTGGAAATTTCGATGGATTGCAGGTACAGATAGCCCGCCGTGCCAGCAAGCCCCTTCACCGCAATGCCGCGCACAGCGATCTTCTTCACCAGCTTCTGGTTGTAGGCGTCCAGCGCATCCAGCCGGTGAATTTTGTTGTGGGTGGTTTTGTGGGTGGCCGAGTAGCGCAGCACCGCCAGCGCCTTGAACTCCTCCAGCGATTTCAGCGTGGCCGTACCTTCCATCTTCTGCGGCTCATCCAGAATCATGATCGGTCGGTTGGCGCTGATCACGTCGATGGGCTTGCGGGACTGGAAGTCGTCCAGCACGTCGTAGATACGGCGGTTTTCCGCCCCGCGCGAGGCGAAAGCCTGCACGTTGATCACCATTACGTTGATGCCGGCATCCGACGAAAAGCTCTCAAGGTGGTGCAGTTGCTTGGAGTTGTAGATGAAAAAGCGAGCCTTCTTCTGGTACGTCTCCAGGAAGTGTTCGGCGGTGATGTCCAGTGACTTGGCCACGCCCTCGCGGATGGCGATGCTGGGCACGACGATGATGAACTTGCTCCAGCCGTACAGCTTGTTCAACTCGAAGATGGTCTTGATATAGCAGTAGGTCTTGCCCGTGCCGGTCTCCATCTCGATGTCGAGATTGACCTTGGCCACCTTGGTCTTGATCAGCGTATCCGACAGCGGCAGGTTCTGCGCCCGCTGCACGGCGTGGATGTTGTCCAGCAAGGCCAGCTCCGACAGGGTGAGATCGGCGTTGCGGAAAGCCGCCTCCTGCTCCGCCGCTGCATCCGGCGCGGCCTCCAGCACCAGCGCGCCCTGTGGGCTGGCCGGTGCCGTCTTGCGGGTGCCGGGGTCAAGGCGATAGCGGATGCCGCCGTGCTGCGGCACCTGTCCCTTGAAGCAGTCCACCACCGCCTGCACGGCGGCAGTCTGGTAGGCCTGGGTTTTGAATTTCAGTTTCATCGCAGTACACGCCTTTCTTTCTGCATCCTTTCTGCAGCTTCGGGCTTCAGAAAGGCATAACTCATTGATTTGTATTGGGAGACCGCAAAAAACCTTACTGCATTCATTCTGCAAGCTTCTGGATTGGATAGGCCTTCTACGCTGCCATGAACTTTTGTGGAGCGTAAAACGCGATTCACGCTCCACAAACTACCCATGTGCCTTCTGGTGCTAAGCTTCATTCCTCGCCCGCCTCGCGCAAGGTTTGTTCAATTTCACGCTGTAGTTCTTCGCGGTCTGGCAGGTAGAGCTGGTACTTCTGCACGAAAAGCTGGCTGTTCATCTGGTAGGTGGCGTATTCCACCAACAGCTCGTCTTTATGGCGGCTCAGGATGATGCCGATGGGCGGGTTGTCATCCGGCTGGTTTTCTTCCTTGGCAAAGTAGCCCAGGTAAAGATTCATCTGCCCGATGTCGTGGTGCTGAACATTGCCCATCTTCAAATCAATCAGCACAAAGCAACGCAAAATGCGGTGATAGAACACCAAATCTACCCGATAATGGGTACCGCCCAAGGTGATGCGGTATTGCCGACCGACAAAAGTGAAGCCTTTACCCAGCTCCAGCAAGAATTGCTGCAAATGCTGGCTGAGTGCCGTTTCCAGCTGCGTTTCGGACACCAACCCGGTCTCAGGAATCTTCAGAAACTCAAACACATAGGGCTCACGCAGCAGGTCTTCCGGCTGTGCAACGACCTGACCTTGCCGTGCAAGTTGCAGAATGCCCGCTTTATCCTTGCTGGCTGCCAAGCGCAAGAACAGCGAAGAGGCTTTCTGCCGCTTCAGCTCTGACACCGACCAGCGTTCGGCAATGGCTTGTTGCTCGTAGAACCCCCGCTCCAGCGGGTCATCCAGCATCAGAAGTTCCACATAGTGTGACCAGCTCAATAAGTCAGACGGCGTCTGACCTATTGGATAACGCAGGTACAGCAGGCGCATGTAGATGAGGTTGCTGCGGCTGAATCCCTTGCCGTGGCGCAGGCGCAAATCGGCGGAAAGCCGTTGGATCAGCCCTGCACCATATTCGGCCCGGTCTTTGCCACCCTGCTCGAACTCCACAATGTGTTGCCCAACCTGCCAGTAGGTATTCACCAACTGGGTATTGACCGCTTGCAACGCCGCGGCGCGGCCTGCCGTGTAGGTGCGGGAGATGTGTTCCAGCAAGTCCTGATAGTTGCTGCCGTGTGTGAGCTTTGTCATGGGCGGCCTCAGATGCTCTTCACTTCGGTGCCCGGCGAGAGCAGCTTGAAGATCTGTTCCACGTTGATCTTGACGGCGCTGTCCTTGAACCCGGCGTCGCGGAACACCACGCGCAGCGGCTTGTGCGTGGCCAGTTCCTTAACGAAAGTTTCGTCGATGCCGCCGTGCGCGTCGAAGCAGGCTGCCAGCACATTGCCGTCCACGAAGAACACGTCCTTGCCTTGGATGGACTTTTTCTCGATGGGCAGGGCGAGGTCAACACCCCAGTCCAGCATCACCTGGAACAGCAGGTCTTCCGCTGTGCGATCGGGTTTGATGTTGTCCACGAACAGGTCGAGGTTGGCCTTGTCCAGCACATCAGGTGCGTAGTAGACGTCGGCCACGTTGGTCGCATCAATCTTCAGAACTCGAAAGCCAATATCCAGTCTATCGCCAGTTACGATGGCACCGAACTCCTGTCGTGTAATTGCCCCGGAACGCCGAATTCGCTCCTTAGAGATGTCGGCAAGAGAAAGAGGAATACCTTCACTCCGGTAGAATTCGATGACCGACTCATACTTCTTGTTCCTCTCGTCTATTGGCTCATTGATTTGTACTGCTATAAAACGGCGCTCTCCTGCATCCCTCGCATTTGCAAGCATCACTGCATGGGCCATCGAGCCGGAGCCGGAGAAGAAGTCCATAAAGATCCCCTCTCGTCCGCTGTAGAGATCAATGCAAGTGCGCAACAGATCGACCGGCTTCTTACCATCGGGAAAAGGAATCCCACCTTCCTTACCTACATTGTTGTAGTCGAATTTATCCCAAAATGTACCCAGCTTCTCTTTCTTGATGATCTTATCGCCGCTGGCATCAGCAACGTCGTAAAGCCAGATAACCCTGCGCACGGATGGACTGATATATGCGTGTGTTACCTTCACTCCCTTGTCTCGTCCAGAGCGAGGGACATATTCGACTTCAAGGAGCTCACTGTCATCGAGACTCCCAACTGCATCGATTACGCGGGTGCGGATGCTGGTCTGAGCATTAGTATCAGAAAAAATCAGTTTGAAGTACTTCCGATAAGCCTCCGCCTCGGTAATACCTTCATTCTTACACACCTTGCTGATCGTCGTTCGTTCAACACCCTTCCGCTTGTAAATCTCGATGGCATTGCCGTCGCCATCCTTTATTTTGCCAAAGAATGTCCTTTCACCGGCCCCAATAAGGATACTTGTGTACTTCCAGCTTTCGCCGGCAGCACGCATTTCCGCGATGACATCAATTAATGGCCGTTCTGTATAAAGATGCGACAGCGGATTAAATGACTCCAACAACTTGGCGTATATGACTATGTACTCGATATTCTTCTTTAGCCGCTTATCCTCTCCACCTCCAGAAGCTCCTGCCGCCACCTTGGCCATTACGCTGACGGTATTGACATAGTTCTGCTCGCCAAAGACTTCATTGCATAGCGCCAGCGTGTTCTTCAACTCTATATCGCTGATAGAAATGCAAATAACTCCATCGTCAGCAAGAAGATTGCGCGCAAGACGCAATCGTGGATACAGCATTGAAAGCCAGTTCGAGTGAAATTTTCCGCTCGACTCAGCATTTACAGTCATGCGATTTCCAGACTCGTCGATAAGTAAGGATTTTTTAAGAAACTCCTCAGCCGACTCGGAAAAGTCATCCTCATAAATAAGATCGGATCCTGTGTTATACGGCGGGTCGATGTAGATCATCTTCACCTTGCCCAGATACGTCTCTTGCAACAGTTTCAGTGCATCCAGGTTGTCGCCCTCGATGAACAGGTTCTTCGTGGTATCGAAGTCCACGCTCTCTTCACGGCACGGCCGTAGCGTTTTGGCAATCGGCGCATTGGCCGTCAGCAGCGCCTCGCGCTTGCCCGGCCAGTTGAGGTGATAGCGTTCCTGCGGGCCTTCTACGATGGTGTCGGACAGTTCCTGCCGCAACTGGTCGAAATCCACCGCCAGCTTCACGCTGCCGTCTTCCCCTTTGGCTTCAGTCACGCAACTCGGAAACAGATCGCGAAGGCGGGCGATGTTGTCCTCGGTCAGGTTAGGTGAGTGCATTTTCAACTTATTCATGGGCAAATCCCTAAAACATTGTGCAGGTTCAGCAGCATCAAGAAGCCGCCCCTACTAAAACGGAATATCGTCATCAAAGGTCGCACCTGTAGCATCCGGCTGACTCTGCTGAACTTCTTGTGGTGCTTCATTCTCAACTTGTTGCCAGTCAGCGGCGATGGCCTGCCAATTCACGGTGCGCTCAATCTTTTGGCCGTTCTCATCTTCTTCCAGCCCCTCACCAGACCAGACCGACCAGAAGTCAGGATCATCCGACTTGGGCCGTTGCTCCTTGGGCAAACTATTCATCTGCACCAAGACGGGAAGTTCCGATGCCCATCCCAACAGGATGGCATTTCGAGAGGGCAACGACGGCAAGTCACGCAGCAGGCCCCGCAGATTGTCGGGCACCAGTTTATGAATCAAATCCTGATCACGGTCGTTGCTGATGCGGTGTAGCAAGTAGCTGTTGCACTGTGATAGCACCGTCTGTGATAACTCACTCGGACGCTGGGAGGAAAGCACCAAACCCAGCCCGAACTTACGGCCTTCGCGGGCTATCTTCTCGAAGACCTGGCAGCAAATGGCTGCGGAGTTCTGATTCTCGGCATTATCTGAGTAACGGCGGATAAAGGTATGTGCCTCTTCCATAACCAGTACGGTAGGCAGCGTCTTACCGGCATTGAGCTTGCGATAGCGTTGCAACGACTCCAGCGTCATACGGGCGATAACGGCAGTAATGATATGGACAACCTCCGCCGGAACCAGCGAAAGGTCAATCACCGTCACGGAGCCATTCGAGGCTTCGCTGTCGCCAAGATACTCACTCAACCAGTCGTCAAGGCTTATGCCGTCCGTATTCGAGATGATTGAGCGCATCCGAGTATCGGACAAGAGCGTGCGAATTCGGGATACCAAGAAATCAATGAACTGACTGGCGTTTTCCTGATCCGCTAGAATTTCGAGGTGATCGGGGAGTTGAGAGCCGTCAAAGGCTATTGGTACGTCCTCATCTGGCCCTTCATGGAGAAGGACGCCTCCTACAGTATCAACCGAGGATTCTAGTGCCGTGATGATTTCCTGAACGTGAGCTTCATTGAAGGCACGATAATATTCAACCGTCTCACCCCCTTTAATAAAGCTGTGGTACGCGGCCCCTAAAGCAGCATTGATAGCTGCTAACGCTTCATCTAGCTTGTTGTCTCCATGTACGGCCAGCTTACCCTCTAAATCAGCGGCCACTGCCTTCAGATAGTAGCCAAACTTAGAGGCTTCGGACTGGATATCACCTGAACGAAGATCACGACGTATTGAAATTAATCGAGAGGAAAGATAACGGCGTAGTGCGAGCTTCTCTTCCTCCGGCGAGGCAGTCGAAAGGGCTCTACCTACTTTGATATCTCGCAATGCACGGCGAAGCAGCGGGCGTTGCATTTTGGCACTGGCCTGAGTAAATGCACTCCACTCGGAGCTGTTCCAGAACCACAAAGGCACCTGAAGCTGCTCAATATCTTCAGAATTTTTAGGTGGATCGACCGCAAATACCCGTACCTTGCCCATACCTTTGAAGGTGTTCGCATATTCGCCATTGGGGTCAAGTACGATGAAGCGAGCATTTGGGTCGGCCCCCTTACGAGCCTTCTTGGCCGCATCCATCGACCAACGAACCAGTCCGGCAACGGAGCACGACTTACCGCTGCCCGTGTTGCCCAGGACGGCCAAGTGGCGACCGAAGAGGCGGTCGGGGTCGATCTTTACCTCAGCATTGGCAGCCAATGGGCTGACGCCGATCTTGACGCGCCGGTTCTCCCCCGACTCGACAATGGAACGAAGTTGATCTTGCGTGGGCAGTAGCACTGGGTCGCCTACCGAGGGGTAAGCCTGTACGCCACGCTTGAACTCGTAGCGATCCTGCCCCTCGTCTCCGCCTGCGTAAGACAAGATACCCAGCGGATTCAGGCTCATTTTGCGCAGTGGATACGGCAGGTCCACCAAGCCAAAGTCCTGCATTCCCTTACGCTTGGGGTACTGCGAACGTTCAACCGTAATCCATTCCACTTGCGCGACCAAGTAACCTTGCTCGCCAGGTGCGAGCACATAGCCATTGATGCGGGGGAATGGGCGCGGTGTACCAGTATTGAGGGAAACGCTGCCCGGCGCTTCTATGTCTAGCAAGACCTTAATCTCGTCGGGCGAGACAAAATCAATCGTACCTATGCGCAGAGCGTCGGCATATGCCAGTGGAGACAGACTCATAGCAGGTCGCTCCCATCTTCAGTGGCTTGCTCCTTGGCCTTGGGAGTGCTTTGCTGGGTGGCCAATCGCTGCTTGAGCAGTTCGCTCATGTGGAGTGTGGTCTTGTCAATTGCAGCCTTGGGCAGGTAGTTCTCTGTAAGCGTCTTCAGGTCGGCCAGCGCCGGGCCAATCAGCAAACTGATTTGTGAGGGCCGACCGATCTCTTCATACGTCTTCATGATGCGGTCAAGCGGATCGTCACGCGAAATCACAACCAAGTGTGTGGATGGAATGGTAAGCATGTCGCGGATCACCCGGTTGATATGCTCATCACCAAAGCTATAGCCGTAGGTAACGAGTGCACTGTTCGGACGGCATACCGCCGAAGCCAAATCACGGAACAACTCCACATAGGGGTAGTCGGCAGTTTCCCTGTCCTTGGCGGCGTTGGGATAGATCATCAGCTTGTGAGCCGTCGCTTCGCCCAGGCCCGGAGCCTGCAAATAGGGTTCAACCGTGTCGGCTCCAAACGGTAGCCCGATGCGACGAATATCCTTGCCGGTCTGCACCCAATCTACGGAACCATGTAGCTTGGTGAAACGAGCCACGCCCTCTAGGTACCGAGGTTCGCCACGGATACCCGGCGGGTTGTAGTGCATGTCCAGGTCAAGCCTAGAGGATCGGAAAATGGGCATCAGGTTGCCGAGAAAGCGATCCAGCAGATGCACGCCAGCCAGTTCCGCTCCAGCTTCGATCAGCCGGTCATAGTTCGTCGTGAAAATGCTCAAGCGGTCGCGTGTTCCAATCCGACTTGCGAAGCTCATCAGGAACGTGACCAAGGTGTTGAAGGCTTGCCCACGTTGCTTATCCGGGGCTGCGGCAATTCCAGTTTCGCTGTTAAGGATGGACTCGGCGAACGTCTTCATCCCCGCTTCGAGCTCACCGCGTAAAGTGTCTGCCTGGTCATCTTGAAGAATCTCCAGACCACGCAACAGCTCGTTGGCTACCCGCAGTTGATCCTCAACGTTTCCTTCTTGGCGTTCAGCCTTCTTTGCAGACACTTCCACGGCCGCAGTGATTTTGTCTTGATGGATAGACAGAGGGATCGTCCCCATGCCCGCTGCTCCTTTCCCAGCGGCCAAGTGATGCACCGCATGAGTGAGGCCAGACCCAGCCAACAGGGAAAGGTGCTCCGACTGAAAAAGTGAGGTCAGCCACGGCTCAATGTGTTCCCGAAGCTCTTTCTGGCTGGCCTCTTCTAGATCAGTCCAAGATACTTCACTGCCTTCCTGGAACTTAAATTTCTTATTCTCAGATTCGGCAAAGTACAGGGGTTTATCGTCGTTTCTGACTTTGACGATATTGGGAAACTGCTCTTTTGAGCTTGTCTGTTCGTTGTTGTCTGGCATGATTTCAAGCTCCTGATGCTTCAGCGGATCAATGCTGCATGGTCATTCTTTAACTGCCGCAATTGAGCATTGAGCTCTACCTTGCGATTAAACTGCTTCTCCTTCGCCAGCCGAGCAGAGGCTTTGTCCACTTCCCTTTGCTTGACCTGCGCTTGCTCCACGCGGGCGACCAATTCGGTCAGCGTTTCCTGTGATCGTGCCGACAGCGGGATCAAGCGGTGCAGCAGCTGTTCATAAAGGCCGCCTAGATGCAGCGCCACGGGCATGGCGGTGCGTTCGCTGTCCGTGGGCTGCCAGCTGGATGCGAAATAGTCCGAGAGCACCCAGCGGCTGGCATCAGCTTCGTTCGGGCGCTTGTAGGCGGCAGTCACCTGCGTTCGGCCATCGAAAGTCAGCTCGAACACGATGGGGAACGGGATGGCCCCGTCGACGCAGCGCAGCACATCACCGTGCAGTTCCGGCGTTTTGAGCTGCATGCTGAAAATCTGGATTTCCGGCACGCCGGGGCGCGCGGGCAGATGCAGTGTTTCGGGGGCCAGCTTGTACTGCCAGACGATCTGTTCCACCTGTTTGACGAACAGGTCTTTCAGCCGGGTGTTGGCTCCGCTGTGTTCGTAGATTTTATTCTTGGGCAGTACGCGCCCGAAGGCGGCCTGTTTGGGGTAGGCGATCAGCGCACTCATCCGGCCTCCTGAATCACGAGGAAGCTGATGAGTTCAAAGTCGTCCAGCCCGGAGATGGCGCCCATCAGCGCCGTGGTTTTGACGCCGGTGAACAGGCTGTCCAGATCCTTTTCTTCCTTGACCTCGATCATCGAGCGGATGGCCTTGCCCAGCAGGTCGGAGTAAGGCTGCATCCTGCGGCCATCGGCGGTTTCCTGATTGAAGCGCTGACACACGTCCACGATGGGTTTGTCTTGCCCCTTGCAGCAGGTGCGCGCCAGATCGAGCAGGCGCTTGACCTCAGTGTGGTCGTGGATGACTTCGCCCTCGCAGTTGATGTAGACAAGGTAGTACGGGTGCAGGCGGTTGTGCTGGTTGAGGTTGACGTCTGAGTTGCGGTTACGCAGCGTGAAGATCACCCCAGAGCGCAAGCCCATCTCGGGCTGGGCAGGCACGACGGCGTGCATGCCGTTGGGCACGTTGCTCAGTTCGCCGTGGGCCTTCACGTAGTTCAGCAAGTCCATGCGGAAATCATTCAGGCCCAGATCAGTGATGGAGACACCGGTCTTCAAATCCTCCAGCTCGATGACTTCTTCCTGCAGGCGACGCAGTTGCTCCTTACGGTAGGACACGTCGTTGGCCTGCGCGGACAGCACGTTGTCGTCGCCGGTGGCGGTGACATCGGCAATCATCATCCGGCTCTCGACGCGCTCTTTGAGGTTGATGTATTCATCGAGCGAAATGTCGGGCCAGTAGTTGACCAGCTGGATGCTAGTGTTGGGTGAGCCGATGCGATCCACGCGCCCGAAGCGCTGGATGATGCGTACCGGGTTCCAGTGGATGTCGTAGTTGATGAGGTAGTCGCAGTCCTGCAGGTTCTGACCTTCGGAGATGCAGTCGGTGCCAATCAGCAAATCGACTTCGTGCGGCTCGTCCGGCAGCACCACGGCCTTCTCTTTCGAACGCGGGGAGAACAGGGTGAGCAGCTCCTGGAAGTCGTAGCTGCGCTTGTGGGTGCCTCTTTTGATGGTGGATTGAGGCGCACCCTTACCGGTGACCTTGGCGCTGTGAATGGAGAGCTTGGCTAGCAGCTCTGGCGCGAGGTTGGCGTACAGGTAGTCGGCGGTGTCGGCAAAGGCGGTGAAGATCAACACCTTTTTGTTGCCGGGGTTGATGGGGTTTTCGATCTTGCCGAGCAGTTGCGCCTTGAGGTGCTGCAACTTGGCATCATCCTGCGGCGTGATCTTGTTCATCGAGGCCAGCAGGCCGTCGATCACCTGCAAATCCACCTTGAGTTCGTGCTCCCAGGACGGCAAATCCATGTCGGCGAGGCTGATCTTGATCTTGCCGCCGATTTCACCGCCGTCAGGCAGCGGCAGATCGTCGTCCTCTGCATCCAGACCTTCCAGTGCTTCGGTGAGGTCGCCCACCGTAGCTGCGCCACCAGATTGATTGAACGCGGTGATCTTGGCCAGCGTGGCTTCGTTGTTGGCGCGCAGCGATTGCAGGGTGAGCCGGAACGACTGCACCGAGCTTTCAAGGCGCTTGAGCAGGTTGACCGTCATCAGCGCTTGCAGGCTCTTTTCACGGTCGATCTGGCGCAGCGTGCCTTTGCCGCCGACCTTGGTATCGTAGATTTCTTCGTATTTCTTCAATCGGCTGGGCAGGATGTAGCTGATGGGCGCGTACACGGCCAGCTTGAGCAGGGACAGTTGCTCGAAGATCTCGTTGAAGCCCAGCACGTCCGAACGCTCGGTCAGGGGACAGTGGAACGACAGCGGCTTGCGGCGCTCGGGAAATTGGCCGATGTCCTTGGTGTCGTAGAAGGTCTGGATGTGCTTGCGCGAGCGTGCGATGGTCACGCTATCGAGCAACTCGAAGAAGTCGAAGTCCAGCGAATCCAGAATTGCACGGGCGGTGCGTTCCTCCAGCGGCAGTTTCGACCACGTATTGAAGACTGTTTGAGCATTGCGAAAAACCTCTTCCACCGACTTGCTGGTGCGCAGTTTCTTACTGAGGTTTTCGGAGTCGCCTTCGTAAGCCAGGGCGAGCTGGTTGCGCAGATCGGTGAAGCGGTTGTTGACCGGCGTGGCCGACAGCATCAGCACCTTGGTCTTTACCCCTTCCTGGATCACCTTGCGCATCAGCTTCTGGTAGCGCGTTTCCTTGTCCTTGTAGGCATCGTTATTGCGGAAGTTGTGCGACTCGTCGATAACGACCAGATCGTAATTACCCCAGTTGATACGGTTCAGCGGTGTACCGAACGACTCGCCGCTGGTGCGGGAAAGGTCGGTGTGGCACAGAACGTCGTAGTTGAACCGGTCGCGGGCGAAGATGTTGGTCTTGAGATTGCGGTTGTAGTTGAGCCAGTTGTCCGCGAGCTTCTTGGGGCAGAGCACCAGCACCGAGCGATTGCGCAGCTCGTAATACTTGACGACTGCCAGCGCGGTGAAGGTTTTGCCGAGGCCCACGCTATCGGCGAGGATGCAGCCGCTATAGGTTTCCAGCTTGTTGATGATGCCGGTGGCCGCGTCCTTCTGGTAGTTGAAGAGCTTGTTCCAGATCAGCGTGTCTTTGTAGCCGGTGCGGTCGTTGGGCAGAACGTCTTCGTCGATGTCGTCGAGGAATTCGTTGAAGATGTTGTAGAGCATCAGGAAGTATATGCTCTCGGGCGAGTTCTCCTGATAGACCGAGGCGATGTGCTCGCAAATCTGCGCCGTCACGTCTTCCAGTTTTTCCGGGTCGTTCCAGATCTGGTCGAACAGGCTGAGGTACGTCGCGGCAAAAGGTGCCTCGTCCATCTTGTTGACGATATTGGAGACGGCGTTGCCTTGCTGGTAGCCCAGATCAACGGCGGTGAAGCCGTGCAGAGGCATGTAGGCCGTGTCGGTGCCGCTGGCCTGCACGCAGGCGAACTGCTGCATCGGCGCTTTGGTGTGATTGCTCCGGAACTTGGCCTTGCGCTGAATCCAGTCGACGCACTCCTTGGCCACAGCTCGCTGGGTGAGCTTGTTGCGAAGCTGGATTTCAAACTCGCTGCCGTAAAGGCTGCGCTCGCGGTCGAGTTTGGGGATGTGGAATTCCCGGCGCTCCTTGCGAATCTTGTCGGTGACCTCGTTAGCCACAAAGGTCGGCGAGGTGAAGATGAAGCTCAGCTCGTCGATCTTCTCCAGCTCGGTTTTCAGCGCCTCGAAGACGAACATCGAAAAGCATGAAGCCGCGACCTTCAGGCGAGCACCAGGCCTGAGGGTCTGCTTGAGATCGTCGCCCAGCAAGAGGTTGATGTTGTCTATCAGTTCCATCGTGCTCCCCTTACGCTCCCTTGATCCAAGCCATACTGGGGTTCAGCGCTGAGATCGCCTTGTCGAACACATCAGGCAGCAGCCACTGGCGAAAGCTCGCGCGCAGGCTCCTGATTGGATCGGCAGGAATGTCCGGCCCTTGGTCGATCACCTCCAGGCCCAGCGATAGCAGCTGCAGCAGGAAGGGCTGTTCGACCTCCGTATATTCAGACATCAGTCGACTCCGACGTGCTGCTGTGCAGTCTGATCTGCGGCCGAATCTCTTTCAGCGGCTCACGCATCGTCTGTTCCAGGCGAGTCATGTGCGTGACCAACCACTGGATCATGTCCGGCCAGTTGTCCCTGTTGTAGCCATCCACCGGCCTGCTGTACTGGATGCGACAGGCCTTCTTCTCCGGCAGAGGCAACCATTCCAGCTCCGCACCAAAGCGCGCCTCGATATCGGCTTTCTGCTTGTTGAGCTGGTCAAAAATGAAACGATTTTCATCGACGCTACGTCGGCCAATATACAGTTCCACCCGAATCTCCCGCTTGCCGAAGATCATAGAATACGGCATGGATGAAAGTCCCGAACCGGCTGAGAGCCAGTGATCCCGTGACGGGCTGATGTTGTTGTACAGCGTACAGGCGCTTTGATTGAACACCTCCAGCGTCTGCTCCCAAAACTCCATGCGCAGTCGGTGACGTTGCTTCTGTTCCTGATCGGCACTCTTTTCCTCGGCCTCCTTGGCGGCCATGCCGATCATGAAATCAGACGACTCGGGCGTCGGGATGATCTGTTCCACGTTGAGGAACAATTCTGAGCCGGCCTGATAGGGCGTGACCTTAAAGCATTGGCAATCGATGCCGAACTGGCTGAGCCACAGCACCGTGCTAGTCACCTCCTTGCGGTAGTAGGCAGCCACCAGCATCAGCCGCTGTTTTCCCGTGCGGTTCAGTTGCACCGCATCCAGATCGTCCACCTCAAGAAACTCGATCAGCTTGTCCTCGGCGCGCACAGACGCCTCGTTGGTCTGTTGTGACTTCTTGTCGAGATAACGCTGATAGATATCCACAATTTGTGGCTTCTTAAGACTAGCGCAGTAGCTGGCGTATTTCAGCGCCTGCCACACCACGTCACGGCCAGTATCGTCCAGCTTGTTCTCGATGATCACCAAATTTCCCTCTTTATCGATGGCCAGCAAATCCAAGCGTTCTCGGGTGTCATCAAAACCGTCGAACTCCTTCTGGATGATCAGCAACTCCACGCCGTCCCCTTGCGCCAACGCCTGCGGACAATGCTCGAGCCATTCCTGTAGATGCCGACGTTCAGTAAATCCCAAGTCGCCGAAGCGTTTAGCCTGAATGGGGGTGATGCGGTTCTGTGCTTGATCGATCTTAAACATGGGCTCCTGCCGAAACCAAGCCTTCAAAGAGTGGCTTTTTAATATCCTTAATCATTGCTATTCTATTTTAGAAAAATATCGTTACATTATAGCAAAAAGTATAGAAAACGATGATTTATAAAGTAACTTGACCCTTTACAGGCTCTATCTTTCAGGCGTTTGTTCGGGAGAAAAGGATTTTTCGCGTACCTGTAATTGGGCCCGGTCAAACCGCTGCTGGGCCTGCGTCGTATGATCCTGCTGCTGGATCTCCTTGGCAAAATTACTCAATACCCGTGCCTCGGCCTTGGCTCCGATCTTGTACAGCTCCTTGGCGATCTTGCCGTATTCGGTCGAAACGATATTGCGGGTCCGTATTTCTTCGCGCAGGAAGGGGTGCAATGGGCGCGAGGAGTCCTTGACAGCCTGGGCCAGCTCGATGGCCTGCTGTCGGTAGGCATTGGGAACCTGGCCGCGCTTGCGCATATGGCGCAGGGTGGAATGCTCGGATTTCTGGGTTTTGCCCCGGTGCACCCGGCGCGTGGCTGCACATTCCACCCCTTGCTCCCGCATTTTTTCCGCAAAACGCAGCCGCCATTCAAACAATTCCCCCTTGCGCGGGTTCATGTACTGGCCGAGTTCGTTTTTCATCATCACGCACAAATGCACATGAGGGTGCGCCTCGTCCAGGTGCTGCGCAAACGCATATTGATGGCCGTCAAACTGTTCCTGGGCAAACGCCTTGGCTGCCAGGCGCACTGCCTCGGGGTTGGTCCCTGGCGGCATCGACAGCACCAGGTTAATGGCTTCGCGTCGCTTGCTTTTCTCTGGCACGCCCAGGGCCTGCCAGGACTCTAAAACCCCCTTGCGAATGTCTTTCTGGCCTTTGAAAACAAACCCGTCCTGGTTCTCAACCGCAATTTGACCGTTGCGGCTGATGTAGTCCAGATGGCCCCGTACCGCTGCCAGACCATTGCTGCCACCTTTGCGCGGCGGGATCTTCACCATGACCTCGGGCTTCTTTAACGCGGCAGACTGGATATTTTTCAGGCCAGTTCCCTTTTTTAAGGGGCGACGCGTGCGCGCGCCACCGTCCGCGCCCCTTTTTGGCCGCGTAGAGCGGGTTTTGAACTCCAAAAACCATTTATCGACTTGCTGATTAAGTTGGCTCATACTAGTTTTTCCTGATTCGCGTTAATGAGCGCCTGAACATTCTCAATATGCGCATTAATCGCAGTCTCTACCTCAGCTATTTTGTCTGTTGTCACCGTGGGTGCCTGCATGGCATTTAAGGCATGGGCGATTTGATTCAAATTCTGACCGATTCGACGCAGCTGATAATTGGACTGGTATAGCGCCGTTACCTCGTTATTATTCAGAATGGAAACCTTGCCGATATGCGTTCGCAAAACCAAGCGGATAAAGGCACTGGTAGACATATCGGCCTTTTCTGCCGCTTCGGTAATAAACGCGGATTCGGTTGCGTTTAGTCGCAAAGTCGGCTTGATAACGCTGTCGCATTCGCGCTTTGCAAGGACCACATCGACACCGAAAGTCGGATCTAACTCTTGTTTTTGCAGCACATTCATGATGAGTGCTTTGACGTACTGCGACACGCTCACATCCTCCCCGTGCTGCTCGGCCTGAGTGCGTAACTGCTCATATTCAAAAGTCGATAATCCATACACTTCTAGTTTCTTTGCCATTATCTTTCTACCTCCCATTCTTGATGCTGCTGCAATACCTTCTCGACAACCTGCGCTTGAGTTTCAAAGAAACGCGCATAGGCATGCTGCCGCTGCCCCTCGTCCATGTGTTTGACCACATCCCGCATCAGGGCCTCTTGTGTCATAAACATGTCCTGCATATCTCGGGGTAATAACGCCAGGCGATCCCGATATTGATCCTGGACGTTCGGCTGCTGTTTCTCCGGACTATGTACCAGTGTCCGCTCGACCTTATCTGGCGTGCGTTCCAGGTAAAGGGACAGATAGTTATTGATTTTTTCCGCATCCTGACAGGCCCGCACAATCTCCATGGGATCCTCTTTCAGTATCTGGATCCAGTCGGCTACATAAGCCATGTGCTGCCCTGGATCATGAGAAATCCCTATGCGCTGCCCGACCAATAGAGACGAGATCTCGGCCCGCAGTTCTTCACGTGCATAATCCGGCGTTCCAAAGGCGTTTAACAGCGGACGGTTCAACCGGGACTCGTGGCCGGTCCAGTGGCCCAGCTCGTGCAGCGCCGTGCTGTAGTACCGCTCGGAATCTGGAAATTGATCTTTTAACGGCAACACAATACGATCCTGGCCGGGGCTGTAATAAGCGCGATTGCCTTGCTGGTGCTCGATTTGAGCGCCGCTGGCCGTCAATAGCTTCTCAACCTGGTCCACGGCATCCCAGGTATGCGTAGTGCGTTCCAGAGGCGGCAGACCCGTCATCTGCTGCGCATTGAACACAACAAAGGTTCGGATAATCGGCTTATCCAGCTTAGTTTGCTCGATGAATGGATTACCCTGGGCATCCTTGACGGGCTTACCCTGACCATCGCGCAGCTGCTTTTCTTCATGAAAGCGAAATGTCTGGATGAGTGACCCCTTTTCACCCTTATTGACCCGATACCCCCGCTCCTTGGCCTGGTTAAAGGTTAGCCAGCGCGGATCAGAATACCCGGCCAGCATGAGATTGAGCACATTACTGCCCCGGTAGGGCTTGCCGGTCGATTCGTTATAGGGCTGCATGAGCGCCGGGGCGTCCCAAGGCCGCTGCCAGGGCGCTGTACCCGCTTCCAACTGCGCAATGATCTTGTCGGCCAACTGCTCATGAAATGCCGGTTTTTTCTCGGCCATGTTCTTTTCTCCTCAAACAAAAAAAGCCCTACCATTTCTGGTAGGGCTTCTGGTTGAATATGCGAAATAGCGAGAAGGCTTACTCCTCGTCCTCCTGGGGCGCGTCGGCCAGCGCCTGGCGCTCGGCGTGGGTCAAATGATCCTGTTCATAGCCATAGATTTCCGGCATTTCCAGCATGAAATCCAATAGCTGCTGCCTGGAATCAACAACAATTTGCGTTTTTTCATCCATTGTGATTACTCCTATATTATTGATTTGCTTGCGTTTTGCGCCATTGCCACGGTTCGACCGCGCCGGCACTCGACCACAATCCCCGCTGCGCTGCGCGGGCCTCGGCCTCAAAATCCCCATATGCGGAATATTGAACCTGGCCCCGATATCGATAGGCCCAGGCGCGGCCCGTGCGAACCATAAAGGCGTTGATGGAAACCTGGCTCTGTTCCTGGGTTTGCGGGTCGATGGTTGTCACAAATACCTCACCCAGGGACCGGCCATATTTATCCTTGTCGCCCAGGGCCACACGCACCGGCTGCCCCTGGATAAATCCGGCCAAAAACGCCTGAACCTTGCGGCCCTGGTCCTGGGACAGCTCCGGGGCATCGATGCCGACCAGGCGAACCCGCGCCCGCTGCTGCCCCATCCGTACATCAATCGTGTCACCGTCAATCACCCGCTCGACCACGGCGTCAACTGTGGGGGCTGTATTGTTGGCGCGATCAAACCACAGCGCCCCAACAACCACCCCGACCATCAACAGGGCTGAACCAATCTTGGCTACATAATTTCGCATTGGCTCTCCTTTAAAAGCTACCGTTCCAGCGTCATTTCCTGCTGCTGATCGCGGCCACGCTCCTGTTTTTGCTGCTGTTCAGGTTGGATTGTCGGCGCGGTCCGCTCTTTCATGGGTTCTGGAACATTAAGCGTCGTACCATGCACCGCTTTTTCCATATTGGTATCGAAATTACGGTGCGCATCCTCCCGGCGATCATGACGCATATAGCTAACAACCTGGGCAGCCATATGCTGCAAATACCGAAATTTTGCCTGACTGGCAGGATTCAAGCGGCCCAAAAATCCAGGGCGCACCGCAACCCCCTTATCGGCTGATTGCGACGCCCGCATTTGATCGGCAGCGATTTTAACCTCAGAAGGAATGCTCTGGCTGCCGATATCGCGCATACGAACATCAGAATCGATATCTGCTTTGGGCGACGTTTCAATCAGTGCTTCGGTCGGTAACTCATTCTGAGCAACCAATCGATCTGCCGCCGAAACCGCTTGCGTGTTGGATTTTTCGGGAACGGCATTATCAGAATTCTGAGATTTTCCCTGCTCATTTTCGGAAACCCCAATTGCCCAAGCATTACGGTGCGCCTGTACATATTCATGCCCGATGACGGTTTTGCCGTCATCAGAATAAACAGGCTGTTTGACCTCAACCGGAACTTGTCCAAGGTTTTTCAGGGAAATATGATCCCCAGCCTTTGCCTGGCTTTCTTCAATGGCAGTGTGCAAGCCAACGCCCCAAATTGTACGTTCTGTATCTCCCTGTCCAAGGGTAACAAAATAGCTGTCCTTGTTTTTTTCATCGTTCAGATAGGGTGCTTCGCCGTGATTTATCAGAATTCCCGCCATCCGATCCGGATCCTGCACGGCCCTATCCTTCCCCTGGCCGGGTACGATTTCCTGCACTTGGCCCAGCTCGGGTTGAACCTGGTTCAAGCTACGTTCTTCCAAACGCCGATTGACCATTGCCAAGTCCGCAGGCGTAGGCTGGTAGCCACGGGTCTTAATGCCTTGGCTCTCGGCCTCAATGTACATCAGGCGCTTAAATTCAGGCGTACCGGACAATTTTAGCTTATCCCACTCCTTGGCCTTGGCAACCTCCACCATATCATGCACGGTCTGAATGTCCTGTTTTGTTGTGGCAAGATATTTACCCTTGTCCTGGAAGATCGTCGTGACACCATTGTCAGCATCAACATATCGGCCATCCACAAACAAATAGCGCACTTCCAGGCCATCGGGTGGAGCTTTATAGGCCAGATCCAGGATCGGCTTTTTTAAGGCTATCTCCGGGACCTCGGGCGCTTCTTGCGCGCTTGGTGCGGCGGGGGCCTGATCATCGCCCTGCTGTTGCTCAGCCGCCACCTGAGTGGGAGTATCTGTGATGATTGGCTGTTCCGGATCCAGAACTGGCTTTTTTAAAGCTATCTCCGCAGCCTCGGACGTTTCTGGCGCCCTTGGCTCGCCGGGGGCCTGGTCAACGCCCTGCTGTAGCTCAGCTGCCGCCTGCGTGGGGGCTTTGACTATTTGCTGTTCCAGATCAGGCTCGATCCGGTTTTGCTCCTGAGCGCCAAATACTGATACCGGTGTGGGTGTAGATGGCGCTGGGGCCTCTGGCATACCGGAATCGTTACCGACCGCATGGCCCGGGCCTAGCTGCGCAGGCTGTTTTTCTTGCTGGTGTTCCTGTTGTTGATCCACAATCATCTCCCTAAGAGCGTCCAACCCGCGAACCTGGGCTAGATCGTTAAAATCCGAGGGAATGGCCTCGGGACCATGCTTTTGTCGATATGCCGCAAAATCCCTATCCGTGAACTCCGGCATGATGGCTTGCGCTCTATTTCCCATTATTTCGGCTGACTCGTCAGCGTAGCGAATACCCACACCATTGCTGTCATTATCCGCGCAGAAAGTGACCGGAATATCAAGCATTTTGTCCTTCAACGACTCAGCCACATTTTTTAGGTTATAAGCGGTAAAAGCCGCTAATACGGGCTGGCCGGTCGCCTGGTGCAGGCTGGCCGCTGTCGCAAAACCTTCTGCGATCAACACGCCACGCTCAGCCGTGGCCTGGCTAGGGTGTCCAATCAAAAATGCAGATCCGACCAATTCCCCGCCCTTATCAAAAGACTTAAACCCGTTGGGACCGATGGCCTGCAACATGGTGATTTCCTTATTCTTACGCATGGGAATAAGCAGTTGATTGCCGTCCTGACGCAGCACACCGATCACCGCAGGCGAGGTAATCCCCTTGGCGACCAGGTAGGGATGCTTGGGATTGGCCGGTTTGGCATTATCCCAACGCTCCTGCGCTCGAACCTTGGCCTCGGCCTGCTCCCTTGCACGCTCCTGCTGGGCTTGTTGCTCTGCAATACGCCGTTGTTCATCCCGAGCCTTTTGCTCCTCGGGGCTGGGTGGCGTATAAGGCTGATCTGGCTCATAGCCTGCCCGCCTGGCCTCATAAAACAGACTTTCAATATTGACATGCCCCGCTTCTATGCTTTTCCAGGTGTTTTGCGCAACATTGGCGTTATAGCCTTTAGCATCGATTTGTGACCACCTATCCCAAATTTCAAAGCCATCATCACCAAGTTCTGACTTGAGAGCACCGCCCATACGAAACCATATTTCCCGCTCATGCGGCTGGATATGGGCCAATGCATTACGAATTTCTTCTTTATCTGCCATTATCGACTCCTATCATTAGGTTGTGCCAAGCACTTTTTCAAAAGCACGGGTGCCACTGTCCTGCCAGGCTTTGGAAACCGCCTGTTTCAGATCGTCCAGATACTCTGGCGTCGAATCCTCGGCGCTCAGCGCAGAAATCACGACCTGCATCAAATCATCCTTATTCACCACGGCTTCCAGAGGCGTGGTTTCCAACTCCTGTGCTGAAATGGCCTCATGGTTGGGTGCCGTAGTGGCTTGGGCGCTAGTCTGCCCCAAACGCTCAATTTTCGGCACCATCGGTTCTGGATATCCTAGACGTTGCTTAAACACGGGATCGTCGTAATAACGGACTTTCTGAGCATAGATGGTGTTCATGCCTGGCATGTTAATGACACAATCGGTATTGGGCATAGCCTTGATTTCTTGGGGCAACATGACAGCCCGCCGCTGGCCTGCACCTTCGCCGGTTGATTCGGAAATACTGCGCCCACTCTTGCCAGTGCTGCGATTTTTTGAATGCACGGTTTCGTAGCCAATGATTTCCGAATATTCCTGTGCATCCTTGTTATCCCGAGTCGCAAAAATAATCTGACAATCAAAATTACCCAGCAACGATTGCGCCCCGTCCACACCGTAGAGATTGTTCATCTGCGCTCGATTCTGAAAAATCATGAGTAAGCGCAGGTCATAGCCAGCGATGTAAGCAGCAGACGTTTCGATAATGTCCACTTTACCCATAGCCGCCGCTTCATCGTTCAAGATCAGGCATTGATATTTCAGCTCCGGGTTCTGCTGGGGCAATTGTTCCGTATTCACGCTGATAAGCTGGCTAAAGAAAAGATTTGTCAACCGCTCGAAACGAGAAAAATCGTTCGGATTGACACCAACATAGATACTCATGCGCTTGCGGCGTACATCTCGCAGATCAAAATCATTTCCGCTGGTAATACCCGCCACCACCGGATCAGAAAATACAGACAGCGGAGCAAGAAAGCTGGACATAATCCCCGACCCTGTGTTGCCCCCAGCATTAGACACATAGCTAAACAGATTCGTGGTGCAAGCACTGGACAGCTTGGTTTTTGGGGTTTCTTCCTTGATCCAGTCGGCTAAAGATTGGCCGGTCGCTGGGGTTGCCAGCTTTAACATTTCTGGCAAAGACGGCACAATGCCGGTTTTTTGCTCGGTCTCGATCAGATACAGACAAAGGCCCACAAAGAGCTTTTGCGCCATTTCGTTAAAAAACTTTGTGTTACCCGGCTGATTGCCTGAAGTCGGATATAGAATATTGGCAATCGTGAACGCGCCGCCCGGCGCAAAGTCCGGGTCTCGCTTGACATAAAAAATCGGGTTCCAGCGATGGCTCCTAAAATCCTTGGTGCTCAGGTGCAGCAAATACACGTCCTGACCGTGTGCTTCTCGATATCCTGCGGTAATTTCATAGTTTTCTAGCTTCGGATCGTAGCAAACCAAGCTATCTCGAAAATGCAGGCAATTCGGAATCACGATACCAACACCCTTACCGGACCTGGGCCGGGCGGCCACAAATGCGAACTGATTACCGCCCCAGCGCAAGTATTTCCCCTTGTACTTGCCGATAATAATGTCTGGTTTTTCGTGCTCATCCTTGAGCAAACCGGCCTTGGCAATTTCACCAGGTGTCGCAAACCGGGCCGAGCCGTGTAGCTCCCGACCGGGCCGGTTAAACAATATGGCAATACCCATAAAAACCGGCGCAAGGGTCAGAATAGCGGCCAGGAACACCCCAACCTTAAATTGCCACATTCTCCAAATTCCACCGCCTGCAGAATTTTGATAGAGATCCCACAAAGTAAAAACGCCGGGAGAAACCGGCGCTTTGGCTAATCGCATAAAAGCGAAACTACCCGCGAACTGGCCGATAACGGCAAAAACAAGAACACTGACCAGCAAAAAGCCAAGCCATAACAGGATTTTTTTCATAAAGAACACCCTCCAAATCTTTGAATCGCTGCCCTACCCCTATGAAAACTGATCCAGGGGGTTTTCTTCTGTCAGGGCCGGTTGCTGCACCGGGTCCTGCGCTGCGGATGGCTCGGACTGCTGGGCGGGCTGCGCATCATGACGGGTGCGGGTATGGATCATCTTCATGTCCTGGACCTTGATAAGCACCGACAGCCGATTCATGCCGGTACGCTCGTCCTCGTAAATTCTTGTTTGCAGCGGCCCGCGCACCCATAACTTGTCGCCCTTTTTCATATATTTAGCGACCCGCTCCGCCTGGCTTCCGATGAGGGAGGCCGTATGCCATTGAGTGACTTCGGTAATCTCGCCAGTTTCCTTATTTGTCATGTGTTCCTGAGTTGCAATGGACACCCGCAACGTGGCCGTACCATTGGAGAAAAACCGCAATTCGGGATCCTTGCCTAGGTTCCCCATCACGGTATGCTCATTGATAAATGCTGACATTTCCTATCCTTGAAAAGAAAAAGCCCCGCTCAGGGGCAGGGCCTTTAAATGATTGTTTGAACATTCATTTCACTATCATTAAATATTCAATAATGTATTCTCCTGCTTAACCATGCATAGCTTTGCGCTTCTGCACCGGGTCGTAATACAGCTCTGTCATGTACGTGCCATTGAAAAAACACACGATATCAATCGTCTTTTTGGCATTAGCCAACAGATATTGATAGTCCATGCCAGAACCGACTGAGGACTGCTTTGCCAGATCCGCGATCCGATGAAAGACACTGCGGGAATCATTCGCGTGAACAGAAGTCAGCCCTCCAGGATGGCCGGTATTGAGCGCCGTCAGATAATCCCAAGCCTCACCACCGCGCAGCTCAGTCAGAAAGATGCGATCTGGCTTGATCCGCATGCAGGTCTCAATCAGGGCCTGCGCCGACACATGATCCTTAATGAACATGTGAATATGGTTCGGATGATTCGGCAAGTCCAGTTCGTGGGTATCTTCCAAAGTGGCAATGCGCACATCCCTGGGGATTAGATCGGCAATGGCCTTGGAAAACGTGGTTTTACCGGAACCCGTGCCACCGACCATGCAAATGTTCAGCTTGTGCGCGACGGCCAGTTGAAAGAACTTGGCAAGATCCCGATTCGCCTTGTAATGCAGCAAATCCAGCTCGAAATCATCCAGCCGCACATCATAAGGCAACCGTAATTCATCAGCCACATCACGGTATTGCCGACCCGAGTACAACCCATCTATCACGTCCAGGGCTTCCAGCGCCGTCTCGCTCATGTCTCGAAAGCCCGCCAGACGACCGGTATTAATGTAGTCAGCCAGGCTAAAACGGTCTATCGACGGTTTCCTGAACCCATACACGACTGTCTGGTCTTCGCATGCAGGCGGGATCAGGATATGGCCCCGCTCACCATCTGGCAACGTGACCGAGTGCATCGGCTGGGCAAGGCTAATATGCTTTTTGTTAAGAATTGCCAACACATTAGCCAATTCCATCAGGCTTTTGAAGTCCAATAGTGGGTTTTCCTCACGGATCACCCCGCCCGGCTTATCAATAAAGACTTCACCGGGACGGTTTATCATCACGTCCGTTACCCCTGGCCGGTTCAGGTATTCGGAAATACCCAACCGGTCCAGGATATTGCGGGCGCTGATATCCGGGGCATAGCCCAGATCCATTTTGCT
>Ga0164243_10000459_pt1 | contig 77305 bp, 69 predicted proteins | sample OricompcompostOP_FD_108781 | JGI IMG/M metagenome (GOLD analysis project Ga0164243, IMG submission 108781) | Organic Plus compost microbial communities from Emeryville, California, USA - Original compost - Organic plus compost (OP) | ecosystem: Engineered > Solid waste > Mixed feedstock >... | reverse complement strand
GCGGCGCGGAAGCAGCGGCCGGTGCTCCCCGTCCCGGTCTTGCCACCGCACAGGAAGCCGCTGCCGCAGTCGGCATCCACGTCACAGGTCGACGTGTTCCCCAGGTTGAAGTACAGGACGGTCTTGCCCGCGCAGCTCGAGCGCGGCGAGTTGTACTCGTACCCGAGGGTCCCGCTCGTCGCGTCGATGCGCGCGATGGTGCCCGGAATGGCCGTGTAGTCGAACGCGATAAGGCTCTTGCCGTCGCCATCGTGGATCTGCGTCAGGTAGTCACCCGCATAGACGTTGGTCTGGGCGAGCTGGCCCCCAATCGTGACGGACGCGAGGTTCCCGCCCGTGTAGCCGTAGGTCGTCGTGTGATAGGTCGTGAACGTGCCGGCGATCTTCACCTGGAACTGCACCGACGTGAGCAGGCCGCCCGTGTACTCGAACACGAGCCGGCGCTTGGTGGAGGCGTCGGTCACCGTCGAGACCTGCCCCGCGCCATCGTACGTGACCTGGACCTTGTTCGGCGTAGCGAGCGTGTCCCAGATCTCGATGAGCTGACCTGCGCTGTTGTAAACGAGGGTCTCGCCGGTCAGCAGCCGCAGTTGATACTCGTTGGGCGCGGCCTGGCGCTGGCGCAGGTAGTGGGCGTGATAGCCGGCCTGCGGCGTGTAGTAGTCCCAGCCGCTGCTCGAGCTCTGGTACGTGGCCAGGACATCCCGGCCACGGCTCGTGTGGAGCATCAGCGTGCTCGACGGAGCGACGCCCGTCTTGGCGAGCCACGTCATGTACGTATGCTGCCAGCGCTCTCCCATCGGCTTCTTCCACGCGGGTGCGCTGGCACCGGGTTCGTACAGACTCGTGTAGAACCGGCGGAGCCCGATGCCCGGGCCGTAGGGCACCTTGGGCGCGACATCCGCCGGCAGCTGATAGTGGAGCCCACCCTTGAGCGGAGAGACCATGCCGGTCTCGTGACACGAGAGCGGTGACTCGCACACGCCCGTCGTGAGCCCGGAGTAGCAACCCTCGTCGGCGTGGCCGTTCGCGTCGTCGTCGACACCGTTGCCGCAGATCTCGGCCGCACTCGCCGAGCTCGCAGCCGCCACGATCCCGAGCATGGCGATCATGAACCAGTGAACGCGCATCCTCACGACGGACCTCCCGAGCTCCGGATCGTGTCGAGCACCCCTTGTACGGCCGTGAGTCCGTCATCGGGCGATGCCGCCGTGTACAGGACATGGATCAGGGTGGACTCGTCTTCGACAAGCGCCACGTGCACGCGTCGATAGGCGCGATCGACGCCGTTGGGCTTGTAGCTGAGATCGACGCGCGTACCGCGGAGGCCATGTACCGTGGTCACCGGCGTGACGCGCGAGATCCGAGCCTCATGAAGCGACTGCTGAGCGCTCACCAGTTGCTGCGGCAGCGTCTGGATGGCCGGCTCATTTCCCGCTCCCGCGTGAGGTCGCGCCGTGCGGATGACCGTGACCGACTCCCTGCGAGCGTTGGATGAAGGCGTCCACCTCGACGTCAGCGCTCGCGCGCGTGCCTCGTCTTTACGCTGCCAGTCGACAGGCACCTCGAACGACAGAGGGCCGAGCTCGACCAGTTGCGTGGTCGAGCCCGAGCTCTCCCAACAACTACCGAGCACAAGCACCAGTGCGCCGAACAGAACGACAGACGTGGCTTTCACGAGCCACCTCCCGGTGCGGCATCGGAACCAGCTGCGCCGCCGCCCTCGTCCCCTGTCACCACACCGATGTCTCCAAGGTTCTCCAACCCCAACCGGAACTGCGCCAACGCCCCCGCCGACCTCTCGAACTGCTCCTCCGCGGCTGCGGCATAGATCGCTTGCACACCGGGTCCGTGGGCCCCGTCCGGGTCGAGTCCGTCGACGGCCGCCCTCTCCGTCGCCGAGAGAGCATCGTAACTCCAGGTCCCTTCCTGTGGACCGGAGTCGTAGGAGGTAAACGGCAGCCACCGAGGCGTCGTCCCAAGCGGCGCGCTCGCTGGCTCGGACGTCGGCATCCCAGGAGACGTGCTCTCCGGCGGAGTGGTATCGCTTCGAGAGGTCGCCGCCACGAGCAGCAGCCCGCCTGCGGTCGCAACAGCCAATACGATTCGTTTCATCCTGCCCTCAGTCGGTGCTCATCCGGTCGCGGTCCCAGCGGTGGGACGACTTCACGCGATCAGCCAAACAGTTTTGTGTAACGAAGCTGCGGCGTCCGGGTCAACCCCATACTTGCCGCACCTTCGCGCACGGCACGCCCGGCGCGCGGACAGCTGATGCACTTTGCTCCACCTCGTCATGTGAGAGCTTCGATCCGTATTTGCGCTGATGTGGTCGATGTGCTCGAAAGCGGTTCCCCCGGCCGCGCATCGCGGAACGAGACGAACGGATGTGGATGCAGACGCGTTCCTCGCGCACCGAAGCTCTCGCGTGCACATCACGGCGCAGCCTTCAGATGACAGGCGTGAGCGGCCCCTGCGGAGGACGTCGCGCGGCGGCTGAGGTGACGAGTTGACGCCCGCTACGCGGCAGGAGACTCGAGCACCTGGCCGGCGCGACGGATCGCGCGACGCTGCGCGCGCAGCCGCAGGTGATCGCCGGTGAGGATCGCGGCGCTGACGACGCCGCCGAGGACCTGGAGCGCGAACGAGACCTGGGTCAGGTGCAGCACGGCGAGCACGACGGAGCCCCACGCGATGAAGTCGCGGCGCACGACGTACGGCAGGTAAGTCGCGAGGAACTGCAGCCACGGAGGCAGGGGCCGTTTCGGCGCGATCGCCTTGGCGGCCGCGGGCACGAGGCGCACCGAGCCCGGAGAGCGGCCCGGCACGACGTCGAACCGGCCGACGTAGTCCTGGCTGTTCGCGGAGCCGACCGCGACGATGATGTTGTAGTAGACGCAGTAGATCGACCAGCCGTAGGTGATCACGCCGACGACGATCGCGGGGAACCACGGCTCGAACCCGTAGCGGTCGCCGAAGTGGAGGTGGCAGTGGAGGCCGAGCGCGACCATGTAGCCGACGCTCGAGAGCTCGTCGACGACGGTGTCGAGCCAGGCGCCGAGGCGCGAGGACAGCAGCTTGACGCGCGCGATCTCGCCGTCGCAGCAGTCGACGTACGAGGCGGCGAGGATCAGCACGGTGCCCGCGATCACGCGGTTCATGCTCGGGCTCGCCGCGAGCCAGCACCCGATCGCGACCATCACCGCGACGAGCATCGAGATCTGGTTCGGCGTGATCGGCGTCCACACGAGGAGCCGCGTCAGCGGGAACGACACCGGCCGGTACAGGTAGCGCGTGATCGCGTTGTCCTGCGGCTTGACGAGGATCCGGTACAGGAGCTTGTGCGCGGCGCGGCGCTCCTCGCGCGTCGTGATCGCGTGGCGCGCGATCGCGCCGTGGGGGATCCGCGTGGCCTCGGCCGCGTCGACGATCGCGGCGTCAGTCTCGCCGCGCGCGAGCGAAGCGACCGCGTGCTCGGCGGCGGCGCCGGTGGCGACGAACGCGCCCGCGTAGCCACCGTCGGAACCGACCGCGGCCGCGACGCCCTCGGTGGGCATCGCCGCGACGAGCGGCGCGACGAGCGGCGTGTGCACGAGCTGGTCCGCGCGGATCACGAGCACGGGGGCGTGGCGGCCCGCGCGCCACGTGGCGAGCTCGCCCCGGGTCGCGCGCGCGCCGTCGACGACGAGGACGCGCGACGCGCCGACGCGGCGGGCGACCCGCACCGCGCGCTCGAACGCCGGCAGCCCCGCGATGCGAACCCGGGCGAGCGGATCGTCGGCGAGCACGATCGCGTCCAGCTCGGGAGCGGCGGCCACGTGTTACCTCTACATGGCGACGGAGGTCCGCGCCAAGGGCCAGGTGGACCGGTTGTGGACCGGTTGTGGCTGCGAAACGCTCCGATGACGGACCGGTGACAGGAATTGGTCGCCTCGGCCTGACGGATCGCGTCGAGGTGGTGAAAGTTAACCAGCCCTGACGGCTAAGTGCTCGGAATAGGTACCAGCATGTACTTTGCAGGAGGGGCCGCTCCGACTCATGAAAGCCGTCATCCTTGCCGCGGGTTGCGCCACGCGGCTCCGCCCGTACTCCGATGACACCCCCAAGACCCTGCTGCCGGTCGGGGGTGTGCCCATCCTTCGGCGGACGATCACGAACCTGCTTCGCTGCGGGTTCGACCAGTTCGTGATCGGGACCGGCTACCTCGAGCACATGGTCCGCGAGGCGGTCGCGAGCTGGTTCCCCAGCCTCGACGTCACGTTCGTGACCAACCCGGACTTCCGGTCGACGAACAACGCGTACTCGCTGCTGCTCCTGCGCGAGCACGTCGAGAACGACGCGTTCATCCTGCTCGACGGCGACGTGGTGTTCGACGTGTCGGTCGTCGAGGAGCTCGTCGAGCGCGGCCCCGACTGCCTCGCCGTGCGCTCGGTCGGCGAGATCGGCCTCGAGGAGGTCAAGGTCACCGCCGACAACCACGACCGCGTGCTCGCGATCGGCAAGCACGTCCCGGTCCGCTCGGCGATGGGCGAGTCGGTCGGCATCGAGCTGTTCAGCGCGGCGTCGTCGAAGAAGCTGTTCGCCGCGCTGCACGCGCGCGTGCGCGAGCAGGGCCTCGTCAACGAGTACTACGAGGCGTCGTTCCAGCAAATCGTCGACGAGGGCGCGACGCTGTACGGCGTCGACATCGGCTCGATGTACGCGACCGAGATCGACACGATCGAGGATCTGATGGCGGCCAACGCCCGCCTCGCCCAGCGCCCGGCGTTCGACACGAGCGTCGTCGGCGTTCGCCTCGCGGTCTGATTCATCCGGGTACTCCGGCCGGTGCCGGCGCGGCACTCCGGCCGGCGCGAGGCCCGTGATCCCCCGGCGCCTAAGAGAATCTCGTTGCGGGCACACGGCCGTCCGCCGATGATCCGGGCCATGTCGAGCACGGCCATCCGGTTCGGGCGCGCCGGCGGTTTCGCGGTCGTCGGTACGGTCGTGGGCGCGGTCGTGATCGCGGGGTGCGCGCAGGCCAGCTCGGGCACGGGCGCGATCGATGCCAGTGCCGACGCGACCGCGAACGTCGATGGCAGCGTCCCGATCGACGCCCCGGGCGCGCCGATCGATGCGCCCGGCGCGCTGCCCGACGCACCAGGCGGCGGGTGCACGGTGATGACGCGCGACCTGCTCGTCAACGGCAACTTCGACGCGACGCCGCTCGGCACGGGCTGGGTCGAGACGCTCGCGGATCCGACGCTGCCGGTCATCACACCGGACGGCACGGTCGTGCACAGCGCGCCCAACAAGGCGTGGATGGGCGGCCTCACGTCGGCGACGGACGCGCTGCACCAGGATGTCGCGGTGCCCGCGAGCACCACGTCGCTCGTGCTCACCGGCCAGTACCAGATCCGGTCCGGCGAGCTGTTCAACATCCTGCCGTATGACTTCGGCGACGTCGCGCTGACGACCTCGACGAACACCGTGCTGCAGGCCGTGCTCGCCGTCGACAACACGGACGCGGGCTCGACCTGGGTGCCGATCAGCTTCACGTTCGCGCAACCCCACGCGGGGCAGACCGTTCGGCTGCGGTTCGCGACGCGCAACGACAGCTCGGGTGCGACCTCGTTCTACTTCGACTCGCTGGCGCTGACCGCGACGTACTGCGAGTGAGCGCGGGACCCGCGCGTCGCAAGCCTGTGGCGGGGGCACGGTCGCCGCGGATATGATGTCGACATGTCGTCGCACCGCGTCCTGGGCAGCCTCTTCCTCGGACTCCTCGCCGGGGGTGCTGGCTGTGCCAGCGCGGGCCTGGACGGCAACACGCCCGGTCCCGATGGCGGCGTCGTCGATGGCTCGGTCACCGACGGCGATCCGGGCAACCCGCCGCCCGACGCGGCCCCGATGCACGTCACCCTATCGCAGACGAGCTCGCAGGCGCTGTCGTCGTCGAGCTCGATCGCGTGCAGCAACAACGCCGACAACACCACCGCCGAGAACAGCTGGTACCGGGTGTTCCGCCTCGCCGATGCGGGTGTGACCGGCGAGCTCGACGTGATCTCGGTGTCGTTCGGCGTGCAGGACGCCGCCGGGCTCCCGGCCGTGCAGGTCAAGCTCGGGACCTACTCCGGGACCACGCAGCCGGCCCCGACGCAGCTCGACACCTCGCTGATCACGCCCCTCAACGCGGTCACGTACAACGTCCCGAACATCACGAACACCGCACCGATGACCGTCAACGTCCCGATCTCGGCGACGGTACCCGCCGGCGCGCAGCTCGTCGTCGAGGTGTTCTCTCCGGATCTCGCCGGGACCGGCAAGATGTTCTGGATCGGCGGCAACACGGGCGGCGAGACCGCGCCGGCGTACGTGCGCGCGCCGGCGTGCTCGATCGCCCAGCCGCAGTCCGTGCCCGTCGTCGCGGCGAACGCGGGCCTCAACCCGCCGCCGAACCTGTTGATCACGGTCCAGGGGATGCACTGATCCCGACGCGCACGTAGCTGTTCCGGCGATCGCGCGCGATGTCGTCGAGCGTCGCCGCGATCTCGGCGTGCGCGGCGCTCGCCGTCGCGTGGTTGTCCGCGGCGATGCGGGCGGCCACGTCGCGCGCGGGCGGCAGCGCGAGCCCGCCGAGCAGCTGGGCCTGGCGTGCGCGATCGGCGATCGGAGGCGCGGCGCGTACCGCGTCGAGAAGCGCGAGTGGCACGAGCTGGAGCAGCGGATCCGGCGCGCGGCGCAGGAACGGGACCAGGCGCGCGGGGGTCGCGAGATCGAGCGGCGCCGCGGGATGAAAGTCCGCGATGCCCGCCGCCGGGAGCCGCGCCGCGACTCGATCGCGCACCGCGCGCAGCTCCGCGGGCGCGATCGCGAGCTCGGGCGCGACCACCATCGCGACCCGCGTCGCCGGCCGGGCGAGCAGCTCCTCGGCCGCGGCGACCCACGCCTCGAACGTCGGCGCCCCCCACACGATCTCGATCGCGAGCTCGCCGCCCTCGCGCGCCGCGCGCGCCCACGGGCACAGCGCGTGGCGCTCGACGATCTCGACGAGGTAACGATGCAGCACGCGCAACACCTCGGCGCGTCGCGGAGCGTCGGTCACCGCAACCATCGTACGCGCGTCGTGTCATCTTGAGTGACGTGAAGGCCGCTTCGATCGCCCGCGTGCTCGCCGGTGCCGCCGTGCTCGCCGTCACGGCGACGGCCGCCGCCAGCCCGCTCGCCGAACCGGGCGATCCCGCCACGCGCTGCGCCCGTGGGGTCGAGCTCGCCGCGCGAGACGATCTGCCGCGCGCCCTGCTCTACCTCACCGGCTGCGACGAGGCCGCGCTCACCGACGACCTCGCCCGCGACGCGACCCGCGCGCTGCGCGACGTGAAACAGCGGCTGCGCGCGAGCCAGCTCTCGGAGCTGCAGATCGTGACCACACCGCCGGGCCTCGTGATCGAGCTCGACGCGCTCGCCGGCGAGAAGCTCCGCTCGCCGGTCTCGGTGTGGGTCGCCGCGGGCACGCACACCGTGCGCGCCGCGGGCGACGGGATCGCGATCCAGAACACGGTCACCACCGAGCCGTTCAGCCGCGCGACGCTCCTCCTCGACGCGGGCACGCGCCCGCCGGCCTCACCGACGGACGGCAGCGTCGACTTCACCGAGGAGAACGCGCTCGAGCAGACCTCGGGCCCGCCGCCCGACATCGAGCACCCGTCGCTGATGTCCGACAAGTACCGCGGCATCGCCGGCCCGCGCGTCGGCCCCGAGCTCGCCGATCCGCTCGCGATCCGCGCCGCCCCGCGCGCGCGACCGTGGCTCGGGCTCCGCGTCGGCGGCGGCGCGTTCGACGACGGCGAGACGGCTGTCGCCGTGCGTCCGGCGCTCGCCGCGACGGCGCGGTTCGCGCTCGCCGAACGCGTGTTCCTCGCCGCGCGCCTCGACTGGAGCCGCCGCGGCGGCGCGGCCGACGTCGCGATCGACGCCGTCGGCGCGAGCGCCGGCGCGGGTTACACGCTGCTCGCGCGCCCGCAGCTCGCGCTCGCGGCGATCGTCCAGCTCCGCGGCTCGCTCCACTTCGCCGACACGCGCGACGGCATGCCCGTGAACGCCCTCGGCGCCGGCGCCGCCGCCGCCCTCGAGCTCGCGTTCCCGCGCACGCCCTTGTCGGCCGGCGTTCGCCTCGAGAGCTCGTTCACCGAGCTCGTGCCCGGCGCCCGCGATCGCGCGCTCCTCCTCGAGCTCGGCGTCGACTGGAGGTGAGCGGAGGCGGCACCGCCGCGACGTCGGCCGAGGGCGCTGCTGGCGCGTACCACGCCGACGTGGGTGGGGACGGAGCGCAAATCGGAAGATCGGAGGACGTCCCCTTCCGTGCCTGCTACGTGATCGCGAGGCCCGAGGGCGTGAGGCGCGCGATGCGGTCCGTCGTCGGCACGCGCGACCACGAGAACGAGGCGAGGAGCTCGTGTGGCGTGACGGGGCGCGGGGCGTCGAGGAGGTTGGCCGAGTACGCGAGCAGACCGCACAGCGACGGGCCGTCGTGGTGCGGGCGGACCTGCGAGAACGGGACAGAGCCGTGCAGCTTGGCGAGCTTGTCGGTCCCGCTCTGCTCGAGGAGCAGGAAGTGGTGGCGATAGCGCGGCGTCGGTAGGCCGAGCGCGCGCTGGATCAGGACCTGGGTCGCCGTCGACGGGGCGATGTCGCGACCGCGCACGATGTCGGTGATCCCGGCGGCGCCGTCGTCGACGACGACCGCGAGCTGGTAGGCGATCACGCCGTCGCGCCGGCGGACGATCGGATCGCCCATGTCGCGCGCGGGGGTCTGCGACAGGTCGAGGCCGCCGTCGTCGACGAGCGTCACGCGATCATCGTCGAGGCGGAGGCGCAACGGCTCGGTCGCGTCGCGCCAGTTCCCGGCGAGCGGGCGCTCGCGGCAAATGTTCTCGTACGCCCAGCCGCCGTCGGGGGCGCGGCGGCCGCCGGCGCGGGACGCGCGCGAGCACGCGCACGGGTAGAGCCGGCCGGCGGCGGCGAGCTGGTCGAGCGCGGCCTCGTGGGCGGCGCGGCGATCGCTCTGCGTGATCACCTCGTCCCAGTCGAGGCCGAGGTACGCGCACGCGTCGCGGAGCTGGGTCGCGAACGTGGGCTTCGTGCGCGTGATGTCGAGATCCTCGAGGCGGAGCAGGACGTGGCCGCCGCGCGACCGCGCATCGAGCCACACGAGCAGCGCGGACAGCAGCGTGCCCGGGTGGGCCTCACCGGTCGTGGACGGCGCGAACCGCGAGATCACGCCGCGTGCGTATCACGACCCGGCGCGTCGGGCTTGCGCGGTGACCGCGGGCCGCTCGTCGCGCTTGGGCTTGCGGCGCGCGCGCTCGGCCCACGACGGGTTGTAGTGGTTCTTCCCGCGGAGGAACGTCCACGACGTGTCGTGCTTGCCCGGCCGGCTGTCCATGTGCATGTAGCGGCCCTCGGGGTAGTAGCCGACGCCGACCTCCGTGTACTTCGTCCACACGTAGTCGCGGATCTCGCGGAGCTTCACGCCGGGGATGCGGAAATCGATGGCGCGGCCGTGGCGGTGCGGCGAGGTCCTCGACTCGCCCCGGCGTGCGCGGTGCACGCTCACGAACTCGATCGTCTTGCCCTCGTACATCTCGGCGACGTCGGCGAGCATGGCGAGCGTCTTGCGCGCGATCGGGCGCTGGTGGTTGGTGAACCGACAGCGGAACAGGTGTCGGATCTGCTTCGTGGTCTCCGCGTCGCTGTTGCCCGCGTGGTCGATCAGCACCGTCGCGTGGACCTTGAGGTTCTCGTCGTAGAGCTTGACCTCGACCGGCGTCGCGGCGCGCATCTCGAACGCGAGCGCCACCGCGTCGACCGGCATCGGGACCGGGCTCGAGGCCGCCGTCCAGCCCGCCATCGCCGTCGTCAGGAGTCGGAGCTTGAGTAGCAGCGGAAGCATTCGTCCTCTCGGTCGGCTCACGGACCGACGGGGATCGACACTCGCACGGGAGGGCGCGCGGAAAAACGGCAAAGATCCGTACGAATCCCGGACAGTTAGTTGGCCTCCCGTTGGCGCAAGTGTTGCTTTTGAACACCTGTGCAGTCGTGTACGGTACTTGCACATGCGCTTCACGGAAGAACACGACCAGCTGCGCCGCACCGTCCGCGACTTCGTCGAGAAGGAGCTCAACCCTCACGTCGACGAGTGGGAGCGCGCCGGCGCGTTCCCCGCGCACGAGGTGTTCAAGAAGGCCGGCAAGCTCGGGCTGCTCGGCGTGAACAAGCCCGAGGCGTACGGCGGCATGGGCCTCGATCACTCGTACCAGATGGTCGTGACCGAGGAGCTCGGCAGCTGCCGGTGTGGCGCGATCCCGATGGCGATCGGCGTGCAGACCGACATGGCGACGCCCGCGCTCGCGCGGTGGGGCAGCGACGAGCTCAAGAAGGAGTTCCTCGCGCCGGCGATCGCGGGCGAGGCGGTCACGTCGATCGCGGTCAGCGAGGCGGGTGGTGGCTCCGACGTCGCGGCGATCAAGACGATCGCGAAGAAGGACGGCAGCGACTACGTGATCAGCGGCTCGAAGATGTGGATCACGAACGCGGCGCAGGCCGACTGGCTGTGCCTGCTCGTCAACACCGGCGACGGCCCGGTGCACGCGAACAAGACGCTCGTCGTCGTGCCGACGAAGACCAAGGGCGTCGAGATCGGCCCCAAGATCGACAAGCTCGGCATGCGCGCGTCGGACACCTGCCCGGTGTTCTTCGACAACGTGCGCGTCCCTCAGCGCAACCGCATCGGCGAGGAGGGCATGGGCTTCATGATGCAGATGGTGCAGTTCCAGGAGGAGCGGCTGTGCGGCGCCGTCGGCGCGGTGCGCGGGATGGAGAACGTCATCGACGCGACGATCACGTACTGCAAGGAGCGCGAGACCTTCGGCCAGCCGCTGATCCACAACCAGGCGATCCACTTCCGGTTCGCCGAGCTCAAGACCGAGGTCGAGGCGCTGCGCTCGCTGTGCTACCGCGCCGTCGAGGAGTACGTCGGAGGCAAGGACGTCACGATGCTCGCGTCGATGGCCAAGCTCAAGGCGGGCCGCCTGTCGCGCGAGGTCGCCGACTCGTGCCTCCAGTACTGGGGCGGCATGGGCTTCACGTGGGACAACGTCGTCGCGCGCGCCTACCGTGACACGCGCCTGCTCTCGATCGGCGGCGGCGCCGACGAGATCATGCTCGGCATCATCTGCAAGCTGATGGGCATCCTGCCCCGCAAGAAGAAGTAGCCGCGCTACTCGGGGACGACGCCGCTCATCGGCACCCAGATCGTCTCGCCGGTGTGGCCGACCTCGAGCTCGTAGTAGCCGCCGACGAGTTGGCGCACGGTCGCCGACTGCATGAGCCCCGTGGGGCCGGCGACGAGCACGCGGCCACCGGCCGGGATCTTGAGCGGGATCTCGCCCGAGACCGCGGTGGCAGCGCTCGCCGCCATGCCGGAGCCGACCACCGCGCCACGCGGCTCCGGTTTCGGTGGCTCGGTCTTCGGTTCGTCGGCCGCCGCGATCTTGCTGCGGTTCAGAGGGATCGTGGTCTCCTCGGTGCGCGGCACCTCGATCGGCTTCGCGATCCGCGGGATCGGCGCGGGCGGCACCATCGGCGCCATGCCCTGCATCGTCGGCTTGTGCGAGCGCGGCACGATCTCGCCCGAGACCGCCACCGGCGGTTGCGACGGCGCACGCGCTCGCGGCGAGATCTCGCCCGAGACCTCCACCGGCGGCTGCGACGACGCGCGCGGAGCGGTGGCCCGCGGGATGATCTCGCCCGAGACCTCCACCGGGGGCGATCCCACGCGCTCGGGCGCGGGCTCGGCGCCAGGCCCCGTTCCCGTCCCGTTGCCCGGCGCCGTCGGCGTGCGTGGCCGCGGCGGCTCGGACGGGACCTCCGGTGTCGCCGCACCCATGCCGCGATCGGTCTCGAGCTTCGGCGTCACGGGGCGCGGGTACTGGCGAGGCGTCGGCCCGGGCTCGGACGGCACGAGGTCGTGACCGTGGCCGTTGACTGGCGCGCTGACCGGCTCCGGCGGCACGTACGCGATCTGCCCCGACCACTCCATCGGCGGCTGCGTGACGGGCAGGTACGGCGACGCGCCGTCGTCGGCGGCGATCGCGAGGTGGCGCACGCAGAGGAGGTCGATGCCGAACACCGCGCCGGCGGTCGGGTTGTACGCGACCAGCTCCTCGATGATGCTCGGCAGCATCGACGGATCGGTCACCGCGAACGGCGTCGCAGCCATCACGACGCGACGCGTGAGCAGACGCGCGATCATGCGCTCGACGCTGCGCGAGACGCTGCGCAGGACGCCCTCGTTGACGCGATCGAACGGCAGCCCGACGAACTGCGCGACGAGCAGCGACGGATCGCCACACCGAACCTGGAGGATCCCGCTCGCGCGCAACCGCACGGGCAGCCCCGTGGTCGGGATCAAGAAGCTCGTCAGCATGTCGAACACGACGTCGACGGGCGTGGTCCGCACGAAGAACGCCGCGACCGGGCGCGTCGGATCGGGAGTCCGCCACAGGTGACGCCCCGGACCGAGCCGGTCCCCGACCATCCACGCCGGGCACATCACGACCTGCTCGTCATCCGCGCACGACACCTCGCATTCCGGACCGATCGGGAACGGCCAGGCGTACACGAGATGGTCGGCCGCGACCTGGTCGCGCGCGATGACCGTCATCGCCACGAATCGTACACGATCAGGGAAGTCGCAAGCGCGGTCCCGCGTAGAACTTCCTGCAGCATCGCGTTCAGTTCTCGGTGGTGCGGTCGCCGACCGCATCGTCGTCGGGGTGCGCCACGGGGTGGATGCGCACGCGCCGGACGCGCCGCGGCGACGCCTCGATGATCTCGAGCACGGTCCCGTTGTCGGTCACGAGCCGCTCGCCGGCCTGGGGGATCGAGTGCGCGAGGGACATGCAGAGCCCGGCGATCGTGGTGCGGTCCTTGCCGACCGGCAGGTCGAGGTGGAGATCGCGGTTGACCTTGCGGACGGCCGCCCAGCCCTGGACGAGGATCGTGCCGCCCGGCTCGCTGGTGAAGAACTGCTCGGGGACGTCGTCCTCGCTCATGATGTCGCCGACGAGCTCCTCGATGAGATCCTCGATCGTGACGAGGCCGGACAGCCCGTTGTGCTCGTCGACGACGATCGCCATCTGCGTGCGCTGGCGCTGCATCTCGCGCAGCAGATCGAGCGCGCGGGTGTGCTCGGGCACCTTGAACGGCGGTCGCAGGATGTCCTCGAGCACGACGAGCCCCTTCTCCCACGCGAGGGCGAGCACGTCGCGCGCGACCACGTAGCCGACGATGTTGTCGATGCTGCCGTCGTAGATCGGCATCCGGCTGTGCCCCTCCTCGAGGATGAGCCGCTGGACCTCGTCGGGCGACGCGTTCCGGCGCAGGGCGACCACCCGGTTGCGAGGGACCATGACCTCGGCGACGGTGACCTCGCCGAACCCGAGCGCGCGCGACGCGATCTCGCTCGCCCGCGGGTCGACCGAGCCCGAGCGTGCGGCCTCCTCGACGAGCTGCTGGAGCTCGTCGCGTGACAGCCGCGCCTCGGAGAACGTCGTCCGGTCACCGAAGAACCGGAGCAGCACGTTCGACGACATCGTGAGCAGCCAGACGAGCGGCCGCGCGATGTTCGAGAGCACGAGCAGCGGCCGGCCGATGAAGAACGAGTAGCGATCCGAGTAGCGCAAGGCGAGCGACTTCGGGACCAGCTCGCCGATCACGATGCTGAGGAACGAGATCAGGGCGATCACCGCCGCCAGCGACGCGACGCTGCCGAGCCCGATCGCCTCGAAGCTCGGCCGGAGGTTCTCCTCGAGCCGGGCACCGCCGAACGCGGCGGCCGCGGTGCTCACGGTCGTGATGCCGATCTGGACGGTCGCGAGGAACCGCTCCGGCTCGTCCCGCAGCTTCTTGACCGCGAGCGCCCGCCGATCCCGGCGCCGGATGAACTCCGAGAGCCGGGTCTTGCGCACGCTGAGGACCGCGATCTCCGCCCCCGCGAACAATCCGTTCGCGAGCAGGAAGGCGAGCACGATCAGGATTTCTGTGGCCATGCGTGGCGGCGCGCAGCATACCGGATATGCTGCGGTCGATGTCGACGCGGGATCGCGGCGCCAGGCGCGATGACACGGACGACGAGCCGAGCAAGGCGCCGAAACGCACAGCCTACATCACACCCGAGGGCGCGAAGAAGCTGCGCGAGGAGCTCGACTACCTGTGGACCGTCGAGCGGCCACGCGTGACGCAGCAAGTCGCGGACGCCGCGGCGCTCGGGGACCGCAGCGAGAACGCCGAGTATATCTACGGCAAGCGCCGCTTGCGCGAGATCGACCGCCGCGTTCGCTTCCTCTCCAAGCGGCTCGACACGATCCGGATCGTCAACGAGCCGCCGAGCGATCCGCGGCGCGTGTTCTTCGGAGCGTGGGTCACGATCGAGGACGAGGACGGGCAGGAGAAGACGTACCGCGTCGTCGGCGCCGACGAGTCCGACGTCGAGAAGGGCTACATCAGCATCGACTCGCCGGTCGCGCGCGCGCTGCTCGGCAAGCGCGAGGGGGACGAGCTGACGATCCGGGTGCCCCGAGGCGACGTCGAGTACACGATCGTTCGCGTGTCGTACACCGGGCCCGCATGACCTCGCAGGCCGCGCCCTCGCCGACCGCCGCTCCGACGCCGGAACCGGTCCGCGACGAGCCATCGCGGGCGATCCGCGTCGCGTTGCCGCGCGAGCTCGCTCCGTACGCGCGCACGCAGCTGCGCTGGCGCACGGGGTGCGAGGTCACGGTGCTGCGCGGTGGCGCGGAGACCTACCCGGCGATGCTGGAGGCGATCGCGGCGGCACAGGAGTCGATCCTGCTCGAGACCTACATCCTCGCCGCCGACCGCACCGGCGACCGGTTCAAGGCCGCGCTGATCGAGCGAGCTCGCGCGGGCGTGAGCGTCCGGCTGATCTACGACGCCGTCGGCTCGTTCGGCCTGCCCGGCAGCTACGTCGACGAGCTGCGCGCGGCGGGCTGCGAGGTGATCGACTTCAACCCGATCGCGCCGTGGCGCCGCCGGTTCCGTCTCAGCCACCGCGACCACCGCAAGGTGCTCGTCGTCGACAACCAGGTCGCGTTCACCGGCGGCCTCAACATCGCGAACGACTACGCGGCGGTCGCCGACGGGGGCGAGGGCTGGCACGACATGCACTGCCGGGTCACCGGGCCGATCGTGCTCGATCTCGCGCGGATGTTCCGCCGGACGTGGTTGCGCGCCGGGGGCACGCGGTTCCCGCCGGTGCGAGCGCCGGGAGCGACCGACGTCGGCCCCGGCCGCTCGTACGTACGGCTCCTCGACAACACGCGCCGCCGACAACGCGGCACCGTGCGACGCGCCTACCTGCACGTGATCCGCACGGCGCGCAAGCACGTGCTCATCCAGAACGCGTACTTCCTCCCGGATCGCGGGCTGCGTCGGGCGCTCGCCCGCGCGGCGATGCGCGGTGTCGACGTGCGCATCATCGTGCCGGGGCGCTCGGACGTGCGCTTGATCGAGTGGGCGAGCCTGTACGTGCTGCGTAGGCTCACGCGGTTCGGCGTCAAGATCCTGCGCTGGCGCGGGCCGATGATGCACGCGAAGACGGCCGTGATCGACGCGCTGTGGTCGACGATCGGCAGCTACAACTTCGACGCGCAGAGCCGGTTCTCCAACCTCGAGGTGACCGTCGAGATCCTCGACGCGAGCGTGGGCAAGGCGCTCACGGAGAACTTCGAGCGCGACGTCGCGAACTGCGATCCGTACGACGAGACCACGTGGAGCAACCTGCCCTGGTGGACCAAGGCGCTCGCGTGGCTGTCGTACCGGTTCCGTCGCTTCCTGTGAGCGCGCACGCGCGATCTTGCGGAGGCCCACTCCCGGGGCAGTGCGCGGATGAATCGCGTCGGGCTCGCGGATTCCCTTAGCGGGCACGCCGACTGCACCTGCCCCTGCGAACGATGTCGCTGGCACACAAAGCCGCCAGAGGGGCCATCTGGACCGTGGTGTCGAGCATGGTCGGCCGCGCAGTGGGCGTGGTGGGCACGCTCGTGATGACGAGGTTCCTGGCGCCCGATGTCATCGGCGAGGTCGCGGACGCGACGATCGTGTGCATGACCGCGAGCTGGCTCACGATCTGGGGCTGGGGGCAGTACAGCGTCGTGAAGGGTCGTGGTGACGCCGCGGACGAGGTCACCTGGCACGCGTCGGTCGCCTACTTCGTGCTCGGCGCGCTCTCGCTCGGGCTGGTGACGCTGTTCGGCGGCGAGCTCACCGCGCTGCTCAACGCGCCGCTCGCCGCGCAGTTCGTGCCCGGCATCGCGCTCTCGATCTTCATCCGCCGGCTCGGCGCGATCCCCGAGCGGATCCTGACGCGACAGATGCGGTTCCGCGCGCCCGGGCTCGCGCTCGTCGTCGGCGAGATCGTGTACACCGCGACCGCGCTCACGCTCGCGGCGCTCGGCTTCGGTGGCATGGCGATCGTGTACGCGAACATCACCCAGTCGATCGCGATCGTGGTGCTCCTCGTGAGCGCCGCGGGCCTCAGGACCTGCGTCACGCCGACGCCCCTCCGCTGGGGGCGCTTCAAGGACATGCTCGCGTTCGGCGTCCCGCTCGGCATCCAGGGCATCGCGCACCAGGCATCGCGCTACTGGGACAAGCTCGCGATCTCGCACTTCTTCGGCACGAGCGCAGTGGGCACGTACAACATGGCCTACAACCTCGCCGACATCCCCGCGATCCAGGTCGGCGAGCAGATCGCGCTCGTGCTGATGCCGTCGATGGCAGAGCTGCCGCGCGAGCGACGCGCCGCCGCGCTCGAGCGCTCCACCGCCCTCCTGTCGCTGATCATCTTCCCGCTCGCGATCGGCCTCGGCCTCGTCGCGTATCCGCTGATCGAGCTGCTGCTGCCGAACAACGAGTGGCAGGACGTCGCGCCGCTGCTCACCGTGCTCACCTGTCTGTCGGTGTTCCGGCCGATCACGTGGGTGCTGTCCGCGTACTTCGAGGCCGAGTGCAAGACGAACCGGCTCATGATCCTCGAGCTCGTGAAGATCGCGCTCCTGCTCGCGGGCATCGCCCTGCTCCATCCGTTCGGGCTGCGGGCCGCGGCCGGCGCCGTCGGCATCGCGTTCGGCATCACGGCGCTCGCCGGCATCGTCGTCGTCGTACGCGAGGGCGTCTCGCCGACGCGCATGCTCGCGGGATTCGTGCAGCCGGTGCTCGCGTGCATCGTGATGGCGATCGCGGTGTTCGCCGCGAACCGCGCGCTCGTCAGCCTCGACCTCGACCACCCGCTGCTCCTGCTCGTCGTCGAGATCGGCGTCGGCGCGATCACCTACATCGCGGCGGCGCTCGTGATCGCCCGCGACAGCGCCGCCGACCTCCTGCGCCTCGCGCGCCGCGCGCTCGCCCGGTAGAGAGCGAGGGACGGAGTCGCTTTTGTCTCCTTTTCGGACGCGCCGGACATCGGCGTCCGGGATGTCCGAAAAGGAGTCAAAGGAGACTCCGTCCCTCGTTCCGAAGTGGACCAGCCGGTGCTCCATCGTGGAGCAGCCGAGCCGCGGGCCCTCGTGATCTCGCGGGTTTGGCGCTGGCACCGAAGGTGCTCTTCGTGCCCGCATGACCCATCCTCTCACCGTGCGGTTCCTCGGCGTCCGCGGTTCGATCGCCACGCCGGGACCGGACAAGACGGCCGGCGGCAACACCGCGTGCGTCGAGGTGTGTGCCGGGGACACCCGGATCATCCTCGATGCGGGCACCGGTCTGCGCGCGCTCGGCGCAGAGCGCATGCGCGACGGTTCGATCGCGCGCCACTCCACGATCCTGCTCTCGCACCTGCACTGGGATCACGTCGCCGGTCTGCCGTTCTTCACGCCGGTGTACGTGCCGGGTCACCGCGTCGAGATCGCGAGCGGGCCCAACGGCGTGATGCCGCTCGAGCGCTCGATCCGCGCGCTGTTCCAGGCGCCGTTCTTCCCCGTCGACTACGCCGAGCTCCAGTCGCAGCTCTCCGTGCGCGAGCTGCACGCGAACGAGCGGTTCACGATCGGTGACATCACGATCACGACGGCGCGGCTCAACCACCCCGATCCGGTCTACGGCTTCCGCCTCGAGCACGCCGGGCACTCGATCGTGTACGCGACCGACACCGAGCACTTCGCGTGCGTCGATCCGACGCTGAAGAAGCTCGCGGCGGGCGCGGACATCCTGATCTACGACGCGCAGTACACGCCCGACGAGTACCCGTCGAAGGTCGGCTGGGGCCACTCGACCTGGCTCGCCGGCGCGGAGCTCGCGCGGGCGGCGGGCGTCCCGCAGCTCGTGCTGTTCCACCACGATCCCGACCGCACCGACGCGCAGCTCGCGGCGCTCGAGGTCGAGGCGCGCGCGCACCTGCCCGGGACCGTCGCCGCGCGCGAGGGCATGGTGCTCGACGCGCGTGACGCGGAGCGTGCCGCCGCCGCATGACCGCCGGTGCGCACCGCGCGCGAACCGGGTGTGCGATGCTGGGCGCCCGGATGAGCGAGCACGAGCAGCGGTTCGAGCTCCTGGCCGATCTCGGCGCGATGATCGCGGGCGAGGTCGAGCTCGACGACCTGCTCGCGACGTTCGCGGACCGCGTCGCACGCGCGCTCGGCGCGGACCGCGCGACCCTGTGGCTGATCGACGGCGCGACCGGCGAGATCCGCTCGCGCGTCGCGATCCTGCCGGAGCTCCCCGAGCTGCGGGTGCCGCCGGGCCACGGCGTCGTCGGTCACGTCGCGGCGACCGGCGAGCTCGTCAACATCCGCGACGCCGAGGCCGATCCGCGGTGGGCGGCGCAGATCGCGCAGAAGATCGGCTATCGCACGACCTCGATGCTGACCGCGCCGATCGTCCGGCGCGACCAGATCCGCGGCGTGCTGCAGGTGCTCAACAAGCGCGACGGCGCGTTCACCCCGCACGACGAGGCGTTCATCGTCCAGCTCGCGGAGCAGATCGGTCGCGCGCTCGACTACACGAGCCTGCGCGGCGACGACGCGCAGCGCGGCCTCACCGTGCGCGGCAGGTTCAACCACGTGATCGGCCGCTCGCCGGAGATGGCCACGGTGTACGAGATGATCGTGCGCGCGGCGCAGACCGACGCGACCGTGCTGCTTCGCGGCGAGACCGGCACCGGCAAGGGCCTGCTCGCGCGCGCGATCCACGTCAACAGCGCGCGGCGAGAGGCGCCCTTCGTCCACGTCGATTGCACCACGCTGCCGGCGGCGCTCGTCGAGAGCGAGCTGTTCGGCCACGAGCGCGGCGCGTACACGGGCGCCGACAGCCGCGTGCTCGGCAAGGTCGAGGCCGCGCACGGCGGGACGCTGTTCCTCGACGAGATCGGCGAGCTACCGCTGCCGCTCCAGGGCAAGCTCTTGCGGTTCGTCCAGGAGCGCACGTTCGAGCGCATCGGTGGGCGCGAGACGCTCGTCGCGGACGTCCGCATCGTCGCGGCCACCAACCGCGAACTCGCCGCGATGGCGAGCGCCGGGCTGTTCCGCAGCGACCTGTACTTCCGGCTGCGCGTCGTCGAGATCGAGATCCCGCCGCTGCGCGCGCGCGGGCCCGACGACATCGCGGACCTCGCGGCCCACTTCGTCGAGCAGTTCGCGCGCCGCTACCGCAAGGGCCCGGTGCGCCTCGCGGACGCCGCGCGTCCTGCGCTCGCCGCGTATCCGTGGCCGGGCAACGTGCGCGAGCTCGAGCACACGATCGAGCGCGCGGTGGTCCTCAGCGAGGGCCCCACGATCGGCGCCAAGGATCTCGGCCTGCTCTCGCAGCGCACCCTCGCGGCCACCTCGCCCGGCGACTCGGGCCCTCCGCCCGCGTTCGCCGCGCGCGCCGCCACCGACGCGATCACCCTGCCCGCCGACCTCCCGCTCGAGGAGGCCGAGCGCCGCTACGCGCGCGCGATCCTCGATCGCGAGGGCGGGAACCAGTCCGCCGCCGCCCGCGCGCTCGGCATCAGCCGCAACAAGCTCGCGCGCCTGCTGCGCGGCTGAGCTGGGGACGGAGTCTCCTTTGTCACGTTTTCGGACACGCCGGACAGCCGGCGTCCGGGATGTCCGAAAAGGAGACAAAGGAGACTCCGTCCCCAGCTCCTTGGGCGTCCGGGATGTCCGAAAAGGAGACAAAGGAGACTCCGTCCCCGGTTTGAGCTAGCGTCGCGTCATGCGGTTTGTCCTCGCGTTCGTCACGATCGCGGTCCTCGGTTCACCGGCCCTGGCGCAGGAGGTGGGAACGGACGAGCTCGGCGCCAGCGACGGCCCGCGCCCCGCCGAGAAGGGCACGTTCGGCATCGGGCTCGCGTTCGGCGAGCCGACGGGCATCAGCGCCAAGCTGTACCTGCAGGACGATCAGGCGGTCCAGGGTGCGGTGGGGTTCGCGCTGATCGGCGGCGGCGTGCACGCCCACGCCGACTACGTGTTCCACCCGCTGATCCTGCAGACGCGCGACACGTTCGTGCTGCCGGTGTACGTCGGCCCGGGCGTGCGCATGATCCAGTACCCCGACGGGCGCGACGACAGCTACTTCGCGTTCGGCGTGCGCGCGGTCGGCGGGCTGTTGTTCGACTTCACCGAGATCCCGCTCGACGCGTTCGTCGAGGTCGCCGGCGTGCTCGAGTACGGGTTCCAGGACGGCGAGGGCTTCGGCCTGGCGCTCAACGCCGCCGCGGGCGGTCGCTACTACTTCTGAGCCCCCGTGCTCGACGAGCTGGTGGCCCGCACCGCCGACGGCGTCACGCTGCGCATCGACCGACGGCGTGCGCGGGGCGAGCGGCGCGGCGTGATCGTGTGCCTGCACGCGATGATGACGGACGGCCGCTACTTCGGTGCGCGGCGCGAGCGATCGTTCGCGGCGGCCGTCGCCGACGCCGGCTTCGACGTGCTCGTTCCGGACTTCCGCGGCCACGGGCGCTCGCAGCCCCCGACCGCCGGCCGCCACGCCGGTGGCGACTGGAGCTTCGACGACCTCGTCGAGCTCGACCTCCCCGCGATCGTCGCGGCGGCAGCGGCTGCGTCGGCGTGCCCGCCCGAGGACCTCGTGCTGCTCGGCCACTCGCTCGGCGGCCTGGTCACGATCGCCGCGCTAGGCACGCGCCGGATCCCGTCGCCGCGGCGCGTGCTGCTGCCCGCGACCTCCGTGTGGCTGCACGGCCCGCGCGGTGCGCTCGCGCGTCGGCTCGTGATGGCGGCGTACCGCGGCGTGTCGCGCGCGCTCGGCTATGCCCCGATCCGCCGCCTCCGCGTCGGAACGGCGGACGAGGCCGCGACCTACGTGCGCCAGCTCACCGGGTGGACGCTCGCGGGGCGGTGGACGAGCTTGCGCGGCGTCGACTACCAGGCCCTGATGACCTCGATCGAGACGCGCGTCGTGCCGCTCGTCGGCGCCGGCGACTGGATGTGCACGCCACGCGATGCACGCGCGTTCGCCGGCCACCTGTCGCACGCCGCGCCGCTGCGCATCGTCGGCCAGAGCCACGGCGACCCGATCGATCCGGATCACTTCGAGCTGTTCACCCGCCCCGAGCTCCTCCCGCTGTGGCGCGAGCTCGCGGGCGCAGGTGATCCGGACGCGTAACGCGCGGCCCGGGCTCCGCGCCGGCGTCGAACTGGCGTAGCGTGGTGGCGTGCGATATCGCGAACGACTGGTCGACGTCTGTACGCGCGAGGGCTGGGACGGCGGGCTCGCCTTCCTCCGGGCGATCTTCCACGACCCGGCGAACCAGACGCCGAAGGGGTCGCCGACCGACTTCCTCCACGAGGACGACGACAAGATCATCGCGGGCGAGGGCTTCGACCAGCTCGTCGAGGGGTTCCAGCCGAGCGAGACGCTCGAGGAGCGCGTCGCGGTCCTCGTCGAGTTCCTGGGGGTGCGCCGCGAGGAGCACGAGCTGCGGCACCCGTTCCAGCCGTTCAACATGATCGCGTTCACGTTCGACTCCTACGAACGATGCGGCATGTACGCCCGCTCGCTGCACGCAGATCCCGGGACCGGGGAGCGCGTGCCGCAGTTCGCACTCGAGTACCCGATCCTCCACGGCGGAGACTCGCACGAGGACTACAGCTTCACGTACGACCTCCACGAGCACCCGGACCAGTACCGGTTCGAGCTCGACGGAGAGGAGCTCCCCGGAGCGATGCTCCATCACGACACCAAGCTCCTCCTGTTCGCGCGCTGGCTCGTGGGGCTCGTGGGCAAGCTGACGGAGGACCCGACGTTCGCCGCGTTCCCCAAGGTGCTGCCGTTCCGGTTCGTCGTCGTCGGGGACACCGAGGACGGGCCACCGCTCGAGCTCGAGCTCGTCCCGCCGATCACCGAGGCATCGCTCGCGACCCATCCCCTGCGCGCGGCGTGGCTCGAGGCCGCGATCATCCGCGGCGATACCGGTCCCACGGGGCGTTTCCTCTATCTCGCGCCCGCGTTCTGCGATCTTCAGAGCCCCAAGGGCCACGATCTCGTCGCGCTCGTCCGCGAGCACGCGCACCTGCGCGCGGTGATCGTGCAGCTCGCCGAGGAGGCGCTCGCGCCGAGGGCCGGTGACGAAGGCGAAGGCGAAGGCGAAGGCGACGAGCTGCTGACGAAGGCGCGGCGCCTGTTCCGCGGCGGCGTCGTGACCTTCGCGCGGATGCTGCGCGCGATCGACGATCCGACGACGCGTGCGTACGAGGAGCGCGTGTTGCGTGCGCCCTTCCCGACGACCTGGCCCGAGGATCGCGACCGCGCCCTCGACGCGGTGGAGCACGCGCTGTCCCTGCGGTTCGCGCTGTGGGCCGCCCTCCCGCCGACGGCGCGGGCCGAGCACGCCGGGACGTGGAACACCGCGCTCGCCGCCATGCGCGCAGCGGGCGCGACCGAGCCGCTGGTCACGATCGGGCTGCTCGAGCGCGAGCTCGCGCCACAGCTCGGGCTCGACGGCCGCGGCCGCGACGCGGAGGACGGCGACGCGGAGGACGCCGACGCGAAGGACAGCGCGGGCGACAACGCGGGCGCACCGACGGACGGCGAGGAGCCATGGCCCGGGCGATGGCTGGACGACGAGCTCGCGAGCGTGCCGCGGTACGTCCGCGCCCTCGCCGCGGCGCCACCGACCGCCTACGTCGACGCGGTGCTCGAGGTGGTCCGGCGGATGGGCCCGCAGATGGGGGGCTACGGCGGGGTCTGGGACCTGGTGTACACGCGGCTGCTCGCCCTCGGTCCGCGCATCGCCGCCGGGATCCCCGACGTGCGCGCGTGGGCGGAGCGCTGGTGCACGCGCACGCCGGGCGCCTACTTCGACGACCAGCTGCCGGGCTATTTCGGGCGGCTGCTGATGGCGATGGGGCTCGAGGACGTCCCCGACTTCGTCCACGCCGCGCACGCGCGCAACTCGTTCATGGTCGACGAGTTCTACCCGCGCTGGGCGGCCCTGGTGCCGAAGCGCCGGCTCGCGCGGTTCCTCGAGCTGCTCCGCACCGAGCCGGCGCGGTTCGACGATCCGGCGACGTGGGAGGAGCTCGTCTACGACAGCGCCCCCGGTCGCAAGATGCTCGTGAAGGCGATCGCGGCCGATCGAGACGCCGTGGTCCCTCACCTGTGCGTCGCGATCGCGCGGCCCGGCCCCGTGCTCGAGAAGCTCGCGTACGAGCTCGCCGAGCACCTCGCCAGCGACTCCTGGGCACACGCGCTCGCGATCCTGGAGGCGCTGCCGTCCGTCGACGAGCCGCATCTCCCCCTGCTCCGCCGCGCGCGGCTGGTCGATGCCCTCGCAGCGATCGACGCCGGTGCGACCGACGCCGGCGAGCGGATCGCGCGGTTGCGCGCGCAGTACCCCGCGGACGCGCTCGTGTCGATGCTCGACGCGCGCCACGCGCTCGAGACCGAGGGACCCGACGAGGCCGCGCGCAGGACCCTGGTCGCGCTTCGCGCGCTGGGCGCGAGCGCCCTCCCCTACGGCCAGGCGATCTTCCAGGCGAGCGGTGCGCCGCCGGACGCCTGGGAGCGGCTCGATCCCGCGGTGGGTTACGCGTTCCTGCGCATCACGCTCGATCACTTCCACGATCGGAGCTACCGCGATGGCGTGTTCGCCGGCCGCGCGAGTGCGCTCGACGAAGATCCATTCGACGCCGCGTTCCGGGCCCGGATCTCGGAGCTCTCGCCGGAGCAGCTCGCAGAGGAGCTCGCGAGCTGGCGCGCCGAGCTCGCCTTCGCCGCAGAGGCACGCGAGCTCTCCGACGAGGCGCTGCGCCAGCACGTCGATCCATCCCGGCGGCCGCTCGTGTGGCCGATCGCGTGGACGATCGCGCAGCGGCTCGCCAAGGCGCCGAGCCCCGAGCGCGAGCCGTGGCGGATCGCGACCCTCCTCGAGCTCTGGGGGGCGTTCGCGACCGACCCGGCGCGCCGGAGCTCGCTCGCGAAGGTGATCTGGCCGATCGAGCCGTGGCGCACCACGTTCGTCCTCGACGAGAGGGTGCGCCCTCACCTCGGCTGGCTGTGCGCGGACTACCGAGGGATCCCAACGAACGACATGGCGCGCGTGGTGTTCGAGCTCCAGCTCGAGGCGGGGCGCCCCGAGCTCGTTCGCGAGACGGTGGGCCAGCTCGACGACGCCGTCATCATCGGCACGTTCCTCACGGTGGTGAAGGCGTACCAGGCGCTGGACGATCACGACGGAGCGATCGAGCTGCTGCGCCGCCTCGGTGCCGCCGCGTCGCACAAGAAGCCGGAGTACGTGCTGATCCACGCGAACCTGGCCGCGCTGCAGGTGCGGGCCGGGCGGCCCACCGAGGCCGAGGCCACGCTCGACGCGCTGTTCGCGCTCGACTGGCGCCGCTTCGACTACCAGGCCGGGGAGCCCGATCGGTTCACCGCGTCCCTCGGCGGCGACCTGGACGCGAAGTACGCGCGCGCGTTCCGGACCTACTTCGCGATGGCGAAGTACAACGCGGCCTGCCTGTACGCACGGACCGAGCGCCCCGACCGCGCCTTCGAGATGCTGCGAGAGGCCGTGCGGCTCGCCCCGGACGCGTACCCCGCGCGCAAGCTGCTCGCCGAGCGCGACTTCGCGGCGCTCCACGACGTCCCTGCCTGGGCGTCGCTGCTCGCAGACCTGGGCTGAACCGTCCTAGTGCGCCGGGCCGAGCGGCGGCGGAGGCGGCGGCGCGTTCGTCGCGTCGCCGAGGCCGATCATCGTCGAGGTCTCGACGGACGCGCCCGGCGGCTTCCCGGGTGGACGATCATCCGACGCTGCCATCGATGTATCGTACCCGTGGCCTCGTCACGTCACGCGCGCGGTCGAGGAGTTTCGTTCAGCGAGCCAGCCCTCCGCTCCCGCTTTCGATTTCCGACGCCGTGCGATAGAAAGGGGCGCCGTGCCGACCAAGTCGACCAGGGGGCGAGGACGGGGTCGCGATGACGACGCCGCGCCGAAGAAGGGCGAGGAGGGCGGTACGCGCGGCGATCGCAGCAAGCGCCTGCTCGACCTCGTGATGATCCTGCTCGGGGCGCGCACGCCGGTGACGTATCGCGAGATCCGCGAGCAGTTCCCCGCGTACCAGACGCTGAACGTCGAGGCCGGCCTGCGCGCGTTCGAGCGTGACAAGGCCGACCTGCTCGAGCTCGGCGTCCCGATCCGCTACATCACGCCCGACGAGGACGACTCGCTCGAGGACGGCGGCTACGTGATCGACCTCAAGCGGTTCAAGATGCCCGAGGTGCGGCTGACGCCCGACGAGATCTCGGCGCTCGTGCTCGCCGCGTCGGTCGCGCACGCGATGCCCGGCGGCACGTACCCGAAGATCGTCGACCTCGCGCTCAAGAAGCTCGCGTTCGACCTGCCGGAGCTGCCCGACACCCCGACGGTGTTCCCGCGCCCCGCGACGCCCGCGCCGGTGCTCGTCCACTTCCCCGATCGCACGAACCCCGCCGCGGGCCGCGGTCGCGGCGCGACGCGCCCGGAGCTCGGCGACATCTACGCGACGCTCGAGTCCGCGACCCGGCTGCGCAAGCGCGTCACCGTGACCTACCAGGGCGCCGGTACCGGGATCGTGACCAAGCGCGAGATCGATCCGTACGCGCTCGTGTACCGCGAGGGCGCGTGGCTCGCGGTGGGCTGGTGTCATCTCCGCAAGGAGGTCCGCTCGTTCCGCATCGATCGCATGCTCGCGGCGGTGCAGGCGCCCAAGCCGAAGTCGCCGGACTTCGAGCGGCCCGCGGACTTCGACGTCAAGGCGTACGCGCAGCGCTCGCCGTGGACCTTCACCGCGGATCCGCCGGAGGAGGTGCAGCTCGCGCTCTCGCCCGAGGCGGCGGAGGTCGGCAACGAGGACTTCGGCCCGAACGCGGTGAAGCGCCAGGACGGCGACCGCATGTTGATCACGTTCGACTGCTCGAACCTCGAGTTCGCGGCGCACCGGATCCTCGCCGCGAAGGGCGCGATCCGCATCGTGCGCGGCGACCGCCTGCGCGCGCGCGTCGCCGCCGAGCTCGAGGCGATCGACGCGTACTACCCAGCCCCGGTGATGGTCCTCGATGCGTGACGTCAGCCAGAAGCTGCGGCGGCTGCTCTACATCGTGCCGTACGTCGCCAAGCACCCCGAGGGCGTCGACGTCGACCAGCTCGCGCGCATCCTCGACGTGCCGCGCGACGAGCTGCTCGCCGATCTCGAGCTGCTGTCGCAGGTCGGGCCGCCCGACGGCGATCCCGGCGAGTACCTGCTCGTGTCCGTCGATGACGGGCGCGTGTTCGTCGATCTCGCGCACCGGCTGACCCGCCCGCTGCGGCTCACGCCCGCGGAGGGCTGCTCGCTCCTGCTCGGCATCCGCGCCCTGCGCGAGAGCGGGATCGCGCCGTTCGACGACGCGATGCAGAGCGCCGAGCAGAAGCTCCTGACCGCGCTCGGCCGCGACGCGCGCGAGGCGGAGACGCTCGCGACCAGCACGGTCGTCGCGTCGATCTCGTCGCAGTCCGAGGCGGCGGTCGCGCGCCACCTGCGCGAGCTCGTCACCGCGGCCCGCCGCCACGAGCGCGTGGAGATCGAGTACGCGGCGGCGTCGCGTGCGCAGGCCGCGCGCCGGCGGATCGATCCGTACGGCATCGTCCACCACGCGGGCGAGTGGTACGTCGTCGGCTACTGCCACAAGCGCGGCGACGTGCGCACGTTCCGGCTCGATCGCATCGGCGCGCTGCACACCACGGGCGAGCCGTTCGAGATGCCCGCGGACTTCGATCTCGAGGCGTACCGGCGCGACCGGCTGTACGTGCCGTCGGCGGACTCCGTCACCGTGCGCGTGCACCTCGCGCCGCTCGCGGTCACGCGCATCGGCGCGAACTGGCCCGTCGGCGAGGTCACGATGCACGAGGACGGCTCCGCCGAGCTGCTCGTCGACTGCGACGGGTTCGAGTGGATCACCCAGTGGGTGCTCGGGCTCGGCCGTCACGCGTGGATCGTCGGCCCCGAGGAGGCGCGCACCGCGATGCGCAAGCGCATCGACCGGCTGCGCACCGAGCTCGAGCTCGCGACGTCCTAGTTGCTCGCGGTGGCGGCCGGCGCCGGCGTGACGGAGCTGCCGACCTGGACCGCCAGCGTCATCGTCTGGTCCCCCTCGGTCGCGGTGAACTTCGTCTCGAGGCTCGACGTCAGCTTCGGGAACACCGCACCGGAGTCCAGCGTCGCCTCGGTCGTGCCCTTGCCGCCGATCTTCGAGATCTTGCTGCCCTTGAGCTCCTGATCCTCGCCGACGACCTTGGTCGTGCCCTTGATCGTCCAGCTCGCGCCCTTGCGCGAGGCGAGCTGGTAATCGGTGACGACCTCGATCGGGATCTGCCCCATGATCGTCGTCTTCGACGTGGCGCGCCACTTCGCGCCGGTCCCGACGGGCTCGGTCGGCAGCGCCGGCCACGACGGCAGCGTGGCGCGCACCATCTCGATCAGCTGCGCCGACATCGGATCGGGCTTCTCGAGGCGGAGCGTGATCGGCCCGACCTGCGCGCCGTTGGCGCCGCGCGTGCCCTGGATCGTGAGGCCTTTCAGGCCCGTGAGCGCCTGCTTGAGCTGATCGAGCGGCATCGGCGATCCGGCGACCGCGCGCGCATCGGTGCCGGTGACGGTGAACACGTACTCGGTGCTGCCGTCCGCGCCCACGTTCTTGGTCTCCGCGTCCCCGACGAGGACCACCGTCGGCAGCTTCTGGTCCTGGTCGCCACCGAGCTCGGCCGCCGCCTTCTGCGAGGCCGCGAAGTCGAGCGCGAGCTCGACCTGCTGCTTGTTACCGGGCGCGCTCGCGTACACGAGAGGCTCGCGCTTCCCCTTGCCGCGGTTGAGGACCTTCACGTCGACGGCGACGGGCTCGATCGCCTCCTCGAGGGGTGGCGGCGGCGCCGGCGCGGGTGCGGGCTCGGGCGCGGGAGCCTCCGCGGTCTGCGCCGCCGCGGGCTCCGGATCGGCAGGGAGCGGCGCCACGGGCGTCGCCGGGTTGGACTTGCCACCGCACGCAGCCGCGACAGCGAGCAGAACAATCGAGAGGCGTGACATTGCGGGGACACTAGCGCGGGTGCGAATGGGCGTCGAGGTGGGCCACCGCGCGCGTCGAGCGTCAGCGCGCGCTCCCGCGGGACGTCACGAGATGCGTGCTGCCCCGTGGCACATCGACTGCACCACCGTACCGCGTGCAGCGCGGGTTCTCGATCGGCGGAGCGGACGCAGGGCGAGCCCGGCGCGCACGTTCGCGTGGGGGCTCCCACGCACGACACGGGTGACTTCGTCGTCGAGGGCTCCGCGCGACGCGAGGTCGTGCTCGCGCGCGAGCGCGACGGGCGGTCTCGCGGCATCTCGTCCTCGCGTTCGCCTCGCCGCGCGCTCGACGGGGTCGTCGGCCACCTCGTCCACCTCGGCTACCTCGGCCACCTCGACGACGACCGGGTGGGGTACGCCAGCGAGGTCTTCGAGGAGCCGCCGGGCTGCGGGGCTCCTGATCGAGCGAGGCCCCCCGGGCTCGGGAAACAGCCCTGTCCAACCGGCCAGTTAGCCCTCGGCACGAGGGGGGCTTGCGCGCGGCACGGTCGATGCTTTCGGTATGGGCAGGAGTAAGCCGTGCAGAAGACCAACGAAACGATTTCCGAGACGCCGCAAGGGGCCGACGCGCCCCAGAAGCCGTGGCAGGCCGAGGTCGGCGACCTCCTCGCCCAGGCCGCGGTGCTGTGCGTCGAGCACGGTCTCGACGTCGACACCTTCATGCGAGGAGCCTGGTCGGCGTACATCGAGGCGCGGCCCGGTCTCCGCGACTACCTCGAGGAGATGCAGCTGCGCTCGCAGCTCGAGGAGATCCGCAAGCTCGGCCGCATGGCCGAGGCGTGAGAGCCAACGGCGCATGGTGCGCCTCGGGCGCCGGCGCAGCCATCGCATGTGCCGAGCGAGACGCCGGGGCATCGAGCGCCGGCTCATGGCACCGGCAGGAACTCGACGCCGATGAACGGCACGATCGGCAGGCCTCGGACGTCGCGCTCTGCGCGGAGCTCGTGGTCGACCTCGCGGCCCTCGACGTTGCGCCGGTTCGTGACGTTCTGGATGTCGATGTAGAGGTTGATGTGGGCCCACGAGCGACGCCAGCGCCGGTCCGCGCGGACGTCGAACGAGACGAACGGGGGCAGCCGGCCTCCCCACGGCTGTTGCTCCAGCCGCCCGTCGACGACGCGGAACGGGCTGTACGGGTTCCCCGACACGTACTGGAACCGCGCACCGAACCGCCACGCCCCGACCTGCCTCGACAGCGCGAGCTGCAGGTTGTGGCGCTGGTCGAGCTCGAATGGACGCCACGACGTCCCCCGCCCGGCGACCTCCGTCGAGCGCGGATCGTCGGTGCGCTCTGCGATCGCGAGCGTGTACGCGAGCATGCCGAACCACGGACCCGCGTTGCGCTTGATCATGAGCTCGCTACCGAGGCTCCGCCCGCGCCCCACGTTCTCCCGGTACTGCGCGAACCCGAGCTGCTTCTCGAGCAACAGCTCGAACGTGGGGCCGAGGCCGCCGACCGGCGCGTCGACGTGATCGCCACCCGACCTCGGATCCGGCACGCGCACGCTGAGGTTCGCGCCGTGGCTGTAGAAGCCGGTCAGCGACGCCGTCACGTCATAGGGTAGCCGCGCGTCGACGCCGAGCGAGAGCTGATCGACGAACGAGCTGTCGAGCGCCGGGTTGCCGTTCTCGGGATCGACGTCGCCGGGCGTCGGCGGCTGGTGATAGCGGCCGATCGTCTGGCGTAGCGTGATGTCCTCGGTGAGCCGCTGGTGGATCGCGACCCGCGGATCGACGACGAGCTCGCCCGTGAGCCCGTACGCCTCCACGCGCACGCCGGGCCGGACCGCGAACCGATCGCCGTCGAGCAGGAGCCGGGTCTCGGTCCACAGCGCGAGATCCGCCCACATGATCGTCGAGCCACCGAGCAGGGCATCGTCGCCGCCGATCGCGATCTCGGTGCGCCCGACGTACCCGCCGTTGAGCTCGAGCCCGCCGGCGACGTGGCCCCAGCGCGCGTCGCGCACGAGCTCGGCGCGGACGCCCCCCGGATAGCTCGGGCGATAGTAGGTCTCGTCCTCGATCTTGTCCTCGAACACCAGCACGTTGGTGCCGAACCACGGCACGACACGCAGCGAGGTCGCGCCCCACTGCCGGTCGTATGGCACCGCGACCCGCACGAACGTGGACGTGAGCGTGACCTCGCTGCTCACGATCTGGTCGACCGAGCCGAACGCCATCGGCGTGAACCGGCCGCGCCGCCGCGGATCGCCCCAGCTGGTGCGCAGCTGGTAGTCCCAGTAGCTCGGCAGCGGGAAGTCATCGTCGACGAACGGCGAGACCACGGTGTCGAGGTAGCTGCGCCGCAGCCCGGCGATCACGCCGCCGCCGCCGGGGAGCGGCCCCTCGAACTGGACCGCCGAGTCGAGGAGTCCGACCGTGCCGCCGACGCGCCAGCGATCGGTGCGCGGGGCGCGGGTCGACAGCGTGACGAGCCCGCCTTGCGCGCGCCCGTGCGCGACCCCGTGGCCGCCCGAGGTCAGCTGGAGATCGTCGAGCATCGTGCTCGGATACACGGAGGTGATGCCGCCGAAGTGGAACGCGATCGGGACCTCGATGCCGTCGAGGTACACCGCGGTGTCGCGCGGCGAGGTCCCACGCAGCACGAGCCCGCCGAACGAGTACGGGATGCGCGCGACGCCGGGCAGGATCTGGAGCGCGCGCAGGATGTCGTTGCCGGCGCCCGGGATCGTGCGGATCTCGTCGCCGGTGAGCTGGTAGCTGAGCGGCTTGGTCTGCTCGGGCGCGCGCCCGGTGACCTCGATCACCTCCGCACCCGACGTCCGCCGGAGCTCGATCCGGAGCACGCCGTCGTCGGCGGGCACGCGCAGGGTCCGCGCGGCGAACCCCGCTGCCGCCACGGTGAGCTCGCGATCGGCCTCGGTGATCGCGAGCACGAAGTAGCCGTCGAGATCGGTGACCGCGACCGCCCCGTCGTGCGTGAGCACGGTGGCCCCGGCGATCGGCGTCGGCGAGCCGTGCTCGGTCACCACGCCGCGCAGGGTGCGCGAGTCGGCGATCGCGACCGCGCTCGACGCGATCACGGTCGCGAGCGACAGCGCGACGCTCCGCGGCCCCATGCCCGCATCAGACCACGGCCCGCAGGCCGCGCGCGACGATCACTCGTTGATCGTCACCTTGATCATCTTCACCGGCGTGCGCGGGCGGTCGTTCGCGTCCGTCGGCGTGGTCTCGATCTTCTTGACGACGTCCATCCCCGACGTGACCTTGCCGAACACCGGGTGCTTCGACGGGCCGGGAGAGAACCAGTCGAGGTACGCGTTGTGCTTGGTGTTGATGAAGAACTGGGCGCCGCCCGAGTTCGGCCGACCCGTGTTCGCCATCGACAGCGTGCCCGGCTCGTTCGACAGCTTGTGGGCCGGCGGGTGCTCGTCGGGGACGTTACCGAACGGCGAGTTGCCGGTGCCGCAGCGCGGGCTGTTCGGATCCTTCGAGTACTCGCACCCGAACTGGATCATGAAGTCCTGGATCACCCGGTGGAAGTGCAGGCCGTCGTAGAAACCGCTCTTCGCGAGCTTCACGAAGTTGCCCGCGGTGATCGGCATCTGGTCCTGGAAGATCTCGGCGGTGAAGGTGCCGAGTGAGGTCTCGAACGTCGCGGTCGGATTCGCCATGGGCGGCTTGATAGCACGGGCCGCAAGACTCGTGCCGGCGATCTACACGGCCAAACGGAACCTTTCGGCCGGTCATCCGAGCAACCTCGGGAGAGATGCTTCGCGTGGCGCACCAGGCGCATTCCCCCCCGGCTCCGACCGAGCTCGACGACGCGACCGTGCGCCGTGCGATCGCCGGAGATCACGACGCGGGGCGCGAGCTCGTGGAGATGTACCAGGGCCGCGTGTTCGCGATGGTGTCGCGCATGCTCTCCGGCCGCGGTCGCGCCACGATCGAGGACGTCGCGCAGGACACCTTCCTCGCCGTGTTCCGCCAGCTCCCGCGCTTCGAGACCGGGGGCGCCGCCCGGCTCTCGACGTGGATCCTCGCGATCGCGGCGCGGCGCTCGATCGACGAGCTGCGCCGCATGCGCCCGATGCTCGTCCCCGAGGTCGATCGCGAGCGCGCCGGCGAGGCGCGTGGCGACGAGCGTGCGACGCGGCGCGAGCTCGCGGCCGCGATCGAGGCCGCCGTGCGCGATCTCAGCCCCGAGCTGCGCGCCGCGTTCCTGCTGCGCGAGTACCACGATCTCGAGTACGTCGAGATCGCGCGCGCGCTCGACATCGATCTCGGTACGGTGAAGTCACGCCTCGCGCGCGCCCGTGCCGCCCTGCGCGCGCGTCTCGCGGAGGTAGGCCATGGATGATCGCGAGCTGACCAGCCGCGAGCGCGCGGCCCTCGACGCGTGGGCCCCGCTCGCGCCGCCACCGGGCTTCGCCGAGCGCGTGCTCGCCCAGCGCCCCTCATCCACCACGCGCCGGCGCCGCTGGCCCACGATCGCCGCCGCGCTCGTCGCGTGTGCGGCGGCCACCGCGATCTTCGTCGCGACGCCCCCGGAGGATCGCTCCGCCCACGGCGAGCTCGTCGCGACCGTCCGCACCACCCGCACCCTCGGCGATCGCGCGGTCGCGGTGGCCGAGCCCCACGCCACGCTGACGTGGCGGATCGACGACGACGGCGGCGCCGTGGTCGAGCAGCGCGCCGGCGACGTCTTCTATCGCGTCGACCGCGGCGGCCCGTTCGTCGTCCACACGCCGGTCGGAGACGTCCACGTCACCGGCACCTGCTTCCGCATCGAGGTCGAGCCCATGAACAAGACCACGCAGCTCCTGCTCTCCGGCACGGTCGGCGCCGCGCTCGCGGCCGGCATCGTCGTCACCGTCTACGAGGGACGCGTCGTCGCGGACACCGGCAGCGCGCGCACCGAGCTCGTCGCCGGGAACCGCGCCACGATCGGTGCCGACGGGCGCACCCTCGTCGACAGCGCCGGCTCCAGCACCGCGCCGGCGATCGCGGCGGGCGCCACCCTCGACGAGCGCAACGCCACGCGCGAGGAGCTCCTCGCGCGCACCGCCTCGCAACGCACCGAGCTCGCCAGGCTCCGCGAGCGCGTCGCCGAGCTCGAGCGCCTCCGGTCCGCGATCCCCGACAACGGCGCCGAGACCGGACGAGCCTGGTACGATCCGAGCCCGGAGCGGCTGAAGGCGTGGGCCGCGGAGTGCCACGTGCGGAGCGACGAGCCCGGCCTCGGCAGCTGGCGCCCGGCGACCGCGCTCGGCCGCAACGACCTCGGCCTCGAACCCGACGAGCTCGCCGACTACAACGCCGCGTTCTCGGAGGTCCAGACCCGGTGGTTCGCGCTCGTGCGCGAGCTCTACATCGAGGCCACCGGCGACACCGCCGGCGTCGAGACGCTGTCGATCGACGCGATGCGCGGCGAGATCCAGCAGAAGAGCGCCCCCGAGGAGCTCGGCTACCTCCTGCAGCGCATCGCGAACGAGCGTGCGGGGCTCGCGCAGGCGCCGGCGGATCTGTCGCAGGCCTCGCCGTTCGAGCGCATGATGCGCAACTACATCTCGCTCGGCGACCAGGTCGAGCAAGCGCTCGCCACGCGGCTCGGCCCCGAGCGAGCGAAGGAGCTCCGCGGCGACGGCTGGGGCTCGCGCAGCGACTGGTCGGGTTGCCCGAGCACGGCGCAGTGAACGCTCACCCGGGCGCGAAGAGCTGGTCGACGTAACACCAGCGCCAGCGCTCGCCGGGCTGGAACGACTGGATCACCGGGTGACCGCACGCGAGGAAGTGCTTGGTCGCGTGCTGGTGCTTCGATTCGTCGCAGCACCCGACGTGGCCGCACTGCACGCAGCGGCGGAGGTGGACCCAGGTGTCGCCCATCGCGAGGCACTCCTCGCAGCCGGTGGTCCGCGCCGGCGCGTCGTCGTCACGGTCCAGGTGCGTACACGTGGTCATGGCGTGCCTTCGGCGCGGCGGGTGGCACGCGCTCGAGCTCCGCGCGCGGCCAGCGCCCGAGGTCCGCGGCCGCGGCGTAGGTCTGCTCGCAGAAGTCGAGCAGCATGGACTCGGGATCCGCCGCGGTCCGCACCGCGTCGTGGTCGAGGTAGAAGCCCTGCAGCTGCGGGTGGTAGTACGCGCCGGGCACGCGAATCGTCGCGTCCGCGAACCCCGGCGGCGGAGGCGCCGCGTAGCTGTAGAACGACGCGCGCTCGAGCCGCGCATCCCCGGGCCACCAGCCGACGCTGCTCACCTCGTGGGAGTACGCCTCGCGCTCGATCGAGCTCCCCTGCACCGACGGTGCGCGGCGGCCCGAGAACCGCGTCACGGCGTGGTCGAACGAGCCCCAGAAGAAGTGCACCGGGCTCGACTTGCCGATGAACCGCGCGCGGAACGTCTGCAGCACGCGATCGATCCACGACAGCGCGTGCCAGAAGCGCAGCGCGTGCTCGCGCACGTAGGCCCGGTGCACGACGTCGGCCTCGAACGCGATCGGATCCGGGATCTCGACGGGCATCGACCAGATGCGCACCGTGATCCCCGCGTCGCGAAGGGCCCGCATGGTCGCAGCGTAGAAGTCCGCGACGGTGCGCGGCCGCAGCTCGACGTGCTGCGTGGCGCCGGTCTCGGTGCGGATGCGCATCACGTCCTCGAGGAAGTCGAGCTCGATGTCGAACCGCCCCTGGTCGCTCGCGATGCTGGACGTCGTGATGCCGTGCGCGCTCACCTGGAACGCGACGTTCCACCAGTGGTTGACCATGGGCGTGAGCGCGAGCTTGACCTTGCCGATGATCTGCATCCAGCGATGCAGCGTCTGGTACGTGTCTCGCCACTCCGCATACGGCAGGGATGGAAGTGTGTCCATGAACGAGGTTACTCCGCGTGTCACGACCGACCATCGGCGGGGCTCGTACGCGGCGGGCCGCTCAGCGCGATGCCGAGCGCGCACGAGGGCGCTCTCCGCGTGCTGCGGTCGGCTCGACCTACCGCGTCGTCGTGCCAGACGCTCCCCCGCGCGCGACGAGCTACGTACAGGCCGCGAGCCACGCGCGTACGAACCGCTGCCCGCGCACGTCGTCGCGCCACAGCGACGGGCGCCAGCCCGCGAGGAACCGGCAGAAGTCGAGGCGCGCGACGGGATACAGCGCCCGCCACTCCGCCTCGAGCGCGTCGGCGTCGATGTCGGCGCCGCGGGCGGCGAGCGCGTGGCGCAGGGAGCGGAAGTACGTGGCGAGGCGCGCGTGATCGATGCCGTCTGCGGGCTCGTCGGAGCGCCCGTAGAGCAGGTACGCGAGATCACGCATCGCGCAGCCGCGGCCGGTGTACTGGAAGTCGACCGCGGCGACGCGACGCCCGTCACGCGAGAAGCAGAAGTTCGCGTCCTTGGGATCGCCGTGGAGGAGCGTCTGGTACTGCGCGGAGGAGAGTCGCTCGTCGAGGACAGGCGCCGCGGCGCGCAGCTCGCGATCGTCGATCGCGTCGAGCTCGTCCTGTCGCGTGGCGAGGTGCCAGTACGTTCCGACGGGCCACAGCGCCTCGAATCGCTCGCCGAGGAACCGCGCGTGGAAGCTCGCGAGCCAGTGGAGGGCTGCGTCGAGGAGGTGCGCCGGTGCCTCCTCGACGCGCCGGGCGTACCCCGCGGCGTCGAGATCCTCGAGCACGAGGAGCCACTCGCCCTCGGCGGCGCCGCCGCGTGCGGCGAGGAGCACCGGGACCCGACAGGTGTCGTCACGACGCGGCGCGACGGTGCGATAGAACGCCGTCTCCACGTCGAACGAGCGGCGCTTCCTCGCCGAGGAGACCATGTCGCGATCGCTGGCGGGCGGCCGCGCCCACTTCACGACCGCGGTGGCCACCGGGCCACCGTCGAGCGCGACGCGCACGAGCTCGCCGTAGCCGCCCCACAGCGACTGGATGCGCTCGACGCGACGCGCGCTATGCGCACCGAGAGACGTCGCGATCCAGTCGAGCTCCATGCAGGTCGCAGTATGCGGCGAGCGTCGCCGGCTCGCACGTCACGGCGCGCGTGGCAGCCCGCCGAACAGCGCGTCGAGCGGGACATCGCGCTGCTCGTCGCTGTCGCCGCTGCCAGCGGCCGGAAACACGACGCGCCCGCCCTTCGAGGTGAAGTCGCGCAGCCGCCTCGCGAGGAACCTCGCGCCGAGCAACAGCGCCTGGAGGGTGCTGTCACCGTAGATGCGCACGGGGCGCGCGAACCCGTCGAGCGCGACCTCGCACGCGCAGTCTTGTCCTCGCACCACCGGCGCCCCGAGCGCGATCCGGCCAGGGCTACGGGTGCCGTCGCGATGGAGGAACACGACCCGCTGCTCGGCGATCCACGCCGTCATCGCATCGCTCACGACGCGCTGTCGATCGCGAGCGCGATCATCGCGATGAGCTTCTGAGCTTCCTCGTTCTCGACGTTCGCCTTGATGAACTCGTGGAGCGGCAGCTGCGCCTTCTCCAGCCGTGCGAGGGGCTCGCCGCGCGCGGCCGCGTCGAGATCCTCGTACGACAGCGTGCGAACGCGACCGCCGTTGCGCTGGAAGCACTGGGCGACGAGCGCGCAGTGGAAGATCACGTTCACGATCGCCTCGGCGCCGCCGAGCTCGCGCTCGTGGGCGCTGATGAACTGCGCGACGGGTGTCTGGCTCTGGACGAAGCCACCCACCAGGACCGCCGAGTAGTTGGGATCGGTCATCTTCTGCGACGCTTCGGAGACGACCGCGGCGACTTGTTCCTGGGTGAGCTTCATGGACTCGGCCTCGTGAGGATGCTACTGCCCAAGAGGACACTCGTCGAGAATCGTGCGCCCGCCCCTGCTACCTAGCGGCGGCCCCGCCCTGCGGCGGGCGGTCGTCGTGAGTACGTTGCTGCACGCCGTGGCCGTCGTGCTCGGGCTGGTCGTCTTCGATCCGGCGGAGCGCGCCACGACCGAGCTCGTCGACATCGAGGTCGCGCCCCCGCCGCCCGAGGTCGAGGCGCTGCCGCCAGAGGTCGCGCGCCCGCCCGACGAGCAGCTCGCCGGGCGACAGGAGACGCCCACGCCGGAGGACACCATCCCCGCGCCCGAACCGGCCCCGGAGCCCACAGCGCCGGGCGAGGGGTTCGCGGTCGACGCGGGCGTGCCGGACGCACCGCCGGTCGACGCGCCCCTCGACGCCGCGCCGGCCCCGCCGATCGATGCGTCGCCACCCGACGCGCCGGTCGACGCGCCCGTCGATGCACCGGTCGACGCGCCCGTCGATGCACCGGTCGATGCCGGGGCGCCGCTCGTCGCCTCCGCCGATGCGGGCGTCGTGGACGCGGCGACGATCGTGGCGAGCGCGGACGCCGGGGCGCCGCAGGTCGCGGCCGCGACGACCGTCGCAGCGGCCACCGATGCGGGACCTCGCGATGCGGCCGCCGTGGTCGCCGCCGAGACCGGCGCGGCCTCGGGTTCGGCAAGCAGCGGCGCCGGCGAGGGCTCGGCGGGCAGCGGCGCCGGCGAGGGCTCGGCGGCGCTCGCCGCACATGCGCCGGCGGGCGGAGCCGAGCAGGCGGGCGCGGGCGAAGGCTCGGCGGGCCTGACGAACGAGCCGGCGGTCGCGGGAGCCCCGACCACCGCCGGCACCGCGGCGAACCTCCTGACGTACTTCCCGTCGGGTCACGTCGTGACCGCGCTGATCCGGTTCGATCGGCTGCGCGGCACCGAGTGGGCGGCGCCGACCGAGCGCCTGCTGCGGCCGATGCCGGACTACCGCGTGCTGTTCGGTGCGGCCGAGGCGAAGATCGCCGACCGGCTCGACACGCTCGTGATCTCGACGCCCCGGCCGCGCGACGCGACCGCGACGACGCTCGTCGCGCACACCCGGCTGGGGCGCGCCGCGCTGCGCGACTTCCTCGGCGCGAGCACGAAGGTCACGTGGTCGGCGGCGCGCGGCGGGCTGCTCGGGCGGCGCGCCGGCCCTCTCGTCCCTGGCGATCAGCGCGTGTTCCTGTCGCCGTTCCGCGGCTGGTTCCTGCTCGCGCAGCCGGGCGATCTCGGGACGCTGACCGCGCCGGCGAAGGGCGACCTCGACACGATCGAGGCCCGGGGCAAGCTGCCGGCGTGGCTCGGCAACATCCGCGCGATCGAGGCCGAGTCCGGCGATCCGCGCGGCCCCGCGCTCGTGGTCACGCTCGGCCTCGGCGGCGAGCGCGTGACGCTCGACGACGACTTCGGCCTCGGCGTGAAGACGTTCCCGACGCCGGATCGCGTGTCGCTCGCGATGGAGCTCGTGAAGCAGGGCTGGCTCGTGCGCGGCAACATGCGGTTCGCGAGCGAGAAGGACGCGACCGAGTTCGTCACGGCGGCCCAGACCGTGAAGCGACGCGTGGAGGGGAGCCGCGTGTTCCAGCTCGTGCTCGGCAAGCCGCTCGCGCGCGTGGTCGGTAACCTGTCGTTTGCTCGCACGGGCGCCCGCGTCTCGTACGCGACCTCGATCTCGATCGCCGACGCGCGGGCGATCCTCGCGGCGGCCGCGCAACAGCTCGATCGCTACTTCGCGCGCCCGTGACCGCGTGCTCCCGCGTAGGTGAGACCGGTTTGTTGGCCCTCACCGCGCGCGCCATGCTGTGGGCATGTCCCGCCGGCTCGCCGTCGCGCTCGTCGTGGGCGCCGCGTGTGGAGGTGGTCAGCCCGCGCAACCACCGCCGCTGTTCGCCGGCGAGGGTGACCGCGACGAGGACGGCGGGGTGCTCGCCAGGGCATCGCAGCGCTTGTTGATCGGCGACGATCCGGCCGCGGCCCGGCGCTCGACCGCCGATGCGGGCACGGGAGGCGACACGTACGGCGGCGCGTACGGCGGCAATTCGTACGCGAGCTACGTGCCGCCCGCGTGGAGTTATCCGAGCGTCAACCGCACGCCGAGCTACAACCAGCAGGGCGGCCTCACCGGCTCGATCGAGGGCATCGTCACGTGGCGCGGGGCGATCCCCGAGCTCGTCACGTCGTGTGGCCCGATCGCGCCCGTGCAGATCGCCCGGCGCGGGCCGCGCACGGTCGCGGGCATCCTCGTCTACATCGATCACGTCAGCGTCGGGCGCGTGCTGCCCCACGGGACCGGCGAGCAGCGTCCCTCGACGGTCGGTGGCGTCGTCGTCAAGCGAGGCTGTCGCTTCGAGCCGTCGCTGCAGCTCGTGACGCCCGTGCCGGCGGCGCTGTCGATCCACGGAGACGGAGCCGCCACGACGCTGCGGATCACGAGCCCGACCGGCGCCGAGGAGTCCGCCGAGCTCGACGCGGGAGGTCGCGTGATGCTCCAGGCACGCACCGGGGTGACCCGGATCGAGAGCGACGATCGCACGCTCGGCGCCGCGTGGGTCCTCGGCCTCGACTCGCCGTACTTCGCGGTCACCGACGAGGCCGGCCGGTTCCGGCTCGACGAGCTCGCGCCCGGGACCTACGAGCTGACGTTCGTCCAGCCGCCGGTACCGATCCTCCGCGACGGCAAGCTCCTCTACGGCCCGCCCGTGATCGCGCACCGCAAGGTCAAGGTAGGTCGCGGCACGCTCGCGCGCGTCGACGTCGCGTTCGGCGACTAGGCGTCCGTGGCCGGGGGAGCCCACGCGAACGGCGCGAGGGCCGGATCGAGCTCGGCGCCCGTGACGATGTTCGCGAGCGTGCTGAGGGCGTACGCACCCACGCCGAGCACCACCGCGAGCGCATCGCTCGACGTGAACCCGGCGGCCTCGAAGCGAGCCCAGATCTCCGTCGGCACCCGACCGCGGTCACGCAGCACGGCGCGCGCGAACACGCGAAGCGCCTCGAGGCGTGGCGCCGAGAGCGGCTGGCCGCTGCGCAGCTCGTCCGCGAGCGCGGTGTGCTCGGCGCGGACGAGCTCGGCGGTGTGGAGCGCCATGCAGTAGTGGCAGCCGTTCTCGAACGCCACCGTCATCGCCACCACCTCGCGCTCGAGCTTCGCGAGCGGCGTCCGATCGAACGCGGCGAAGCCGGCGAGCATGTGCTGCAGGAGCGGCGGGGACGCGGCCGCGCGAGCGACAGGGGACGGCACGAACCCGAACTTCTGCGCCGAGGCGGCGATCACGGGCCGGGCAGCTTCGGGTGCGGTGGAAGCCGAGAGGGAGGGGAAGCGGGTCATTCGAGCACTCCTATTATTGTCAATGCAACTATCTGCGCGCACCCGTGAGCACGAGCCGCGCGGCGGGCCTATGCGAGGTTCTCGAACATCCGGCGCAGGGTCGTCCGCGTGGTGACGAGATCGCGCTCGGGGATGCCACGCTCGAGCTGCGCGACGAGCTGCTTCGCGACGGGAACGAGCTGCTGCTGGAGCGCCCTGCCCTTCCGCGTGAGCACGATGATCCGCGCGCGGCCATCGTGGGGATGGGGCCGGCGCTCGATGTGACCACGCGCCTCCATGCCATCGAGGATGCGGCTCATGGTCGGGGCGTCGCGGAAGGTCGCCTCCAGCAGCTCGCGCTGCGTCTGGCCATCGCGCTCCCACAGCCGGATCAGCACGGCCCACTGCTCCGGCGTGACGTCCTCGCCGCACTCGCGGAACCGGCGGAACATCTCGTTGCGCATCGCCTGGTACACGCGGTGGAGCCAGAACCCGATCGCGTTGTCGACGACGATGCCATCGCGCGAGAACTGGTCCTTCACGCGGACGACTGTGGCGCCCGGCCGAATAGTTGTCAATGCAAATATTGAACGACCGACGGTGGCCGAGAGGACAGACTCACCCGGCCGTGTCGTTCGCGCGCGCGCCGAGATCGAGCGCCAGGGCGAGCGCCGCGAGCAGAGGCACCACGTGCCGCGGCGGCACCGCATATCTCCGGTCCTGCTGCACGACCACGCCGAGCGCGAGCAGGTCTCGGAGGTGGTGATAGAGCGGGCCCGGCGACTTGCTCCCGAGCACCTTCTGCAGCTCCGCGGCCGTGCGCGGCTGCTCGATGACGGCGAGCAGCAGTCGAAGTCGCTGCGGGTGGGCGAGCGTGGCGAGCACGTGCGCGGTCCGCTCGAGGTCGAGCGAGAGCAACCCCGCGAGCGGCCGCTCGATCCCCCACAGGTACTCGGCGCCCGCGAGCTCGAGGCTGCCGCCGTAGACGATCGCGCCACGGCGCCCGCGCGCATCGCGGGCCTGCGCGACCCGCCGGCGCTCGACGAGCCGCAGCAGATCGTCACCCGCCGGCTCGGCGGGCGTGGCCTGCTCGGCGCGCCGTCCCGACGCCTTCGCGCGCGGGCCCTCGACGCTCTGCTCGAGCGCCGCGACCTTTCGCGTCAGCGCGTCGAGGCGGGCGGCGAGCTGCTGGACGGTCGGAGGACGACGAGCGGCGGACATCGGCGGGATGTTGTCACATCCCGGTGAACACGAGCCCGGCGATGCGGTGCGGAGGCTCGGGGGCGATCGCGACCTCGAGCTTCACCGCCTCGCGCTCGCAGTGCAGCACGCCGCGCACGCCGATCCCGCCGGCCTCGATCAGCTCGTGGCGCTCGCAGCGCCCGGCGCGCTCGCGGAGCTGAGCCACGAGCTCGACGATCGTCGCCGGGGGAATCTGCTCGAGGAACGCCGGCTCGAACGCCGCCGCGATCGCCTCGGCGGTCGGATCGGCGAGTACGGCGCGCAGCCGCACGAGCGCGGCGTCGGTCGCGGCGCGCAGCTCCGGCTCGAGCTCGCGCGCGCACGGCGCGGGTGGCTCGCCGGTGGCCGCGGCGCGGACGACCGCGGCGGCCGCGCACTCGACGAGCGCCGCGTCGGGACCCGACGCGAGCACGATCGCGGCGAGCCCGGCCTCGGGCAGCACGAACAACGACGCCGAGTAGTCGCCGGTCGAGCCGGTGTGCGCCGCGAACCGCAGCCGCCCTTCCCCGCCGACGATCCACGCGACGCCGTGCGGACCGGACAGCGGATCGTCGCGCTGCGCCTCGGCCAGCGAGCCCGCCGCGAGCACGCCCGGGACGGCCCCGAGCGACAGCCGCGCGAACCCGATCATGTCGTCGAGGCTCGCGTACAGGCCGCCCGCCGGCTCGAACGCGCCGAGCTGCCAGTGCGGCGGATCGATCGTGCCGGGCGTGGTGCCGATGCCGAGCCGGTCCGCGAGCACCGCCTCGCGATCCCACACCGCCGTGCGCATGCCGAGCGGCGTCAGGACATGACGATCGACGTAGTCGCGATACGGCTCGCCGCTCGCGCGCGCGACGATCTCGCCAGCGAGCGCGACCCCGGCGTTCGAGTACTCCGACCGCGCGCCGGGTGCGAACGCGAGGGGCACGTCGAGCGCGCGCAGCATGCCCTCGCGACTCGGTGGTCGCTGCTCCCAGTACGGCGCGCTTCCGTCGCCGATGCTCGGGATGCCCGAGGTGTGCGTGACCAGGTGGCGGAGCGTCACCGGGGGCGTGCTGGCCCCGAGCGCGGCGAGCTCCGGGACCCAGCGCGCGACGGCGTCGTCGAGCCCGAGCTTGCCGGCGTCCCGCAGCTGCAGGAGCGCCGTGGCCGTGAACAGCTTGGTGATCGAACCGATACGATAGACGGTGGTGCGATCGGGTGGCGCGCCACCTCGCGCGTCGCGCGCGCCGATCGCGCGGTGCCAGCGCAGGCCGTCGCGGTCGACGAGCCCGAGCACGGCCGAGGGTAGCCGCGCGCCGAGCTCGCGGTCCGCCCAGTCATCGAGACGGGTTGCATCGATGGACACCGCTGCCGGCGATTCCGCGTGCTGCTTCACCGCGCTTCCTCCCTGCGAGCCGCAGGCGCACAGGCACGCCACGGCCGTGAACACGATCGATCTTTTCACATCTAGAACTCTAGAATCCAGGAGGGGGCGGCGCAAGCGCGTTCACGCGCCGATGCGATCGTCGGGCCGCGCGTACCGCGCGAGATGTCCGGTCGTGTCCGGGCCGCGGCCACGCGCGTCCGGTGGCTGGAATTCCCGGACACCCGCCCTCGCGAGATCGCGAGCTTGCGCTGGCACCCGCGTTGCTCTTGCTCCGGCGCGACGCGATGACCGCGTCGAAAGGAGAGTAGTCGTGGTGCAGAAGCAGATGTTCAAGGTGCTGGCTCAGGTGTCGCGGCGCGACGGGACCGGGACGTGGCTCATGCGCGTCGGGTCCGGCCATCGGAACCGGGATGGATCGATCAACGCGTACGTCGACGCGCTCCCCGTCGGCTTCGAGAAGGGCGGGCTGCAGCTGCAGATCCGCGAGCTGGATCCCGACGAGGTGCGTGCGCGGGAGCACCGTCAGAGCGCGGCACCGGTACCGCAGGGCGGCGGCGCGAAGGCCGCGGCGGACGCGCTGCCGTTCTGACGGCAGGCGAGGAGCAACGCGATGACGACGATCTCGGCTTCTTCCACGCGGTCGAACCCGGCGAAGATGCACGGTAGCGGCTCGGTCCGACGGTTCGCGGTCCGGTTCGTGAACGTCGCGCGCCGGCTCGCGAGCCGCGAGACGGACCGATCGATGGACCGATCGATGGACCGATCGACGAGCCAATCGACGAGCCGCTCGACGAGCTGCTCGACGGGTCGATCGACAGGCCGTGCGACGCGTCGGTCAACGGGCCGCGCCGTGGGCGACGTCACGCGCCATGGCCTTCGCGGGCCGAGGCGACGGCTCACGGCGAGCGTCGCCACGCTGGCCGCCGCGACGCTCGCAGCGCTCGGCACGCTCGTCGCCGGGGTGCGCGCGTACGGGCTGGCGGGCCGGCTCGCCAGCACGCTGCGCGTCCTGGTACCGGCGCTGGCGATCGTGAGCCTCGTGCTCGCGATGAACGGCACGTGGACGACGTCGAGATCGGCGCACGCGGCGCCGGCCACACAGGCCGAGCGCGAGGCCGACGGCACGGGCAGCGCCCGGCCGCCGCGCGGAGGCAAGAAGGCGGTGTCCGGCAAGGTGAACCTCAACACCGCGACCGAGGAGCAGCTGATGCTGTTGCCGACGGTCGGGCCGGCGAAGGCCGAGCGCATCGTCACGTGGCGGAAGAAGCACGGCGGGTTCAAGCGCATCGCGGACCTGCGCCGCGTGAAGGGCTTCGGCTACAAGACGTTCAAGCGGCTCGCGCCCCTGCTCGCGGTGACCGGCGAGACGACGCTCACCGCGGAGTGATCCGTCTCGATGGCTCCTCGTCGCCGCTTCGTCTCCTCGTTGGTCGCCTCGTGAGCCGGCTCGTCTCCTCGCTGGTTGTTCGTTCGCTCCTCGTTCGCCTTCCCGTTCGGTCCTCGTTCGCTCCTGGGCTCGTCCGTGGTTTCGCCGGCGCGGCGGGATGCTCCCTCCCTCGCCCGCCGCGCCGGCCTCTTTCGTTTAGACTGCGCCGATGCAGCTCCCATCGCTCGCCGAGGATGCCCGCCGGTTGTGTCAGGCGCTCTTGCGCATGGACACCACGAACCCACCGGGGAACGAGCGGATCTGCGCGGAGTACCTGCAGCAGCAGTTCGCGGAGGTCGGGCTCGAGAGCGAGCTCCTCGAGGCCGCGCCGATGCGGACCAACCTCGTGACGCGGTATCGCGGGACGGGGGAGCTACCGCCGATCCTGCTCACCGCCCACCTCGACGTCGTCGAGGCCGACCCCACGAAGTGGCGGCGACCGCCGTTCTCCGGCGACGAGTTCGAGGACTGCCTGTGGGGGCGCGGCGCGGTCGACATGCGCCACATGGCGGCGATGTCCGCCGCGATCATGCGCCGGCTCGCCGCGACCGAGACCCGGCTCCGGCGCGACGTGATCTTCGCGGCGGTGGCCGACGAGGAGGCCGGGTGCGACCTCGGGTCGCGATTCCTGGTCGAGCAGCACCGGGACAAGGTCGAGGCCGAGTACGCGCTCGGCGAGGTCGGCGGGTTCTCGCTCCACCTCGGCGACTCCACGTTCTACCCGGTGCAGGTCGCCGAGAAGGGGTTCTGCTGGGTCCGCGCGCGCGTGACCGGCGATCCGGGCCACGGCTCGATGCCGAAGCACGACAGCGCGATCACCCGGCTCGGCGAGGCGCTCGCGAAGCTCGGCACCACGTACCTGCCGGTCCACTCGACGAAGTACATCGAGGCGTTCCTCGACGCGCTGCGCGCGAAGCAGCCGGCGCTGATCCAGCCGCTCGTCAAGCTGGTCGCGCGTCCGCAGCTGCTCGCGCGCGTGATGCAGCTGATCCCGCACGCCTCGATCTCGCGCAGCTTCTCGGCGCTGCTCTCCAACACCGCGGCGGTCACGGTGGTCCGCGCGGGCAGCAAGACCAACGTGATCCCCGGCGTGGCCGAGTTCGAGATCGACGGGCGCACCCTGCCCGGCCAGAGCGACGAGGACCTGCTGCGCGAGCTCCGCACCGTGCTCGGCGACGACATCGAGCTCGAGATCATCAAGTCGGCGCCGCCGACGGTGACCGAGCCGATCGGCTCGCCGCTGTTCGACATCATCCGACGTCAGGTCGAGAGCCGCGAGCCGGGCGCCACCGTCGTCCCGTACATCATCCCCGGGTTCACCGACGCGAAGTACTTCTCGCAGATGGGCGCGCGCTGGTACGGCTTCTCGCCCCTCAAGATCGAGCGGGGCTCGGGCATCAAGTTCGCCGAGATGTTCCACGGCAACGACGAGCGAGTGCCGGTCGCCGGCCTCGCGTGGGGCGCCGAGGTGCTCGACGCCGTGGTCCGCGAGATCGCGAGCTGAGCGCACGATCTCGCGCGGAGGAGACCGCGCCGAGCTCCGAGCGCGCGAGCCGGTTCCCTCCCACACCGCGACCGCGCCGCCCCCGACGCGCCGAGCCGGTTCCGGCCCACCGCGACCGCGCCGAGCTCCGAGCGCGCGAGCCGGTTCCGGCCCTTCGCGACCGCATCACGTGGCGGGCGGCGGCATCTCGCGCAGCTTCCACAGCGGCAGGAGCAGCAACGGCGGCACGAGGCCGATCGCGACGCCGATCCACACCGCGGCGCGCGTGCCGAGGAGCTCCGCGGTGAACCCGGCGGCGAGCGCCGCCACCGGCAGGAGGCCCGCCGTGCAGACGTGGATCACCGCGTTCGCGCGGCCGAGCACCTCGCGCCGCAGCACGGTCTGCCGCAGCGTGACCGCCTGGATGACGTACGCGACGGAGAAGCCATCGGACAGGAGCTGGTGCGCGATCAGGAGCGCGACCACGACGACGAGCGGCCCCTGCGCGAGCGGGATGAACACCGCGCAGATCAGGCTGAGCGCCGAGGTCAGCACCAGCGTGCGACCGAGCCCGAACACGCGCACCGAGCCACGCGACAGGAGCGCGCCGGCGAGCGAGCCGACGCCGCCCATCGCGATGACCACGCCGAAGATCCACTCCTCGAGCCCGAGCACACGCAGGCAGAACGGCGTGTACAGCGCCATGAAGAACCCACCCGAGATCGACCACACCATGTGGCTCACCACGAGCGGCCGCACGATCGGGTGCCCGAACACCGCCCGCAGCCCCACGCGGAGATCGCTGCCGCGCAGCTGGGCGGCCATCGACGCCGTCGGCTCGATCTCGACGTGCGGCTCCTCGCGCGTGCGGATCCGGGCCAGCCAGTACGCGGACCACAGGTAGGTCGCCGCGTCGAGCGCGACCGCGAGCGGAGCGCCGAGCGCGCCGATCAGGACGCCCGCGCTCGCGGGGCCGGTGATCTCCGCGATCGCCTCGGTCGACTCGATCTTCGCGTTGCCCTCGGCGAGGTGGTCCTTGCCGATCAGCGCCGGCAGGTACGCGTTGTCCGTGATCGCGAACAGCGCGCTCGCCGCGCCGACGATCGCGCCGACCGCGATCACGAGCTCGATCGACAACATGCCGATCGCCCACGCCGCCGGCAGCGACGCGACCGCGGCCGCGCGGACGAGATCGGCGGTGATCAGGATCCGGCGCTTGTTGCCACGGTCGATGATCCCGCCCGCGAACAGCGCGAGCACGACGCCGGGCGCGAGCTGCATCGCCATGAGCACGCCGACGATGCTCTCCGGCTGGTGTAGCACCGCGACGGCGAGGATCGGCAGCGCGGTCCGCGTGATGCGCGAGCCGAACGCGCTGATCGTCTGCGCCGCCCACAGCCGGAGAAAATCGGGGTGGCGCCAGAGACTGCCCGCGGACACGCGCCGAATCTACATTCCCGACGAGCTCCGCGCCCGCGCCGCACCGGCTTTGCAACGACCGCACGAGTTGCTACAAGACCGCGTTCCCCTGCGGGGAGCCCGGACGAGTGCGCCGTACCCGGTGAAGACAAGACGACGCGAGAGGTCACCATGTCCTGGTTGCTTGTCGTCGTTTCCGGTTTGCTCGAGGTCGCGTGGGCCATCGGCCTCAAGGCCTCCCACGGGTTCACCCGCCCCATCCCGACCGTGCTGACGATCGTCGGCATGCTCGCGAGCTTCGTGCTCCTCAGCACCGCCGTCCGCCAGCTCCCGATCGGCACCGCGTACGCCGTCTGGGTCGGCATCGGCGCCGTGGGGACCGCGCTGCTCGGCATCGTCCTCTACGGCGAGCCGGCGTCCGCGCTCCGCCTCGTGTGCCTCGTGCTGATCCTGGCCGGCATCATCGGCCTCCGGCTGACGACCCCGGCGAGCTGACCGCGCGCAGTGCGTCTCGGCGAAGACGTGTGAACGCCACGCGCGGAGTGCGCCTCGGCGAAAAAGTGTGAACGCCGATCACGACCTGTGCGTCCGGCTGTACCGTGCAAACGGTGCGCTACGCGACCGCGACAGCCCTCGCCCTGTTTGCTTGCGCCTCCCCGCAGGTGAAGCTCGAACCTGACCGCGTCCACGACATCGAGGTGAGCCTCGCGACGGGCGGCGCCGCGCTGTGTCCGACGACGTCACCGGTGGAGCTCCGCGCCCACGTTCGCTACCGAGACGGACAGGTGCTCGAGACCGTGTCGCGCGCGAACCCGAACGCGCTGCTCTCGCCACGGTCGCTCGCGTGGTCGGCGAGCATTGGTGCCATCGACGGCGACGGACGGCTGCACCTGCCCGATCTCCTCGCGTGGCACGACCGGGAGATCCAGGTGGAGGTCACCATCCCCGCGCGCCCCGACCTCGTCGCGCGCCGGACGCTGGTGCCGCGGTTCGACTGCGATCGCGTCGCGAGCTACGACGGGTTCACCGGCGAGCCCGGCGGGCATGGCGCCGAAGGCCCGTACGTCGAGGTCGCGGTCGCGTACGTCGACACCGAGCGCAACGGTCGGCTCGTGCTGGTGCGAACGACATCTCCGGGCCAGCCTCCCCGCTACCACCTGCTCGACCCGAAGGGTCCCTCCGCGTCGCGCTTCCTGATCTCGGCGCGCGGCGGCGACGGCGGCGACGGCTACCCGGGCATGGACGGCGTGCCCGGCGCGAACGGCGCCGACGGGCTCCCCGGCGCGAGGGGGGGGAACTGCGAGGACGGAGGGGACGGCGGCGACGGCCGCGATGGCGGCGATGGCGGTCCGGGCGGCAACGGGGGTCCCGGCGGCAACGGGGGCCGCGGCGGCACGATCGCGGTCCTGTACGCCGACGGGTTCCCCACGCTCGCACGCACGCTCACCTACGACGTGTCCGGTGGCGATGGGGGCCGCGGCGGCGCCGGCGGATCCGGCGGCGCGGCGGGCGCCGGCGGCCAAGGCGGGCTCGGCGGCTCGCCCGGATGGTCGACCGATCGCGACGGCTCGTACTGCACCACGCGCAGCGGAAACAGCGGCCGCCGCGGTCGCGACGGGAGCTCCGGATCGGACGGCTATCCCGGACCCAGCGGTCGACCCGGACTGCCGGGCTCGATCCACGCGCGCGCGGTGCCCGTCCACGAGCTGTTCGCCGACGAGATCGCGCGCGGCTGGCGCATCGTGCTACCCGAACCCGACGGGGGGGCAGGCTCCACGTGATCAACTTGTGTCCGGCGTCCGGCCGCAACGGCGACGGACGCACGGGGGAGGTCCACTGGATCGACGTCGATTCAGCGCGGATCGAGCATCGACTGCGCGCGGGCCGCGCCGCACGCTCCGGGTGGTGCGCACGCGCGCCCAGGGATCCGAGCAGCGACGACGCGCGCACGTGTCCTGCTCGTCGAAACCAGCCTCGGCTCGCAGACCCACGCGCTGAGGTCAGTTGACCCGCCCCGACGGTCCCCACCGAGATGTAGGTATCGCCACCGCGACGTGTCCACGCGCTCGCGCGGCCGGCACGGATCTGGAAATCGCGCGCGTGCGATGAGGTGTTCTCGTGCCGCGGCGTGGTCCGCGTTCGTGCTGCTCGTGAGTATCGGCTGTGGAGGCTCGTCCGGCGATGGTGCAGATGGCGGCGTCGCGGATGCCGGTCCGTGCCCCACGCTGGTGTGCGGCGGCACGTGCTGCGCGGCCGGCGAGGAGTGCGTGCAGGGAGCGTGCGTCGCCGCGTGCACGAGCGGCGTGCGCTGCGGCGCCGACGAGGAGATCTGCTGCGACAGCGGCGACGTGTGCATCTCGCAGGCGTGCGTGACGCCGGGCGCGAGCTGCGGCGACTCGTGGGACTGCGCCGACGGCGAGTTCTGCGAGCCCACGCTGAACCAGTGCCTGCCGTTGCCGACGCCTCCGTTCTGCTCGATCCCACCCGATGACTCGTTCGCGCCCGAGCTCGAGTGGCACTGGACCGGTCATCAGGACGCGTCGGGCGACACCGCGACCTACGCCAACGTCGCCGGGGCGCCGGTCGTCGCGGACGTCGACGCGGATGGCACGCCCGAGGTGGTGTTCTACGCGTACACCGGCTCAGGGCTCGACAACGCCCGGCTGTTCATCGTCGACGGCGCCACCGGCGTGACCGAGCACGCGTTCCCGCGCACGCTGATCACGGCGCGCGGCGTCGCGTCTCCCGCGATCGGCAACCTCGACGCCGATCCCGAGCTCGAGGTGGTCGGCTACGCGCGAACGGGCACCGCGCAGGGCGTGTTCGTGCTCGACGATCTCGCCGGCACACCCCAGGTGCGGTGCCACGCCTCGCTCGCGGGCGTCACGACCACGAACTCGACCCCGAGCCTCGCGAACGTCAACGTCGATCCGTACCCCGAGATCGTCATCGGCGGCATCGTCCTCGACCGCGACTGCAACGTCCTGTTCGACGCGCGGTCCGGGATCGGGTTCGGCGGGACCGCGAGCTCCATGCCCGCGGCGATCGGCTGCAACAGCAACGGCTGCCTCACCGGGATCGCGGACCTCGACGGCGATCCCGATCAGGACGGCGCCGGGCACCCGCTCCCCGAGCTCGTCGGCGGCGCGGTGGCGTACCGCTATGACAAGACCGCGGCGCGCTGGGAGGTCTACTGGGACCGTCGTGGCGACGCGACGCTCAACGGCGATGGCTTCGTCGCGATCGCGGAGCTCGACCCCACGAGCCCCGGCCCCGAGGTCGCCGTCGTGTCCGGCGGCAACGTGTTCGTCCGCAACGGCCGGACCGGCGCGGTGATCCCGTTCGACACCGGCGTCCACTCCGCCCCGATCGGGGGCCTGGGCGGTCCGCCGACGATCGCCGACTTCGACGGCGACGGTCGCGCCGAGATCGCGGCCGCCGGCAACGCCGCGTATCGCGTCTACGACCTCGACTGCAAGGCCACCCGCGATCCGATGTACTGCGCGACCCCCGGCAACACCGTCGGCGTGTTGTGGTCGCGCGCGACGCAGGATCTATCGTCCAGCAACACCGGCTCGAGCGTGTTCGACTTCCAGGGAGATGGCGCCGCCGAGGTCGTCTACAACGACGAGTGCTTCCTGCGCGTGTACGACGGGTCCACCGGCGACGTCTTGCTGGAGCGACAGAACAGCTCGCGCACGGGCATCGAGTACCCGATCATCGTCGACGTCGACGGTGACAAGCGCTCCGAGTTCCTCGTCGTCGCGAACAACGACCAGATCGCGCGCGACGCGTGCCCTTACTGCGTCTCTGGCCAGCCGTGCGGCACGCAAGGCGTGCGGGCGTTCGGCGACCCGAGCAACAAGTGGATGAAGACGCGCCGCGTGTGGAACCAGCACACGTACCACGTCACCAACGTCGGGCAGGACGGCACCATCCCGGCGACCGAGGTGAACAACTGGCTCACGCCCGGCCTCAACAATTACCGGATGAACGCGCAGGGCGCCGGCGCCTTCAACGCGCCCGACCTCACGATCAGCAGCGTCGCCGTCGACGTCTCGCACTGCCCGACCGTCGAGATCCAGGCGCGCGTCGTCAACTTCGGCTCGATCGGCGTGCCCGCCGGCGTGCCGATCGCGTTCTATCGCGGAACGTCCACGGCCGGCACGCTCCTCGGCACGGTCACCACGACCCAGGGCCTGCTGCCCGGCGCGGCCGAGGTGGTCACGCTGAGCTACCCGGTCCCCGACGGCGATCTCGGGCCGTTCGACTTCTTCGTCACGATCGAAGAGGGCGGCCCGGCCGTGGAGTGCCGCACGGACAACAACGGCACCGCGAGCTCGGGCGCCGAGTGCGTGATCATCCTGTGACGCGCACGGCGAGCAGCGACAAACGTCTCGCCGCGAGCGCCGTGTGAACGCGACGCGGAGCTCGCCGCCGCCCCATCTCCGGTTCCGTACGTACGATGGACGTACGGTGTACGTACCGATCCCGCTGGGCAGGGAGCTCGGGGCCCGCCCAGCGGTTCACCAGGGCTGCGGATGTCCGCGAAGCCCGGTTCGTGGACGCGGGCGAGCCAGGCGGCGCCGAGCGCGACCGCGACACGATCGCGCCCGCTCGTGATGAGTGCGACGAGCGATCGGAGCTCGCCGAGCTGGAGCCGCGCACGCGCGCGAACGAGCTGGAGCCGCGCACGCGCGCGAACGACTGGAGCCGCGCACGCGCGCGAACGAGCGTGCGCACGCGCCTGACCTCGTCGTGTTCCGCGTCGCGATCGTCGGCAGGACCGCACAGCCCCGGACACCTGATTTATGATGTCGGCATGTGTAGGCTCTTAGCTGGGGTGTTCGTACTCACCGCGTGTGGAGACGTGATCAAGACAACCGCCGATTCGGGGGTCACGGTGAGCGACACGGCGAGTGACGACGCGGGTACGTGGCTGCCGACGGTGCCGCCGGTGACGAACGGCCAGGCCGCGGACCTCGCGGTGGACCAGACCGACCTGGTCGCGCGCACGCCGGGGACCGCCGCCGACAAGACCATGTCCTCGGGCGGTCTCTGCGCGGCCGGCGAGTACCTCTGGATCTCCGACTTCGCGCTCTCGCGCTCGCGCGTGCTCCAGTACAACGCGCCCCCCACGGTGTTCTCGTCGAACGCCGACATCGTCCTCGGTCAGCCCACCGCGACCTCGACGGACGAGGGACCGACCCGCAGTGTGTTCGCGGTAGGATCCTTCTCCGACGGGTCGGGCGACGTCGCCTGTGATGGCGAGCGCGTCGTCGTCTCTGACATGACCGCGAACCGCGTCCTGATCTACAACGCGATCCCCAACACCAACGGCCCGACCTGGGACGTCGTGCTCGGACAGACGACCGCGACGGGCGCGACGGCCGAGACCAGCGCCTCGGGGCTGCGCTCGCCGCAGGGCGTGTGGACCGACGGACAGCGCCTGATCGTCGCCGACACCGGAAACCACCGGGTGTTGATCTGGAACACGTTCCCGACCACCAACAAGGCCCCGGCGGACGTCGTGCTGGGGCAGACGAGCTTCAACGTCGCGGAGAACCCGTCCCCGCCCACGGCGAGCTCCATGAACCAGCCGCGCGACGTGTTCTTCGATGGCGAGCGGCTCTACGTCTCGGACTCCATGAACCACCGCGTGATGGGATGGAACGGCATCCCGACGCAGAACAACCAGCCCGCGGACTTCTTCGTCGGACAGAGCGGTGGCGCGAGCGGCACGGCGAACGCGGGCGCAGGCTCGCAGTCGCCCAACGCCGTGGGGCTCCAGGTCCCCGGCGAGATCACCGTCGCGCACGGCAGCCTGTTCATCACGGACATGGTGAACTTCCGCATCGTCGTGCACACGCCTCGCCCGACGACCTCGGGCGAAGCCGCCGACGCGGTGCTCGGCAACACGGACTTGATGGGTGGTGAGGTCGCCAGCGAGCATCAGCTCTGGCCGCGCGGCCTGGTGGTGCAAGGCGACAAGCTGTTCGTGTCCGACAGCTCGCTGCCGATCGGTCAGTCGCGGGTCCTGCGCTATCAGCTCTCGAACATCTCGCCCGACACCTAGCGGACCCTCGGCTCGCGGGCTCTCGCTCGCGAGCTCGCCCGGTCACGTCGAGGTCCGCGCCGCATCCCAGCCGAGGAAGCAGGCGCCAGCGAGCCACGCGCCAGCGCGGTGACTGCGTCGGGTCGCGTGCGACGAGCGCTGCGCCGGATGAACCACACCACGCAGCCGAGCGCGAACGAGATGGAGCAGCCTCCGACCCGAGCTCAGCGCCAGCGGCCGCGGATCCACACGCGCACGCCGGCGCGCAGCGTCCAGGTGCCGCCGATCCACACCGCGCCGGGATGCGGTGGCGCGCCGGGGATCTCCACCTGCGGCGGCGGCATCACGTGGCGCTCGTCGCGCCAGAACCCCGCCACCCAGCCCCACTGCCCGCCGGTGCGCACCCAGTAGCCGGGAATCCAGGTGGAGCTCGCGCTCGGTGCGGGCGGACGCTCCTCGGCGAGCGGGGCCGGCGGAGCATCGGGCACCGGCGGACGCGGTGGTGGCGGCGTGGTGATGTCCCGCTTGCCCTCGCGCTCCTCGCGCTCGAGCCGCTTCATGTACTCCGCCTGGTCGCGAGCGGCTTCTTCCACCGTGCGCTTGGAGGTCACGTGACGCACCAGGAACACGACGCCCTCGAGATCGTTCGGCACCTCCGACCAGATCCGGACCCGGAGCAGGTCGCCGCGCGCGAGCAACGTGTCGTTGGTGCGCGTGAGCGTCGTCGCGGTGAGCACGGTCTGCGCCGGTATCCCGTACGGCTTGCACACCTCGAAGGAGAACGGCGTCTCCGAGTAGGTGAACGGTCGCTCGCTCAGGTTGGCGCTCGTCGCGCGGGTCGCGCCACGTCCCCCAGCCTGCCCCGCGGCCGGGGACGTCGCCGGAGCCGCCGCCTGGACCACGCCGACGGGCCGACCACCGAGGCAGCGCTGGTTGTCGGGCTGGTCCCCGAAGGGTCCCTTCCACAGCGGCATGTCTCCGGCCGTCAGCTCGACGTAGCCAGCGAGCCGCCGCGGCGTGCAGGCGATCACCTCCACGCCCTCGTCGCCGGTCGTCGCGTCGGCCGGGATCACGACCTCGAACGGCCCCTGGCCACATGCCTCGGTCGCGACGAACGCACGCGTCTTGCGGTTCAGCGAGTTGCACCCGCTCGTCGCGAGCCCCGCCAGCCCCGCGAAGAGCACCACCATCGAGCTACGATTCACACAGGTCCGGACGACCCCGCCCGGGCGCGAGTCGCATCTCTCGCCGCCTCGCGACCGGGACGGCTCGCCGGAGAGACGGTACGCCGCCGTGCGGAGCCACGCCGCGGCCCACAGGCGCGACACTACCTCCGCCTTGCGAGAGAAAGGTACGCGCGGCCCGCCCCGTCAGGCGGCTAGCGCGCGCACGCGGAATACGGCGGCGCTGTCGGGCGGATGCACGAAGCTCGATCGGGATCAGAACGGGATGTCGTCGTCGGGGCCACCGCCGCCGCCACCGCCGTAGCCGCCTCCGCCGCCGAAACCGCCGCCGAAGTCCGCGTCCGACGGGGGCGGAGGACCATCGTCCGAGCGCCCGCGGCCGCCGCCGTCACGGCCACCGCCGAGGAACTGGACGTCCGCGGCGATGATCTCGGTGATGTAGCGCTTGTTGCCTTCCTTGTCGTCGTACGAGCGGGTCTGGATCCGCCCCTCGACGTAGACCTGCCGGCCCTTGGAGAGGTACTTCGAGCAGACCTCGGCGCGCTTGCCCCAGACCACGACGCGGTGCCACTCGGTGCGTTCCTGACGCTGCCCGTTCTTGTCGTTCCAGCTCTCGCTCGTCGCCACGCGGAGCTCGCAGACACCTTGCCCGCTCGGCGTGTAGCGCATGTCGGGATCGGCGCCCAGATGGCCCACCAGGATGACTTTGTTGACTCCACCGGCCATGACGAATCTGCTTTCGGTTCCGGGGGCACTCCCCCGGTGTGTTGGTCCGAGAACACCCTGTTCTCGTCGTGGGAAGGGCTGTAGCACGCACCTGTGACAGCCGCGATCGCGAACATCCGTAGACGCGGCCGGCCGGACGGATTACAACGCGATGCCGATGTACCGAGCCCTGCGCGTCGCGGTGGTGATTCCTGCGTTCAACGAGCGCCGCGCGATCACCGACACCGTCGTGACGGTGCCCGAGTTCGTCGACGACATCCTCGTCATCGACGACGCGTCCACCGACGACACCTCGGCCCAGGCGGCCGTCGCGGCGCATCGCCGCAGCCAGCCCGACCGAGTCGAGGTCATCCGCCACCCGGAGAACCGGGGCGTCGGCGGGGCGATCACGACGGGCTATCGCCGGGCGCTCGAGCTCGGCGCGGACGTCGCGGTCGTCATGGCGGGTGATGGCCAGATGGACCCGGCGGACCTGCCCGGCCTCCTCGACCCGATCGCGGACGGGGCGGCGGACTACGTCAAGGGCAACCGGTTCCGCCACCCGGAGATCTGGTCGGCCATGCCGCCGACCCGGATCGTCGGCAACGTGCTCCTGTCCGCCGCGACCCGCGTGACCTCCGGCTACCGCCACGTGTTCGACTCGCAGTGCGGATACACCGCGATCCACCGCTCGGCGCTCGAGCAGATCGAGCTCGACGCCCTGTTCCCCCGTTACGGCTACCCGAACGACCTGCTGTCTCGTCTTCGCGTCGCGAACATGCGCGTCGTCGACGTCCCGGTGCGTCCGATCTACGGAGAGCACTGGAAGAGCGGCATCAACCTCGGCACCGCGATCCATCCCATCCCATGGGTGCTGCTCCGGTCCTGGGGCACGCGCCTCGCCGCCCAGGCTCGCCGCCGGCGCGGGCTGCTCGGCCGTGTCGACGACTAGCGCCCGCGACGTGGTGCACCCTCCGTCCGACGAGCGGACGGTACCGCCCTGCGCGCCGAGGTTCGCGCCACGCCGCGCGAGCGGCGTCGAGACCAGGATCCCCGCCGGCCCGGCAACGAGCCTCGGACCGCGAGCGGAGCGTTAGCGCCATGCGCATCGGCGTCGTCACCACGTCGTATCCGCGTCACCCCGGCGACCCCGCGGGCAACTTCGTCGCGGCACACGTCCGGGCGCTGCGCGCGCTCGGACACGAGATCGACGTGATCGCAGCCGGCGACGCGCTGTCCGGCGAACGGTCCGGCGAGCTGTCCGGCCACGCGTTGTCCGGCCACGCGCGCTCCGGCGCTGTCCGCCGCCCGGACGGCGAGCGCGCGTTCGACGAGCTGCGACGTGGCGTGGTCCGGATCCCGGACCGCTCGACCGGACTGTTCTACACGGGCGGCGCGCCGGACCGGTTCGAGCAGCGCCCGCTGAGCTCGCTCGTCGCGGGGATGGCGTTCTCCGCGCGGATGACCGCGGCGATCGCCGCGCGCGCCCGGCGCTGGGACGCGATCGTCGCGCACTGGCTCCTCCCCTCGGCGCTCGCCGCCGTCCCGACGCGTGCTCCGCTGACCGCGATCGCGCACGGCGGCGACATCCACACGCTGCGCCGCATGCGCGCGCTCGGCCCCGTCCTGCGCCTGCTGCGCGCGCGCGGCGCACGCCTCGTGTTCGTGAGCGAGGCGCTGCGCGCGATCGCGCGTGACGCGTCCCCCGGGCTCGGCGGGTGGCTCGAGGACGCGACGATCCAGCCGATGGGCCTCGAGCTCGCGCGGTTCGCCCGCATCGAGCGCGCGCCCGAGCGGCCACCGATGATCCTCGTGCTCGCGCGGCTGGTCGCGATCAAGGGCGTCGACGTCGCGATCGACGCGGTCGCCCAGCTCCGGTCCAGGGTCCGCCTCGTGATCGCGGGCGACGGCCCGGAGCGCGCCGCGCTCGAGCACCAGGCGCATCGAGCGATCGCGCGAGCGAGCGGCGCGCTCGACGTGCAGTTCCTCGGCACCGTCGACGCGACACGGCGCGACCAGCTGCTCCGCGCGGCCAGCGTCGTCGTGGTGCCGTCGCGCGCGATGCCGAGCGGCCGCACCGAGGGCATGCCGCTCGTCGCGCTCGAGTCCCTCGCCGCCGGTGTGCCGGTGATCGCCTCGGCGGTCGGAGGGCTGGCCGAGCTCGGTTCGTCCGCCGCGCTCGTCCGGCCCGACCGTCCAGCGGAGCTGGCCGACGCGATCGACCGGACACTCGCCGCGCCGCCGGCGCCCGGATCGCTGCGGGCCGCGGTCGCACATCTGGACTGGCGCATCGTCGCGCCGCGGCTGGTGAGAAGTGAATGACCCGACTTCGTTCCGTGCTGCGTAACCAGCTTCGCACCACGGTCCGACCAATCACGCCACGGGAGTCTCCAACGTGCTGGAATCAGGTGACGATCGTGTGGCGAACGTGCGATGACACAGAAGTCTAATGCCGGCACGGTTGGTGCTAGTTCTCCCTCCGATGTCCGAAGTTCCGCGGTTCGACGTCTCCGTCATTCTGCCCTTTGGTGACGATGAGGAGTTCGTCGGGATCGCGGTGCGGCGAACCGCGGAGCACCTGCGCGCGCTGGGCCTGTCGTTCGAGATCCTCGCGATCGACGAGGACTCCGGGGACAACTCGCATGCGGTGCTCGCGCTCCTGCGCGCGGAGGTCCCCGAGCTGCGCGTGACGCACGCGCCCGGCCGCGGGCGTGGCGTCGACGCGGGTGCGGCGCGCGCGCAAGGCACGCTGCTCGTGGTGTCGACGCCCGACGTCGCGGCCGCCACCCTCGACGGTGTCGGTGACGCGTGCCGGCGGCTTCTCGCCGGCGAAGGGGACGCGGAGGTCGCGCTCAACCGCTACACGGTTTCGCACCGGATCCGCGGGCTCGCGGCGCTCCGCGGTGCGCGCCTCGTCGGTGCGCCGATGCATCGCCGCCTCGCGAAGCGCCTCCAGGTCCGGAATCTCTCGGTGCGCGTCACCGGGACGCCCGGCGTCGGCGCCTCGGGCGGCGTGACGGCGTTCTCGGCGGTGAGCCGGCTGCGCGCCTTCGGCCGCCTCGGCTGAGCAGCGAGACGAGTCCAGGCGAGACGCGTCGAGCCCACGCCGCGGGTCGCCTCGGGTGTTCGCTGGCAAACGCGCTGCTATAGTCCGCCGGTGGACTGGTTCCTCGCGATCCTCGCGCTCGGGTTTCTGATCATCGTCCACGAGGCGGGGCACTACGTCGTCGCCCGCCTGTGCGGGATGCACGTCGAGCGCTTCAGCATCGGGTTCGGTCCGGCGATCAAGGGGCTCAAGTGGCGCTCCAGGAGCGGGACGCAGTTCCAGCTCGCGCCGATCCCGTTCGGCGGCTTCGTCGAGATCCGCGGGATGAACATCGTCGAGGAGGTCGATCCCGACGACAAGACCGCGTACCCGAACCGCCCCGCGTGGCAGCGGTTCCTGACGATCTTCGCGGGCCCGGCGACGAACTACCTGTCGGCGATCCTGCTCGTGTTCGGGCTGTACACGTGCCACGGCGTCCGCAGCGCGGAGCGCTGGTACGGCGTCGTCGACGTGATGCCCGGCTACGACGCCGCCGGCAAGCTCGAGCCCGGCGATCGCATCCTCGCGCTCGACGGCAAGGAGCTGCTCGCGAACGGGCCCGGCCCCGGGCTGTCCGAGCAGGTCGCCGCGAAGCAAGGCGCCCCGGTGACGCTCACCGTCCGCCGCGACGGCGAGGTGCTCGACGTGACGATCACGCCGAAGCCGTACGTGCACTGGCTCGACGGTGACGAGGACACGCCGAGCTACCTGCTCGGCATCACGCGCAACATCCAGCACGACGTCGTCGACATCGGCGTGCTCGACGCCGCCAAGCGCGCGGTCGTCTACCCGGTGGACCAGACCGAGAGGATCGCGAAGGGGCTCTACGGGATCGTCAAGGGCACCGAGGAGGCCGATCCCGGCGGCCCCAAGCGGATCGTCGAGGAGTTCAAGAGCGCGTTCGAGTACAGCCTCGTCGCCGGCATCGAGCTCCTGGCCGTGCTGAGCGTGTACCTCGGCCTGTTCAACCTGTTCCCGCTGCCCGCCCTCGACGGCGGCCGCCTCGTGTTCCTGATCTACGAGATGGTCACGCGGCGCCGCGCGAACCCGAAGATCGAGGCGATGGTCCACATGGGCGGCATCATGGTGCTCGGCGTCGTGATGATCCTCGTGACGTTGCGCGACTTCCACCTGATCTGAGGATCTCGCCGAGAGATTCCCGCACGCCGCCAGGCTGCTAAGGTCCGCACGTCATGCCGCTGGCCGGCGAGGTCCTCGATCGCATCCCGACCGAGCCGGGCGTCTATCTGTTCAAGGACGCCCGAGGGACGGTGATCTACGTCGGCAAGGCGAAGAACCTGCGCACGCGCGTGCGGCAGTACTTCCGCGAGGGCGGCGACGAGCGGTTCTTCGTCGCCGCGGGGTTCCTCGGCCGGGCGGTCGCCGACATCGAGACGATCGTGGTGTCGTCCTCGAAGGAGGCGCTGCTCCTCGAGAACCACCTGATCAAGAAGCACCAGCCGAAGTTCAACGTCAAGCTGCGCGACGACAAGCAGTACCTCGTGCTGCGGCTCGTCGATCCGGTGACCACGGCCTCGGCGGACGGGCCCAAGCGCGCCCAGTTCCCGCGCGTCGAGGTCGTGCGCAACATCCGCGACGACGGCGCGAACTACTTCGGCCCGTATCACTCGGCGACGAGCGCGCGCGAGACGCTGCGCACGCTCAACCGCCACTTCCAGCTCCGCACGTGCACCGACCACGTCCTCGAGACGCGCGGCCGACCATGCCTGCAGTACCAGATCAAGCGCTGCTCCGGGCCGTGCGCGATCGACGTCACCCCGGCGCAGTACGCCGAGCAGGTCGAGGACGTGAAGATGTTCCTCAGCGGCAAGAACGCGGAGCTGCTCACGCGCCTGCGCGGCCGCATGATGGCGCGCGCCGAGCGCGAGGACTTCGAGGTGGCCGCCGTGCTCCGCGACTCGATCGCCGCCGTCGAGCGCACGCTCGCGAAGCAGCACATCGTGCAGGACGACTTCGTCGACCAGGACGTGTGGGGCATCTACCGCGAGGCCGACGTCGTCGAGGTCGTCGTGCTGTTCGTGCGCGCGGGCAAGCTCGTGGGCCGGCGCGCGTTCCAGCAGAAGGATCAGGAGCTGCCCGACGGCGCCGTGATCGGCGAGCACCTCCAGCAGTACTACGCGACCGGCACGTTCATCCCGGACGAGGTCGTGGTCGGGGTCGAGCTCGACGACGCCGACGTCCTCGCGGACTGGCTCGGCAGCGCGCGCGGCAAGAAGGTCAAGATCATCGAGCCCCGGCGCGGCGTGCGCGCGCGGCTCGTCGAGCTCGCGGATCGCAACGCGGCGGCCTCGGCGACCTCGCGGCGCGGCAAGGACGCCGACGCGGAGGCGCTGCTCGAGAAGGTCGCCAAGCGCCTCGACCTCGCGCGCCCGCCGAAGCGGATCGAGTGCTTCGACATCGCGCACATCCAGGGCACCGAGACGGTCGCGTCGATGGTCACGTTCGTCGACGGCGTCCCCGCGCGCTCGCTGTACCGCAAGTTCAAGGTGCGCACCGTCGAGAACAACGACTTCGCGGCGATGTACGAGGTGCTGACGCGGCGGTTCAAGCGCGCGAGCGGCGAGGATCCGGCGTGGGCGCCGCCCGACCTGCTCGTGATCGACGGCGGCAAGGGCCAGCTCGGGATGGCGGTCGCCGCGCTCACCGATCTCGGCGTGCGCCTCGGCGGCGACGGGCTCGAGGTGATCGGCCTCGCGAAGGAGCGCGATCTCGACGCGGGCAGCGCGCCGGATCGCATCTACCGCCGTAACGTCAAGGACGCGATCGCGCTGCGCCCGAACTCGCCGGAGCTCTACGTGCTCGCGCGGATCCGCGACGAGGCGCACCGGTTCGCGAACACGTTCCACCGCGATCGCCGCAGCAAGCAGAGCCTGCGCAGCGAGCTCGACGCGATCCCCGGCATCGGGACGACGCGCCGGCAGCGCCTGCTCAAGCACTTCGGCAGCGTGCGCGCGGTGCGCCAGGCCACGGTCGAGGAGCTGGCGAAGGCGCCTGGCATGAACCGCAAGGCGGCCGAGCAGGTCGCGCGGTACTTCGCGTCGGTGGACGCCGGCACGCCGCCCGATGGCGCGCAGCTGACCGAGTCCGCGGCGGAGATCGACCGCGATCTCGACGCGAACGTCGAGGGGCGGACCGGGGACGTCGACCTCGATCCCGAGGCGCGCCTCGGCGCCGACGCCGAGCTCCCCGCGCCGCCGGACGGGGCCCGCGAGGTCATCCCCGCGGCCGCCGACGTCGAGTGAGCGCGGGGCGCCGCGTGACGCGCCGTGTCACGCTCGCGTGTACGAAAACTTGGGCGCTGATATCGGGTCATGTAGGATAAAGTACTCCTGGCACCCTGGGAGCCTCCTATGGCCAAAAATCGAAGGATTCGAGACTCTTCCGAGAGCAAGCGCGGCGCGGGATCGACCGGTTCGGCGGGATCCGCGGACCGGCGGCGCGAGGTGATGGGGGTGATCGGGCTCGGCGCGGCGCTGTTCCTCCTGGTCGCGATGGTGTCGCTCCAGGCGGGCGCCCTCGTGATGGGCCCGTTCGGGCGCGCCATGGCGGGGCTGTTCTACGGGTTCTCCGGCGTGTGCGGCTACTTCCTGATCGGGCTGGCCGTGGTCGCGTCGATCCGGCTGCTCGTCGAGCGCCGGCCGGTGATGCCCGCGACGGTGACGATCGGCAGCGTGATCGGCGTGATCTCGCTCGCGACGCTCGTCCACCTCGCGGCGTCGGGCTACCGCGTCGCGGGCTACGGCCCGGGCGGCGCGATCGGCGAGCACCTCGCCGAGATCCTGCGCGCGGTGATCAGCACGGCCGGTACCGCGCTGCTCGGCTGCGTCGGGCTCGTCGTCGCGTTCGTGGTCGCCACGCCGCTCCGCATGGGCGACGTGCTGCGCGCGGTCGGGCGGGCCGCGGTCGCGGTCGGCCGCATCTTCAAGTCGGCCGCGATCGCGTTCGCGCAGTTCTGGGCCGACGTGTTCCGCGCGATCCTCCCCGAGCGCTCGCAGGACGACGACGACGACGTGGAGGTCGAGGAGGACGACGTGCTCCAGGTCGGCGCCGACGATCGGATCGCCGAGCCGGTGATCATCGAGCGCACGATCCCGAACGCCGCCACGGCCGGCGACGAGGAGGCCGCGCCGGCGCCGCGCAAGCGCAAGCCGAAGGCCCAGCCGCAGGCGACCGAGGTCGACCTGAAGCCGCCCGTGATCGAGGTCGTCGAAGCGCCGGTGCGCGACGAGGTGGCCGAGGCGCGCGCCGCGCGGCCCAAGCGCAACCGGTTCCCGCAGGGCACGAAGGCGCCCGAGATCGCGAACGCCGAGCAGAAGGCCGCGCTCCCCGCCGCGGTGATCGTCGACGACGAGGACGACACGCAGGCGACCGCCGCGACGGCTGCGCCCGCCGGGGCGACGGCCGGGGCCACCGGCGCCGAGAAGGGCCCGGTGATCGTCGAGCCGCGGTTCAAGCACGCCGACAAGGCGGCGATGGCCGAGAAGGAGAAGGCGGCCGAGGCCGAGCGCCAGACGTTCATCAAGCTCACCGAGGGCGAGTACCAGCTGCCCTCGATCCAGCTGCTCAACTACGACGCGAGCAGCCAGAACACGATCGACAAGACCGCGATGCTCGAGCTGTCGGCGAAGCTGACCCAGACACTCGAGAACTACGGCGTGAAGGGCGACGTCGTCGCGATCCGGCCCGGTCCGGTCGTCACGATGTACGAGTTCGCGCCGGCGCCCGGCACGCGCGTCAACAAGATCACGAACCTCACCGACGACCTCGCGCTCGCGCTCGAGGCGCTGCGCGTGCGCATCGTCGCGCCGATCCCCGGCAAGGCCGCGGTCGGCATCGAGGTGCCGAACAAGGCGCGCGAGAAGGTGTTCCTCAAGGAGATCCTGGCCGACGACTCGTTCCGCAAGGGCCGCGCGAAGCTGCCGCTCGCGCTCGGCAAGGACATCGAGGGTGGCCCCGCCGTCGTCGATCTCGCGCGCATGCCGCACCTGCTCGTCGCCGGTACGACGGGCTCCGGCAAGTCGGTCGCGGTCAACGCGATGATCTCGTCGCTGCTGTACCACTGCAGCCCCGAGGACGTGCGGATGATCATGGTCGACCCGAAGATGCTCGAGCTCTCGATCTACGAGGGCGTGCCGCATCTGCTGCTCCCGGTCGTCACCGATCCGAAGAAGGCGAACCTCGCGCTGCGGTGGGCCGTCGAGGAGATGGAGCGCCGCTACGACCTGCTCGCGAACATGGGCGTGCGCGACATCTCGACGTACAACGACAAGGTCGGCAAGCAGCTCGCGAAGCTCGAGGCCGACAAGCTGCGCGCGGCCGCCGATGCCGCCGCGGCCGCGCTGCAGGACGACGTGGACAAGGCGATCCTCGAGGCCGACACCCCCGAGCAGGCCGAGGCGCGCGAGAAGATCGTGACCGCCCCACCCCACCGGCTGCCGTACATCGTCGTCGTGATCGACGAGTTCGCCGACCTCATGATGTGCGCGCCGAAGGAGGTCGAGACCAGCGTCGCGCGCATCGCGCAGAAGGCGCGCGCCGCGGGCATCCACCTGATCCTCGCGACGCAGCGCCCGTCGGTCGACGTGATCACGGGCCTCATCAAGGCGAACTTCCCGTCGCGCATCGCGTTCCACGTGACGTCGAAGATCGACTCGCGCACGATCCTCGACCAGAACGGCGCCGAGGCGCTGCTCGGTGCGGGCGACATGCTGTTCTCCGATCGCGGCGGCGCTCCGCAGCGCCTCCACGGCTGCTACGTCGACGAGGAGGAGATCCACCGCGTCGTCGAGTTCCTGAAGACGCAGGGCCGCCCTGTCTACAACCTCGACATCCTCAAGCCGCGCGACGAGGAGGGCGAGGGCAACGTCGACATGTCGGGCGCGCCGAGCGGCAAGTCCGACGACGACATGTACGACAAGGCCGTGTACATCGTCACGACCACGCGCAACGCGTCGATCTCGTGGGTCCAGCGCCAGCTCCGCATCGGCTACAACCGCGCCGCGCGGCTCGTCGAGGAGATGGAGAAGCAGGGCGTGGTCAGCCCGCCCGATCACACGAACAAGCGCGAGGTCCTCGTCGCTGCCGCGTGAGCCGGCCCGGGGAGGATCCCCCTCGGGCGCTGGCGGAGTGTGGCGGGCGCGCTCGTGGAATGCGAGGGCCGATCACGCGGGTTGCACGCCGCACGGGGTGCCGCGCGCCCGCCCGTGCTACCACCAGGCCGATCGACGATTGCTGCATGAATCCCGGCGCGGCACCGTGCGTCTCTAGAGCACGTGCCAGCCGGGCACCTGGAGACGAACATGGACCTCATCGGACTTCTCACTCGCTCGTTCCTCGCCGTGATTCCCCCCGCGGGACCCGCGCAGCACGTGGCCACCGCGCCGCTCGTCGCGCAGGCCGGGGCGACGGCTCCCGCGAAGAAGACCGCGTCCGAGGTCGTGGACGAGGTCCAGAAGTTCTACGCGGAGATCGACCACGTCACCGCGCAGTTCCGCCAGGCCGTCACCAACGAGACGTTCGGCAGCACGAAGACGAGCGACGGCAAGGTCTGGCTGCAGAAGCCCGGCAAGATGCGCTGGGACTACTACGACAAGAAGAAGGGCAAGACCGTCGTCGAGAAGAGCTTCATCTCGAACGGCTCGTACCTGTACATGGTCGAGCACGGCAACAAGCAGGTCGTGAAGAAGAACCTGCAGCAGGACCTGATGCCCGTCGCCGTGTCGTTCCTCTACGGCAAGGGTGATCTCAAGGCCGAGTTCAACGCCGCGCTCGACACCAGCGGCAAGTACGGCGCGGCCGGTGACCTCGTGCTCCGCCTGACCCCGAAGAAGCCGTCGGCGCAGTACAAGTACCTCTACCTCGTGGTGAGCCCGAAGGACTACCACGTCACGCAGTCGATCATCGTCGACTCGTCGAACAACGTGAACCACTTCCGGTTCTACACGCCGGACTTCAAGACGGCGCCGCAGGACGCGTGGTTCGAGTTCAACGAGAAGAGCGTCCGGAACTACCGGATCATCGACGCCGACGACCAGCAGCAGAAGCCGACGAAGTAACCGGCTCATCCGGCGCGCCCACGTGCGGTGGAGCGCGGCGAGCGCCCCGAGGTCACGATCGGCTGCCCGCACCCGCGCACTGGACTCGGTCGCTCGCCAGTGCGACGTTCCGGGCGTGGAGCCCAGGTTCGTCGAGGCCGGTGGTCTCAGGTTCGCGTATCTCGAGCAGGGCGACGGCCCGCTCGTCCTGCTGATCCACGGGTTCCCCGACACGGCGTACACGTGGGACCGCGCGCTGCCGGCGCTCGCGGAGGCGGGCTATCGCGCGGTCGCGCCGTTCACGCGCGGCTATCACCCGACCGCCGTGCCCGCGTCGGGCTCGTACGACTCCGCGACGCTCGCCCAGGACGTGCTCGCGTGGATCGAGGCGCTGGGAGGCGGGCCCGCGATCGTGATCGGTCACGACTGGGGCGCCATCGCCGCCTACGGTGCGGCCACGCTCGCCCCGGAGAAGATCCGGCTGCTCGTCACGCTCGCGATCCCGCACCCCGCGGCGATCCGCCCGTCGCCACGGCTCGCGTGGGCCGCGCGCCACTTCGTGACGCTGCGCCGGCGCAACGCAGGCGAGATCGTACGCGCGAACGACTTCGCGTACGTCGACGAGCTGTGGCGGCGGTGGTCACCGTCGTGGACGAACCTCCCGGCGAGCGAGACCGCGCACGTCAAGGCCGCGCTCCGCCCGCCGGGCGCCGCCGAGGCCGCGTGCGCCTACTATCGCGCGCTCGGTCGGCCGCCCGCGTCATTGCGCAAGCGGATCACCGTGCCGGCGGTCGCGTTCGCCGGCGAGCACGACATCATCGCGCCGCGCGTCTACGAGAAGGCGCGCCACTACTTCGAGAGCTCGTACGAGGTCGTCCAGACGCCCGGAGGTCACTTCCTCCACCGCGAGCATCCGGGCCACGTCATCCCCGAGCTCGTCCGCGTCATCGACGATCACGTCGCGCGCGGGCGATGACACGTCGCGACGCGAGCACGAGAAACGCGCAGCTCGACGCCCCGCGGCGCGCGGTCAGACGAACGCAGGCGCCTGGCGCCGCAGCTTCGACAGGAGCCGCTCGATGACGTCCATCTTGTGCAGCAGGAGAAGCCTGTAGTCCCGTGCGTCGGCGGTGGCGTCCTCGAGGAGCAACGTCTTCCGCGCGGACTCGAGCACCTCGCGCAGCACGATGTGCTCCTCGTCGTTGACCTCGAGCTGGCTCATGAATCCTCCCGAGTCGGGAGCAGTGCAAGCAGCGTGCCGCGTGTAGTTGGATCGAGGTCGCGCTAAGGTGCGCCGACCATGTCGATGCCACCCCTCCGCAAGCACCCGAAGCAGCAGCCCAAGGGCCCGGTGGTCCTCGTCGTGATGGACGGGATCGGGAAGGGCACCGGTGACGAGGCCGATGCGGTCGCGATCGCGACGACACCGACGCTCGATCGCTTGTGGGTGCCGGGGGCGAGCACGCTGCTCCGCGCGCACGGCCAGGCCGTGGGCTTGCCGAGCGAGGACGACATGGGCAACAGCGAGGTCGGCCACAACGCGCTCGGCGCGGGCAAGATCTACGCGCAGGGCGCCAAGCTCGTGAACGCCGCGATCCAGACCGGGGCGATGTTCGACGGCCCGGTGTGGAAGGCCGCGATCGAGCGCGGCGCACGCGGCGGAGCGATCCACTTCCTCGGTCTGCTCTCCGACGGCAACGTGCACTCGCATCTCGATCACCTCGAGGCGATGCTGACCGCGGCCGCGCGCGCCGGGTGCAAGCGGTTGTACCTGCACGCGCTGTTCGACGGCCGTGACGTGCCGCCGACGAGCGCGCTGACCTACGTCGATCGAATCGAGCGGTTCCTCGCGGGGCTGCGCGCGCAAGGCGTCACCGAGGCGCGCATCGTCTCCGGTGGCGGTCGCATGCAGATCACGATGGATCGCTACGAGGCGAACTGGGGCATGGTCGAGCGCGGCTGGCACACGCACGTGCTCGCGGATCAGCGCACGTTCAACTCGGCGACCGAGGCGATCGAGACACTGCGCGCCGAGAAGCCGGGCGTGATCGATCAGGACCTGCCCCCGTTCAACATCGCGCCGATCGCACCGATCGCCGACGGCGACGCCGTGATCATGTTCAACTTCCGCGGCGACCGCGCGATCGAGATCTCGCGGGCGTTCGAGGAGGACACGTTCGACAAGTTCGATCGCGTGCGCCGCCCCGACGTCCTCTACGCCGGCATGATGGAGTACGACGGCGACCTCCACATCCCGAAGCGCTACCTCGTGAGCCCGCCGGCGATCGAGCGCCCGATGGGCGAGCTCCTCGCCGCGGCGCACGTGCCGCAGCTCGCGATCTCCGAGACCCAGAAGTACGGTCACGTGACGTACTTCTGGAACGGCAATCGCAGCGGCATGTTCGACGATGGGACCGAGACCTACATCGAGGTCCCGTCGGACCGAGTCCCGTTCGAGGAGCGGCCGTGGATGAAAGCGGCAGAGATCACGGACCGCTTGATCACGGAGCTGCGGACCGGCAAGCACCGCTTCGCCCGCGTCAACTACGCCAACGGGGACATGGTCGGGCACACCGGCGCGTTCGACGCGACCGTGGTCGCCGTCGAGGCCGTGGACGTCCAGCTGGCGCGCCTGGCGAAGGCGGTCCACGAACTCGAGGGAATCCTGGTGGTTACGGCCGACCACGGCAACGCCGACGAGATGTTCCAGCGTGACAAGGCCGGCAAGGTGCTGCGCGATAAAGTCACGGGGCAGCCGGTCGCAAAGACGAGCCACACGTTGAACCCCGTGCCATTCTTGATCGACGATCCAGCGCGTGGTGACCGCTACGAGATCGATCCCGAACGAGCCAGGACGGGTGGGATCGCGAACGTCACCGCGACCTGTCTCGAGCTCCTGGGCTTCGTCCCCCCCGATGATCTGGAGCCATCGCTGCTGAGGTTTCGATGATTCGTTCGAACACGCGCACGAAAGCCCTGATGGGTTCCCTCCTCGCCGGCGGAGTCGGCATGCTCGCGCTGCTGGTGCTCGCCGTGTCGTGCGACTCCGGCAAGCTCGGCGTCGTCTCCAAGGCCGAGGCTTGCACGCAGAGCGCCAGCCAGACCTGCCTGCCCGACGTGAACTACGTCGACACGACCGGCAAGGTCTACACGCCGAAGGATCTCGCCGGGAAGGTCGTCGTGATCAACTTCTGGGCGACGTGGTGCAAGCCATGCCTGAAGGAGATCCCGGACTTCTCGCGCGCGTTCGAGCGCTTCAAGGACAAGGGCGTCGTCGTGCTCGGCATCCTCACCAGCGACGACCCCGATGACGACACGCTGCTGAACTTCCAGTCCGACAACGACATGACGTACCCGGTCGTGCGCGCGAACTCGGACATCCTCGTCTCGTACATGTACCCCGACGGCCTGCCGACGACGTTCGTGTTCGACCGCGGCGGCAAGCAGGTGTTCCACCACAAGGGCCCGCTCAAGGAGAGCGCGCTCGCGGCCGTCCTCGAGCCGCTCGTCCAGCAGCAGCTGTAGCGCTCGCGCTGGCGGTCCCAGAGCAACGGGCCGCGGAGGTGTGAGGCGAGCATTCCGCGCGCAGGCGCGCCGGATCAGCGAGCCGCCATGACGCCGCCGAGCAGCGCGACGCAGGCAGCGACGCGTTACAGCACGGCCGCGATCGTCTCCGGGGACGCGAACAGGCCGTAGATGCCGCCGGTGTGGAGGAACGCGACCGTGGCGCCGAACCGCCCGGGGTTCGCGCGCAGCTCGGTGACCACGCCGTGGAACGCCTTGCCGGTGTAGACCGGATCGAGCACCACGCCGTCGGAGCGGCAGAGGTCGCGCAGCGTCGCGAGCTCCTCGGGGCGGCTCTTCGCGTAGCCGAGCCCGACGTGCCCGTCGACGATGTCGATGTCGTCCGCGGTGACGTTCGCGCCGAGGTTCCAGCGCGCCTCGACCTCGTCGCAGATCTTGCCGATCGCGTCGAGGAAGTACGCGCGGTCGTCGCACACGTTGACGCCCGCGACGCGGATGCCGCGCTCGGCGAGACGGAACAGCTTCGCGCCGAGGATCAGGCCCGCGCCGGTGCCCCCCGAGCCGCACGCGTACACGATCGTGACCGGGCTCGTCGGGGACGCGATGTCGCGGAGGTCGTGCGCGAGCTCGCGCATCGCGCGGATGTAGCCCCAGCTGCCGAGGGCGTTCGAGCCGCCCTCGGGCACGATGTACGGGCGCCCGCCGGCAGCGCGCACGCGCTCGGCCTGCTCCGCCAGCAGGCGATCGCGCTCGCGCCACTGCGCGCGCGTGATCCACACGAGCTCGGCGCCGACGAGCCGGTCGAGCAGGATGTTCCCCGTCGGCGCCGGAGGCTTCGCCGGATCGTCCGTGCGCAGCACGAGCACGCTCTTCAGGCCGAGCTGCGCCGCCGCGAACGCCGTCGCGCGCGCGTGGTTCGACTGCTCGCCACCACACGTGATGACGTGCGTCGCCTGCTCCGCGAGCGCCTCGGCCATCAGGTACTCGAGCTTGCGGACCTTGTTGCCCATCAGCTCGCTGCCCGTGTGGTCGTCGCGCTTGATCCAGAACCGCGTCCCGAGCTCGCCGCCGTACCTGAGCCAGTGCCCACGCGTCGGCTGGTTCGCGAGCGGCACCCGCGCGGGCTCGCGTTCGTGGAGCGCTTCCAGCAATCCCGGCACCATGCCCCCACTCTAACGCCCGTCCGGCAGGGACGCTTTCAACTTGGGCAACTTGCGATCTGCAGGCCCTCGAATTCACTCGGGGCGCGGGGACGCTTTCAAGTAACGCCGCCAGCCGTCGCGGGAGCCGGCCGGCTGCCAGCGTCCCCCGGGTGCCGTCATGCCTTCTTGACGAACTCGGACTTGAGCCCCATCTGGCCGATGCCCTCGACGCGACAGTCGATGTTGTGGTCGCCGTCGACGAGCCGGATCTTCTTCACCTTGGTGCCGGCCTTGAGCCCGGTGGGCGATCCCTTCACCTTGAGGTCCTTGATCAGGACCACGGTGTCGCCGTCCTGGAGGATGTTGCCGACGGAGTCGCGCACCACGAGCTCGGTGTCCGCGGGCGCGTCGTCGGTGTCGGAGGCGTCCGCGGCCTGCGCCGGCGACCACTCGTTCCCGCACTCGGGGCAGACCAGGAGCCCGGACGGATCCTCGTAGGCGTAGGCGGAGTTGCACGTGGGGCACGGCGGCAGGTCGCTCATGGAACCGGCTTGTAGCAGACCGGGAGCGCCGGCGCGGCGGGTGCGTCAACTTGAAAGCGTCCCACGGGCCTCAACGATCTCGCGAAAGTGCAGATCGCAACTTGCCTAACTTGAAAGCGTCCCCGAGCATCGCGGAGTGCATCGCGAGTTGCTCGTTGTCGTCGCGCTGAGCGCGTGCGGTGGGGAGGAACTCGCGGGGCCCGACGCGGGCGTGGTAGACGCCGGCCCGGACGCGCTGGTGGGGACGCCGTCGATCGAGGGGACGCCGGTCGCGAGCTTCGAGACGAGCACGTGCTCGACGGGCAGCGTGCTGGCGCTGTCGCGGCAGATCGCCGAGGAGGTCGACTGCCTGATGCCGGGACAGCTGGTCGCGTTCGAGGAGGGCGCCGCGATCGCGTTCGCGGGCTCGGCGGTGCTGCCGTACGTGTCGGACGCCGGGCGCGCGGACCTGTTCGCGGCGACCGGGATGGCGAACGGGCGCGTGCTGCGCGTGACGAGCGGGTTCCGCACGGTCGTGCAGCAGTACCTGTTGCGCCGGTGGTACGAGCTCGGGCGGTGCGGCATCACCGCGGCGGCCCAGCCCGGACGCTCGAACCACGAGAGCGGGCGCGCGATCGACGTCTCGAACTACAGCGAGTGGCGCGCGACGCTCGAGGGCAACGGCTGGGACCAGAACGTCCCGGGCGATCCGGTGCACTTCGAGCACCTCGCGTCGCCCGACATCCGCGGCGCCGACGTGCTCGCGTTCCAGCGGCTGTGGAACCGCAACGCGCCCGACGATCGGATCGCCGAGGACGGGGTCTACGGGCCCGAGACCGAGGCGCGGGTCCAGCGCGCCCCCGCGGAGGGTTTCGGGATCGGAGCGACGTGCGCCACGCGGCTGCCGCCCGCCGCCCTCGACCGCATCCTGCAGACCGGCCTGGCCGATCCAGGATGCGGGCACTGACCGGTCGACGCGGCGGTCGAAGAGACCCGCGGCGAGAACGCGGTTCGAGGAGCTGAAGCGCGGGTCTCGAGCGCAGCTCCTCCGAGGTGCCACCGGTGTACACTCGGGGGCGCACCGAAAATCCCCTTCACCCCTGCGCGGGGAGCGCGCCGGAGGGATCCCTCGGGTCTGTGGTAGGGTGCGTGCCGGACGGTTTCATGTTTCGAATTCGTCAATCGTATCGAGAGGATGTCGACCAGGTGCTCGCGGTGGCGGAGCACCTCGACACCGTCAACCTGCCGGCCGAGCGCGGTCACATCGAGAAGATCCTCGCGCAGTCGGAGAAGTCGTTCGCGGGCGAGATCCCGGCCGTGGAGCGCGAGTTCCTGTTCGTGCTCGAGGATCTCTCGAAGCAGCGGATCATCGGCACGTCGATCATCTACGCCCAGCACGGGACGAAGCGCGCGCCGCACATCTTCTTCCGCGTCGAGAACGACGAGCGCTACTCGGTCACCCTCGACAAGCACTTCGTCCACCAGACGCTGCGCATCGGCTACAACTACGACGGCCCGACGGAGATCGGCGGGCTGATCCTGTTGCCCGAGTACCGGCGCAACACCGAAGGCCTCGGCAAGGCGCTGTCGTACGTGCGGTTCCTGTTCATCCGCATGCACCGGCCTCTGTTCCGCTCGCACGTGCTCTCGGAGCTGCTGCCGCCGCTCGAGCCCGACGGCACGTCCCGGCTGTGGGAGGCGCTCGGCCGCAAGTTCACCGGCCTCAGCTACCAGGAAGCGGATCTGCTCTCGAAGGACAACAAGGAGTTCATCCACGCCTTGTTCCCCGACGACCCGATCCACACGGAGCTGCTCCCCGACGACGTCCAGCAGCTGATCGGCAAGGTCGGTCCCGAGACGCGCGCCGTCGAGGCGATGCTGCGCCGGATCGGGTTCGAGTACGCGGGGCAGATCGATCCGTTCGACGGCGGGCCGCACTTCGTCGCGAAGACCGACGAGATCACGCTCGTGAAGAACGCGACCGAGGTCGCCGTGCGCACCGTGGATGGCGCCGACGGCGAGCGACCGTGGGCCGTGCTCGCGATCGAGACGCCGGGCGCGCGCCCGCAGTTCCGCGCGATCGCGAGCCGGGTGATCCCGATGGACGACGGCGCGGTGATCGGGATCACCGACGACGCGCGCCGGCGCCTCGCCGTCGAGGACGGCCAGAAGGTATGGATCTGCTACGGGTGATCGCTGCCGCGCGCGGGGTGCGGGCGGTGGCCGCCTTCGCCCTCGCGCTCGCTGCCGGGTGCAGCCCCGCCGGCGCGCAGCCGAGCACGTCGTCGGGCCTGACGCCCCCCGCGGGGTGGACCGAGCTGCCCGAGATCGCCGCGGCGGCAGCGGCCGCGCTCCGCGCCGACGGCGTGACGCTCGAGGGCAGCGAGGCGTGGGGCGAGCCCGCACGAGGCTGCTACGCCGTGTGGCTCGCGCTGCGCGGACCGCACGCGGCGGCGGCGCAGGTGCTCGCCGGGCTCGAGGCCCAAGGCATCACGCTCGCCGACGTGGTGAAGCCGGAGACCGCCGACGGCATCGCGACCGCGCGGTTCGAGAAGGCGCCATATCGAGGTCGGCTGCGCGCGCGCGCGAGCGCGGGGCGGCTCGTCGCCCTGGCGTGTTTCGCGAACGAGCGCGAGCCGGCGAGCTGCGAGGCCCCGTGCACGACGCTGCTCGGAGGGCTGCCGTGAGGCGCGGTGCGCAGACGTCGGCGCGCGTCGCGGCGCTCTGCCTGCTGCTCGCCGGTACCGCCACCGCCGAGGTGACGCCGCCGCCATGGCCCGCCGACGCCGACCAGGCCGCGGCGCTGACCCTGAGGACGAACGAGCACGTCCATTTCGGTGGGCTGCGCAGCTCGGCGGCGGTCCAGGTGCACGTCGCGCCGGACCGCAAGGCGCAGTTCACCACGTCGATGGTGGCCGCGCCGGCGACCGCCGAGGGGCGCGACGCGGCGGCCTCCGCGGAGCTCGGCGTGCTCGCCGCGACCGCGCGCGCGCTCGGCGCGGAGATCGAGGCGACGACCCAGCGCTACGACGAGGTGGGCAAGTTCCTCGACGCGACGATCCGCTGGCGCGACTCGACGCTCGGGGTCCGGCAGCTCGGGCGCACGCTCGTCGTGGCGTCCGCCGACACGCTCGTCGCGGCGACCGCCGAGTGCGCGCTCGCGCTCGACGCCCCGCCCGCGCACGAGCGGGCGTGCACCGACGCGCTGGCGTCGCTCGCACCGTCGATCGCCGCGAGCGAGCGGGTCACACTCGCGCTCGTCTCCAGCTCGCCACCCGCGGTCGCGGCGTCCGAGCCCACGGGCGCGGCCGCGCCGGCGTCCGGATCGCACGATGCCCTCGCGAGCTCCACGGCCGCGCCCAGCCTCGACGTCCCCCGCACCGGCATGACGCCGATGACGATCTCCTCGGCGCCGCGCGAGCGCGATCGCCGCCCGGTGTACTTCGGGCTCGGCATCTTCGTGCTCGCGATCGTGTTCTGGTGGAACCGGCGCCAGCGCGACCGCTTCGACCACGAGGAACCTGGCGACCGCGCGAAGCCGCGCCGCCGCCGCGGCGACGACGACGCCGATGATCTGCACGCCGCCGCGCGCGGCGACGCAAAGGACGAGTGATGACCGCACCCGCGAGTGACGACACCTCCCCTGCCCCCGGTGAACCGATCCTGATCGTCGACGACGAGAAGAACATCCGGCGCACGCTGCGGATGGTCCTCGAGGGCGAGAACCACGTCGTCCACGAGGCCGGCTCGATCGCCGAGGCGCTCGCCGTCCTCGAGCGCGAGCCGATCGAGCTCGTCCTCCTCGACGTCAAGCTCGGCGAGGACAACGGGCTCGATCTGCTGCGCACGCTCAAGGCGCGCGGCGAGGACGGGATCTCGTCACGGACGTCGGAGATCCCCGTCGTGATGATCTCCGGTCACGCGACGATCGAGGACGCGGTCAACGCGACGCGGCTCGGCGCGTTCGACTTCATGGAGAAGCCGCTCGACCGTAACCGCGTCGTCGTCACCGCGCGCAACGCGCTCGAGCGACGCCGGATGTGGAAGGAGGTCCACACGCTCCGCCGCGCCGTCGACGCGCGCTGGGAGCTGCTCGGCGGGACCCCGGTGATGCAGGAGCTGCGGCGCCAGATCGCGAAGGTCGCGCCCACGCGCAGCCGCGTGCTGATCACGGGCGAGAGCGGCACCGGCAAGGAGCTGATCGCGCGCGCGATCCACCGCAACAGCAGCGTGAGCACGGGCAACTTCGTGAAGGTCAACTGCGCGGCGATCCCGCCCGAGCTGATCGAGAGCGAGCTGTTCGGCCACGAGCGCGGCGCGTTCACGGGCGCGGTCGCGAAGAAGCGCGGCCTGTTCGAGGTCGCCGACGGCGGCACGATCTTCCTCGACGAGATCGGCGACATGGCCCTGCCCGCTCAGGCGAAGGTGCTGCGCGTCCTGCAGACCGGCGAGTTCACGCGCGTCGGCGGCGAGAAGAGCCTGCGCACCGACTGCCGCGTCGTCGCCGCGACGAACCGCGACCTCGAGCAGATGGTCAAGGACGGCCAGTTCCGCGAGGACCTCTACTTCCGGCTCAACGTCGTGCCGATCCGGTCGCCGCAGCTCGAGGAGCGCCTCGACGACATCCCGCTGCTCGTCGAGTCGTTCGTCCGCGAGTGCTGCGACGAGAACGGCTTCGGATACAAGCCCGTCGACGAGCCCGTGCTCGAGCGCCTGAAGCAGTACGACTGGCCGGGCAACGTCCGCGAGCTCCGCAACGTCGTCGAGCGGCTCGTGATCATGTCCGACGAGGTGATCCGCGAGAAGGATCTCCCGCCGTACCTCGGCGGCCCGCGCCCGGCGAGCGCGCGCACGCCCTCGGGCCCGCAGACCGCGATCGACCTCGGCCGCTACGCGGGCAAGAGCCTGCGCGAGTTCCGCGAGGAGGTCGAGTCCGAGTTCATTCGCATCCGGCTCGCCGAGTTCGACTGGAACATCTCGCGTACGGCGCAGGCGCTCGGCATCGAACGCACGAACCTGCACAAGAAGCTGCGCGCCCTCGGCATCCATCGCGGCGAGGGCACCCAGGGAGGGGACCATGACTAGACGTGACTCGGTTTCGTTCGTGATCTCGCTGACGCTCGTGGCCGCCGCGTGCGGCAAGGACGACAAGACCGCCGCATCGTCCGGTGGCGACAAGGCGGCGGCCGGACACAGCACCGCCCAGTCGATCGATCCGGCAGCGGCGAACGCCCTCGTTCCCGAGGAGCTGAAGGGCAAGCTCGAGTTCGAGAAGCGCGAGATCCAGCTCGAGCGCGGCGACGAGACGACGTACACGTTCGCCGCGCCGAAGGGGTGGAAGGTCGAGGGGATCTTCGGGACGCTGAAGCCCGAATCGGACATGGGCTTCTTCACCGAGATGCGCGTCGGCTCGGACTGCGGCGGCCGGTGCGAGAAGAAGAACTGGGAGGAGGTCGCGAACAAGTCGTTCTTCGACCGGCTGACCCAGGCCAAGGTCCACAAGGACGAGAAGGGCAAGAGCTCGCGGCTCGTGATCGCCGACACCGACGAGGCGGGCATCCAGCGGACCGAGATCGTGTACGCGTGGTGGTCCGAGGGCGCGGAGCACTATCACCACTGCACCGTGAAGCTCCACGACGAGGCGAAGCCCGCGGTCGCGGCGTTCGAGAAGGCGTGCCAGGCCGTCCTCGTCAGCGAGGACTGAGCCGCCCCCGCGGGCGCGAGAGCCGCTGAACCCGCCGCGATGCCTCGCCTCGTCGTTCTGTTCGTCGCGCTCGTCGCCACCGCGCGCCTCGCGCTCGCCGCGCCGCTGCTCGAGGCGCTCGGCACCGACGACCCGCGTGCGCTCGCGGCCGCCGTCGCGGAGATCGAGCGCGCGCCGACGACGCCCGAGCTCGCCGACACGCTGTTCGCGGCCGCGCGCGCGTGCGAGGACCGGCTGCACGATCCGGCGCGCGCGCTCGCCCTGTACGAGCGACTGCTCCGCGAGCTGCCCCACGCCCGCGTCACGATCGCCGCCGAGCGCCGCGCGGCGATGCTCAGGGCGAGCGTCGGAGCACGCGGCGAGCACGCGCGCGAGGCGACCGAGCTCGAGCACCTGATCGCGAGCGCCGACGCGCTGCCTCCGGACGCCGTGATCGAACGCGCCGCCCGGCTCGCCGCCGCGACGTGGGACGGCGCGCCCGACGCAGCGCTGTGGCTCGCCGAGTACGAGCGTCGGCTGAAGCGGTTCGCGTCGGCGCAGGAGCGGTACGCGCAGGTCGTCGCGCGCTGGCCGGGGACCCCGCAGGCGATCGCCGCGATCCGCGGCGGTGCGGGGAACGCGATCGATCACGGCTCGTGGGATCTCGCGGAGGAGCTCACGCACCAGCTCCCCTCGGCCACGCTCGGCGATCGCATCCTGCGCGAGGACCTGTTCG
>Ga0164243_10000458_pt1 | contig 77434 bp, 53 predicted proteins | sample OricompcompostOP_FD_108781 | JGI IMG/M metagenome (GOLD analysis project Ga0164243, IMG submission 108781) | Organic Plus compost microbial communities from Emeryville, California, USA - Original compost - Organic plus compost (OP) | ecosystem: Engineered > Solid waste > Mixed feedstock >... | reverse complement strand
CTTCATCGACGAAACGCCGGAACTGTTCCAGACCATCTACCGCAAGGACCGGGCGACGCGCATCCTCAGCTTCATCGGCGATGTGACGGTGAACGGCAATCCGGAGGTGAAGGGGCGGGCCATACCGCATCTCGGCGGGCGCCTGCCGCCCCCCAGCGACCTGCCGGGCATTCCGCCCGAAGGCTTCCGCCAGAAGCTGGAGATGCTGGGGGCGCAGGGTTTTGCGGACTGGATGCTGGAACACAAACAGGTGCTGGTGACGGATACCACCTTCCGCGACGCCCACCAGTCCCTCTTCGCCACGCGTCTGAGGACCCGCGACATGCTGGCCATCGCGCCGGCCTATGCGGCCCTGTTGCCCAATCTCTTTTCCGTCGAATGCTGGGGCGGGGCGACGTTCGATGTCGCCATGCGGTTCCTGACCGAAGACCCGTGGGACCGGCTGGAGCGCCTGCGCGAGGCCATGCCCAACACGCTCCTGCAGATGCTGCTGCGCGCCTCCAACGCCGTGGGCTACACCAATTATCCCGACAATGTGGTGGATTTCTTCACCCAGCAGGCGGCGAAAGCCGGGATCGACCTTTTCCGCATCTTCGACAGTCTCAACTGGTCGGAGAACATGAAGGTGGCCATAGAGTCCGTGCTCCGGTCGGGCAAGCTGTGCGAGGCGGCGATCTGCTACACGGGGGACCTGTCCTCGGACAGGGAGACCAAATACACGCTGGATTATTATGTGGCCCTGGCGCGGGAGCTGAAGGCGGCGGGCACCCATATCCTCGGCATCAAGGACATGGCGGGCCTGGCCAAGCCGGCGGCCATATCCCGGCTGGTGCCGGCTTTGAAGGAGGAGACGGGCCTGCCCATCCATTTCCACACGCATGACACCAGCGGCATCGCCGCCGCCAGCGTGCTGGCCGCGGTGGAGGCGGGGGCGGACGCGGTGGACGCCGCCATGGACAGTATGAGCGGCCTCACCTCGCAGCCCAATCTGGGCTCCATCCTTTCGGCCTTGAAGGGCTCGCCGCGCGACCCGGGCATCGATCTGGATGCCGTGCGGAAGATTTCCCACTACTGGGAAGGCGTGCGCAAGGTCTATGCGCCGTTCGAGGCGGATATCCGCTCCGGCACGTCGGATGTCTACAACCACGAAATGCCGGGCGGGCAATATACCAATCTCAGGATGCAGGCCCGCTCGCTGGGCATCGAGGAGAAATGGCCGCAGGTGGCCGAAGCCTATGCCCAGGTGAATGCCATGTTCGGCAATATCCCCAAGGTCACCCCCAGCTCCAAGGTGGTGGGCGACCTGGCGCTCTATATGGTGACCAGCGGGGCCACGCCGGAGGATGTGATGGACCCGAAAAAGGACATGGCCTTTCCGGAGTCCGTCACCTCCTTCTTCCATGGCGATCTGGGCCAGCCGCCGGGCGGCTTCCCGCAGGACCTGCAGAAGCGAGTGCTGAAAGGTGCTGAGCCTCTCACCGACCGGCCGGGCAAGTCGCTCCCGCCCGTGGATATCGAGGAGGCGCGGGCGGAGGTGGAGAGGAAGACCGGCCACGCGCCGGACGATTTCCGCCTGGCCTCCTACCTCATGTATCCCTCCGTCTACCTGGATTTCGTGGAGCGGCGCAAGAAGTTCGGTCCGGTGGAGGAGGTGCCCTCCAAGGCCTTCTTCTATGGCATGGAGGTGAACGAGGAAATCGCCGTCGACATCGAGCGCGGCAAGACACTGATCATCCGCTATCTGGCCACCGGCGAGCCCAACGAGGCGGGCCTGCGCGAGGTGTTCTTCGAGCTCAACGGCCAGCCCCGCATGGTCAAGGTGGCGGACGCCAGCCTCACCAGGGCCGTGACGCACCACCCCAAGGCCCAGGACGGCGACCTGACCCAGGTGGGCGCTCCCATGCCGGGCCTCGTCTCCAGCATCGCCGTCAAGGTGGGGGAGACGGTGGGGGAGGGCGACGTGCTCTTGACCATCGAAGCCATGAAGATGGAAACCGCCGTGCACGCCGAGGAGGGCGGCGAGGTGGCCGAGATCCTGGTCTCCCCCGGCCAGCAGGTGGACGCCAAGGATCTGCTGATCAGGCTGGAAGCCCCGGATTGACCGTGCCTGCATCCCCGTTCGGGCTGAGCCTGTCGAAGCCCGGCCGCATCCCGAGCGCCAGCCGCCCTTCGACAAGCTCAGGGTGAACGATTCAAAAATTGGCGATTTTTCCGTCCCCGCCCCTTGGATTTTCCGCTGCAATGCAATATTTGCCTGCGAACGGCCCCTCGTGGCCGGATTTTCGCCCGATTTCCCCTGTCACATGAGGCTCGTTGATGATCTTCCCGAGGGCAGGAGGTTAGTAATACATTTTAAAAATGTATATTATAAATTACCCCTCTTTTTTTCTGGATTTTTGATCCCACTTCGTATTTTCTAGGGGCAGAAATCGGCAGGGGGTGATAAACACCGCCGTGCGTCACAATGTCCGACGTCACTCTGCCCGACGTCAAAAGTAATCGAGACAGGTAAATGACTCCGCTGACCCATCTGCAACGCCTGGAAGCCGAGAGCATCCATATCATGCGGGAAGTCGTGTCCGAGTGTGAAAACCCGGTCATGCTCTATTCCATCGGCAAGGACAGTGCGGTGATGCTGCACCTGGCCATGAAGGCCTTTTATCCGTCCAAGCCGCCGTTCCCGCTCATGCACGTGGACACCACGTGGAAATTCAAGGACATGATCAAGTTCCGCGACGAGATCGTGGCCAATCTGGGCCTCAAGCTCATCGTGCATACGAACGAGGAGGGGGTGAGGCAGGGCGTCGGTCCCTTCACCCACGGCTCGGCGGTGCATACCGACGTGATGAAGACCCAGGCCCTCAAGCAGGCGCTCGATCTCTACAAGTTCGATGCGGCGTTCGGCGGCGCCCGGCGCGACGAGGAGAAATCCCGCGCCAACGAGCGCATCTTCTCCATCCGCTCCGCCCAGCACCGTTGGGACCCGAAGATGCAGCGGCCGGAGCTCTGGCGGCTCTACAACGCCCGCAAGGCCAAGGGCGAGAGCATCCGCGTCTTCCCGCTCTCCAACTGGACCGAGCTGGACATCTGGCAATACATCTATCTGGAGAACATCCCCATCGTGCCGCTCTATTATGCCGCCGAGCGCCCCGTCGTGTGGCGCGACGGCACGCTCATCATGGTGGACGACGACCGCATGCCGCTGGCCGACGGGGAAGTGCCGGAGATGAGAAAGGTGCGCTTCCGCACGCTGGGCTGCTACCCGCTCACCGGCGCCATCGAGAGCGAGGCGGACACGCTGCCCGCCATCATCCAGGAAATGCTGCTGGCCAAGAGTTCGGAGCGGCAGGGCCGCGTGATCGATCATGATTCAGCCGCCTCCATGGAGAAGAAGAAGCAGGAGGGCTATTTCTGATGGCGCATGTTTCCACCCTCATCGATACCGACATCGAAGAATATCTGCGCGTGCATGAGGTCAAGAGCCTGCTGCGCTTTATCACCTGCGGCAGCGTGGACGACGGCAAGTCGACGCTGATCGGCCGGCTCCTCTATGAATCCAAGATGATCTTCGAGGACCAGCTTGCCGCGCTGGAAGCGGATTCCAGGAAGGTCGGCACGCAAGGGGAAGAGATCGACTTCGCCCTGCTGGTGGATGGCCTGGCCGCCGAGCGCGAGCAGGGCATCACCATCGACGTGGCCTACCGCTTCTTCTCCACGGAAAAGCGCAAGTTCATCGTGGCCGATACGCCGGGCCACGAGCAGTACACCCGCAACATGGTGACCGGCGCCTCCACAGCCGACCTGGCGGTGATCCTGATCGATGCCCGCAAGGGCGTGCTGACGCAGACGCGGCGGCACAGCTACCTGGTGTCGCTCATCGGCATCAAGCGCGTGGTGCTGGCCATCAACAAGATGGACCTGATGGACTATTCGCCCGAGGTCTTCAACCGGATCGACGCCGACTACCGCGAGTTCGCCAAACAGATCGGGCTGGAGGACATCACCTCCATCCCGCTCTCGGCCCTCAAGGGCGACAATATCATCGAGCGGTCGGTCAACACCTCCTGGTACAAGGGGCCGACGCTCATGCAGTATCTGGAGGATGTGGACGTCACCGACGACCGGCGCACCCAGCCGTTCCGTCTGCCGGTGCAGTGGGTCAACCGCCCGGACCTCAATTTCCGGGGCTTCTCCGGCACCATCGTCAGCGGCACCATCAGACCCGGCGACGGCATCCGCGTCCTGCTCTCGGGCAAGACCAGCACCGTCAAGAGCATCGTCACCTATGACGGTGAGCTCGCCGAGGCTGTGGCGGAACAGGCGGTCACCCTGGTGCTCAATGACGAGATCGACATCAGCCGCGGCGATGTGATCGCCACAAACGACGCCCCGCCCATGGTGGCCGACCAGTTCGAGACCACCATCGTCTGGATGAGCGAGGACCCCATGCTGTCCGGCCGCACGTACCTGATGAAGATCGGCACGCGCACGGTCAGCGCCACGGTGGCGCAGCCCAAGTACAAGGTGAACGTCAACACCATGGAGCATCAGGCGGCCAAGACCCTGCAGCTCAACGAGATCGGTGTCGTGAACCTGGGGCTGGACCAGCCCATCGCCTTCGACCCGTATGAGGAGAATCCGCAGACCGGCAGCTTCATCCTCATCGACCGGATGACCAACAATACGGTGGGCGCCGGTATGCTGCATTTCGCGCTCAGGCGCTCGCAGAACATCCACTGGCAGGCGCTGGACGTGAACAAGGAGGCCCGCGCCGCCTTGAAGAACCAGAAGCCCCTGGTGCTCTGGTTCACCGGCCTGTCCGGCGCCGGCAAGTCCACCATCGCCAACCTGGTGGAAAAGAAGCTCTATGGCCTGGGCTTCCATACTCATCTTCTGGACGGCGACAATGTGCGCCACGGGCTGAACAAGGACCTGGGCTTCACCGATGCCGACCGCGTGGAGAACATCCGCCGCGTGGCCGAGGTGGCCAAGCTCATGGCCGAGGCCGGGCTCATCACGCTCGTCTCCTTCATCTCGCCCTTCCGGTCCGAGCGCCGCATGGCGCGCGAGCTGATGCCGGACGGCGAGTTCTGGGAGGTCTATGTGGAAGCGCCCCTGACTGTGGTGGAAGAGCGCGACCCCAAGGGCCTCTACAAGAAGGCGAGGGCCGGCGAGATCCGCAATTTCACGGGCATCGATTCTCCCTACGAGGCGCCGGAGAATGCGGAAGTGGTCATCGACACGACCAGGATGTCGGCCATGGAAGCCGCGGACCGCATCATCGCCAAGCTGCAGCAGGACGGCATCATCGAGCGGCGGTAGGGTGCCCGTCCTCCCCGCTCAAAATCTCCCCTCCCTTGATGGGAGGGGATCAAGGGGAGGGTGATGGCGCCGCCTGCGCAGGCTTTTCGGTTGAGAAGATCACTCCCACCTCAATCCCCATCAAGGGGCAGGAGGGAGAAGAGAGCGGGCATGACGATTGGAGAGGGCGGCTGCCGCGTCAGAATGTCCGGTTGAACCGGCGGCTTCCGGCTGCTTAGGTGCAGGACCTGTCCTGCCCAGCAGAAGGAAGAGCGTTGCCCCGTCTCGCGATCCGCACAGCATATCCGACCATTGTTTCGCTGACCGGCGGCCTGACCGCCTGGCTTTTGACCGCCGTTCCGGCCCTGGCCCATGGCCATATCGAGGCCGGGGAAAACCCCCTTCACGCCATCCCTTTCTCGCCGGAGATCATTCTGGGCCTCGTCCTCGCAGGGCTGGTCTATGCGGTGGGGCTGACGCGCATGACGCCGACGCAGCGCAAGGCCCGGCTGTGGCGGTCCGTCGCCTATTACGCCGGCCTGCTGGCGCTGGCCATGGCGCTGCAGACGCCCATTGAGCCCATTGCCGATCATGTGTTCGTGGTGCACCAGGTGGAACATATGCTCCTGCGTACGCTGGGACCGCTTCTGCTCATGCTCTCGCTGCCGCAGGCGGTGTTGCTGCGCGGCCTGCCCAACTGGGCGCGGCGGGGCATTGCCCAGCCGGTGATGGCGAGCGGGTGGGTGCGGGGGCTTTTTGGCTTCCTGTCGCACCCGGTGCCTGCCACGCTGCTCTTCGTGGGCGTTTCCAGCTTCTGGATGGTCCCGCGATTCCATGACATCGCCATACTGGACGAGCCCATCCATTATCTCTGGCACGTGAGCCTGCTCATCACCGGCCTCATCTTCTTCTGGCGGGTCTTCGACGCGCGACAGCCGCCGGCGGGGCCGCATGTCCCCACGCGGCTTTTCATGCTGTGGTTCGCGGTGATGGGGAACATCCTCCTGGGCTCCTATCTCAGCTTCAAGACCCAGGTGCTCTATTCGGCCTATGCCGAGATGGGCCGCTTCTGGGGGCTGGAGGCGCTGGCTGACGAACGTTTCGGCGGGCTCACCATGTGGATTCCGGGCGGCATGATGTTCGGCCTGGCGGCCATTGCCGTGGTCTGGCAGCGCAAGCGGCAGGAGGAGCGCAACGAAGTGGTGCGCCTGCGCCTGGGGGACGATGCCCCCATCGCCGCCACGGATTTCGTCAGCGCCCGCCGCAGCGGCAACCGCACGCTCGCCTTCGGCATGGCCTTCTTCGTCAGCCTGGTCTTCGTGCTGGCCTTCACCATGGTGATGGTCATCGAAAACGGGGCCGTGCGGCTCTCGGGATAAAGATCTGTCATGCCCGCTTCCGAGCGGGGGCGGGGGTGACGATCATGCTCAATTTGTTCCCATCATGCTGAACCTGATTCAGCATCCAGTCCTGAGACTGGTCGTCTGGGCGGGTGGTGCCGGCCCTGCTCAGGAATGGACCCTGAATCAAGTTCAGGGTGACGATTCAGGGGAGGGCGGGCTTTGTCAGGACGGGCGGCCTCGGGGCGGGCTTGGGCAGGCTGCGGGCCCCCTCCAGCGCCTCCTCGGTGCGCACATAATCGAACAGGCGTTCGACGGACACCGGGGGCGAGAAGAAATAGCCCTGCCCATAGCGGATACCGAGCGTGCTCAGGACCTGAAGCTGCGTGAAGCTTTCCACGCCCTCGGCGACGATCTGCACCCGCATCTCGTTGGCGATCTCGACGATGTGATGCACCAGGGAGGAGCGGATGCTGGAACTGTCGGCACTCAGGCCGCTCACGAAGGAGCGGTCGATCTTGATGTAATCCGCCCGGATGCTGCGAAGCTGGTGCAGGTTGGAGGAGCCGGTGCCGAAATCGTCGATGGAGACGGTGAAGCCCCGGGCGCGCAGGAAATCCAGCACGGGTTTCATGTCCGTCGCGTCGGTCAGCCCGGTCTCCAGCACCTCCACATTGAGATGCATGCCCCGGCGGGCGGCGTCCCGGATATGCGGGCTGTTCTCGATGGCCGGCAGATTGTCGGCGTGCAGGTCGCGCGGATAGAAATTGACGGAGATCCGGAAATCGCGGTCCAGCCGGGTGACGCCCTCCAGATCGCGCAAGGCCGTTTCCAGCATCATCTCGGTGAATTCCCAGGTGCGGCCGATCCGCAGGATGATGGGCACGAATTCGGTCGGCGGTATCTCTCCGATCCGGTCCTCGAAACGGGCCAGCACCTCGCAGCCGATGGGCGTTCCCGAGGACAGCTCCACCACCGGCTGGTAAACGCAGACGAAGCCACGGCGTTTCCTCAGGGCGCTTTCAAGCCGGCCGACGGGTGAGGCCTTGTGGCACAGCCAGCGCCGGATGACGTGATAGAGAAGAACGCCGGTGACCAGCGTCAGGACGAGGGCCACGGACAGGAAGCCCGCGTAACGGGCCAGCACCGTCGGCCAGCTTGCCGCCAGCGTGAGGCAACTCGGCAGTGTCCGGGCACAGGCCGAATGCATCAGGCTGGTGCGCAGCAGCGACATCTGCTGGTCCATGTAGCGCTGGTGCAGCCCCATGGCGCCGGCGATGGGATAATAGGCCGTGCCTTCCGTCCAGCCGGGAAAGAAACTCTCCCAGGTATTGCGGGTGGTGGGCGCCTCCACGGAGGCGGTCTCCTCGCTGATGGCGATGTGGCCGCTCTTGACGGTGTAATAGGTGTTCCGGCCGTTCGTGAGGGCAGAGGGCAGGTGCATCCAGAACTGCCGGCCGGGATGCAGCATGTCGTCGCCATCGGGCTTGGGCAGCGGCTGCGCCCCGTCGATCATGCCGAGTGTCGCCGAGCACTGCGGGACGAGGCTGTGATCGTCGGCGAAATAGATGACGTCCCGAAGATATCTGTTGTCGAGCATCACGCGATGGAATGCCCGCAGCATGTCGGAGCTGCAGGCCGGGCTCTTTATCTTGGCCAGCGCGGCGAGGGATTCTTCGGTCTTGGCGAAGAAATAATCGACTTCGTCGAGGTGATGTTTTGCGTCGGCCCGCAGTTCCGTCATCGTCTGCTGGCCAACCCAGAGGAGCCCGAGCGTGAGGCTCAGGCAAATCCATGCGATGGCGGCGATCAGCGCCGCGAATTTCCGATGGCGGATAACATATAAAAACAAGCTACACGTCCGGCTCTTACACTTTTTCGCCGCAAAACTCTACGGGACCATGTATCGATAGTAGTAATGAAGGGTTATCATTTGGTTTATGCCATATCCTGCGTGCAAGAAAAAACGGGAGTCCCGGAGGGCTCCCGTTTCCATGGGCTGCCGTGAGGGCAGCCTACTTCTTGTTGATGTCGTAGGCGCCGAGGCCCGGCTTGTACGTCTTGTCGTGGATGAACTGCTTCAGGCCCTTCTCGCGCCCGCCGGACTTGTCCAGCCAGTTGAGCGCCTCCTGGCGCACCACGAGATAATCCTCGGCGGCGTCCACCGGCATTTCCAGCACGCGGCGGAAGGCGTCCTTGGCGGCCTTCAGCGTCTCCGGGTTCTTGTCGAGCAGCTTGCCGGCCATCTTGCGCACGGCGTCCTTCAGCTCGGCCTTGGGCACGGAATAGTTCACCAGGCCCATTTCGGCAGCGCGTCTGCCGTCGAAGGTTTCGCCGGTGAGGATGTAGTACATGGCGTCGCGGAAATTCATGAGCTCCGCCAGCACCTTGGTCACGTTGCCGCCGGGGATGATGCCCCAGTTGATCTCGGAGACGCCGAACACCGCCTCGTCGGCGGCGATGGCCAGGTCGCAGGAATAAAGGGGACCGAAGGCGCCGCCGAAGCACCAGCCGTTGACGGCGGCGATGGTCGGCCGCTCGAACCAGCGCAGCCGGCGGAACCAGCCGTAGGAGGAGCGTTGTGCCTTGCGGGTGGCCATATGGCCCTGGGCGGCGGTTTCCTCGAAATATTCCTTGAGGTCCATACCGGCACAGAAGGACGGGTCGGCGCCGGTGAGCACCAGGACCTTGCAGCGCGCGTCCGTTTCCAGATCGTCCAGCACCGCGTGCATGAGATCGTTGGTCGCGGGGTTCAGGCAGTTGCGCTTTTCCGGGCGGTTGAGGGTCACCCAGGCGATTCCGTCTTCAAACTCAACTTTCACGATATCTGTCTGGGACAGCGTGTCTTCGATCATGCCTTCCACCTTTTCAGTCGTAACGGACGTTAAAATATGCGATTCGGGGCGCAGCATACCCTTAAAGCGGGCAGGCGGGAAGGCTCACGGAGACTTCCTCAATCCGCGATGGTATATTCGCGCACCGCATCCATGTCGACGGAGAAACCGAGCCCCGGCGCATCGGGCAGGGGCAGGCGGTCGCCGTCGAGCTGGGGCAGGTTCCGGTAGATCACCTTGCCGAAGGCCACGGCGCCCAGGTGCCATTCCACCATGCCGCCGTTGGCCACGCCGGCATGCAGATGCATGTTGTATTCGGCATAGCCGCCCCCATTGTCGATCTCCACGCCGAAGGCCCCGGCCAGCGCCGCGACCTTGAGGGCGGCGGTATAGCCGCCGCAGATGCAGGTGTTGAACTGCAGCACGTCCACCGCGTCCTCGGCGATGAAATCGCGGAAGCGGCGCAGATGGGTCTCGTTCTGCCCGGCGGCGATGGCGACGGGGCTGACCCTGCGCAGGTCCGCCAGGCGCCGCACGTCATTGCCGCTGATCGGCTCCTCGAAGAAGGCGATGTCCAGTTCGGCGATGCGTTCAAGGAAGCGGCGCGTCTGGAATTCGTCCAGCCCGTGATTGCCGTCGATATAGATTTCGACATCGGGGCCCACCGCTTCGCGCACGGCGCGGATGCGCTCGGCATCCTCCGCCAGGATGCGCTCGATGGATTCGCCTTCCCGCACGCGGCCATGGGCATTGGCCGCCACCACCATCTTGAGCCGCTGCCGCCCGGCCTTCGCCAGATATCCGGCGGCGGCGGCCAGCTCGTCCCGGCTCATATAGGCCATGCCGAAGGTGGTGTAGCTGGGCACCCGGTCCCGCGCACCGCCGAGGAGTCGCCAGACGGGTTCCTCGAGGCGTTTGCCCAGGATGTCCCAGAGAGCGATGTCGATGGCGGAGATGGCGTGCTGGGCGTGGCCCGTCTGCCCGCGCGGTGTGAGCAGGTGGAAGAGGCTGTCGGACACGGCTTCGCGGTTGAAGGAATCGGCGCCTTTCAGGGCCGGTGCTGCCACCTTGACCGCAGCGGCCACCACCTCGCTGTTGGTGATGGCGGTGAAACCGTGGCCGGTCAGCCCGTCTTCGGTCTCCACCTCCACCAGGGTGCCGCCCATGCGGATGTTGCGGCTGTAGGGGCCCGCCTCCAGCCGGCAGGGGGCGACCATGGGATAGGCGCTCACACGGGCGATGCGCTCTCCGGTGCGGCCGCCGGCCGACCTGTCTGCCGCCCTGACGCGCCCTGCGAATGTACAGACCCCTGCGCTCGCCAGCAGCGAGGCACCCGCCAGCAGCCGTCGTTTCGTCCAGTATTCCGCCATGGTGCATCCCCTTTTGGGAGAGCATCATAGCATCCCGTTCCCCGCGCGAAAGACGGGGAGGGACCTGTTTGCGGAAATGTGAACCGCGGCCTATTCGCCCTCGGACTCCTCGTCGCCCGTGGTCGGGATGCCGGCGTCCTTGGCGTAATCCTTCATGAATCCGCTGATCTTGGAAGCCAGCGCCGGGTCCTTCTGCGCCTGCTGGACAATGCTGTTGTAGGTCTGCATGTCCACGCCCGGCACGCTCTGAACGGCCTGCATCATCTGCATCTGCGCCTGCTGGGTGATGATCTGCACCTTGACGGCCGCCTGGGCAAAGCTCTTGAGCTGCTCATCGCTGAAGGACGGAGCGCTCTGGGCGGCGCCGGGCTGGGCATCATCCTGGGCAAAGGCCGGCATGGCGGTAGCGGCACACAGCAGCATGCCTGCCGCAATCGTGAATTTTCTCATGTAGACAAGTCTTTCTGTTTGGGTGAAGGGCGTCATGCCCGAGTTTCGCTCTCGCGACTCCTCATCCCCAAAGCCGCATTGCGATTGCCGGGCAAGGTAGCGCTTATGAGAGCGGCCCACAACCTGCAAACTGAGGCCGGGAGCGGGCGCCGGCTCAGATTTTCTTTACCTATTGGCGTTAACCTGCCGGAACGTCGCGCCCCGGCTGCCGGCCTGGCCGGTGTCCCGGGGAGTGCGAAAATTCGTCTGCAGGGGATTTCAGTGCGTCGTACCCTCGTATTTCCGGGCCTTGTGGCCCTGCTTTTCCTCCTGATCGGGCTGGCCGCCGGGAGCTACGTCTACAGGGAGCGCAGCCATTCGGTCAGCGAGCACTTCTACGTGGCCGCGGTTACCGAAACCCGCACGCTCGCCGCCCAGATCAAGCAGAACCTCGCCCAGCTCAACGCCATGGTTTCCTATTTCGCCGCCAGCGAACGGGTCCGCGAAGCGGAGTTCTACAATTTCTCCTCCGGCGTGCTGTCCAAGTCCCTGCAGGGGCAGACCATCGTCTGGACATCGGTCGTTCCGGCGGACGGGCTCAATGACTTCGTTTCGGAAATCCGCCGTGACAATCCCCATACGCACGGGGATTTCACGCTCAATATGCATGGCCGTCCCGCCGGGGAGCTGGAGGTGCCGGGCCTGGGATTGTTCGTCGGCACCTATTCGCGTCCAGCCACCGGCCGGTCCTACAGTGGCTGGGTGGTCGACCCCAAGAGCCCCGTGGCCCAGACCATGCTGCGGGCCATCAGCAAGGGGCGGCCCAACATCAGCAGCATCCAGATCAATACCGGAATCGTGCCGGAACTGGCGGACCAGCCCAGCGTCGTCATGACCATGCCCGTCTTCTCGGGCGAGGGACGTTCCCGCGTGCTCAAGGGGCTCCTCACGGCCATTGTTCCAGTGCCTGTCCTCGCGGGCGTGGACGAGCAAAGGCCGCTGAATCCGGACATCCGGTTCCGGATCGTCGACCGGGATTTCGGGGGCGCTGTTCTCTATGACCTCAGCAGGAATCGCCTCATTCCGGAACCGGTGAGGCCCGGCGCCGTCCGCCATCCCGGGCGCCTGCTCGCCGAACCCGTCGAGGTGGTGAACCGCCTGTGGACGCTGGTGGCCGAACCTGCGGAGGGCGCGTTCACCGATCCTGTCTGGCCGTCCGCCGTGGCCGTCACCCTGTCGCTGTTGCTCGGGCTCTGTCTGGCCTACATGCTGTGGCGGCATCAGACGCGGCTGGACGCGGCACGCGCCGAGGCTCATGCCTGCGCGTGCGAGGTTGCCGGGCTGGCGAACCGCGCCGGGCAGCTGGAGGCGGACCTGCGCCAGAAGGAAGAGGCCATGCGGGCCATGCGCGGCGAGTGCGACGCGGCGCTTGAACAGTCGCGGCATGACCGGCGGCTCCTGGAATCCCTGCTCAACCGGCTGCCGCAGGGCGTCTGCATCATCGATTCACGGGCGAAACTCGTTGCCTGGAACCGGCAGGTTCCGGCCCTGCTCGACATTTCCGACGGCTCGCTGAGCCGCGGCTCCTCAATCGGCGATATCCTGCAGCAGGTGATCGGCGCCGGGCCGGATATGCCAGCCACTGAGTCCTGGCAGTCCTTCTTCTCCTCCGCGGCTTCCGGCACCGACGAGGCACGGCTGGAGATCACGACGCGCGCCGGCGCGGAACTGGGCGTGCTCCGCGCGCCCGCGCCCAATGGCGACTGCATGCTCATCCTCTCGCCCATGACGACCGGCAAGACGGCGCCCGTGGAGCTGCGCCGCAAGACGCATTATGACGAACTCACCGGCCTCCTGGCGCGGCCGCGCTTCGAGGACGTGCTCTCCAAGGCGATGCGCGGCCGGCGCAGCAGCGACACGGGTCTGGCCCTGGTGCTGGTGGATATCGACGAGATGGGCGTGGTCAACGATGCCTATGGCCACGATGTGGGCGACGAGGTGCTGGCCACCATCGCCGATATACTGCGGCGCCACATCCGGGAGACCGACATCGCAGCCCGGTTGGAAGGGGACAGGTTCGCCCTGCTGTTCTCGGCCATTGACGACGTGCGCATGGTCATGGGGCGGACAGAGCAGCTCCTTCAGGAGATCTGGCAGCCCCTCGACATCCAGGGCAACAGGCTGCAGGTGAGCGCCAATATGGGCATCGCCATGTATCCCAACCAGGCCATCGATCCCGAGACCCTGATGCGCCTGGCGGACGGCGCCCTGGACCGCGCCAAGAAGAACAAGCGCAAGAACGTCTTCATCGCCGACACCGTGCCGCACACCGTCGGCACCCGTCCCTCGACCGCGACGAAGCATTAACGTGCGGACCCATTGAACACGCTGTCCCCGCTCGGGGGTGGGGGTGGCGCTTCATAAAGCCGAAACACCCTGTATATAAGGGACAATCCAGAGCCTCACATCTCCCGCCGGCTCTTATGCTATTATAAACTCGGCAAAAACTGATAGTATAAAAGTAATAGCATAATTGCATAACGCGGATGTGAAGGCCGAAAGTGTCCCACATACTGCCAAAGCCGAAGTATTTCCACGGGTAATCAGACATTCTTCTTTACATATCCCGATTCCCTCTCTACCAATTTATGAATGGTTGATGGCGCAACGGAGGTTGGGATTCCGTCGCGTCGGGGGACAACCGAAAAATGGGGGAGATTAGGGGATGTACGGTAGATCACCAGAGCCCTGAGGTGCGCCTGACGGCGGCCCTCCCGCCCGCTAGGCGCAGGGCGCCGTTGCGGCGTTTGCTCATGATCTGGGGGCATGGCCGGGCTCGAAGACACTGAAAGACATGGCGAACGGAACCGCCCCATGACAGGGCGGGACAGGGTTGGCGTGTGCACCGGATGGGGGCCGCCAGCGCTGCCCGAGGGATTCCTTGGCCAGAAAGATTCCGTGGCTTGAATGGCGATGGAAGGAAAGGAGGAGAAGGAGGAAAGGGCCGCGAACGGCCCGTGTGACACGACAAGTAGAAGTACAGGGGAAAAACAGGGGAACCCATATGGAAAAGCTTAAGGTAGTAACGGGAAGCGGCGCTGTTTCCGCTTCCGCCGGGCGGCTGTCATGTACGCGTGCGCCCGCGCGCTCCCGACTGCGTTTCACGACCATGGCACTGCTGGCCGGTGTTTCGGCCAGCGTGATGATACTGCCCGCGGGACCCGCCGGCGCCCAGGACGGGGGCGGCCTCGGCACGCTGGAAGAGATCGTGGTGACGGCCCGTTTCCGCGAGGAGCGGCTGCAGCAGACACCGCTGGCGGTCTCGGCCATCACCGCCGATGGCCTGGAAATGCGCGGCATGGACGACGTGGATTCCATCGGCGCCGTGGTGCCCAACGCCTATTTCCGGCAGAACGGCGCCACGCCGGTCATCGGCATCCGCGGCAAGATCAACAGTGACGAGCTTTCCTACTCCAAGCCCACGGTCGCGGTTTATACGGACGACGTCTACTGGGCGCGCCAGACCGGCATGAACTTCAACCTCTATGACGTGGAGCGCGTCGAAATCCTGCGTGGGCCGCAGGGCACGCTCTTCGGCAAGAACGCCCTGGGCGGCGCCGTGCGCATCGTCACCAAGCAGCCGGAGGGGGATAATTCCGGCTATGTGGAAGCCAAATACGGCCGCTTCAACCAGATGGACTTCAAGGGCGCGCTGGATCTCGGACTCACCGACGATCTCTACATGCGCTTCACCGGTATGTCGGAATCCCGCGAGGGCTATATCGACGAGCTGGACTGGACCTGCACCATGATCAAGGAAGGCACGCCCGAACTCGCCGGCATCGGCGACGGGATCGGCGGCGCCGTGCAGGTGGATGAGTTCGCGGCCTTCCCTGGCGGGCCGCTGCGGCCCATCTATGCGCCGGTCTTTGTGGAGCCGGGCAGTCAGGCGGACAACGACTTCTCCTTCCCGCAGGTGGCGGAAGACAAGCGTCTGGAGCGCGGCGTCAAGAACCCCTGTCGGATCGGTAAATATCGCGGCATTGACCGGCAGGGCGGGCGGGTGCAGTTGCGCTGGGTCGGCACCGACAATCTGGACGTGACGCTGACCGCCGACGTGATGAACGACAACAGCGACGCCTGGTCGCCGGTGCCGTTCGAGGGTGGCTCCAACCTGACGCCGCTCGACGAACTGTGGATCAACAGCGACCTGCTGTCTCGGTGGGGGCTCACGCCTGATACCTTCACCGGCGGCACGGCCGACCCGCATGATGGTGCCTTCTACCGCGATCCCCATGACCGGGAGACCTTCGAAACCTGGCGGGATCCGACCACGGGCGAGGATTTCGATCTAGGTGAACAGGTCTTGAACTGGGGCGTTTCCGGCAAGGTGGTCTGGGACATCTCGGACAATATCAGCCTCACCTACCTCTCCGCCTTCCGCCAGTTGAAGACGCAGATCACCGGCCGCTCCGGCACCACGCAGGGTGACGGCACGCCGTTCGATACCATCCACAATGCGGTGCGCCAGTACCACAAGCAGTACCAGAATGAAGTGCGGCTCGAAGGTATTGCCTTCGACAACATGCTGGACTGGACCATTGGCGGCTTCTGGTTCAAGACGGACGAGTTCGAGATCGTCAATGTGGACATCGAGCCCTTGAAATACTTCAAGATCCTCGAGCTTTATCACAATGACGACTTCGAGACGGACAACAAGTCGGCCTTTATCCATTCGGTCTTCCACCTGACCGACAAGCTGTCGTTCACCGGCGGCCTGCGCTACACCGATGAGAGCAACTCGGTGTTCTTCCGGCACTACCCGTCCCTGGTGGCGACGGAGCCTTCGGTCGCCAAGGCCACGCGCGTCGACTGGAAGGCGGGCGCGGACTACAAGATCACAGACCTGCATTTCGTCTATGCCTCGGCATCGACCGGCTTCCGGTCCGCCGGCATCCAGTCCCGGCCCTATACGCTGGGCCAGCTCAAGCCGTTCCCGCAGGAAGAGGTGCTGTCCTATGAAATCGGCTACAAAGGCGATTTCTTCGACCAGCGCCTGCGTGTCAATATCGCCGGTTTCTACGACGATTACGACCCGCGCATCCTGAATATCGGGGGGACCCAGTGCAGCAATTCGGATGATCCCGACCCACAGTTCTACCGGGACGAGGACCTGGTGGATACGAACAGTGACGGTGTGGGCGATGTCTGCCCCACGGGTACGTACTTCGCCGGGAACCAGGGACTGGATTACTCCCTGGCCGTTGCCGCACCCAGCAGGGTGAAGGGCGTTGAATTGGAAGTCACCGCCAACCCAATCCCGAACCTCACGGTGAACTACACGCTCGGTTACAACAAGTTCACCAGCACCATTGATGATCCGGACGACCCTGCCTACATCCATCCGGATGCCATCATCCAGCCACGCTGGACCATGAGCGGCGGCATCCAGTACGACATCGATTTCGGAACCGGGGCGCTGCTCATCCCGCGCATCGACTGGTCCTACCAGTCGCACAATACGGTGGGCGCCCTGAACCGCGCGCCGGAGCCGGACCAGATCATCGAAGCGCGCCACCTGTTCAACGCCCGCCTGACCTATATCTCGGCGGACAGCGACTGGCAGGCGTCACTGGCTCTGGAGAACGTCTTCGACAAGTTCTACTGGATCCACCATTCCAGCGGCACGGGCTACGGCGTGCCCGGGTCTCCCGCGCCGCCCCGCCAGTGGACCATCAGCCTGCGGCGGAACTTCTAAAAGAGTTCCGAACGATCACCTCACCTCAGGGCGGCTCCGGCCGCCCTTTTTGTTTTTGAAGGAAAGGACTTGAGCTGTCGAATCCTGCCTCGTCATTCGCCGACTTGATCGGCGAATCCAGTGCTGTGTCCGGGCTCAGACTGGACTCGCCGGTCAAGCCGGCGAGTGACGTGTCAGATGCTTGATGTTCCAGGAAGATTGCAACGCTTTCGCGCTTCGACAGGCTCAGCCCGAACGGTGTTTGGGTGCCCTTAGCCGAGCCGTCCCCGGAACCACTCCACCGTTTCCGCCAGGCCGGATTTCAGGTCCTTCTCCGGCTTCCAGCCCAGTTTCTTCTCCGCCTTGGCGTAGCTCAAGACGCTGCGCATCTGCTCGCCGGCCTTGGCGGGGGCGTGGGCTTCTTGCGCCGAGGAGCCCGCGAGCTCGCGGATATGGTGGAAGAGGGTATTGACGTCGGTCTCCACGCCCGTGCCCACGTTGAAGATGTCGCTGCCCTTGAAGTCGAGCGCCGCCATATTGGCGCGCACCACGTCGCCGACAAAGACATAATCCCGCGTCTGCTTGCCGGGGCCGTTGATGAAGACGGGCTCGCCCTTCAAGAGCCGTTCGGAGAAGATGGCCACCACGCCGGCCTCGCCATGCGGGTTCTGCCGGGGGCCGTAGACGTTGGCATAGCGGAGCGCCACATAGTCGATGCCGTAGGTCTGCTGGTAGAAATAGAGATAATGTTCCGTCACCCTTTTCGTGATGCCGTAGGGGGAGAGGGGGCGCAGCGCATGGTTCTCGTCCTGCGGCGCATAGTCCGGCTCGCCGTAGATGGCGCCGCCGGTGGAGGCGAAGGTCACCTTCTTCAGCCCGCTCTCGCGCCCGGCTTCCATGAGGTTGAGGAAGCCCAGCACGTTGATGTTGGCGTCGAACTTCGGGTCGGCCACGGACTTGCGCACGTCCATCTGGGCGGCATGATGGCAGAGGATGTCGAATTTCTCGCGCCGGATCACCTCCGCGGCGTCCGCGCTGCAGATGTCCAGCTCGTGGAAGGTGGCTTTCGCGGGAATGTTCTCTTGCCGGCCCCCCGACATGTCGTCCATGACATGAACGTCGTATCCCGCCGCAATGGCCGCGTCTGCCACATGAGAGCCGATGAATCCCGCGCCGCCTGTCACCAGTAGTTTCATGAACCGTGCCTGTCTGTTTGCGTCATCGTCTTGTAGCCTGAAAGCCGAGTGGCTTCAATGATTTGGGTAGAGCCATTTTCTGGCCGGAATATGGCAGGCGGCGGCCAGGGCCAGTAGGCTTGCTCCACCGCACGAAGCCGGACTATATGAAATCGAGGCGACGCCGTCATGACAGCCCGGAAAGGTCACTCCCATCAGGTCCTCCGCGAACACCCTCTGGCAATTCTGGATCGACCGCGGCGGCACGTTCACCGACGTGGTGGCGGCGGCGCCGGACGGCACGATCAGCTCCCTCAAGCTGCTGTCGGAGAACCCGGAGCAATATGAGGACGCGGCCATAGAAGGCATCCGCCGGGCCATGGGGCTGGAGCCGGGTGAGCCCCTGCCGCTGGATGAGATCGGCGCGGTGAAGATGGGAACCACCGTGGCCACCAACGCCCTTCTGGAGCGCAAGGGCGCCCGCACCGTGCTGGTGACCACCGAAGGCTTTGGCGACCTCCTGCGCATCGGCGATCAGAACCGGCCGGACATCTTCGCCCTTGATATCCGGCTTCCCGACCTGCTGCACGAGCGGGTGATCGAGGTGAGGGAGCGGCTGAGCGCTAATGGCGAGGTGATAACGCCGCTGGACGAGGCCGCCGCCCGCGTGGCCCTGAGCGAGGCCAGGGCCAGCGGCGTGACAAGCTGTGCCATCGTGCTCCTGCATGGCTATCGCTACCCCGAGCATGAGCGGAGGCTCGCCGTCATGGCGGCGGAGCTGGGATTTGCGCAGGTCAGCGTCTCCCATCTGGTGAGCCCGCTCATCCGCATGGTGGGGCGGGGCGATACCACGGTGGCCGACGCCTATCTCTCTCCCATCCTGCGGCATTATGTGGACCGGGTGGGCGCCAGGCTGCCGGGCGTCGACCTGATGTTCATGAAATCCGACGGCGGGTTGACGGACGCCGGGCGGTTCCGCGGGCGCGACGCGCTGCTCTCCGGCCCGGCGGGCGGCGTGGTGGCGGCGGTGAAGACCGGGGCGCAGGCGGGGTTCGACAGGATCATCGGCTTTGACATGGGCGGCACCTCCACCGACGTCTGCCATTATGCGGGTGCCTTCGAGCGCACGCATGAGACGGTGATCGCAGGGGTGAGGGTGCGCGTGCCCATGATGCGCATCCACACCGTGGCGGCGGGCGGCGGCTCCATGCTGCATTTCGACGGCGGCCGCTACCGTGTGGGGCCGGATTCTGCGGGCGCCGATCCGGGCCCTGCGGCCTACCGCCGGGGCGGACCGCTCACCGTGACCGACTGCAACGTGATGCTGGGCAAGATCTCCCCCGACTTCTTCCCCCATATCTTCGGGCCGGACGGCGACCAGCCGCTGGATGCGCAGACGGTGCGCCGGCGCTTCGAGGCCCTGGCCCGGCGCATCCATGAGGAAACGGGCGACGACCGCAACGCCCATCAGGTGGCGGAAGGCTTCATCCAGATCGCCGTGCGGAACATGGCGGACGCCATCAAGAAAATCTCCGTCGAGCGCGGCTATGACGTCACCGATTACGCGCTCAACTGCTTTGGCGGCGCGGGCGGGCAGCATGCCTGCCTGGTGGCCGACGCGCTAGGCATGGACCATGTGCTCATCCACCCCCTGGCCGGCGTGCTCTCCGCCTATGGCATGGGGCTGGCGCCCAAGAGCGCCATCCGCGAGCAGGCCGTGGGCGAAGCGCTGGGGCCGGAGGTGATGGCGCATCTGCCAGGCGTTTACAGGGCGCTGGAGGAGCACGCCATCCAGGACCTGGGAGAGGGTGGGGAGCCGTCCGTCACGCGCCGCGCCCACCTGAAATACCGGGGCAGTGACACGGTGCTGGAGGTACCGTTCGCCGATATGGATGCCATGCGCCAGGCCTTCGAGGCGGCACACCAGGCCCGTTTCGGCTTTGCGGCACCCGACGGCGGCCTGGTGGTGGAAGCCGTCTCCGTGGAGGCCGTGCGGCCCGGCGCGGGCGTGGAGGAGCCGGAGCGGGAGCCGGCCTCCGCTGGCGCCGTTCCCGGAGTCATCGCGGTCACCGAGGCATTCATGGGTGGCGAACTGCAACAGGTCGCTGTCTACCGCCTGGCGGACCTGCAGCCGGGCATGGAAATCGACGGGCCGGCCATCATCACCGAGAGCTTGTCCACCATCGTGGTCGAGCCCGGCTGGCGGGGGCGGCTGACCCCCAAGGCCCATCTGGTGCTGGAGCGGGCAACGCCGCGGCCGAGGGCCTCCGTCAGCGCGGCGGCGGACCCGGTGATGCTGGAGGTGTTCAACAGCCTCTTCATGTCCATCGCCGAGCAGATGGGCGGCACGCTGCGCAACACCGCCCATTCGGTCAATGTGAAGGAGCGGCTGGATTTCTCCTGCGCGCTCTTCGATGCTGAGGGCGGGCTGGTGGCCAATGCGCCCCATGTGCCGGTGCATCTGGGCTCCATGGGGGAAAGCGTGGCGGCGGTGATCGCCCGGCGGCGGGGGACGATGAAGCCCGGCGACGTCTTCATGCTCAACGACCCCTATGCCGGGGGCACGCACCTGCCGGATGTCACGGTCGTCACCCCCGTCTTCGACGCCGAGGCAAGGGATGTCCTCTTCTATCTCGGCAGCCGCGCCCACCATGCCGATATCGGCGGCATCTCCCCCGGCTCCATGCCGCCCTTCAGCCGCCGCATCGAGGAAGAGGGCGTGCTGCTGACCGATGTGCCGCTGGTGAGGGAAGGGCGCTTCCTGGAAGAAGAGGTGCGCGCCCTGCTCACCGGCGGTCCATGGCCCGTGCGCAACCCGGACCAGAATATCGCCGACTTGAAGGCGCAGGTGGCGGCCAACGAGATGGGCCGGCGGGAGGTCCTGCGCATGATGGCGCATTACGGCCGCGACGTGGTGGAGGCCTATATGCGCCATGTGCAGGACAATGCGGCGGCGCAAGTGGAGCGCGTCATCGACCGGCTGGGGGATGGAACCTTCGAGCATGAGATGGACGAGGGCGGCGTCATCCGCGTCGCCATCCGCGTGGACCGGGCGGCGAAGCGCGCCACCATCGACTTCACCGGCACCAGCCCCATGCGCGACAGCAATTTCAATGCGCCCAGGGCCGTCACGCGCGCGGTGGTGCTCTATGTCTTTCGCTGCCTGGTGGCGGCCGACATTCCCCTCAACGAAGGGTGCCTGAGGCCGCTCGACATCATCATCCCCGACGGGTCCATGCTGGCACCTGCCTATCCGGCGGCCGTGGTGGCGGGCAATGTGGAAGTGTCCCAGGCTGTGGCCGACACGCTCTTTGCCGCCCTCGGCGTGCTCGCCGCCAGCCAGGGCACCATGAACAACTTCACCTTCGGCAATGCCAGGTATCAGCATTACGAAACGCTATGCGGCGGCGCCGGGGCGGGAGAGGGGTTCGCGGGCGCGTCCGCCGTCCATACCCATATGACCAACAGCCGGCTCACCGATCCGGAAATCCTGGAATCCCGCTTTCCCGTCCGGCTCCTCTCCTTCCGCGTCCGCCGCGGCTCCGGCGGCGAGGGTCGGTGGAGCGGAGGAGACGGCATCGTGCGGCGCATCGAGTTCCTCGAGCCCATGACCGCCAACCTGCTGGCCAACCGCTATCGCACGCGGCCGTTCGGGCTGGCAGGCGGCGGTGCGGCCATGCCGGGCGAGGCCGTGGTGACACGCCGCGATGGCGTGCAAGAGAAGCTGACCGGCATCGCCACCGCGGAAATGGAAGCCGGCGACGTCATCACCATTGCAACGCCTGGTGGCGGAGCGTTCGGTCCCTCCCGTCCGGTCTGATACCCCGTCTCATACCCTCCCAGGGGAGGTCCCGACATGGTCTCGGGGCCGGAATTTATCCTGACGTGCTATCGGTTTAACTGCTGCGGATTTGCAACAGTTTCCCGAAAAATACTGCCTGGGCGCGTAGTTTCTGGAATCGGCGTTCGTATCTCTTTGACCGCCGCCTCAGGGGGGATTAAGAAGCAAATGCAACCTATAACGATATAACCAAATAATTATATTACTGGGAGTTGATAATCATGGAAAATCAGGAATATCTTGGAAGAAGTTGCGGCGGATGGACTCGTTCAAAGGTTGATGTCCGTGGCATATCCTATCTCTCTATGGCTGCGGTGCTTGCCGTTGGCGTCTCCAGTCCCGTTCTGGCGCAGAACAATCAGGTGCTCGAGACCATCACCGTCACCGCGCAGTTCCGTGAACAGAACCTGCAGCAGACGCCCATCGCCATCACGGCCTTTAATGCCGAGACGATGGAAGCCCGCAGCCAGAACAGCATCAATGATGTCGCGGCCAATGCTCCGAGCGTCACCCTGGCGCCACGCGGCGGCGCCTATGGCCCGTCCATGGCCGTGTCCATCCGCGGCGTCGGCCAGGCGGACTTCAACCCCGCCTACGAACCGGGCGTGGGTATCTATGTCGACGACGTCTATTTCCCCACCCTGACCGGCTCCATCATGGACCTTCTGGACCTCGACCGCGTGGAGATCCTGCGCGGGCCCCAGGGCACGCTGGCCGGCCGCAACTCCATCGGCGGCGCGGTGAAGCTCTATTCCCGCGTGCCGGAGGGCGACAACAGCGGCTATGTGCTCGGCACGATGGGCAGCAGCAACCGCGTTGACCTGCGCGCCAGCGCGGATTTCGGCATCACCGACAGCCTGTCCGCCCGTATATCCGGCGTGTCCAAAAAACAGGACGGTTATGTGAAGCGCCTGGACTATGGCTGCCTGTTCCCGGACAGCGGCATCCCGCGCAACATGTCCTCCAGCACCGACTGCGTGCTAGCCAAGGAAGGCGAGGTCAATTACGACGCCGTGCGCGGCATCCTGCGCTGGGACAATGACGGCCCGGTGACCGTCACGCTGATCGGCGACTATACTGATGACGACCGCATCACCACGCCGTCCGTGCTCATCGCGGCCAACTACGATCCGGCCGTTCTTGATAGCGATCCGTCCCCCAGCACGGCATCCACCGATGTGGACCCCTGGAATACGGGCCTCACCCTGGCGGATTTCGTGCCGCCGGCCGGCTCCTACTATAATTATGGCACCTACAGGATGGAGGCGACGGCCAACCGTCCGAGCCGTTATACGCCGGGCCGCAGCTTCTTCAGGAGCTGGGGTGTCAGCGGCAAGATCGATTGGGACATCAGCGACAGCCTGCAACTGGAATCCATCACCGCCTACCGGGACTACAATTCCGGCTTCCAGAACGACAACGACCTGTCGCCCCTGAGCCAGCAGCTCGGTGACGGCACGCAGCCCTTCTGGGGCTTCAGCCAGGAAGTCCGGCTGAACGGCGCCTTCGGCGAGGCTCAACAGGTGGAATGGACCATCGGTGGCTTCTACATGGACCAGCGCTCCTGGTATCCGTCCTATCAGGACCTGCGCTACTCGACGCTGGCCCCCTTTCAGCAGGACGATCCGATCGACGCCGATTCCAAGGCGGTCTTCGCCCATGTCAACTGGAATGCGACGGACCGGCTCGCCCTGGTGGGCGGCCTGCGCTATACCGACGAAAGCAAGAAGTACGAGTTCTCCCGCAGGGCCCCGGACGGCGGCCCTCATCCGCAGCTGGGCGCGCTGGATGGCGTGGTCGGCCCCTACAGCGGGGACAAGATCGACTGGCGTGTCGGTGCCCAGTACCAGTGGACGGATGCCCTCATGACCTATGCCCAGGTGGCCACGGGCTTCAAGGGCGGCGGCGTGAATCCGCGTCCGTTCAACCCCGAACAGGCGGTCGGTTTCAATCCGGAAACCCTGACGTCCTATGAAGTCGGCGTGAAGTCCGAACTGCTCAATCGCCGTCTGCGCGTCAATGCGGCGGTCTTCTATTCGGACTATGAGGACATCCAGACCGGCGCCACCACCTGTCCGCCCCAATATGTCATCACCAGCCCGATCTGCTCTCTCACGGTGAATGCCGGCACGGCCCATGTGAAGGGCGTCGAGCTGGAGACCAACTTCGAGCCGGTGGACGGCTTCATCCTGGACGGCTCGTTGAGCTACCTGGACTTCAAGTACACCAGGATCGGCGAGCTCGCGGCCGGTGGCGATATCAGCGTCGGCAACACCGCGCCCTTCACGCCCGAATGGAAGTGGAGCCTGGGCGCGCAGTACTCGCTCTGGATCAACGACGACCAATCGATCACGCCGCGGTTCGACGTCTCCTATACCGACAGCGTGTTCGTGACCTCCTCGAATCTGGAGCGGAGCAGGATCGACAGCTATATCCTGGCCAATGCCCGGCTGACCTACCGTAACGACGATCGGGGCTGGGAAGCGGCGCTGGAAGTCACCAACATCTTCGACAAATACTATTTCCGCAGCATCTACGACGCCTGGGACCGCGCGGGCCTGATCTCCGGTTCGCCGGGCCGTCCGCGGGAGTGGGCCGTGACCGTCAAGAAGACGTTCTGACGCGAAACAGATATCGCCTTTGGAAGGCGCATCCTTCGGGATGCGCCTTTTTTATTGGCCGGCTCACCGGCCGTCCGTGGGTCTGCGGGGAATTGTCGCAGACTTATGGCTTGCTTTTCATGGCCAGTTGATGCATTTGCGAGCGTGCATCAAAAACCCGATGCAAATATATGAAGTTAATAAAAAATTACTCTTACAGCTTGGAGTTACAAGATATGAGAAGAGTTACAACAGCTGCTGTTGTTCCAGTGGTAGGAAATCGCCGCAAAGTGGTATTCGGTACAGTGTCGCCCATGGCTATGGCTGTGGCGCTGGCCGCTTCGACCTGGATGGCGCCGGGAGTCGCCCAGGCGCAGGACGATCAGGGCATGGTTCTCGACACCATCACCGTGACCGCCCAGTTCCGTGAACAGAATCTGCAACAGACGCCGCTGGCCATCACGGCCGTGAACGCCGACACGATGGAAGCCCGCAGCCAGACCAGCATCGACCAGGTGGCCGCCCAGGCGCCAAGCGTGAGCCTGGCCCCGCGTGGCGCCGCCTATGGCCCGTCCATGGCCATCTCCATCCGCGGCGTCGGCCAGTCGGACTTCAACCCGGCTTACGAACCGGGCGTCGGTCTTTACGTGGATGACGTCTATTATCCCACGCTCACCGGTTCCATCCTCGATCTGCTGGACCTGGACCGTGTGGAAATCCTGCGCGGCCCGCAGGGTACGCTGGCCGGGCGGAACTCCATCGGCGGCGCGGTGAAGCTCTATTCCAAGACGCCGGTGGGCGATAACACCGGCTACGTGGAAAGCACCTATGGCAGCCGCAACCGCATCGACCTGCGCGCCAGCGCCGATATCGGCATCACCGACAGCCTGTCCGCCCGCCTGTCCGGCGTGTCCAAGCGGCAGGACGGCTATGTGGAGCGGCGGGACTATGGCTGCCTCAACCCGGAGAGCGGCATTCCCGCCAACATGTCGGCCAATACCGACTGCGTCACCGCCAAGGAAGGCGAGATCAATTACGACGCCGTGCGCGGCATCCTGCACTGGGACAATGGCGGTCCCGTTCGGGTCACCGTCATCGGCGACTATACGAATGACGACCGCACCGGTGCCGCATCCGTGCTGCTGTTCGCCGACGACAGCGTTCCGGGTGCCCAGGATCCGGCCAAAGTCGATCCTACCGGTTCCGGCCTGCATCTCAGTGACTTTGTGCCGGACTATGGATCTTACTACAACTATGCCAGCTATACGAACGAAGGGGTCGACGGCACCGTTAACTACCGCGACCATGAAGTCGACGGCCTTCCGCGCCGTGTGGAAGACGGCCGCAGCTTCTTCCGCAGCTGGGGCGTTTCGGGCAAGGTCAATTGGGACCTCAGCGACACGTTGAACCTGGAGTCCATCACCGCCTATCGCCAGTATAGCTCCGGCTTCTCCAACGACAACGACATGTCGCCGCTCAGCCAACAGCTGGGTAACGGCACGCTGGACTTCTGGTCTTTCAGCGAGGAACTGCGCCTGAACGGCTCGGCTTTCGACAATGCTGTGGACTGGACCCTGGGTGGTTTCTACATGGACCAGCGGTCCACTTATGGCGGCTATCAGGACCTGCGCTTCTCCATTCCGCCGTTCCAGCAGGACGATCCCATTGACGCGGATTCCAAGGCCGTCTTCGCCCATGTGAACTGGTTCGTCACCAACTCCCTGTCGCTGATCGGCGGCCTGCGCTACACGGACGAATCCAAGAACTATCACTTCGTCCGCATTGGCCCGGATGGCGGTCCTGCTCCGGAAGAGGTGGTGGCCTTGAACGGCGAGGTCGGCCGTTATTCCGGCGATCACATCGACTATCGTCTGGCCCTTCAGTACCAGTGGACCGACAATGTGATGACCTACATCCAGACGGCCACCGGCTTCAAGGGCGGCGGCGTGAACCCGCGCCCGTTCATTGCCGGCCAGGTGCAGCCCTTCGGTCAGGAAAAGCTCACCTCCTATGAAGTGGGCGCCAAGACGGAAATGCTGGACCGCCGTCTGCGTCTGAATGTCGCCGCGTTCTATTCGGATTACACCGACATTCAGCTCGTGGCCAATTCCTGCCCGCAGTATGGTCCGGGGCCCTGCGCCCTGCCCATCAACGGCGGCAGCGCCGATGTCTATGGCGTGGAGCTGGAAGGCAATTTCGAGCCCGTGGATGGCCTGCTCATCGACGCCTCGGCCGGCTGGCTCGACTTCGAATACCGGAAGGTCAATCCGGCTGCCGCTGGTGTCGACCTGTCCGACGTGACTCCGTTCACGCCGGAATGGAAGGGCAGCGCCGGCATCCAGTACACGGCATGGCTGGATGAGAACAATTCGCTGACCCCGCGGTTCGACATCTCCTACCAGGATCATGTCTTCACCACCGGCACCAACTCGGAGACCAGCCGCATCAGGTCTTACACGCTGGCCAATGCGCGCCTGACCTGGCGCAACGAGGACCGTGGATGGGAAGCGGCCCTGCAGGTCACGAACATCTTCGACAAGTACTACCTCACCAGCATCTACGACGCGGCCGCTCGTTCTGGTGTTGCCTATGGCAGCCCGGGCCGTCCGCGCGAATGGGCGGTGACCCTGAAGAAGTCCTTCTAAGGCACCTGACCATATCCACTATCAAGGCGCATCCTTCGGGATGCGCCTTTTCTTTTGGACCGGTCCGGAGAGAATTTGCCGCAAGCCTGGCATTCGGAGAGGCTCTTGCCTATTGTATATGTGCGCCTCGACACTGCGACGGGTGCGCACCACATATCCATGAAAAACCTCATAAAAAGATCATTCAGACTGGGAGTTGCAAACCATGAGAGTTGCATCAACGGGCGTCGCAAAGGCGACCAGGAGTCAATTCAAATCATTCAGTACTGTTTCGCCTTTGGCGATGGCGGTGGCCCTGGCCGCCTCAACCCTCGTGGCGCCGCAGGCCGCCCGGGCGCAGGGCGGTGATGAGCCGCTGGACACCATCACGGTGACGGCGCAGTTCCGCGAGCAGAACCTGCAGCAGACGCCGCTGGCCATCACGGCGGTGAATTCCGACACCATGGAAGCCCGCAGCCAGACCAGCGTCGACCAGGTCGCCGCCCAGGCGCCGAGCGTCAGCCTGGCGCCGCGCGGGGCCGGCTGGGGCCCGTCCATGGCCATCTCCATCCGCGGCGTCGGCCAGTCGGACTTCAACCCGGCCTACGAGCCCGGCGTCGGCCTTTATGTGGATGACGTCTATTACCCCACGCTCACCGGTTCCATCATGGACCTTCTGGACCTGGACCGTGTGGAAATCCTGCGCGGCCCGCAGGGGACGCTGGCCGGGCGGAACTCCATCGGCGGCGCCGTGAAGCTCTATTCCAAGATGCCGACCGGCGACGGCAGCGGCATGGCGGAAATGACCTATGGCAGCCGCAACCGCGTCGATCTGAGAGCCAACGCCGACTTCGGCATCACCGACACTCTCTCGGCCCGCCTGTCCGGCGTCTCCAAGCGGCAGGACGGCTATGTGAAGCGGCTGGACTATGGCTGTCTCCACCCGGAGAGCGGTATTCCCGCCAACATGTCGGCCAATACCGACTGCGTGCTGGCCAGGGAAGGCGAGATCAATTACGACGCCGTGCGCGGCATCCTGCATTGGGACAATGACGGCCCGGTCCGGGTCACCGTCATCGGCGACTATACGGACGATGACCGCGTGACCACCGGCTCGGTGCTCCTGCATGCCGATTACGACCCGTCAACGGCCGGTAACCCGCCGGGTAGCGCCTATGGAGAGATCGATCCCTGGCATACCGGGCTCAACCTCAGCACCTTCGTTCCCCCCTATGGCTCCTATTACAACTACGCTTCCTACATTCAGCAGGAAACGGACGACCTCCCGGGCCGCGTCACGCAAGGGCGCAGCTTCTTCCGGAGCTGGGGCGTCAGCGGCCAGGTTGACTGGGACCTTGCGGACACCATGAACCTGAAGTCCATCACCGCCTACCGCGAATACAGTTCCGGCTTCTCCAACGACAACGACATGAGCCCGTTCAGCCAGCAGCTCGGGGACGGCACGCTGGACTTCTGGTCCTTCAGCCAGGAGCTGCGCCTGAACGGCACCGCCTTCGACAATGCCGTGGACTGGACGCTGGGCGGCTTCTACATGGACCAGCGGTCCACCTATGCCTCCTACCAGGACCTGCGCTATTCGCTGCCGCCGTTCCAGCAGGACGACCCGGTGAACGCGGATTCCAAGGCCGCCTTCGCCCACGTCAACTGGTATGCGACGGACAGGCTGAACCTCATCGCCGGCCTGCGCTACACGGATGAGTCCAAGGACTATACCTATGTACGCAGGGCACCGGACGGCGGCCCGGGACCGATCCAGGTGGCGCCGCTGGACGGGCTGACCGGTGAATATTCCGGCCATCATCTGGATTATCGCCTGGCGGCCCAGTACCAGTGGACCGACGAGATCATGACCTATGTCCAGACGGCCACCGGCTTCAAGGGCGGCGGCGTGAACCCGCGGCCCTATATCGACACGCAGGTGCAGCCGTTTGGCCAGGAAAAGCTCACCTCCTACGAAGTGGGCGCCAAGACCCAGTTCCTGGACCGCCGCCTGCGCCTGAACCTGGCCGGGTTCTATTCCGATTACACGGATATCCAGCTCGTTTCCACGAGCTGTCCCGAGTTCTCCCCGTCACCGGGCTTTCCCTGCACCATGCCCATCAACGGCGGCAGCGCCGATGTCTGGGGCGTCGAGGTGGAGAGCAATTTCGAACCGGTGGCCGGATTGCTGATCGACGGCTCGCTGGGCTGGCTGGACTTCTCCTACCGGGATGTCAGCCCGACGGCGGCCGGTGTCGATCTCGGCGACGTGACGCCCTTCACGCCCACATGGAAATGGAGCCTCGGCGCCCAGTATACGGCCTATCTGAGCGACGATACATCGCTGACGCCGCGCATCGACATGTCCTATCAGAGCAAGGTCTACAGCACCGCCGAGAACTTTGCCGAGAGCATGATGCGGGGCTATACGGTGGCCAATGCCCGCCTGACCTTCAGGGACGAGGCGCGCGGCTGGGAGGCGGCGTTGCAGGTGACGAACATCTTCGACAAATATTACATCACCAGCATCTACTATTCATCGCCGGCCCGCGCCAACCTGGCCTATGGCGCACCGGGCCGTCCGCGCGAGTGGGCGGTGACGGTGAAGAAGACGTTCTAAATCGAAATCCATCGAAACCGGAGAAGGCGCATCCCTCGGGATGCGCCTTTTTCTTTTGCACACCTTCAAGGTCACTGTGGCAAGTCCGCCACAGTTCTGCAGAAAAATGCTGTCAAAGATCGACGGGGCGGCCTTTGATCCCACGTTGTACGTGCGCTTACGTGCATCAAGGATATGATGCAAGTGCATGAAGATAAAAATAAAAGAATGTCTACAACTGGGAGTTACATGACATGGAAAGAATCCCTTACAAACGCCCAAATTACGCGAAAAGGTCTCTTCTGAAAGTTGTATTGAACTCTGCTTCACCCGTGGCGGTCGGGGCGTTGATCGCCTCAACCTCATTCTTTCCCCACGCCGCCATGGCGCAGGGCGGGCAGGGGGATACCGTGCTGGAGACCATCACGGTCACCGCGCAGTTCCGTGAGCAGAACCTGCAGCAGACACCCATCGCCATCACGGCCTTCAATGCCGACATGATGAACGCCCGTAGCCAGTCGAGCGTCTATGAAGTCTCGGCCCAGGCCCCGAGCGTGACGCTGAAGCCGCAGGGTGCGGCCTTCGGCCCGTCACTCGGCGCCTCCATCCGCGGCATCGGCCAGTTCGACTTCAACCCGGCCTATGAGCCGGGTGTCGGCATGTATGTGGATGATGTCTATTACCCCACGTTGACCGGCTCCATCTTCGACCTTCTGGACCTGGACCGCGTGGAAATCCTGCGCGGGCCGCAGGGCACGCTGGCCGGCAAGAACTCCATCGGCGGCGCCGTGAAGCTCTATTCCAAGAAGCCGGAAGGCGACGGCACCGGCATGGCCGAAATCACCTACGGCAGCCGCAACCGGGTCGATCTTAGGGCCAATGCCGACTTCGCCATCACCGAGAACCTCTTCGCCCGCATTGCCGGCGTGTCCAAGAAGCAGGACGGCTATGTGGACCGGCTCGATTATGGCTGCGTGTTCCCGGACAGCGGCGTGCCGCGCCAGATGTCCGCGGGGACGAACTGCGTCCTCGCCAAGGAAGGTGAGATCGACTATGACGGCGTCCGCGCCATGCTGCGCTGGGACAATGGCGGCCCGATCGAGGTCAACATCATCGGCGACTATACACACGACAGCCACACCCAGGCCGCCACGGTGCTCACCTACGCCGATTATCCTCTCAGTAGCGATAGTGCTGTCGAGCAGTTCGTGAAGGGCCACAATATCGATCCCTACACGCCGGATCCCTTTGCCGGACTCTCGGGAGTGGCGCCTGGAGACCTACCCACCAGCCCGCAGCCGATCCCGTATGATAGCCGGTTCATTTGCGGCAAGTACTGCAACTATGCAAGTTACATGTCGCCGGCGGACTCTCTGGTGACAGCGAATCCTACCACAGGCGAATATTCTGCTATTGCTCAAGACACCCGCATCGCCGACGGTCGCAGCGAATATCGCGGCTGGGGACTCTCGGGCACGATCGACTGGGATCTTTCCGATACCCTGAGCTTGAAGTCCATCACCGCCTACCGCACCTACGACAGTGCCTTCTCCAATGACGACGACGTGTCGCCGCTGGCCCACAGCTACGGCAACGGCACGCTGGACTTCTGGTCGTTCAGCCAGGAGCTGCGCCTCAACGGCGCCTTCGGTCCCAACAATGACGTGGAATGGACCCTGGGCGGTTTCTACATCGACCAGCGCTCCACCTACGCCAGCCTGCAGGACCTGCGCTATGCCGGACTGCCCGCTTTCTACCAGGATGACCCGGTGGATGCCGATTCCAAGGCCGCGTTCGTGCATGCCAACTGGTATGTGACCGACCGTCTGAACCTGATCGGCGGCCTGCGCTATACCGACGAATCCAAGACCTATCACTTCTCGCGATCCAATCCGGACGGCAGTCCGCACCCCGTGCTCGGTGCGCTGGACGGTCAGGTTGGCGAATATTCCGGTGACAAGATCGACTATCGCGTATCGCTGCAGTACCAGCTCACCGACGCCATCATGACCTATATCCAGACGGCCACGGGCTTCAAGGGCGGCGGCGTGAACCCGCGTCCGTTCTTCGCCAGCCAGGTGCAGCCCTTCGATCCGGAAAAGCTCACCTCCTACGAGGTCGGGTTCAAGGGCGAGTTCTTCAACCGCATCATGCGCCTGAACGGCGCCGCCTTCTTCAGCGACTACACCGACATCCAGCTCGGCGCCAACAGCTGTGACGAGTTCAGCCCGTTCCCCGGCGCGCCCTGCGCCCTGCCCATCAATGCGGGCGATGCGCATATCAAGGGGCTGGAGCTGGAGACCACGGTGGACCCGATGGAGGGCCTGACCATCGATGCCTCCATGAGCTTCCTGGATTTCAATTATCAGAGGATCGGCTCATCCGTCGGCGGCATCGAGCTCACGGACGTGGCACCCTATACGCCGAAGTGGAAGTGGAGCGCCGGCGTGCAGTACGAGATCCTGCTGGCGAACGCGGGCACGGTGACCCCGCGCTTCGACATCTCCTACCAGGATGACGTCTTCACCAACGCCACCAACGGGCCGTTGAGCCGGATCGAGAATTACTATCTGGCCAACGCCCGCCTGACCTGGCGCAGCGAGGACACGAGCTGGGAAGCCTCCCTGGCGGTGACCAACCTCTTCGACAAATACTACTATCTCACCAAGTTCGACCTGACGGGGGCAGGGGCCGGCTTCGTTTCCGGCCAGCCGGGCCACCCGCGCGAATGGGCGCTGACGGTCAAGAAATACTTCTGATCGGCCGCACCCGAACCTTCAGAAGGCGCATCCCCCGGGATGCGCCTTCTTTATTGGAAATGCCCGGGCAGGCTTCGCCCTCTCCCCCAGGAGAGGGCGCTTTTCACCAATACAAAACGGGAGGGCCCATGCCCTCCCGTCTCATATTCTGCCCTGCGCGGACGATAATCAGATCGGCAGGTGGCGTTCGCCCATCTCGATGGTCAGCCAGCGGGTCTCGGTGAATTCGTGGACGCCCCACTTGCCGCCGAAACGGCCATAGCCCGAGGCCTTGACGCCGCCGAAGGGCATCTGCGCCAGGTCCTGCACCGTCGGGCTGTTGATGTGGCAGATGCCGCTGTCGATCTTCTGGGCCATGGCCATGGCGCGCGGGATGTTGCGCGAGAAGACGGCGGCGGAGAGGCCGTATTCCGTATCGTTGGCCAGCTTCAGTGCTTCCTCGTCACCATTGGAGCGGATGACAGACACCACCGGGCCGAAGCTCTCTTCCGAATAGATGCGCATCTCCCTGGTGACGCCGTCCACGATCACCGGAGCCATGACCGTCGTCTGCCCCTTGGTGCCGGTGACGAGCCTGGCGCCCTTGGCCACCGCATCGTCGATGAGCTCGTTGCAGCGGTCGACCGTGCTCTGGTTCACCACGGCGCCGATGACCACATTCTCCGTGTTGGGGTCGCCAACGGACAGGCCCTCGGTGCGCGTCTTGAAGCGGGCGAGGAAATCGTCGGCGATCGCATTGTCGAGGATGATGCGCTCGGTGGACATGCAGATCTGGCCCTGGTTCATGAAGGCGCCGAAGGTGGCGCAGCCGGCGGCGACGTCGAGATCGGCATCGTCCATGATGACCATGGGGGCCTTGCCGCCCAGCTCCAGCACGCAGGGCTTGAAGTGCCGTGCGCTCAATTCGCCGATGATGCGGCCGACGCGCGTGGAGCCGGTGAAGTTGACGCGGCGCACCGCCGGATGGGCGATGCCGGCTTCCACCACCTTGGGGGCGTCCTCCGCCGCATGGCTGATGACGTTGACGACACCGTCCGGCAGGCCGGCCTCGACGAGCGCATCGCCGATCATCTTGTGGGTGAGGGGGCACATCTCGGATGCCTTGAGCACCACCGTGTTGTCGCAGGCGAGCGGCGTGGCGATGGCGCGCACGCCCAGAATCACCGGGGCGTTCCAAGGCGCCATGCCGAACACCACGCCGGCCGGCTGGCGGATGCCCATGGCCAGCGTGTGAGGCTCGTCGGAGGGGATGACCTCGCCCAGCACCTGGGTGGTCATGGCAGCGGCTTCCTCCAACATGCCGGCGGCCAGGGCGCAGTTGAAGAAGCCCCAGCCCGCTGTGGCGCCGCATTCCGCCACCAGCACCTTGGAGAAATCGGCGGCCTTGGCGCGGAGCACGTTGGCGGCCTTCAGCAGATGGGCGCGGCGGGCCTGCGGGCCCAGCGCCGACCAGGCGGGAAAGGCCTCGGCTGCGGCGTCACACGCCTTGTTGATATCCTCCACCGAGGCGGCCGCCGCGCGGGTGGCCACCTCGCCGGTGACCGGGTTGATGCGGTCGAACGTCTTGCTGTCCTTGGCCGCAACGTCCTTGCCGCCGATGAGAAGGGAAGTCTCGAACATGTGTGCTCCTTGCGAATGCGATGCGCGGCACGGACGGAGGCCCCGCCTGCCGGTTGTTAGTTTTTATACCCCTAAGGATTGTGTGCAGAGAGTACCCACAAAGGCGACACATCCGCAAGCCGGAAGAGGAGCCTTCGTCATCCCGCGGGTATCGGCGGATGACCAAGACCGGGGCCTCACTCCGCTTTCGCTTCCGCTCGTTCCTGCTGCAGGTAATGCGCGCGGCTGATGACATAGTCGCGGATGCGCGTCACCTGCTCCCTGTTCAGGTCCACCGCGAAGGAGGCCATGCCGTTGGCCTGCAGGGCGCCGCCCAGCACGATGTCGTACCAGGTGTCGTCATGCAGGGCCGGCGTGAAGCGCAGGTCGGGCAGCAGCCCGGCGCTGATGGCCAGTTCGCCGTGGCAGGTGCCGCAATGATCGTGAAACAGCACGCGCCCCTTCTCGATATCCTCGGCCGAGGCCGTGGAGGGCGGCGGATCGAGGATCGGCTCCGGCTCCGGCTTCAGAGCCGGCAGCTGCACGTCGCCGCCCAGCTTGAAGGCGACCACGCGGCTGACATTGCGGGTGTTGCCGGAAACGCGGCCCACGTCGCCGGGCGCCATGGCCATGGTGCCGCCCCAGCCGGAGAGGATGGCCACATATTGTTCGCCGTTCACCGTATAGGTCATGGGCGCGGCGATGATGCCGCCCTGCAGGTCGGTGCTCCACAGCTGCTTGCCGGTATCGGCGGCGTAGGCGGCGAAGGTTCCCTGCGCCCGGCCCTGGACCACCAGGTTGCCCGCCGTGGTGAGCACGCCGCCATTGGCCGGCGCATTCATGGGCACGCGCCAGACTTCCCTGGCGGCCACCGGGTCCCAGGCCAGGAGGTGGCCCCTTACGCCCTGCATGATCTGGTGACGGACCTTGGTATCCACCGGCATGTTGATGCCCACCATGTCGAGGCCGATGTTGAAGCCGAGCTTCTGGGGTGTGAAATCCTTGGTCGCCAGATAGCTGAAGCCGGCGTCGTTGACGGGGATGTATACCAGCCCGGTGTTCTTGTTGTAGGCCATGGGGTGCCAGTTGTGCGCCCCCACCGGCCCCGGCGAGGCCACCCACAGCTTGCCCGTGTTCTCATAGCGCGCCATGGGGTTCTCGATGGGCCGGCCGGTCTCCATGTCGACGCCCGTGGCCCAGTTGATGTCGGTGAAGGGCTTGGCGGAGAGGAGTTCGCCCGTCGCCCGGTCCAGCACGTAGAAGAAGCCGTTCTTGGGCGCCTGCATCAGCACCTTGCGGTTCTGCCCGTCGATCTCCAGGTCCGCCAGCATGATCTGCTGGGTGGCCGTGTAGTCCCAGGTCTCGCCCGGCGTCGTCTGGTAGTGCCAGACATATTCGCCGGTCTCCGGCTTCAGCGCCACGATGGAGGAGAGGAAGAGATTGTCCCCGCCGCCCGGCGAGCGGATGGCCTGATTCCAGGGCGCGCCGTTGCCGACGCCGATGAAGAGGAGATCGGTCTCCGGGTCGTAGACCAGGCTGTCCCAGGCCGTGCCGCCGCCGCCCATCTTCCACCATTCGCCGTTCCAGGTCTTGGCGGCCATCTCCATGGCCTCGTTCTCGAAGCCGTCGGCCGGATTGCCGGGCACCGTGTACCAGCGCCATACCAGCTCGCCGGTATCGGCGTCATAGGCCGAGACGAAGCCGCGCACGCCCATTTCCGCGCCGCCATTGCCGATGACCACGAGTCCCTTGAAGGCGCGCGGCGCGCCGGTGATGGTGTATGGCTTGTCGGTGGGGAAGGTCTGCGTGGACCAGACCTCCTGGCCGGTTTCGGCATCGAGCGCGATGAGCCGTCCGTCCAGCGTGCCCACGTAAACCTTGCCCTCGTAGACAGCCACGCCGCGGTTCACCACGTCGCAGCAGGCGTTCACCGCCCACTGGCCCGGCACCTCAGGGTCGAACTCCCAGATGATTTTGCCCGTGGCGGCGTCGAGCGCCTTCACCTTGCTCCAGGCGGTGGAGGTGTACATCACGCCGTCCACCACGATGGGCGTGGCCTCCTGGCCGCGGTGCGTGTCCAGGTCCAGGTACCAGGCGATGCCCAGGTCGCCGACATTCCGGTCGTTGATCTGGGTCAGCGGACTGTAGCGCTGTTCGCTGTAGGTGCGGCCGTAGGACATCCAGTTGCCGGGCTCGCGGTCGGCATTGATGATGCGGTCGGTGTCCACATCGGCCGCCGCCGGCCGGGTATTGGGCGCTGCGTCCTGCCGGGTGTCCGGCGTGGTGTCCTGCCGGGCGGCCTGCTGGTCGTCATTGCCGCAGCCGGCCAGCGCCAGGCTCATGGCCAGGACAGCCATGGCCCCCCATGAAAATGTGCCTTTCATGCTCATGACCCTCGATCCCCTCGTTATCATTGTGCGGGCGCCGCTCCCTCATTCGGCGCCCCGGCCGGTCCCTACTGGCCGCCGGCCTGGGCCTGTTTGGCCTTGTTGGCCTCGGATATCACATATTCGCGGATGGCCGTGGCGTCGTCCCTGGTGATCAGGTTGCCGAAGGAGACCATGCCCGTGCGCTGCATCGCCCCGCGCACCACGATGTCATACCACGAGAAATTGTTGAGATAGGTGCTGTAGCGCAGGTCGGGCAGCACGCCGTTGCCCTGTGCGTTCATGCCGTGGCAGCGGGCGCAGTACTGGCCGTAGAGCATGCCGCCGCGGGCCACCGTGGCCGCGTCTCCCTGGACGGCGGGAGGATGCAGGACGCGCTTGTCTTCCGGCACCGGGGGCAGCATGGCGCTGCCGTCCAGCTTCACGGCCACCACGCGGGAGATGTTCTTCTGCGGCCCGTCGCGCTGCACCGTGGCGCTGGACATCAGGGCGCCGCCGCCGCCCAGGCCCACGGTCACCGCCACATATTGCTCGCCGTTGACGGTATAGGAGACCGGCCCGGCCATCACCGCCGACTGCATGTCCCATTTCCAGAGCTCTTCGCCCGTATCCGCCTTGTAGGCGTAGAACATGCCGTCGGTCGTGCCCTGGAAGACCAGGTTGCCCGCGGTCGCCAGCGTGCCGCCGTTGAAGGGCAGGGGGTGCGGCTGGCGCCAGGCCTCCTGCTGCTTCACCGGGTCCCAGGCCACCAGACGGCCCTCCCAGTCGGGGATCTGGGGCATGTCCGGCACTTTGGCATTGATATCCACATTGCCCTGATGCGTGCCCTCGGTCTGCCGCCCGGCGGAATAGACGAAGGGCGTGTCCTGCACCGGAATATAGACGAGGCCGGTTTCCGGGCTGAAGGACATGGGGTTCCAGTTATGCGCCCCCGCCGGCCCCGGCCAGCTCAGGAACGGCTTGCCGGTGTCCATGTACCAGGCGTCGGGGTTCATGACGGGGCGGCCGTTCTCGTCCAGCCCCGTGGCCCAGGTCACCTTGGCGTAGTTTTTGCCAGAGATGAACTCGCCCGTCCTGGCATCGATCACATAAAAGAAGCCGTTCTTCGGCGCGTGCAGGATGACCCGGCGCGTCTGCCCGTCGATCTCGAGGTCCGCGAGGATCATCTGCTGCACGCTGGTGAAATCCCAGCTGTCGCCCGGCGTCTCCTGGAAGTGCCAGACATATTCCCCGGTCTCGGGCCGGACGGCCACGATGGAGCCGAGGAAGAGATTGTCCCCGCCGCCCGGCGAGCGGATGTCGCGGTTGAATGGCCCGCCATTGCCGACGCCGAGATAGAGGAGGTCCAGCTCGGGGTCGTAGACGATGCTGTCCCACACCGTGCCGCCGCCACCGCCGGATTTCCACCATTCGCCGCTCCAGGTGGGGGCGGCGATGGTCTTCAGCACCTCGTCGGACGCGGCGCCGTCCGGCTCCGCCGGGTTGCCGGGCACGGTGTAGAAGCGCCATTTCTGCTTGCCGGTCTCGGCGTCATAGGCGGTGACGTAGCCGCGCACCGCGTTTTCCGCGCCGGCATTGCCGATGATCACCATGTCCTTGACCACGCGGGGCGCGCCGGAAATGGTATATTCGGAGTCCTGGGGGACGGTCTGCACCGTCCAGACTTCCTTGCCCGTCTTTGCGTCGAGGGCGATCAGCCGCCCGTCGAAGGTGGCGAGGAAGACCTTGCCCTTCCACACCGCCACGCCACGGCTCACCACGTCGCAGCAGCCGTCGAAGCCCTTCTGCCCCGGCACTTCCGGGTCGTAGTACCAGATTTCCTGGCCGGTGGCTGCGTTCAGCGCCACCAGGTGCGACCAGGCGGTGGAGACGTACATCACGCCGTCCACCACGATGGGGGTGGCTTCCTGGCCCCGCGACGTATCGAGATCGTAGTACCAGGCAAGGCCCAGCCGGTCGGTGTTGCCGTCGTTGATCTGGTCCAGGGGGCTGAAGCGCTGCTCGCTGTAGGTGCGGCCGTGGCTCATCCAGTCGCCGGGGTCCTGGTCGGCGTTGACCAGCCGGTCATTGTCCACCCATGCCACACGGCCTTGCGCATCCCCGGCCTCATCGGGCAGGGCCTGCTGGTTGGCCTGGTGGTCGTCCCCGCCGCATGCGGCCAGCAGCAGCATCGAGGCAAGGACAGTGGCACGGGCCGCGCGAACGGGCAGGGCACGCAGGTGAGGATGGGTCACGAATGGCCTCCGCATATCATCGAAACTCCGGGTCCAGGAGGCGCGTCTTCGATTGTGGGGACCGCGTGTCATTGTTCTGGCGGTCCCGCCCCCTGCTCTTTGCGGCTCATAATTGGACAGGGACAGGGAGGAGTCAACTGACGCAAGCGTGAGAGCGGCTGCTCACCGTTCCCGTGGACGCGGCAGGCTTGTCTTCCCGGCGGGATCGGTTATCTAAATGCAGTGAGCCATACCATGAGGGAGGGGGGACTGATGAGAAGCTACATATACGAGAAGGGCAGCAAGGGCCTCGAGAACCTGAAGACCGTCGAGCGCGACAAGCCGGCACCGAAGGCGGGCGAGGTGCTGGTCAAGGTGCACGCCACGTCGCTGAACTTCCGCGACCAGGCGATCCTCGCCGGCAATTATTTCGGCGGCGCCGTGCAGCGGGATACCGTGCCGCTGTCCGACGGTGCGGGCGAGGTGGAAGCGGTGGGCGAGGGCGTGACCCGCTTCAAGCCGGGCGACCGCGTGGCCTCGTGTTTCTTCCAGGGCTGGCTGGATGGTTCGCGTCCGCCCAACCCCATGTCGGCGCTTGGCTCTCCCCTCGACGGGATGCTGAGGGAATATGCCGTTCTGCACGAGGACGGGCTGGTCGCCGTTCCCGGCCACCTGTCATATGAAGAAGCGGCGACGCTGCCCTGTGCCGCGGTGACCGCCTGGCATGCGCTCATCGCCACCGGCGACCTGAAAACGGGGCAGACGGTGCTCTGTCTCGGCACGGGCGGCGTTTCCATGTTCGCGCTGCAGATCGCCAAGGCGGCGGGTGCCCGTGTCATCATCACCTCCTCCAGCGACGAGAAGCTGGAGAGGGCCAGGGAATTTGGGGCCGACGCCACGGTGAACTACAAGACCCATCCCGACTGGGAGGAAGAGGTGCTGAAGCTCACCGACGGCAAGGGCGTCCACAATGTGGTGGAGATCGGTGGCGTGGGCACCCTCAACAAGTCGTTCAAATGCTGCGGCTATAGGGGACAGGTATCGCTCATCGGCGTGCTGGCCCAGCGCAACGACGATATCAACCCCCATGGCCTCATGCTCAAGGGCGGCCGCCTGCAGGGCATCTTCGTCGGCCACCGCGCCATGTTCGAGGACCTGAACGCCTGCATCGAGGTCAACGGCATCAGGCCGGTCATCGACCGCGTGTTCGACTTCGACAATGCGCCGGAAGCCTGGAGCTACGAACTCAAGGGCCAGCACATGGGCAAGGTGGTGATCAAGGTCACCTGATCAGAAGCCCGAGAAGAGGAAATCGAGGGCGCGCTTGATGTCGTCATCCACTTGAGGCGCAGTTCCGGCCTTTGGGCCGAGCTGCGGTTCAGTGATGCTCAATAGTTCCTGGATCGCAACCAGATAGGATTTTCCGTTGAAGTCGAATATCGGGTTCAGCCGGTCGATCCGTGGTCCGTATCGGTCCTCAAAATAACAAGGGGCCACAACGCGGATGGCTCCAAGATCGATCAGGTCTGTCTGGAGAACGAGAAGCAGTTGGATGTCATTGTCCGACGCAGCAGCGAAGTAATGCAGATCGTACTGCTTCATCGCCAGCCGCGCAGGCGCTCAGCCAGAGTACCCGTCTTGCGGATTCTCTCATTGTAGGCGTCGATCGCCGCCTGGTTCTCTTTCTGCCATTTCGCCGCTTCCCGGGCCGCCAGTTCCTTGCGCAGGGACTTCTCGAATGTCTCGGAAAGATTGAGGTCGCTGTCCTTGGCGCGGGCCAGGAGGTCGGCGTCGCAGGTCAGGTTGATGCGCCGTTTGCCCATGACTATGCTCCGTTCTATGCGCATAGTTTATGCTCATAAGGCCGCGCTGTCGAGTGCTCGGGGTAGGCGCTATTCGGCGAGCAGGGGGAAATCAACAGGGTGCGGCGAATTGGGAATCGCCGCCCGGGGATGGTTCGGCTAGTATGAAAAGACCAATCCTATGGGGACATTATGATAAGAAGCATTCTGGTTGCACTGGACGACAGCCGGTCCGGACGCGGAGCGCAGGACCTCGCCATTTCCACCGCCAAGGCGCACAAGGCGGAGGTGACGGGCCTGGCCATCCTGAACCAGCCCAAGGCGTCCAGCCTGGGCGAGGTGTTGCGCCGGCGGGTGGAGGCCATCACCCACGCCAATGAGGCCGAGCATCAGGCGGCGCTGAAGCGGATCGAGGAGGAAGCCCGGGCGTTCTCCGAGCGCTGCGCCGCCGCGGGCGTGCCCTGCACACCCATCGCCAGGGAGGGCGAGGCCTATCCATTCATCGCCAACGAATCCCCGCTGCATGACGTGCTGATCGTCGGGCGCGAGCATGTTGCGGGTGCGCCGACGCCGGACGAGGAAGCCGGCATCGTACGGCTGATGCTGGAACACAGCGTGCGCCCGCTGATCCTCACGCCGCCGGCGCCGCCGGTCGGGGGCGTATCGGTGGTGGTGGCCTATGACGGCAGTGCGCCGGCCAGCCGCGCCCTGCAGCTCTTCGCGCTTCTCGGCCTCGATGAGGGGCGGGACGTGCATGTGGTGAGCGTGGACGATGACAACAGGGTGGCCGACGCCCTGTCCATGCGCGCGGCCACCTATCTGCGCCGCCACGGGATGACGGTGAGCCCGCACGGCGTGGACAGCCGGGAATCGCCGGCAGACGTCATCGCCGACAAATGCAAGGAAGTGAACGCCGGGCTGGCCGTGGTCGGCGCCATGGGCTACGGAAACTGGCGCGAGAGCCTTGTCGGTTCCTCCACGCTGGCGCTCCTGCGCTTTGCGCGCATTCCGCTCTTCATCTCGTCCTGAGAACGGCCGACAGCCCGAGGAGGCATCATGAAACTGTTGCGATTTGGACATGACGGGCTGGAACGGCCCGGCATCCTGGACACCGACGGCAGCATCCGGGACGCCAGCACGCTGGTCAGCGACTGGCGTGGCGACGTGCTGGACCCGGAGAACCTCTCGGGGCTCGCCGACATCGACATCAGCCAGTTGCCGGTGGCCGACCCGGATGTCCGGCTCGGCCCCTGCGTGGGGCATGTGGGCAGCTTCGTCTGCGTGGGCATCAACTATCTGGACCATGCCAACGAGACCGGCAGCACGCCGCCGCCCGAGCCGCTCATCTTCATGAAGTCGACCAGCGCCGTCTCCGGCCCCGACGATCCGATCATCATTCCCCGCGGCTCCAAATGCACCGACTGGGAGGTGGAGCTGGGCATCGTCATCGGCCGCACCGCCCGGTATGTGGAGGAGGAGAGGGCGCTTGACCATGTGGCCGGCTACTGCACGGTGGACGATGTCAGCGAGCGCGATTTCCAGAAGAACCGCTGCGGCCAGTGGGTGAAGGGCAAGAGCGCCGACAGCTTCGGCCCCATCGGCCCCTGGCTGGTCACCAAGGACGAGATCGCCGACGTGCAGAACCTGAACCTGTGGCTGGAGGTCAATGGCGAGCGCATGCAGGAGAGCAATACCTCCTGCATGATCGCCGGGGCCGCCAGGCTGGTCAGCTATATCAGCCAGTTCTTCACGCTGAGGCCCGGCGACATCATCTCCACGGGCACGCCGTCGGGCGTGGCCATGGGCCGCACGCCGCCAAATTACCTGAAGCCCGGCGACCGCGTGGTCCTGGAGGTGGAGGGGCTTGGCCGCCAGACCCATATGGTGGTGCCTGCCGACGCCTGAGAGGGCGTCGGGAGGACGGGGCTTGCCGCAAAGCCCTGCATGGCCATGTAAACGCATGTGGTATTATCGGCTCCCGGGAGACCTATGGCCAAAGTCAACCTGAAGAAATTCGAACGCAAGACCCAGGTGCGCCGTCTGCGCCGGACCGATTTCCGGGCCGTGGTGAAGCTGCAGAAGACGGTGTTCCCGGACATGCGGCCCTGGACGCGGGCGGAGTTCGACCAGCTCCTCAAATATTATCCGGCCGTCCAGCTTGGGGTGGAGACGGGCGGCAAGCTGGTCGCCATTTCCTCGGCCGTCATCGTGCCGGAGGAGCTGGCGTTCGGCCCGCACACCTATGGTCAGGTGGTGGCCTTCTCCCGCGGCGAGCCGGGGCCCAAGGCCGATTATCTCTATGGCATCGACATCGCCATCCTGCCCGAGTTCCAGGGGCTCAAGCTTTCCCGCCGGCTCTACGAGGCGCGCAAGGAGCAGGTGCGCCATCTCAACCTCAAGGGCATGGTGATCGGCGGGCGCATGCCCGGCTATCACGAATATGCGCAGGAGATGTCGCCCGAGGACTATGTGGAGCGCGTGGTCGCCAAGGAGATCAAGGACCCCGTGATCTATGCCCAGCTCGCCAACGAGTTCATCATCCATTCGGTGATGCCGGGCTACCTGGCGGAGGACGAGGAGTCCCGCGGCAATGCCGTCATCATGGAATGGGTGAACCCGGATTATGTGGACCCCAGCGAAGCCGACGGCCAGAAGACCAATGTGCGGCTCTGCGTGGTGCAGTACCAGATGCGCCAGATCAGGAGCTTCGACGAGTTCGCCACCCAGTGCGAATATTTCGTCGATACGGCCTCGGACTACCGCTGCGATTTCGTGCTGTTTCCCGAGATACTGACCACCCAGCTCCTCTCGCTGGTGAAGGCGGCGCGGCCGGAACTGGCGGCCCGCAAGCTGCACCGCTATACCGACCGCTATCTCGACTTCTTCACCGATCTCGCCATCCGCTACAACATCAACATCATCGGCGGCAGCCATCTCACGGTGGAGGACGACAAGCTCTACAATATCGCCTATTTGTTCCGCCGCGACGGCACCATCGGCAAGCAGTACAAGATCCACATCACGCCGGCCGAGGCCAAATGGTGGGGTGTCACGCCGGGCGACCAGGTGCAGGTGTTCGATACCGACTGCGGCAAGATCTCCATCCTCGTGTGCTACGATATCGAGTTCCCGGAGCTGGCGCGCGTGGTGGTGGAGAAGGGGGCCAACATCCTGTTCGTGCCCTACAACACGGATATGCGCTCGGGCCATCTCAGGGTCAGCCATTGCGCCCATGCGCGCTGCATCGAGAACCATTGCTATGTCGCGCTCTCCGGCGCCACGGGCAATCTGCCCAGCGTGGAGGCGGCGGATATCCACTATGCCCAGTCGGGCATCTACACGCCCTCCGACATCTCGTTCGACCGGGACGGCATCGCCGCCGAATGCACGCCCAATGTGGAAATGGTGGTGATCCACGACCTCAATCTCGACGCGCTGGCCCAGCACCGGCAGTTCGGCACCGTGCGCAACTGGAACGACCGCCGTACCGACCTCTACAGGGTGCATTTCTCCAACGGCGATGAAGAGATGGATATATAGGGGGCTTGGGGGAAAGTCGCGTCCGGAACGACGGTTTGTTCGGCAAAAGTGATCCCGATCTTTTGACTTCGGGCTTTCCGGTTGTTGTGTCCACGTACCCTGAATGGTGGTATAATACCGCCAGAGGTTGTGGAAATGCATCCGCTTGTCCCGTTGGCGCTGGCATCCCAGATGGTGTTGGGCAATCCGGGACTGACCGCTCTCAATAGCGGGGCCAGGGCCATCGATCGAAACGACATTGCCGAAGGTATGGAACTGACGCAGCAGGCGCTCGACAGCGAAATGCTGATGCTCTACCAGACGGCCAAGGCCCACAACAATATGTGCGTCGCCTACTTCAAGCTGAAGCTTTACGAAGAGGCGCTGAAGCACTGCAACACCGCCATTTCCATCAGCCAGTCCAACTGGGCCTATTACAACAACCGCGCGGGCGTCTACCTGGGCCTGGGCCAGGTGGAGGAGGCGATGGCCGATTATGAGAAGGCGCTGGACCTCAACCCCGGTTCCGACAAGCTCAAGGAAAATATCACCCTGGCCTTCCGTCAGATCGAGCGCATACAGGAGCAGGGAGACCGGCCGGGCGCCTGATGCGCGAGTTGCTGTCTCCAACACCCCTCGACTGAGTCCGCCACCGTTCGCGCTGAGCCTGTCGAAGCGCGGCCGCATCCCGAGCGCCGGCCGCCCTTCGACGAGCTCAGGGCGAACGGAGGTCTGCCAGGGCGGGGTGACCCCGAGACTCGACGCGCACTGCCCGATCGGGCAAGCTGGTCTCTCGTGCAAATCCGTGAGGAGCCAAAGGCTTGGAGTTCGCCGTCACCGCCATCGTGACCATGCTGGTGATCACCGATCCGCTGGGCAATGTGCCGTTCTTCCTGGCGCTGACCGAGGGGCTTGGCGTTCAGGAGCAGCACAGGATCGCACTGCGGGCGGTCATGGTGGCGGCGGTCGTGCTGCTGGCCTTCGCCTTTCTCGGCCAGCCGCTGCTCACGGCGCTCGGCATCACGCTGGAGGCCTTCCGCATCGCCGGCGGCATTCTGCTCTTTCTCGTCTCGGTGGACATGGTATTCGCCCGCCAGAGCGGCATCCGCTCCGTCACCAATGCGGAATCCCGCGAGGCGGAGGCACGATCGGACGTCGCCATCTTTCCGCTGGCCGTCCCGCTGATCGCGGGGCCCGGCGCCATCACCTCCGTGCTGCTGCTGATGGGCGAAGCGCGGGGCTCGTGGCTCAATATGGGCGTGGTGATCGCGGTGGTGCTGGCGGTACTGGCCCTTGGCCTTCTGCTCCTCAATCTCGGTGCCCGGCTCATGCACCGGCTGGGGGTGACGGGGGTCAACGTGATCGGCCGGATTTCCGGCATCATCCTGTCCGCCCTGGCGGTGCAGTTCATCCTGGACGGCCTGCGCGACGTGCAGCCGGCGCTCTTTTGAGCCTGCCTATTGGCCCCCGCCGCCCAGCACGCGCGCCAGGACCTCGCCCAACTGCTTCTTGCGGAAGGGTTTCTGCAGGAAGGTGGTGCCTTCCTGCATGGCGTCTGCGCTGTTGTGGAAATGCGGCGTATAGCCGGACATGAAGATGACGGGCAGGCCGGGCCGCAACCGGCGCGCGGCCTCCGCCGTCGCCTGGCCGTCCATGCTGCCGCCCAGGCCCACGTCGGTGAGCAGGAGGGCGAAAGGCATGTCGGTCTTCAGAAGGTCAAGAGCGCCCTGGCCGTTGCTGGCGGCCGAGACATCATAGCCCAGGGACGTCAATTGCATGGAATAAAGGTCGATCAGGTCCAGGTCGTCCTCGACCAGGAGGATTCTCGCAGGGGCGCCGGAGCCGGCGGGGGTCTCGTTTCCAGTCATACGCCTCCCAAAACCGTCAGATCGCTTCCGATTGTGACGTGAAGTTGAAGTTGGCGATTTTCAGGGCCGGCACGAGCACGGAGGATCGGCCCTGGCTCTCCGAATTGCCCACCCGTTCCGATGGACCGATCATCAGCAGGTGATCGGGCGAGAGGGATTCGACGACACTCTGGTTGAAACGGAAATTGCGCACGGGATACCGGATTTCACCATCCTCTATATACCATACGCCGTCTCTCGTCAGGCCCGTGAAGGTGAGGTCGCGCGGGTCCACCTGGCGGATGTACCAGAAGCGGCCGAGCAGGAGCCCCCGTTCCGTGCTCCGGATCATCTCCTCCACCGAAGCCGTTTCCCCACTCGATTCCAGGATTTCGTTCACCGGGCCGGGCGTCGGCTCCGCGTCTCGCTGCATGGCCCAGTAGCGGCTGTAGACGAGGGTTTCCAGCATGCCGTTGCGCACCAGATACACCTTTTCCGCCGGCAGGCCCTCGTCGGTGCGCACCGAGCCCGGCAGCTCGGGATGCCAGGGGTCGCTGTAGAGATTGACCCGCTCATCGAACATCTGCTCGCCCAGACGCGTGCCGCTGCCCGGCTTTGAGAAGGCGCTGCGACCTTCCTCGGCGCTGCGGGCGTCGAAATAATATATGAGGCTGCCGAACAGGTCCGCCGTGGCCTGGGGCTCCAGGATCACCGTGTAGCGGCCGGCCTCCATGGTGTGCGGGTTCCGTGAGGTCAGCGCCTTTTCCACGGCTTTGCTGGCGATGCGCCCGGTGTCGAGCTTGCGGATATCGTTGTGGTTGCGCAGGAAGAAGCCGGAACTGCCGCCATCCGGCGTGCGGGCCGTGTTGGAGAGGCTGGCCAGCGTCCAGCGCTCATAATGGAAATTGCCGTTCAGTGTGGCGATGGCGCTGCTCTCGGCGATGGCCTGGTGGAAGCCGGCGCCGATCACCTCCGCCTTCTCGTATTGCCCGATAACCCCGTCGATGGTTTTGGCGCGCTTCTCCACATCGATTTCGGCGGTCGCCGCTACATAGCTCTTGCCGGGCCGGTAGTCCTGCGGCCCCAGCGTCGGCACATATTCCTGGTCCACGGGCGAGACGCGCGCCGTATCCTCCGCCCGGGCGACGGCGGCCTTCAGCGATGCCTCGTCCGTTTCGTGGGTGGTCACGGCTGCCTTGCGCCGGTCCACCCAGACGGTGACGGTGACCCATCGGTCGGAGGTCTGGCCGTTGGTCAGGAAGTCGTTCCCCGCAAAGCGCAGGTTGGCATAGTCGCGGCTCCTCACCGAGACTTCCGCATCCTGCGCGGTGACGGCGCCGAGGACGGTCTGGCAGAGGGCTTTCGCTTCGGATTCGCTCAGCATCCCAAGTCCCCTATGCCGCGCTGTTGAGAACGGTGACGCCGCGGAACCGGCTGACCGGGCAGCCATGGCTCACCGTGCTCACCTGCGTGGGCTCGCCCTTGCCGTCGTTGAAGGCGCCGCCCAGATGGTAAGTGGCCTCGCCGCCCAGTCCGTCGCAGGACCGCCAGAAATCGGTGGTGCGGGACTGGTAGGTGACGTCTCTGAGCATGTTCCCCACCTTGCCGTCCCTGATCTCGTAGAACAGCTGCCCGCCGAACTGGAAATTGTAGCGCTGCTGGTCGATGGACCAGCTGCCGTTGCCGAAGATCAGGATGCCGTTCTTCACGTCCGCCACCAGATCGTCCTGGCTGATGTCCTCTTTGCCCGGCTGCAGCGAGACGTTGGGCATGCGCGGGAAGGCCACATATTCCCAGCTCTCCGCATTCAGGCAGCCATAGGACGTATCCCGCCCGATGAGGGGCGCCAAGTCCCGCGTGGTCTGCCAGTCCACGAAGATGCCGTCCTTCACCAGGTACCAGGACTGGCCGGGGACGCCCTCATCGTCGTAGCCCACGGTGGCAAGGCCGGTGGGCTGCGTGCGGTCGGCGATAAAGTTGACCATCTCCGAGCCGAAGCGCAATTCGCCCGTCTCCTTGGGTGTGAGGAAGCTGGTGCCGGCGTAATTGGCCTCCCACCAGAGCGCGCGGTCCAATTCGGTCGAATGCCCGACCGATTCATGGATGGTGAGCCAGAGATTGGTGGGGTCGATCACCAGGTCGTAGCTGCCGGGGTCCACGGGCCGGGCCTTCAGCTTGGCGACCGCCTCCTCGCCCGCCCGTTCGGCCTCGCCCAGCCAGTCGTGGGTCTGCATGTATTCAAAGCCCATGGCCTGCGGGCCGGTGAGGGAGGAGCGGCTCTGGAAATCGCCCTTCTGGCGGTCCACCGCCGTTGCCTGGAAGCTGGGATAACCCCGGATCAGATACTGGTCGATGCGCGAACCGTCGGTGGTGGCGAGAAAGCGCTGCTCGTTCACCCAGGTCATGGAGGAGTTGACGAAACTGACACCCCTGACGCCCATGGCCGTCTTGTTGATGGCCATCAGATGCTCGATCTTCTTGTCCATCGAAACGTCGAACGGGTCTTGGGTGAAGTTGCTCTTCCACATGTCCTGCACGCCCTTGGCGGGGAGGAGCTGCACGGCGCTGCGGATATATTTCGCATTGGCGGCGGCGGTCTTCACGGCGGTGGCGACGGCCTGGCGCACCGCGCCTTGCGTCACCGAGTTGCCGGCGGCAAAGCCCCAGGCGCCCGCCACCAGGACGCGCACGCCGAAGCCGAAGGTCTGGCTGCGCTCCACCCATTGCACGCGCTCCTCGCGCGTGTAGATGCCTTCCTCGCGCTTTCGGGTGATGCGGATGTCCGCATAGTCCGCGCCGAGATCGCGGGCGGTGGAGAGCGCCACGTCGGCCAGAGCATCCCGGTCGACGGCCGAGGCGTCCTCGGCCTCCGCCTCCAGCACCCAGGCGGGCAGGGCGGCCGCGCCGATGGCCAGGCCGCCGGATGTCAGCACCGTGCGGCGGGACGGTTCAAAGGCTGCGCCGGGCGCCCATTTCCAGGATGACGGCATGCTGCTTTCCCCTCGGCCATTCGGTCATTGCCGTACCGTTTTGGGGAATCAGCGTAAACCCTTATGCCCCGCCTTTCCAGTGCGGATCGGCCATTAAGCGGTTGTGTGCAAAATCAATTTACCGGCGGAACCTTGTCCCACACCACGTCCTGGCCATAGAGGGCAACCGTCGAAATGGCCATCTTGGCGGAGCTGTCCTTCACCTGCCGGCTGAAGGCCAGATAGACCAGCGTGTTGGAGGACGGGTCGTAGATGCGGCGCACGGCCAGCGACTTGAAGATGAGGCTCTGGCGTTGGGAGAAGACCTCCTCGCCGTTCTTGTCGAAGTCGATATTGCCCACATGAATGGGGCCGGTCTGGCGGCAGGCGATGGAAGCGTTGGACGGGTTCTCGAACCAGTTGCCCTTGCCGATGCGGTCGAGGAAGCTGCGGTCGAAGCTGGACATGTGGCAGGTCACGCCCTCGACCTTGGGGTCGGCCAGCGCCTGAATCCTGATCTCGTTTCCCGTCCAGTCGTTGGAGACCGCTCCCACATTGTCTCCGGAATCGCCGCAGGCGGTGAGGGTGAGTGTCGCGGCGGCCAGCAGGGGCAGGGCGAAAAGGCGCATGGCTGTCTCTCTTTGTTGATGTACGCCATTGCTTAGATGGCGATTCATTCCTCCAGCGCAAGGGTGTATCGGGCCGTTACACTGTCGTCCACCAGGCCGGTATGGAGGAAGAGGAGGATGAGCTTCGCATCGTCGCTGTCGCCCGCGTCCAGCGCCGCTTCCAGGCGCGTCTCCACGTCGGCGAGAGCCTGCGGGCCACACCGGTCGGCAAAATCGTCGGGGCCGAAATAGCAATAGGCCAGCAGGCGGGCGGCCCGCGCCCGCAGCGCGTCGGCATCGGCGGCGGGGCCCGCGCCCTTGATCTGACGCAGCATGACGATCTTCACCGCCTCGGGCACGAGCTTGGGATGCAGGCCCGCGTCGCGCAGCGCCTGGTCCAGGAGCTGATGATCCTGCGAGCGGCCGAAGATGCTGAAGATACCGGGCATGGGGGCAGTGTAGATCAACGCTGGGGCCGGGCAAGAAAAAGAGGCGGAGCCGGGCTCCGCCTCTCCGCCTTCCGTTGCTCAGCCGGATCAGAAGGCGTAAATGACCGCGGCGCTCACTTGCAGCGCGTCAGGGTCCACGAACCGCGCGATGTCGGCATCGGCGTAGGATTCGTAGAAGGTGTAATTGGCCTCGCCGCGCACAGCCACATTCTCCGTCATGGCGAACTCCATGCCGGCGCCGACGCGGATGCCGCCGAGCGTCTGGCTGTTGTCGTCGGAATCGAAGATGTCGTCCAGGTCGCCATTGTCGTCGACCAGGTTGACGGGCGTGCCGAAGTCGTTCCACACATAGCCGCCCTTGAGGTAGCCCATGGTGCGGTCGTTGAACAGGGTGCCCACGGTGCCGCTCACCCCGTAGGTGATGTCGGAATCCAGGTAGAGATTGCCGCCGGGGGTGGCGATCGTCTTGTCGGCGTTCGACTTGGTCAAAATGCCTTCCACACCCCAGACCAGGTTGCCGGACTGCAGGCGGTAGCCCACAAGACCGCCATAGAACCATCCATCCATATTGGGCGAGAAATGATCATTGTCGAAATCCAGAAGCCCGCCTTCGCCGAACACGTCATCGTCTTCGCGCGCGGCGCGGATTTCCACGTCGTAGCTTTCATAGCCCCCTGTGGCGCCGATATAGAGCCCGGTGAACGGCGAAGCGGACTGGGCCGCCGCCATGCCTGTTCCGGCCAGGAAAATCACCGGAGTGAGAACCATCAGACGTTTCATGTCGTTCCTCCGTTACTGAGTTGGTCCCGCAAGAACTCACTGGCGCATGCGGTAGGGCGATAACGGCGGTGCATCCGCCGAAGTTCCGTGATCTGAGGCGATTCCCTTGTGTTTTGAAGGCGGTAAGAAGCGGATTTGCAAAATTCGGATAAGATTGCGTAGGAACCGCAATGGCCTGTCCCCGGTGCTGTGAACCGGCGCCGCAGCAAACAAATATTCTGATCCGGGTGCTGCCCATGGGATGTGCGGACTGCCGGCCTCTCCCGGAATGGCCTTTGAAGCCCTTGTGATCGGCGACGGATTGCCGCCCGCGCCGCGTTAGGCTAAGACGGTATCAACAAAGAAGGGCTTCCGCCCGCTCCAGGGCGGGACAGGGCCGCTCCATCTGCTATCCAATCCAAGAGAGTAATCGGGAGACGAACAATATGGCGAAAGACAAACGCCTGGTATGGGATTTGCCGCTCAGGGCGTTCCACTGGCTGCTGGCCTTCAGCATCCTGGCCTCGTATCTGACCGCGCGGAACGGCGGCTTCAATGCCATGATGTATCACATGTGGCTGGGCTACTGGACCGCGGGGCTCATCATCTTCCGCGTCATCTGGGGATTTGTGGGACCCCGCCATGCGCGCTTCGTCAATTTCATCCCGTCCCCCAAGCGACTCTTCACCTATCTGAAGAGTTTCCTGTCCGGCGGCAGCGCCCATTCGGTGGGGCACAATCCGGCGGGCAGCGTGATGGTGGTCGTCATGCTGGTTCTGGTCGCCATCCAGGTGACCACGGGCATGATGTCGACGGACGATATCTACACCTACGGCCCCTATAACGGCGCGGTGAGCGCCAGCACGGGGCGCGAGATGACGCTGCTGCACGGCGCGAATTTCAACTGGATCCTGATCGCTGTCAGCATCCATGTGCTGGCCATCATCTTCTACCGCGTGTTCAAGAAGCACAAGCTGGTCTGGCCCATGATCACCGGCCGCAAGCCCGCCGAGACCGTGCCCGAGGGTGAGGAGATCGCCAGTTCGCAGCTTCCCAAGGCCATTGTCGTCGCCCTGGTTGCGGCGGCCATCGTCTATGCCATCGTCCAGTTCGCTCCGGCCCCGGCCCCTGCCGATTACGGCTTCTGACGGCAGGGAAGGACGCACAGAAGAAAAACCCCCGCATGGATGCCGTGCGGGGGTTTTCGTTTCCCCGGATCGGGGAAGATCGTGATGGACCTTACTGGTCCATGCGGAAGTCGTCGTGGCAGGAGCCGCAGGCCTTGCCGACCTGGGCCATGGCGCCCTTCACCGCGCCTTCATTGCCGCCGTCGGCGACCTTCACCAGGTTGTTGGCAGCATCGACGAGGGCCTTGGCCTTGTTGTCGAAGTCACCCTTGGCGCCCCAGATGCCGTCCAGAGCCTCGGTGTCGACGTCGAACTCCCGCGTGTCCATTTCAAACAGTGCCGGGATCATCTTGCCGAGGGCAGCGATGTTCTCGCCGTTGGTCTTGGCGGTGGCGGCGTCGAACGGAACCTGGTTCCGCAGCATGCCGCCCAGCGGACCCATGTTCCAGCCCAGGAGCTTGAATACCGACTGACGGGTATCAACAGCATTCTTGGCGCGATCTTCGGGTGACGGCGCCTGTGCCAGGGACGGAACGCTGGCGCTGGCAACCACGGCCGCAACGGCCACACCGGCTACAATCCCCTTTTTCATAAAATTCTTCATATGTTTTCTCCAGTAGTCCGAATCGTCGTCAAGATTATAATATTTGAACGTCTATACAAGCATTTAACCGCTGAACGGGTTATGAACGGGCATCACATCCAGGTGACGGACGCTCCCCCGACGCATGGACGCCATGGCCCGTTTAACCGAAGTGTGCCCCACTTTGGGTTCTCTGCGCAATGGCCTCCTTTTGACAGTCCTGTGACGGTTTCGGATTGGCGGAAATCCGGGGGGTACAAATGACAGGAAGATGAATTGGGCTGGCCTGGGGCGGATTTTTTCAATATGTGTTAAGCGCGAAAACACCGGTATCCGGTATGCGGGATACCCAAGGTCCAGCAGGGGAAGAATATGCGTTTCACCTTGAAGAGGGGGCTCAAGGCGGCCCCGTTACTGTTTCTGGCAGCCATCCTGTCGGCCGTCGCGCTGGGCAGCGCCTCGGCCAGGGATATCCCGGCGGCCCCGGCCTTCACGCCGGAGGAACTGGCCAAAACGCCGGTGGAGAACTGGCCCACCAATGGCGGTAGCCTCTTCAACCAGCGCTATTCGCCCCTGACGGAGATCAACAAGGACACGGTCAAGAACCTGAAGGGCGAGTGGCGGACGCATCTCAATTCCGGCCTCGGCCCGCAGCATTCCGGCCAGGGCGAGCCGGTGATCTATGACGGCGTGCTCTATATCGTCACCGGCCAGAACGATGTTTTCGCCCTGGATGTGGATACCGGCGACATCCTCTGGAAATGGACGGCCAACCTGGACGCCTCCCGCGTGATGGTGTGCTGCGGATGGGTGGTGCGCGGTGTCGCCATCGGCGAGGGCAAGGTCTATGTCGGCACGCTGGACGCCCGGCTGGTGGCGCTCGACCAGAAGACCGGCAAGGTGGTCTGGGACATCCAGGCCGAGAACCCCAAGGCCGGCTACAGCATCACGGCCGCGCCCCGCTACTATGACGGCAAGGTGATCACCGGCTTCGCCGGCGGCGAATACCAGATCCGCGGGCATGTGGATGCCTATGACGCCAAGACCGGCAAGCTGGACTGGCGGTTCTATACCATTCCGGGACCGGGTGAGAAGGGGCACGACACCTGGCCCTCCGACAACGACGCCTGGAAATATGGCGGCGCGCCGGTGTGGCAGACGCCGGCCATCGACCCCGAGCGTGGCACCATCTATTTCTCCACGGGCAACGCCTCGCCCGATCTCAACGGCGGGATCCGCCCCGGCGACAATCTCTTCACCGTCTCCATCCTGGCGCTGGATGTGGAGACCGGCGAATACAAGTGGCACTTCCAGCAGACCAGGCACGATATCTGGGATTATGACTCGCCGAGCCCGGTCGTCCTCTTCGATGTCATGAAGGACGGCAAGCTGCGTCACGGCCTGTCGCAGATTTCCAAGTCGGGTTACCTGTTCATCCTCGACCGGGTGACCGGCGAACCGCTGGTTGGGGTCGACTACAAGGAGGTGCCGCAGAACGCGGAGCAGGCCACTGCCCCCACGCAGCCCATTCCCCGGGGCGACGACATCATCAATCATTGCATCGATGTGGCGCCCGAAGGCTGGACGCTGGTCAACAATGGATGCACCTATACGCCGTTCGGCAAGGAACCCGTGCTCTATACGCCACTGGCCGGCTCCAACTGGATGCCCACCTCCTACGACCCTAACACGGGTTATCTCTATGTCTGTGCCGGGGAGAGCATCGGCGGGGCCTCCATCCACAAATTTCCGGAAGAGGATCTGGGCAAGCAGACCGGCAATATGATCATGGGCAGCGAATGGGCCCTGCCGGTGGCGCCGCGCCGCTCCATCCAGGCGGCGGTGGACGTGCGCACCAACACTCTGGTCTGGCGCTTCCAGACGGAGGCAGGCTGCGGTTCCGGCTCGACGGTGACCAAGAGCGGGCTGCAGTTCATCGGCCGCGCCGACGGCCGGCTGATGGCCTATGACAGCGCCACGGGCATGCCCGTCTGGTCGTTCCAGACGGATGCCGGCATCATTCCGAGCCCGGTGATCTTCGAGCATGACGGCCACGAGAAGATCGCGGTCCTTTCCGCCGGCACGCTGTTCGCCAGTGGCCCCAAGGGCGACAGCGTGTGGCTCTTCTCGCTCAACGGCACCATGGGTCCGGTCGAGCCCAAGGCGGAGGCCATGCGCGACCGTCCGGTGCAGCTCAACCCGGCGCAGATCGACCTGCCCGACCGCGAGGCCGACCTGGACAACGGCAAGCGGGTCTATATGGAAACCTGCAACGCCTGCCATGGCGCTGACGGGCAGGGCGGCCATGCCGAGGGCGGAGCCATCCCGGTCGACAGCGACATCAAGCATATCTTCAACACCGCCATGTCCGGCGGCGACAAGATGCCTTCTTTCTCCGACGTCTATACCAAGGCCGAATTGCAGGACGTCGCCACCTACGTGCACGATGTCATCCTGAAGAAGAAGCAGTGACGCTTCCCCTCCCTTGATGGGAGGGGGCGATTGCATTGCTTGCCGCCTTCGTCACTCGCCGGTCAAGCCGGCGAGTAACGAGGGGAACCTGAATTCATACCTCTCCAAGAGCGTTATGAATTCAGGTTTGCCCAATCACGTCATTGCGAGCCCCGAAGGGGCGCGGCAATCCAGTAACCGGCGTGTCCCGCGGAGACATTCTGGATTGCCGCGCCCCGTCGGGGCTCGCAATGACGATCGTTCCATGAGCCATCATCGCTGCAGCCTGGTATGAACCTTGAATTCATATCCCTATAGGCGAGCCGGGTGAGGGGACAGCCTCTCCGCGACCTGTTTCCCGCCTTATTCCGCCGCCTGCGCGGCCTTGCCCTGCGCCAGGTCCGACCGGGCGTGCCGGATCACCGACCAGGAGCTGGAGAGCGCCAGCCCGGCCATGATGGCGGCGACGATCAGGTCCGGCCAATTGGTGCCCGTGCCGAACACGCCCAGCGCGGCGAGCATGACCGCCACATTGCTGATGGCGTCGTTGCGCGAGCACAGCCAGACCGAGCGCATGTTGCTGTCGCCCTCGCGGTATCTGTAGAGCATGGCCGCCACGCTGACATTGGCGACGAGTGCCAGGAAGCCGACCGTTCCCATGGTGGTGGCGTCGGGCACGCCGCCGTGGAAGAGCTGCCAGAGCGTGCTGCCCGCCACCCACAGGCCGAAAAGGCCCATGGTGGTGCCCTTCAGGAGTGCCGCGCGGGCGCGCCAGGCCAGCGCCATGGTAGCCACCGCCAGGCTGATGCCGTAATTGCCGGCATCGCCCAGGAAGTCGATGGCGTCCGCCTGCAGGGAGACGGACCCGGACAGGATGCCGGCCACGATCTCCACGCCGAACATGGAGAAATTGATGATCAGCGCCCAGAGCAGGACGCGTCGGAACGCGGGGGAGGCGGAGGCGACGTCCTTCTCCGATGGTCCGCAGTCACAGCAACCCATACCATCCTCATATGGTTTGAGCTTAATCTAGCACGCGCGGCACCCACCCGTTAAGATGCCGCCATTGTGGCTTTTCAAAGGGGAAACGCATGGCCGGCACGGATGACGCTTACGGGGCGGCGGGAGACCGCTCCTTCTTCGGCCATCCGCGCGGTCTCGTCATCCTCTTCCTCACCGAGATGTGGGAGCGCTTCTCCTACTACGGCATGCGCGCCATGCTGGTCACCTATCTCCTGTGGCACTTCCTGCGCACGGAGACCGAGGCCTACGGCATCTATGCCGCCTATGCGGGGATGATCTACCTGGCCCCGCTCATCGGCGGCTATCTGGCGGACCGCTATCTGGGCACGCGCCGGGCGGTGGCCTTTGGCGCCATCCTCATCACCATGGGTCATTTCGTCATGGCCTATGAGGGCACGCCCGCCCGCGCATTCATCATCTCCAACAACACGCCGCACGAGATCACCAGCAGCCCGAACACCGAAGGCGAGGGGCCGCAGTTCCGGCGCTTCGTCGACATGATGGGCGCGCGCCTGCCGGTGGAGACCTATGCGGTGGAAAACGGCCGCGCCAGGGTGACCGTGGACCTGCAGATGGGCGGCGCCAAGGCGACGCTGGAAGGCCGCCTGCAGAAGATCAGCGATCCCGTCAGCGAGGCCATGCTGTTCCTGGCGCTCTCCCTCATCATCGTCGGCACCGGGTTTCTCAAGGCCAATATCTCGGCCGTGGTGGGCACGCTCTACCGGCAGCACGACCCGCGCCGGGATTCCGGCTTCACCATCTTCTACATGGGCATCAATCTCGGCGCGCTGATGGGCATCACGCTGGTGGGCTATCTGGGCATCGCCTGGGGCTGGTCCTGGGGCTTCGGCGCGGCGGGCGTCGGCATGCTGGCGGGGCTCGTCATCTATCTCTTCGGCCAGCCATGGCTGAAAGGCAGGGGCGATCCGCCGGACATGGAAAGACTGAAAGCGCCCTATTTCGGGCCGCTCAGCCGCGAATGGCTCATCTATATCGGCGCGATGCTGAGCGTGGGGCTGGCCTGGCTCATCGTGCGCTATCTCGGGCAATTCGAGCTCTCGGACCTGCTGGCTGTCATCGGCATCACCGTGCAGTCCGGATCGATCATCGGCGAGTTCACCATTTTCGACATGCTGATGAGCCTCCTCTTCATCGCGGTCATCATCGGCGTGCTGGCCTATGCGGCATCAAAGCTGGACCGGGAGGCGCGGGACCGCATGGTCACGCTGGTCATCCTCTCCTTGTGCTGCGTCGTATTCCTCACGCTCTTCGAGCAGGCGCCCATCTCGCTCCTCGTCTTCCAGACCAAGTTCGTCGATACGGGCATCTTCACCGCGCAGCAGATCGGCCTGTTCAACCCGGCTTTCATCATCCTTTTCGGTCCCGTGATCATCGCCCTGTGGCGCAGGCTGGGGGACAGGGAGCCGTCCACCCCGGTCAAGTTCGCCCTGGGGCTCATCCAGGTGGGCGTGGGCTTCCTGGTGCTGGATCTCGGTATCATGGTCTCCGGCGGCGACCAGGTGATCGGCGTCGTCTGGGTGGCGCTTCTCTATCTCTTCCACACAACGGGCGAATTATGCCTGCAGCCGGTGGGTTTGTCGGCCGTCACCAAGCTCTCGCCGGCTCGGATGGTGGGTTTCATGATGGGCGTCTGGTTCCTGGCCTTCTCGCTGGGCCAGGTCATGGCCTCCATCGTCTCCAAGGCCACGGTGGTGCCGGAGGGGACGGAAGCGGCGCAGGCCATGTTCCAGTTCGCGCAGGTCTATATGTGGCTGGGGCTGGTGTCGGTGGTCTTCGGCGCCGTCATATGGATCGCCTCCGGCAGGATGAAGGCCATGATGCACGGGCAGGAGTGAGAGGCCTTCGTCATTGCGAGCCCCGCAAGGGGCGCGGCAATCCAGAATTCTCCTGTCCCACAGACAGGTCTGGATTGCCACGTCGGCTTCGCCTCCTCGCAAATGACGGCCATGTCCATGGGCCGAGATCAACGGGCTTTGGTATTACGGCTGAGGCCAGTACTGGATTCGCCGATCAGATCGGCGAATGACGAGGGGGGAGACTACGCCCCGGCTTTGCCCTTGACGGGTTGGGTTTGCAGGTCCGCCACCTCGACGGCTCGTGTATCCGCAAGTGCCGCCACTTCGCCCAGGATCAGCAGGACGGGGCTCTTTTCCTCGCAGTCCTTCAGCACCTCGGCCATATCGGTGAGGGTGGTGAGCTGCACGCGCTCGTGCTCGGTGGTCACGGCGCTGACGACGAGGACCGGCAGGTCGGCGGGGGCGCCTTCGGCGATGAGGCGCTGGGCCATGGGGATGCCAAGCTTGCGGCCCATGTAGATGGCGGTGGTGGCATGGCCGGCCGCCACCTTGGCCCAGGGCAGGTCGGGCAGTTCCGCATCCTTGTTGGAGGCGGTGATGAACTGGACGGCGCTGGCCTTGCCCCGGTGTGTCAGCGAAATGCCTGCTCTGGCGGCGGCGGCCACGGCGGTGGTGACGCCGGGGACGATTTCCGTTTCGATACCGTAACCTTTGAGGGTTTCCAACTCTTCGCCCAGGCGGCCGAAGATGGTCGGGTCGCCGCCCTTGAGGCGCAGAACCTTTTTGCCCTTCAAGGCGAGATGGAGGATGAGGGCGTTGATCTCGCCTTGGGTGAAGCTGTGCTGGCCGGCCCGCTTGCCGACGCTCAGCTTCTGCACGTGATCGGGGATCATGGCCACGATGCGCGGGTCCACCAGCGCGTCGTAGAGCACGACGTCCGCCTCGCCAAGCCGCTTCACGGCGCGCACGGTCATCAGCTCGGGATCGCCGGGGCCGGCGCCGACGAAGATGACCGATCCTTTTGCTGTCGGGCTGTTCACGCCGCGACCTCCTCCAGTTCACGTGTCAGTATCGATTTTAGCTCGGGGCGGCAGGAGCCGCAATTCGTGCCTGCCTGCAACAGGGTGCCAATCTCCTCGACGCTGGCCGCCTTGCCGCTGGCGATGGCCTCCACGATGGTGCCCAGCGACACGCCGAAGCAGGAGCAGACAAGAGGACCTTTATCCTCTTTTGGCTCATTTGTACATCCCGATAGAAGCATTACCCTTTTATTTACATCATTGTAATGTTCATTCAAGATATCCGCGAACATGTCGCGGCCCGGCAGGTCGCCGGGCGGGGCGGTCATCAGACAATGGCTCAACCGGCTGTCCCGCAGCAGGGCCCAGCGGTGGCGGCGCTTGCCGGCATCGTGAAAGTCGATCACTTCGGCCCGCCGGTCCTGGTCCAGCAGGTTGGAGAACATGGCTTCGGCGCTGGCCGTCCGGCTGTCCGCCAGTTCATAGGCGAAGCCGGCCTTCAGCCGTATCCTGGTCCAGTAGTCGATCTCCAGCCCGCGCAGGATGCGCTCGTCCAGATCGTCGTCCCGGCTGAACAGATAGCCGCTCCATGCCGGTTTGAAGCGGGAGAGGGCAACGGCCGTCTGCTTGAAGGCGGGCTGGCCGGAGATCGGATCGCATAAGGGAGCGATCAATGCCCCGACGACCGCCTGCGCCGCGTTGCTGTTGCTCCAGTGAATGGGGGCGAAGAGGCTGCCCGGCTGTTGCCGGTCGGTGACCACGGCGCGCAGCAGCGCCTTCCCCCTGCCGCTGACGAGGCGGACGATATCCCCGTCGGCGATACCCCTTGCCTCGGCATCCCGGGGATGGATTTCCACGAACGGCTCGGGCAGGTGGGAGGCCAGGCGCGGCGAAAGGCCGGTGCGCGTCATGGTATGCCATTGATCGCGGATGCGGCCGGTGTTCAGCAGCAGCGGATAATCGCCGAGCCGGTTTGCCGATGCCGGCGTGCCCGCCACACCGGCCATGAAGGCCTTGCCCCTCTCGCGGAAATAACGGCCCCGCGCCAGACGCGCCGTGCCTTGGGGCGCTGCCGCCGTCACCGGCCATTGCACGGGGGTGAAGGCGTCGTATTCCGCGTCGCTGATGCCGGCCAGGCCGCTGATATCGAAGGCCCGGGCGCCGTCATTCTCGAAGCCGGAGAGGGCGGCATGCTCGCGGAACACGTCCGCTGCCCTGGTGTAGGGGAAGGCGCTGGCGAAGCCCATGCGGCGCGCCACGTCGGAGATGATGCGCCAGTCGGCGCGCACGCCGTCGGGGATGGGCAGGAAGCTCCGCTGGCGGGAGATGCGCCGCTCGGAATTGGTCACCGTGCCGTTCTTCTCCCCCCAGGCCTTGGCGGGCAGGAGGATATGGGCGAAGCGGGTGGTGTCGGTCTTCTCCATGCAGTCGGAGACGATGACCAGCGGGCAGGCGGAGAGCGCCTGGCGCACCCTGTTGCCGTCCGGCAGGCTGACCGCCGGGTTGGTGCCCATGATCCACAGCGCCTTGATGCGCCCGTCCAGCACGGCGTCGAACATCTCCACGGCCTTGAGGCCGGGGCGGGCGGCCATGCGCGGGGCGTTCCAGAACCGGCGCACGCGCTGCAGATCGTCCGGCCCGAAATCCATATGGGCGGCAAGCTGGTTGGCCAGGCCCCCCACCTCGCGCCCGCCCATGGCGTTGGGCTGGCCGGTCAGCGAGAAGGGCCCCATGCCCGGCTTGCCGATGCGCCCGGTGAGCAGGTGGCAGTTGATGATGGCGTTCACCTTGTCGGTGCCGGCGGCGGACTGGTTCACCCCTTGCGAGAACAGGGTGACCACCTTGTCCGTCCTGGCAAAGAGATCGAAGAATTCCGCCACCTGTCGTTCCTCCAGCCCGCAATCGGCGGCGACGGCGGCGATGGACTGATCCTGCCGGTCGAGGGCGGGCAGGATCTCCGAGAGCCCGTCCGTCGACTGCTCCACGAACGGCGTGTCGATATGCCCCTTGACGAGGAGGTGGTTGAAGAGCCCGTTCATCAGCCGCACGTCCGTTCCGGGCTTCAGGGGCAGGTGCAGGTCCGCTTCGTCGCAGGTGGCGGTGCGGCGCGGGTCGATGACCACAAGGCGCTTTGCCGCCGTCCTGGCGGCGATGATGCGTTGGTAGAGGACGGGGTGGCACCACGCGGTATTGGAGCCGACGAGGACAACCAGGTCCGCCTGTTCCAGGTCCTCGTAGCAGCCGGGCACGATGTCCGTCCCGAAGGCGCGCTTGTGGCCGGCCACGGTGGAGGCCATGCACAGCCGCGAATTGGTGTCGATATTGGCGGAGCCGATAAAGCCCTTCATCAGCTTGTTGGCGACGTAATAATCCTCGGTGAGAAGCTGGCCGGAGAGGTAGAAGGCGACGGAGTCCGGCCCGTGTTCGGCGATGGTCCTGTTCAGCCCCAGGGCCACGGCATTGATGGCCTCGTCCCACGTCACCGCGCGCTCGCCGATGCGGGGGGTGAGCAGGCGGCCCTCCAGGCCCACCGTCTCGCCCAGGGCCGTGCCCTTGGAGCAGAGTCGGCCCCTGTTGGCGGGATGATCGGCATCGCCCGCCACGTCGATGGTGCGGCCCTCTTTGAGGGAGACCTTCACGCCGCAGCCCACGCCGCAGTAGGGACAGGTGGTACAGGTCGTGGCGGCAGGCATGGGCGTGGTCCCGGTCCTATTCGGCGGCCTGGACGACGATGGCGCCCGCATCCAGTTGCACGGTCTCTCCCGCCAGGCGCACCGGGAACCGGCGCACGCAGCCCACGTCCGGCGCCCTGGCCTCGCCCAGTTCCAGGTCGATCACCCAGTTGTGCAATGGGCAGGCGACGGCGTTGCCGTGGACGATTCCTTGAGAGAGCGGCCCGCCCTTGTGGGGGCACCGGTCCTCGACGGCGAACACCCGGTCGGCGCTGGTGCGGAAGACGGCGACGGGAATGCCCGAAATCATCACCTGCCGGGCGCCCAGGCGCGGGATGTCGTCCAGCCCGCAGAGATCGATCCAGTTCTCCATGGTCATCATACGGTCTCCAGTTGCTTGAACTCGGCGATGTCGCGGCCTCGGGCATGCTGCTCCCAAGGGTCGTCCTGCATGAACTTCTGTGAATAGAGGAAGCGCTCGTAATAGGCCTTGCGGGCCGTCTCGTCCTCGACGATCCGCGCCTTCACGAAATCGAGGCCGAGGCGTTCCACCCAAGGGGCGGTGCGCTCCAGATAATGCGCGGTCTCGCGGTAGAGCTGGATGAAGGCGCCGCAATATTCCAGCACCTCGTCTTCTGTCGCTACCTTGGCAAGAAAATCGGTGGCCCGGACCTTCATGCCGCCGTTGCCGCCCACATGCAGCTCGTAGCCGCTGTCCACGCACACCACCCCGAAATCCTTGATGGTGGCCTCGGCGCAATTGCGGGGGCAGCCGGAGACCGCCATCTTGAACTTGTGCGGCATCCAGGAGCCCCAGGACATGCGCTCCAGGTCGATACCCATTTTCGTGCTGTCCTGCGTGCCGAAGCGGCACCATTCGGACCCCACGCAGGTCTTCACCGTGCGCAGCGCCTTGCCGTAGGCATGGCCGGAGACCATGCCCGCCGCGTTGAGCCGCGCCCAGACGGCGGGCAGGTCCTGCTTCTTGACCCCCAGCAGGTCGATGCGCTGGCCGCCGGTCACCTTCACCGTGGGGATGTTGAACTCCTCCGCCACGTCGGCGATGGCGCGCAACTCCCTGGGGTTGGTCACTCCGCCCCACATGCGCGGCACCACCGAGAAGGTGCCATCCTTCTGGATGTTGCCGTGGGCGCGTTCGTTGATGAAGCGGCTCTGCTTGTCATCCACATATTCCCCCGGCCAGGCGCAGAGGAGATAATAGTTGAGGGCCGGCCGGCAGGAGGAGCAGCCGTCCGGCGTGGTCCATCCCAGGTGCTGCATCACCTCCGGGATGGCTTTCAGCTCCTGGGCGATGATGAGGCGGCGCACGTCGTCATGGGTCTTGTCCGTGCATTTGCACATCGGCTTGGGGCCGGTCTGCGCCTGGAAGTCGTCGCCCAGCGAGAGGGCCAGCAACTGCTCCACCAGCCCGGTGCAGGAGCCGCAGGAGCTGGAGGCCTTGGTGTGGCTCTTCACGTCGTCCAGCGTGGTCAGCCCTTTCTCCGCGATGGCGGCCGTGATCGTTCCCTTGCACACGCCGTTGCAGCCGCAAATCTCCGCACTGTCGGAAAGGGCCGCAACGGCGTCAGTAGGGTTTGCCGCGGCCCCCGCGAGGGACTGGCCGAAGATCATGGTATCGCGGATATCGGCGATGCTGGCGCCTTCCTTCAGCAACTGGAAGTACCAGGAGCCGTCCCGCGCGTCGCCATAGAGGATGGCGCCCACCAGCCGGTCGCCGCAGACGATGAGGCGCTTGTAGACGCCGCGCCTGGCGTCGCGGAAGACGATATCCTCCTTGTCGTCGCCAGGGGAGAAGTCGCCCGCCGAGAAGACGTCCACGCCCGTCACCTTGAGCTTGGTGGAGAGGACGGAGCCCTGATACCCCTGGGTCTCGATGGCGGCCAGGCAGTCGCCGAAGGCGCGGCACATCTCCCAGAGCGGGGCCACGAGGCCGTAGACCATGCCCCGGTGCTCCACGCATTCGCCGACGGCGAAGATGTCCGGGTCGCTGGTGTGCATCAGGTCGTCCACCAGGATGCCGCGGTTGACGGCGAGCCCCGCTCCTTGAGCCAGCGCCACGTTGGGGCGGATGCCGGCGGCCACCACCACGATATCGGCGGGGATTTCCGTTCCGTCCTTCAGCCGCACCGCGCGCACGCCTGTGTCGCCCAGATAGGCTTCTGTCACGGCGCCGGTGAGGATTCTCACACCCCGGCTTTCCAGCTCCTTTTGCAGGAGGAAGCCCGCCGCCTCGTCGAGCTGGCGCTCCATCAGCGTCGATGCCAGGTGGATGACCGTCACCTCCATGCCGTTGAGGTTGAGCCCGTTGGCGGCTTCCAGGCCCAGGAGCCCGCCGCCGATCACCACGGCATGCCGGCCGGTCCGGGCCGCCTGGAGCATCTTCTCCACGTCGTCCAGGTCGCGGAAGGTGACGACGCCTTCCAGGTCCTTGCCCGGCACGGGGATCATGAAGGGGTTGGAACCCGTCGCCAACAGCAGAAAGTCATAGGTCTCCACATGCCCTGCGGCGGTGGTGACGGTCTTGGCCTCGCGGTCGATGGCGGTCACCGGGTCACCGGCATGGAGCGTGATCTTGTTCTCCTCGTACCAGCCCTGGCCGTTGATGATGATGTCCTCGAACGACTTCTCGCCGGCCAGCACGGGCGAGAGCATGATGCGGTTGTAATTGACCCTCGGCTCGGCGCCGAAGATGGTGATGTCGAACCGGTCCGGCGCGCGGGCCAGAAGCTCCTCGACGGCGCGGCAGCCCGCCATGCCGTTGCCGACGACAACCAGTTTGCTGCGCATGCTGATATCTCCTTTCATCATCAGGCGGCCTGCCGGTCATACAGGAACTGCATGACGGCGGCCCTGGCGGGCCCGTAGCCCGGATGGTCGCCGATATTGACGCGGCGGCGCGGCCGCGGAATCTCCACCTTGTGGATCTGGCCGATGGTGGCGGCCGGCCCGTTGGTCATCATCACGATGCGGTCGGAGAGGAGCACCGCCTCGTCCACGTCGTGGGTGATCATGATGACCGTGTTGCCGAGCCGCGCGTGGATATCCATCACCGTGTCCTGCAACTGGGCGCGCGTCAGCGCATCCAGCGCGCCGAAGGGCTCGTCGAGCAGCAGCACCTTGGGCTCCATGGCGAGCGCCCGTGCGATGCCCACGCGCTGCTTCATGCCGCCCGAGATTTCGCCGGGGCGCTTCATCAGCGCATGGTCCATATTGACCAGCGCCAGGTTGTGCCGGGTCCATTCGTCCCGCTCCGTCGCCGAGCGGGAGGCGCCGAACACCTTGTCCACCGCCAGGCGCACGTTCTGGTAGGCGGTCAGCCAGGGCAGGAGGGAATGGTTCTGGAACACCACCGCGCGGTCTGGCCCTGGGCCTTTCACCTCCCTGCCGTCCAGCAGGATGCCGCCAGACGTGGCGTCGGTGAGGCCGGCCACGATGTTGAGAAGCGTGGACTTGCCGCAGCCGGAATGGCCGATGATGCTGATATAGTCGCCGCGCGCCACGTCCAGGCTGACGCCCTTGAGGGCCTGGAAACGCCCCGAGCGGGTGTCGAACACCATATCGATGTCGCAAACGGAGCGGTAGGGTTTGACGTCCATGGCGGTGCTCCTCAGTTCACGCGGTAATCGAAGCGGCGGCGGACCATGGTCATGACGGCCTCCAGCGCGATGCCCACCAGGCCGATGACCAGGATGGCGACGATGATCGAGGGGACGGAGAGATTGTTCCATTCGTCCCAGATGTAGAAGCCGATGCCGATGCCGCCGGTCAGCATCTCCGCCGCCACGATGACCATCCAGGCGACGGAGAGCGAAAGCTGCATGCCGGTGAGGATGTAGGGCAGCGTGGAGGGCACGAAGATCCGGGTCACCAGCTCGAAGCGGTTGAGGTTGAGCACCCGCGCCACATTGGTGTAGTCGGCCGGGATGGAGCGGACGCCCATGGCGGTGTTGAGGATGATCGGCCAGATGCTGGTGATGAAGATGACGAAGATGGCCGAGGGATCGACCGCCTTGAACAACAAGAGCCCGATGGGCAGCCATGCGAGGGGGCTGACGGGCCGCAGGATCTGGATGAGGGGCATCCAGGCGCGCTCGAAGGTCTTGGAGGCGCCGATGAGGAAGCCCGCCGGCAGGCCCACCAGAACGGCGAGGCCGAAGCCCGCGCCCACCCGGCCAAGCGAATAGAGCACCTGCCAGCCGATGCCCTTGTCGTTGGGGCCGTAGTCGGCAAAGGGTTCGGAGAACACCTCCACCGCCTTGTCCCAGGCCGCGCCGATGGTCGGGAAGTCCGGCGCCACCGTGCTCTGGACCATGTGCCAGGCCAGGAGCACCACCAGGAAGGTGATGGCCGGCAGGGCCACCACCTGCACCGTCTTCTCCAGCCCGTCCTGCAGCCATTGGGGGGCGGTATCCGGCCAGCCGCGGGGTAGGTCCATCTCCTCGGGCGGAATGTCGGAATTCACGGCCCGGCCGGCGGCGGGACGGGGATCGCCCGCCTTCGGCATGGGGACGACCCTGTCCTCGTCTTCGGAGGCGTTCACGATCTCGAATGCGCGTGTGGCCATGGGCTCTTCCTCCATCAGCTGTTGGCGACTTTCAGGGCGTCCATCGACACGGCCAGCGCCTTGACCCCGAAACTGTCGATGTAGCCGACGGGATCGGACGGGTCGAAAACCTTGCCATTGAAGAATTTGTCGCTGCCCATTTCGATGGGTTTCGTCGCCTCGGTCAGCGTCCAGGGCGCGTCGTGCGTGCCTTCCACCTTCTCGGTGATGGTGGGGTAGGGCACGCCAAGCGCCTTGGCGGCCTCGATATAGATGTCGGGCCGGTAGACGCTTTTCGCGGCCTTGGTGATGTCGATGGCCTTGTCGATCTGCCCCCAGCGGATCATCTGGGTGATGAACCATTTGGCGTGGCTCTGCCAGGGGTAGGTGGCGGCGTAGCGGTAGAAGACGTTGAAGTCCGGCAGCGGGCGCGGGTCCTCGTCGCGGGAATACTGGAAGGTGCCGGTCATGGACATCTTCACCACGTCCTCCGGCGCGTTGACGTAGGAGCGCTGGGAGATGATCTTCACCACCTCCATGCGGTTCTCCGGCTTGTCCATCCACTGGGCGGCTTCGAGGAGCGCCATGATCATGGCTCTGTGGGTGTTGGGGTTCTTCTCGGCCCATTCCAGGTTGCAGCCCACCACCTTTTCCGGGTTGTTGTTCCAGATCTCGTAGTTGGTGATGATGGTCTTGCCCATGCCGGCCTGCACGGCGCGCTCGTTCCAGGGCTCGCCCACGCAATAGCCGACGATATTGCCGGCGCGCAGATTGGCCACCATCTGCGGCGGCGGAATGACGATGAGGCGCACGTCCTTGTCCGGGTCGATACCGGCATCGGCCATCCAGTAGCGGATTTCGTAATTGTGCGTGGAGACCGGGAACACCTGGGCGAAGGTCATGGGTTCGGCGCCGGAGGCATTGTGGGCGTCGATCACCTTTTTGAGCGCGCGGGCCGAGGTGGGGCGCTCCAGCATCGCCTCGGGATCGGCCTCCATCATCCTGTCGTAGAGCTCGTTGGAGACGGTGATACCGTTGCCGTTGAGGTCCATGGAATAGGCGGTGATGGTGGGCTTCTCCAGGGCACCCACGCCCAGCGTTGCGGCGATGGGCATGCCGGCCAGCATGTGGGCGGCGTCCAGGGCGCCGATGTTCACCTTGTCGCGGATATTGGCCCAGGAGGCTTCCTTGGAAATCCGGCCGTTGAGGCCGTATTTCTTGAAGAAGCCCTTCTCCTGGGCGACGACCAGCACCGCGCAGTCGGTGAGGGGGATGATGCCCAGCGTCAGGTCCGTCTTTTCCAGCCCTTCGGAACCGGCGGCCCAGGCGCCGCCGGGCAGGAGCGTGCGAGCGGCGGCCACCGTGGCGGCAACGCCTGCCAGCTTCACGCTCTTCTCCAGGAAACTGCGGCGGCTCTGTCTCGGGTTCTTGCCGGGGGTTTGTGTTTCAAACATCTTGCGTCTTTCTCCTTGAGGGGATGGAGTATCGGCATTCAGTACGCGTAGCTGAGCGCCACCCAGGTTTTGGTGCGGGAGGCGGGGCCGCCCGCCGGACCCGAATAGTCGGCGTATTTGATGAGGGCGGAGACCTTCGGACTCACCTTGAAGTTGAGCACCGCATCGAACTCGTGACCCAGGCTGCCGGGGCCGAAATCCGCCCCGAAATCGTGGTAGACGGCGGTGGCGGAGAGCTTGCCGAACTTGTAGGTCAACTGGCCGTAGAGATCGGTGATGCCGGTCGCCGGCGTGGTCAGGAAGACGTCCGCCCAGCCCTGGAAGGCGTGCAGGGTGGCGAGCGGCGTGGAGAAGCCCACCGTGCCGTCGCCAGAGAGCACCTCATAAGAGACGCTGCCGGTCAGGCCCGCCGCGCCGGCGGAAGCCGACAGCAGATAATAGTCGAGGCTGAAATCGTTAGGGTTGTCGGCCCGGTCAACCTGATGGGCGTATTCGCCGGTATAGCCCAGAGCCACGCCGCCCAGATCATACTTGCCGACGGCGCGGATGCCGAAGGTGGAGGTGTCGAGCGTCGCCGGTGTCAGGTCCAGCAGGTAGGCGTAGGCGGTGATGGTGGTGTTGGCGAGGCCGGTATAGCTCACATTGATGATGTGGCTGTTGGACTCGAAGGCACCTTGCGGGCTGTCCGGCCCGAAGACGCGGTGCACCTTGTCGATATAGCCGTATTTGACCGCAAGGCCCTTGATGGAGCTGTTGCTGAGGAAGATCGCATCATAGGTCTGCTCGTTGAGCCGCCAGCCCACATTGCCGATGAAACGCGCATTGTCGAGGATGACGCGCTGGCGCCCCAGGTCCACCCGGGTGCCGGCAAGGCCGGTGTAGCTGAGCTGCAGGCGGTTCAGCTCGTCGCCTTCCGGGTCGGCGATGGTCGGATACTGGTCCTGGCCGTTGACGGTGCTGTTGTAATGGTCGTCGGCGGCGCGGATGAAGTCGAAGTCGAAGAGCAGGCTCAGGCCGTTCCAGCTCCCCGTCTCATAGCCCAGCCGGGCGCGCAGCAGCGGGGCCTTCGCGTCCTCGGCGAAGCCGTCCTGATCCACCTGCTCATAGCGGGCGGTCAGGTCGATGATCGGCTTGCCCTCGGCAATGGCGCCGTCCAGCGTATCGGCCGCCAGGGCGGGGGCAGCGGCGAGTGCCACCAGCGAACCCGTGGCCAAAAGCCCCATGCGCCTGGCGAACCGGGGGAGGGTGGTCGGGGTGGTCATACGGCTTGTCCTCTCTGTTACTCGCTTGTTGTTGCTCTTGTTCACTTCAAGTATCGCCCGCGTCACCAGGACTTGTAGGGCAGGAACTTGCCGCTCATGGTCACCTGGATGCGGTCGCCCTTGGGGTCGGGGACCACATCGACGCTCATGTCGAAATCGATGGCGCTCATGATGCCGTCGCCGCATTTCTCCTGGATCAGCTCCTTGATGGTCTGGCCGTAGACGCCGTTGATCTCGTAGAAGCGGTAGATGCAGGGATCGGTCGGGATGGTCTGCGCGAAGACCTTGGTCGGATATTCGGCGAGCACGGCGCCGGCTTCCTGCGGCAGGCCGAGGGCGCTCGCCACCTTGTCGGCGTTCTCGCGCGGGAGCGAGTTCATGCCCAGACAGGCGGAGGTGGTGAAGACTTCGGACATGCCCGCCGCCTCGGCGATCTCCGCCCAGGTCATGCCGGTGGCCCGCTTGCGTTCCATGATCATCTCGGTGACATCGAGTTTGTTCATCGGTCCTCCTTCTCCTGTCGTGCCCGGCGTCCGCGGGGATGGGGTCAATAAAAAAGGTGCCCGCCGGCGCAGAAGCGCCATGCGGACACCTTTGTCCTGTTTGCCGGCTCACAATGCCGGCCGAAGCGTCGTCGCGGCCCGGTCAGTGCCGCTGGAGGCGGCTGCGACATCATTGCCGCGTGCCTCCTTGACCCCTAGGAAACGGCCAATTTTTCCCCCGTGCAAGAGAAAATATTGCGTTGCCGCATATTTCTCGTTGCGCTGCATAAATTATGTGCAGCCTCCGAAAAATTGGGCAGGGGATCGTCTATTTCTTCAGCAGCCGCGCCACGCTGAGCAGGTTGTCGGCGATCTGGAGAATCGATTTTCCTTCGTTCATGGCGGAGCGGCGCAGCAGCTTGTAGGCTTCTTCTTCCGAGAGCTTCTTCTCTTCCATGAGGAAGCCCTTGGCGCGTTCGATGATCTTGCGCGCCGCCAGGTCGGACTTGGTCTTCTCCAGCTCCGAGCGCAGGGCATGGAAGAGCCGGAAGCGCAGCATGGCCACATCCACCACCGGGCGCACGCGCTCGGCCTTCAGCCCGGCCACCACATAGGCGCTGACGCCGCATTCGATGGCCTCGCGCGCGAATTCGGGTTCGCTCTCCTCGACAAACATCACAATGGGTTTCGGATTGGACTGGCTGACCTTGCGCATGCTCTCCAGCGTATCGCGGCTCGGAGAGTCGCAATCGATGATGACCACGTCCGGATTGGTCGTGGCGATGGCGCTGTGGATATCGTCCAGATTGTCGATGAAGATCAGTTCGGCGTCCTGCAGCGAGGATACGCCGTCCTTCACCACGGCCGCGCGGTCTTCGCGGCTGTCGATGACCAGCACTTTCAGGGGTGGTTCAGCGGAAGGGGTCTTGGGCATCGGCACCAATGGTCTCTTTCAAGGCACTCACGCGCAGAGATACGGCATGCGCAACCGCCATGGATGCGCGTTTTTGCCAAGCAAGAACCGTTCCAAAATTGACCGGGCTGCGCCCCAACCGAAGAAAACCGCCGGGAACCATGGTCTTGCCGAAAGGTTTATGAGGAGAGGTGCTGCCGCTCCGTGGCGGATTGCACACAATACGCTCGAAATGTCCGAGACAATCAGGTATCTTGGCATACAAAATAAAAGATACCATCGGGAGGGGGCGCATGGAGGAGTATTCCACATCGAGACTTCCAAGCAAGGCGAAGGTCGATTACTGGAACCAGGTGCACTGCAGCATCTTCACGGATGTTGACGTCGTCCCCGGCGATGTGCGCGGGTTCGAGGCGCGGATCGAGCGGGAATCCTTCGGCCCCCTCTGCCTGAACAAGGTGACCTCCGCGCCGGTGAAGATCCGGCGGGCCGAGGAACATCTGTGCGTCCATTCCTCCGGCCGCTTCCATATCCTGCAGGCGCTGTCCGGCCAGTTCCGGTTCAGCCAGGGGGGCAGGGAGGTTCTGGTCAGGGAAGGGGATTTCACCATCTCCGACGTTTCTCTGCCGTCCATCACCAGCCTGGACAGCAACTGCTCCGCCCTGGTGATCACCATGCCGGGGACCTTCGTGCGCCGCCATATTCCATACCCCGAGCGCCTGGCCGGGCTCCATATCTCCGGCCAGGAGGGTATCGGCCACATGGCCTCCTACATGATTCGATCCCTCTGGGAGCAGGTGCAGACCGGCATGGGCCACAAGATCGACCCCAAGATCGCTGGTAGCCTTCTGGACGTGGTCGGCGCCTCCTACACCGCGCGCTACGGCGACGAGACGGGCGGCACGGCGGTGACCGATATCCGCCGCATGCAGTTCCGCCGCTATATCGAGGTCAATCTGCGCGACCCGGACCTGACGCCCGGCAAGCTGGCCGACGCCTTCCGCATCTCCCCGCGCTATGTGCGCATGCTGTTCGCCCAGGACGGCGAGACGGTGAGCGGCTATATCCTGCGCCGCCGGCTGGAGGAATGCGCCCAGCAGATGCGCGACGTCGCCTGGCACGGCAAGACCATCACCGAGATCGCCTTCGACTGGGGTTTCTCCAGCATGGCGCATTTCTCCCGCGTGTTCCGGGAACAATATGGCGTCAGCCCGCGTCAGTACCGCGAGGAACATGGTCTCCTGCCGGCCTGAGCCCGGGCGATATCTCTCTTTCGCGAAACCTGTTAGAGTGTCGTTTTCCGGCCAACTCAGCGGATGGAGACTTCCCATGCATTGCCGTACCCTTCTGGTTGCCGCGTTACTGGTGCTGCCCGCCACCGCCTTCGCCGACGTGCGCTACGAGATGGAAATCAAGGACGTGAAGCGCGGCGATACGATCAACAACGAGATCCTCGCCAAGGACGGCATGGTGCGTGTCGGTGCGCGGGACAGCTCCAGCGGCACCGTCACCGATCTCATCTACCGGCCCCGCGAGGATGAGATCCTCATCATCGACAACACGCGCAAGGAAGCGCGCCGCTTGACCCAGGCGGAGATGGAGAAGATGCAGGGCATGATGGCCGGCATGAACCAGAAGATGCAGGAGGCCATGAAGAAGATGCCGCCCCAGGCCCGCGCCAAGGCGGAAGAGATGATGAAGAAGATGGGGAAGGGCAACACGCCCGCAGAGGCGCCGGAGAAGACCATCAGGCCGCTCGGGTCCTCCGACAGGGTGGCCGGGGTCAAATGCGACATGTATGAGGTCCTGGAAGAGGGGCGGAAGGTCCAGGAATTCTGCGCGGCCGACCAGGACGACCTGGAAGGCGGGGCCGAGCTGACCGAAGCCATGGGCGGTTTCGCCGAGTTCATGCAAGGCTTCACCAAGGCCCTGGGCGCCCGCGCGCCCAAGATCGAATTCGAGCCGGTGGACGGCAAGTTCCCCGTCCTCAGCCGGCAGTACGATGACGGCGATCTGGTGACCGAAGCCCGGCTGGTCTCCGCCAGGGAAACTGACCTTGATGCCGACCAGTTCGACGTGCCCACGGGGTACACGGAACAACCGATGATGAAGTAGGATTCTCCATTCGCGCTGAGCTGCCCGCGGGCGGCTGGCGCTCAGGACGTGGCCGCGCTTCGACAGGCTCAGCGCGAACGGATGAGCGGCTTTGGTAAATCAAGCTCTCCCGTTCGCCCTGAGCCTGTCGAAGGGCGGCTGGCGCTCAGGCTGTGGCCGGGCGCAGGCAAGCTCAGCCCGAACGGTGTTCTTAGTCTCACCCCGAACGGTGTTCTTAGTCTCACCCCGAACGGTGTTCTTAATCTCACCCCGAACGGGTGAGCTGGGTTTGGTGAATCCTCCCGTTCGCCCTGAGCCTGTCGAAGGGCGGCTGGCGCTCAGGCTGTGGCCGGGCTTCGACAGGCTCAGCCCGAACGGTGTTCTTAGTCTCACCCCGAACGGTGTTCTTAGTCTCACCCCGGCAGGCGGCTGGGGGATTTGGGCTCGTCGTTGCTGACGGATTCGCGGCTGGGCGGCAGGCCGTGGGCCTTGTCCTTTTCCTTGCGCTCGGCGGCGGCTTCCGTCGGCCTGGCCAGATAGCCGATCTTCCAGCCTTTCACGGCCCTGAAGCCGTTCTGGTCGGCAAAGGGCTGGACCACCCCATCGGGGGTGATGGCGAAGAGGAGGTTGGCCTTGTCCTCCGCCGTTACCAGCAGGTCGTCGAACCCGTAGTCCTCGGTCAGCCGGGTGACGCGGATTTCGTATCCCTCGTCCAGGCGGTCCAGCAGGGTTTCCAGCGTCATCCCCTCGTCGAAGAGATAGGCGCCTCTCAGCTCCAGCGCTTCGGGCTCGCTTTCCTTGTCCAGCACCTGCTTGTTCCGGCGGATGGTGAACACCTGCCCGGCGCCGAATTCCGGCCGGTAGCGCAGGCAGGCGAGAGCATTGAGGGAGGGCCGGCGCGACATGGCCATCAGCCGGCCGATGCCGATGAGGTCCATGGTGCGGTCGGCATGTTCGGACACCGGATTGCCGTAGAAGGTGCGCAGGTTGTTCATGCGCGCGGCGCGGATCTGGCCCCAGGTGCTGTCGGCGATCATCACCGGCACGTCGTTCTGGTGGAGCGCCTTGCCCAGAGCGAGGGCCGCCGGGTTGCCGCCGACGATGAGCACGCCCCGCGCCTCGGGCTGCGCCACGCCGAGCAGGCGGGCCAGCGGCCGGGCGGTCAGGCTTTGCAATACCACGGTGACCACGATGGTGGCGAAGGTGAGGCCCACCAGCAGGCGCGCGTCCTCCATGCCCGCCGCCTGCAGCCGCAGGGCGAAGAGGGCCGATATGGCGGCGGCGATGATGCCGCGCGGTGCCAGCCAGGCCAGGAGCGCGCGTTCCGGCCAGGAGACCTCGGAACGCAGCGTGCAGAGCAGGATGCCGAGCGGCCGCGCGACGAGCAGGATGGCGGCGAGGACGATGAAGAGGCCGGGCCCCAGGTCCAGCAGGGTCTGCACGTCGATGCGCGCCGCCAGCACGATGAACAGCATGGAGATGAGCAGGACCGAAAGGCTTTCCTTGAAATCCAGGATGCGTTCGGTGGGCACGTCCTTCAGGTTGGCCAGCATCACGCCCATGACGGTCACCGCCACCAGCCCGGATTCGTGGGCCAGGGCATTGGCCAGCGCCTGCACCACGAGCACCGCCGCCAGCGTGACCACTGTGGTGAGGAACTCGGGGATGAGATGGCGCTTGAGCAGCAGGCCGAGCCCGTAGCCGGCGGCGGCGCCGATGATGCTGCCCAGCCCCAGCGTATAGAGAAGGTTGAGGATCGTATTGCTGTCCGGTCCGGCGGTGAATTCGGCCAGCGTCGCCTCGAAGGCGAGCACGGCCAGCACAGCGCCGATGGGGTCGATGAGAATGCCTTCCCATTTGAGGATCTGGGACACGCGCTCGGTGGGCCGCACGGCTCTGAGCAGCGGCACGATGACCGTGGGTCCCGTCACCGACACGATGGTGCCGAACAGGATGGCCAGGCTCCACGGCAGGCCCAACGCCAGATGCGTCGCCGCGGCGACCACCGCCACCGTCACCGCCACGCCGACGGTGATGAGCCGCACCACGACGGCGCCGGCCCCCTTGATGTCCGAGAAATGGAGCGTGAGCGCTCCCTCGAAGAGAATGATGCCCACAGCGACGGTAACACCAGGGAACAGCAGGTCGCCGAACATGCTGTCGGGGTCGAACAGGCCGAGGCCGGGCCCCGCCAGGAAGCCGATCAGCAACAGGAGGACGATGGCCGGAACCTGGAATCGCGCGGCGACCCACTGGGCGGCGATGCCGACACCGACGAGCAGGGCGATCAGGAGGGCGGGGTCTGTGAGCGGGGGCAGGTTGGGCACACGGGGCCTTTTCGCTGGAGAGGCTGCGGCTGACATGGCGTCAAGACTCGGTTAGTGTCTCAGCCATCAATGCGCCATATTAATGCAGTAGAGCCCGCGAGAGGTTCAAAAAAGTTGGAATGATTGTCATGCCTTGTCTGTTGCGTGCCCGCTGGTTTCTCGGCCTGCTTGTCGTGGTCTGGGCTGGCGCGTCCTGTATCGGCTTCGCCATGGCCAAGGCCAATCCGCTGATCGGCGTCATCGCCGACCGGGTGATGGCGGACATGGACACCAACCGCGACGACAAGATTTCCCGGGCCGAATTCGCCCATGCGCGGGGCGTGCATTTCGAAGCGGCGGACAAGGACGGGGATGGCTATGTCACCCCCGAGGAATTCACGGCGGAGCTGGTCAACATGACGGGCGAATTGGGGTTCGTCTGGGGCAATCAGTTCTTCAGCGTGATGGACCGCGACACCGATAACCTGCTGGCCCGGGACGAGGTGGACAATCTGGGCGATGCCGTCTTCACCTCCGCCGACCGCAATGGCGACGGCTTCGTGACGCCGGGCGAGGTGCATCCCAGCCTGGCCATGGCCAAATAGCCAATCCACATAATTTATTAACTCCGCTCTGTTATTGACATCGGGTTTGAGTGGAGGCGGGCGCCTGCGGGCCCGCTTTCAGACCCATAGTCATATCCGGAACCGGGGCATGGAGTGCGCAGTATTGATGTCCGCCAGGCTGGCGGCGTTCCGCGAGAAGGGGCGCGGGGAGGCATGGACCGACGAGGTGCGCCGGCGCTGCCTCGACCAGGTGCGCCGTGAGATCAGGTCCTTCTACGGGGAGTCTGAAATCGGCCGGGCCATCCTCGCCCTCTTTGGCGACGGGGAGCGCGCGGCGCGCTTCGTCGACGCGCATGCCGGGCATATCTGCGGGCTGCTGGCCGGGGCGTCGGACGCCGAGTACACGGCCTCGCTGGCGGCGCTTCTGCGGGACTATGCGGAGGCCGCGGAATCCGGCCGCTGCACGGACTGCTGGTCGCATCTCATGGACATGCCGCATGGGGAGGGGCCGATGGGCCTTGCCGCCATGCGCTGGATCGGGGAGGCGGCCTGCATCGACATCGACGCCATGGCCATGGAAGTCCGCCGCCGGGCGCTTCAGGGCCACCCGGCGGATGCCGGCGATGGGGATGGCGGCGATGTCGCGGCCCTGACGCGGGAGGTGGCGGCCCTCGGCGCCCGCCTGCGCGACAAGGCCGGCCAGCTCACCAAGACCGTGGGGGAGATCGCCACCTTTCTCGGCACCGCCGCCCAGGATTCCGAGGCGGCCATGGGCAGCATTCATTCCGTCGCCGCGGCGGCGGAGCAGATGTCGGTCTCCATCCAGGAAATCTCAAGGCAGGTGGGCCGCTCCCGGGACGTGACGCGGCAAGCGGTGGGCATCGCCAACGACACCAACCACACGGTGGACGGCATGCAGGCCGCGGCGGACGAGATCGGTAAGGTGATCCAGCTCATCTCCGACATTGCCGCGCAGACCAACCTCCTGGCCCTGAATGCCACCATCGAGGCGGCACGGGCGGGCGAGGCGGGGCGCGGCTTCGCCGTGGTGGCGTCGGAAGTGAAATCGCTCGCCAATCAGACCAAGAGTGCGACCGACGAGATCGCCCGGCAGATCGAGGAGATGCAGGCCGTCACCTCCAGGGCGGCCGAGGCGCTGGGCAGCATCGGCGGTACCATCGGCACCATCGAGGAATTCGCCACCTCCATTGCCACCGCCATCGAGGAACAGTCGGCCGCCGGCGTGGAGATCAGCGGCAATATCCAAGAGGTGGCGACGGGCACCCAGCACGTCTCCGAAAACATGAAGGACATGCTGGCCTCCACCGCCGACGTGAACACCCTGGCCGGCGACGTGAACGGCCTCATAGACGAAATGGCGACGGTGATGAAGAAGCTGCAAAAAAGGGCGGCGGGCTAACCTTTGATTTCCCCCAATCGTCATGCCCGCCTTGTGCGGGCATCCGGTGCCGCCTCAAGGCGGCAGCGCGCCGTAGGCGCGCCCAGACCCCCGCTCAAGGCGGGGGTGACGGGTCGGAGTCTCAGTCGAAGGTCACCACGGCGCGGATGGACTTGCCTTCGTGCATCAGGTCGAAGCCCTTGTTGATGTCCTCGAAGGGCAGGACGTGGGTGATGAGGGGGTCTATGTCGATCTTGCCGCCCATGTACCAGTCCACGATCTTGGGGACATCCGTGCGGCCTCTGGCCCCGCCGAAGGCCGAGCCGCGCCACACGCGGCCGGTCACAAGCTGGAAGGGCCGCGTCGAAATCTCCTGACCGGCGCCGGCCACGCCGATGATGATGCTCTCGCCCCAGCCCTTGTGGCAGCATTCCAGCGCCTGGCGCATGACGTTCACATTGCCGATGCACTCGAAGGAATAGTCGGCGCCGCCGCCGGTGAGCTCCACCAGATGCGCCACCACGTCGCCCTGGATCTTGTTGGGATTGACGAAATGCGTCATGCCGAACTGCTCGGCCATGGCCTTCTTGTTGTCGTTGAGGTCCACGCCGACGATCATGTCGGCCCCGACCATCCTGAGACCCTGGATGACATTGAGGCCGATGCCGCCCAGGCCGAAGACCACGCAGTTGGAGCCCGGCTCCACCTTGGCGGTGTTGATGACGGCACCGATGCCCGTGGTCACGCCACAGCCGATGTAGCAGACCTTGTCGAAGGGCGCCGCCTTGTCGATCTTGGCCACCGCGATCTCCGGCAGAACGGTGAAATTGGAGAAGGTGGAGGTGCCCATATAGTGGTAGATGGTCTTGCCGTTCTTGGAGAAGCGGCTCGTGCCGTCCGGCATCAGGCCCTTGCCCTGGGTCACGCGGATTTTCTGGCAG
>Ga0164243_10000457_pt1 | contig 77440 bp, 70 predicted proteins | sample OricompcompostOP_FD_108781 | JGI IMG/M metagenome (GOLD analysis project Ga0164243, IMG submission 108781) | Organic Plus compost microbial communities from Emeryville, California, USA - Original compost - Organic plus compost (OP) | ecosystem: Engineered > Solid waste > Mixed feedstock >... | reverse complement strand
GGAGCTGGCGCACCGCACCATCACCCATGGCGGCCTCACCGGCGTGGGCCCGGGCGGCGGCACCGCCAAGTTCAACCTGCCCGAGGCGCATACCGACTATATCTTCTCGGTGATCGGCGAGGAGTTCGGCCTCATTGCCTGCGTGGCGATCGCGCTCGTCTATCTCGCCATCGTGCTGCGCGTGATGCTGCGGCTGCTGGACGAGGAGGATCCCTTCGTGCTGCTCGCCGCCTCCGGCCTCGCCATCCAGATCGGCCTGCAGGCGATCATCAACATGGCGGTCAATATCGACATTGCGCCATCCAAGGGCATGACGCTGCCCTTCATCAGCTATGGCGGCTCCTCGATGATCGCGCTGTGCGGCGCGGTCGGCCTGTTGCTGGCCTTCACCCGGCGCAACCCGTATATGGCGAAGTCTCCCTATGTCATGACATGGAGCGGCCGATGAGCATCTTCCGCCATTATGTGCTGGCGGCGGGCGGCACCGGAGGCCATATGGTGCCTGCCCATGCCGTCGCGCAGGAGCTGATCGCACGGGGCCATCGCGTGGCGCTGGTGACCGACGAGCGCGGCGCGCGCATTCCCGGTCTGTTCGAGGACGTCCAGACCCATGTGCTGCCGGCCGGGCGCATGTCCGGCGGCCTGCGCGGCTGGATCAGGGGTTTCGGCGCGATCCGCGAGGGCCGGGCGATGGCGCGGCGGCTCTATGAGACGTTCGCGCCCTCGGCCGTGGTCGGCTTCGGCGGCTATCCGGCGCTGCCGGCGCTGCTCGGCGCCTTCGCCGAGCGTATCCCGACCATCGTGCACGAGCAGAATGCCGTGCTGGGCCGGGTGAACCGGCTCGTCTCGGGCAAGGTCGCCGCGATCGCCACGGCCTATCCCGAGGTCAGGCGCCTCAAGGCGCGCCATGCACACAAGGTCCATCTGGTCGGCAATCCGGTGCGCGAGACGGTGCTGGCGCTGCGCGACGAACCCTTCCCGGTCTTTTCGGAGGAGAGCGTGCTGCGGCTGTTGGTCACCGGCGGCAGCCAGGGCGCGTCCATCCTCTCGCAGGTGGTGCCGGCGGGCCTCGCCATGTTGCCGATCAGCCTGCGGCGCCGGCTGCAGGTGACGCAGCAGTGCCGGCCGGAGGATATCGAGGAGGTCCGCCGCATCTATGCGGAGATGGAGATCCCCGCCGATCTCGCCACCTATATCGAGGATATGCCGACCAAGCTCGGCTGGGCGCATCTGGTGATCGCGCGCGCGGGCGCCTCGACCATCGCCGAACTGACCGCCGCCGGGCGTCCGGCGATCCTCATCCCGCTGCCCACGGCGATGGACAATCACCAGGCCTATAATGTGCTGGAGATGGTGAAGGCGGGCGGCGCGCGCGCCATCGACCAGTCGAAATTCACACCGGCCGAGCTGGCCAAGCAGATGCAGAAGCTCGCCATGGAGCCGGGCGGCCTCCAGAATGCCGCCAGCCGTGCGCGCGCCTGCGGCCGGCCGGATGCGGTGAAGGACATGTGCGACCTCATCGAGAGCTTCGGCCCCGCGCCCCAGACCATCGATACGGTGCGGGTGGAGGAGCCGTCCTTGCCCGGCCTTGCGGGAGCTTCGGCGTGACGGTTGCGCAGCATATCCTCCATAAACCGTTCGCCCTGAGCGAAGTCGAAGGGCTCGCCCGAGCGGCGCGAGGGTTTTGCTTCGCCTTCGCTCGGCACAGGGCTTCGACTTCCCCCGGATCAAGTCCGGGGCCGAACGGCTCTGTTTCTGAATTGGAGTTCCAGGCATGAAGGGTGTCGGCACCGACATCGGCACGATCCATTTCATCGGCATCGGCGGCATCGGCATGTCCGGCATCGCCGAGATCATGCACAATATGGGCTATAGCGTGCAGGGCAGCGACATGGCCGAGGGCTATGTCATCCAGCATCTGCGCGACGTGGGCATCAAGGTGATGATCGGCCACAAGGCGGAGAATCTGGGCGATGCCGCCGTGGTCGTCACCTCCACCGCCATCAAGCGCGGCAATCCGGAGGTCGAGCTGGCGCTGGAGAAGCGCGTCCCTGTCATCCGCCGCGCCGAGATGCTGGCGGAACTCATGCGCCTCAAGTCCACCGTCGCGGTGGCGGGCACGCATGGCAAGACCACCACGACCTCCATGGTCGCCGCGCTGCTCGATGCGGGCGGTGTGGACCCGACCGTCATCAATGGCGGCATCATCAACAGCTATGGCTCCAACGCGCGCCTGGGCAACAGCGACTGGATGGTCGTGGAGGCCGACGAAAGCGACGGCAGCTTCCTGCGCCTCGACGGCACCTATGCCATCGTCACCAATATCGATCCCGAGCATCTCGACCATTATGGCCATTTCGACGCGGTGAAGGACGCCTTCGTCGAGTTCGTCGAGAATGTGCCTTTCTATGGCGCGGCCATGCTCTGCCTCGATCATCCCGAGGTGCAGGCCATCCTGCCGCGCGTGCAGGACCGGCGCATCGTCACCTATGGCTTCTCCGCGCAGGCCGATATTCGCGGCGAGAATGTCCGCCCCGTGCCCGGCGGCAACATGTTCGACATCCAGATTCGCGAGCGCGACGGCTCCGTGCGCAAGATCGAGGACATCGCGCTGCCCATGCCCGGCCGGCACAATGTGCTCAATGCCATGGCCGCGATCGGCGTCGCGCTGCAGATGGGCATTCCGGACGCCACCATCCGTTCCGGCTTCGCCGGCTTCGGCGGCGTCAAGCGGCGCTTCACCAGGGTGGGCGAGATTGCGGTGGAAGGCGGCAAGGCCATCGTCATCGACGATTATGGCCATCATCCGGTCGAGATCCGCGCGGTGCTCGCCGCCGCGCGCGAGGGCGCGAAGGGGCGGGTGATCGCGGTCGTCCAGCCGCACCGCTTCACGCGCCTGCACGACCTGATGGACGAGTTCCAGCAGGCCTTCAACGATGCCGACATGGTCTATGTCGCGCCCGTCTATGCCGCCGGCGAGCAGCCGATCGCGGGCGTGGACGCCGATGCGCTGGTCGCCGGCCTCAAGCGCCGGGGCCACCGCGCCGCGCAGACCATTTCCGGGCCGGACGATCTCGCCGCTGCCCTCGCCGCCGATCTCGAGGCCGACGACATGATCGTCTGCCTGGGCGCGGGCGACATCACCCGATGGGCCGCCGGCCTCGCCGGCGCCATCGATGCCTTGCGCAAGGAGGCAGCCTGATGTGGGAATTGATGCGCATCGGCCTCGAGATGCAGGAACGCATGATCGAGGTGCACGGCAAGGGGTTGGACATGGCCCGCTCGATGATGAACGCCGCCGAGAAGCAGGGCGATATCGGCAAGGCGGCGCTCGACATGGGCGAGGCGGTCAATCGCGCCGGCAAGGCACAGGCCGAGATGTTCGATCGCTGGCTGAATTTCTGGAGCGGCCGTCTTTGAGCAGTGCGGCCGCCTTTCTTCCCGACATGCCTCCCGTGCGCGGCAAGCTGACGGCCAACGCGCCGCTGGCGCCGCTCGTCTGGTTCAAGGCAGGTGGCGCGGCCGACTGGCTGTTCGAGCCCAGGGACACGGACGATCTCGCCGATTTCCTCGCGGCGCTGGACCCGGCCATGCCGGTGATGGCGCTTGGCCTCGGCTCCAACCTCATCGTGCGCGATGGCGGCGTGTCGGGCGTGGTGGTCCGACTGGGCAAGGCCTTCGCGCAGGTCGAGCGGATCGACGAAACGAGCCTGCGCTGCGGCGGCGGCGCATCGGGCATCCTCGTCTCCTCGACGGCGCGGGAGGCCAGCATCGGCGGCCTCGAATTCCTGCGCTCCATCCCCGGCACGGTCGGCGGCTTCGTGCGGATGAACGGCGGCGCCTATGGCCGCGAGGTCAAGGACATCCTCGTCGAGGCGGAAGTGATCCTGCGCTCCGGCGAGCGGGTGACGCTGCCGCTCGACGCGCTCGGCTTCACCTATCGGCACAGCGAACTGCCCGAGGGCGCGATCGTCGTCGCGGCGGTCTTCCGGGGGCATGTGGAGGAACCCGCAGTCGTGCAGGCGGAGATGGACCGCATCTCCGTCGCGCGCGAGGCCTCGCAGCCGCTGCGCAGCAAGACCGGCGGCTCCACCTTCAAGAATCCGCCTGGCGAGAAAGCCTGGGCGCTGGTCGACCGGGCCGGCTGCCGGGGGCTCACCATCGGCGGCGCGCAGGTGAGCGAGAAGCACACCAATTTCCTCATCAATACCGGAGAAGCCACCAGCGGCGACATCGAGGCGCTGGGCGAGGAAGTGCGGCGGCGGGTGAAGGCGGACAGCGGCGTGACACTCGAATGGGAGATCCAGCGCGTGGGGCGTGTGGTAAAGGGAGAGGGGGCGTGACCTTCCTTCTCGACCTTCCGTTCGCCCTGAGCGAAGTCGAAGGGCCCCATCGAGCGGAGCGAGATTGCTTCGCCTTCGCTCGGCACAGGGCTTCGACTTCGCTCAGCCCGAACGGCTTTGTTGTAATTGAGGTAAATCCATGACCGCCCCCCTCAAAGTCGCTGTCCTGATGGGTGGCTGGTCCGCCGAGCGCGAGGTCTCGCTTTCCAGCGGCGCGGGCATCGTCGAGGCGCTGCGGGCGCGCGGCCACACCGCCATCCCCGTCGACATGGGCGCGACGGCTGCCGAAGGCCGCGACCTGCCCGCCAAGCTGATCGCCGCTGATGCCGATGTTGTGTTCAACGCGCTGCACGGATTCCCCGGCGAGGACGGCACGGTGCAGGGCCTTATGGACATCATGGGGCTCACCTACACGCATAGCGGCATGGTCACGTCCGTCATCGCGATCGACAAGCAGCTCACCAAGCAGCATCTCGTGCCGCACGGCATCCCCATGCCCGGCGGCCGTGTGGTGCGGTCGCAGGAGCTGTTCGTCGCCGATCCGCTGCCGCGTCCCTATGTGGTGAAGCCGGTCAACGAAGGCTCGTCGGTCGGCGTCGCCATCGTCACCGCGGGCGGCAATTATGGCGAGCCGATCGGCCGCGACGTCGCCGGGCCCTGGCAGGATTTCGACGAGCTGCTCGCCGAGCCCTTCATCCGCGGCCGCGAGCTGACCGTCGCCGTGCTCGGCGAGCGGGCGCTGGCGGTGACCGAACTGAAGCCCAAGAGCGGCTTCTATGATTATGACGCCAAATATACCGACGGCCTGACCGAGCATGTCTGCCCGGCGGACGTGCCGGCGGAGATCGCCGAGGCCATGATGGGGATTGCGCTCAAGGCGCATCGCCTGCTCGGCTGCAGAGGTACCTCGCGCTCGGATTTCCGCTGGGACGACGAGCGCGGCATCGAGGGCCTGTTCCTGCTGGAGGTCAACACCCAGCCCGGCATGACACCGCTCAGCCTCGTGCCAGAGCAGGCCCGCTATCTGGGCATGAGCTATGGCGAGCTGGTCGAGGCGATCATCGCCGAAGCGCTGGCGGCGAAGGGAGCGAAAGCATGAGTTCGGCAACGATCAAGCGGGGCGCGCCGCGTGGCGGCCGCATGACCGGCGCGGGCAGCGGCGCGCGGCGCCGGCCCCGGCAGCGCAGCACGATCGACCGGCTGCTCGACTATATCCCGCTCACCCATGAGCAGCTTGCCAGGCTCCTCACCTGGATCGTCGCGCTGCTCCTGCTGGTCGCGCTCGGCCTGCTGGCGCGCTTCCTCGGTCTGCCGGCGATGATCGGCGCCGAGGCGAGCGAGCTGGCCGGCCGCGCGGGCTTCCAGGTCGCCAAGATCGAGGTGCGCGGCCTGGAGCGGATGGACCAGATGCCGGTGCAGGATGTCGCGGTGCGCTATGTCGACCGCTCGATGCTCTCGGTCGATCTCGCCGCGCTGCGCGGCGATGTGATGCACAAGCTCAAATGGGTGAAGGACGCGCGCGTCTCGCGCCGCTTTCCGGACACCATCGTGCTGGACGTGGTCGAGCGCCAGCCGGTCGCGGTCTGGCAGCATGGCGATCAGCTCGATCTGGTCGATGCTACCGGCGTCGAGCTGGGCGCGGTCAATCCCGACGCCATGCCCGACCTGCCGCTGGTGGTCGGCCCGGACGCTTATCGCCAGACCCAGGCGCTGGCCCGGCTGATGGACGCGGCGCCCGCCCTGAAGCCGATGCTGGCCGGCGCGACCTGGGTCGGCCATCGCCGCTGGGACCTGCGCTTCCAGTCGGGCGAGCAGCTGATGCTTCCCGAGGGCGAGGCGGAAGCGGCCGCGGCGCTGGTCAATTTCGCGCGCATGGACGGCGTGGACCGACTGCTCGGCCGGGGCATATTGCGCTTCGACATGCGCGATCCCAGCCGTTTCGTGCTGCGCCTGCCGCCGGGGCAGAGCCGCACCGACGCGCCCACCGGCAGTCCCCAGGGCGCGCGCCGCGTGGTCGAGGGCGGGGCAGCGGCCGGGAGCGATCAGGCGCCGGCGCATGCCGGCACGGACAACATCAGCGAGACGGAGGGCTGATCCAATGGCGGGGGGACGCAATGACGGTCTGATCACGGCGATCGACATCGGCAGCTGGAAAGTTTCCGCGCTGATCGCCCGCAAGCAGGAGGATGGCAGCCTCACCGTGCTCGGCACCGGCCAGCGCGAGAGCCGGGGCGTGCGGCGCGGCTTCGTCATCGACATGGAGCGCGCCGAGCTGGCCGTGCGCGAGACGGTCGAGCAGGCCGAGAAGGTCGCCGGCACCAATATCGAGAAAGTGGTGCTGAGCTTCTCGGGCGGCAGCGTCGAGAGCAAGGTCGAGCCGGTCGAGATGACCGTCGCCGGCAATCGCGTCGAGCAGGCGGATATCGATGCGCTGTTCGATCGCGCCCGCGAGCGGATCGATCCGGAAGGGCGCGTGATCCTGCAGGCCAATCCGACGCTCTACACGATCGACGGGATGCGCGGCGTTGCCCGCCCGCTCGGCCTCCATGCCGAGCGGCTGGGCGTGGACGTGCATGTCGTGCTGGCGGACGGCGCGCCGCTGCGCAACCTGGAGACGGCGGTGCGCAACGCCTATCTGGACGTCGACGCGATCGTCGCCGCGCCGATCGCCACCGCCGCTGCCTGCCTCTCCGACGAGGAGCGCGACCTGGGCGTCGCGCTGGTCGAGTTCGGCCATGGCGTCACCAATGTCTCGCTGCATATCGGCGGCATGCTGGTCGGCCTGCGCTCCATCCCCATCGGCTCGGCGGACATCACGGACGACATCGCCTCCGCCTTCGGCATCCGCCGCAGCCAGGCCGAGCGGATGAAGAATTTCTACGGCTCGGCCATGCAGTCGCGCCGCGACTTCCGCGACGTGATCGAGATCGCCCCGGCCGCGAACAGCGCCGAGCAGGCGGAGACGCGCCGCGTCACCCGCGCCGAGCTGGTCGGCGTGATCTGCGCGCGGCTCGGCCAGCTGATGAGCGAGGTGAGCAAGGCGCTGGACGAGATGGGCTTCCACGCGCCGGTCGGTCGCCAGGTGGTGCTGACCGGCGGCGGCGCGGACCTCAAGGGCATCGCCGACTATGCGCAGACCGCGCTCGGCCGCGCCGTGCGGGTCGGCAAGCCCCGGATGCTCGACGCCATGCCCGGCGCACATCTCGGCCCGGCGTTCACCACATTGACAGGCCTGGCCATCTACGCCTCCAAGGAACGCAAGGATCTGCTGCACCGCCCGGCCGGCGAGCAGCGCGTCTACCGGGCGCGAGGAGTCGCAGTGATCCAACGGCTTATCGCAGCGCTACGGGCAGGATACTAGGTCGGGACGCAATATCTTGTGGATGGCGGGCAAAAAGAGCGTGAATTGGCGAATCATCTGGTGCATGATTCAGCATTGGTGACGGCGTGGACGCGCCTGGAGGAGAAGAGTTGATGAGCATCGAGATCGGTCCGCCCCATGTGGACGAGCTGAAGCCGCGGATCACCGTGATCGGCGTCGGCGGGGCAGGCGGAAACGCGATCGCCAACATGATCGGCGCTTCCGTGGACGGCGTCGACTTCATCGTCGCCAATACCGACGCGCAGGCGCTCAACGCCTCGCCGGCAGAGCGCCGCATCCAGCTCGGACCCCGCATCACCGAGGGCCTGGGTGCCGGCTCGCGGCCCGACATCGGCCGCGCGGCCGCCGAGGAGACGATCGCCGAGGTGCAGGAGGCGCTGGACGGCGTCCATATGTGCTTCATCGCGGCAGGCATGGGCGGCGGCACGGGCACGGGCGCCGCGCCGGTCATCGCCAAGGCGGCGCGCGACAAGGGCATCCTCACCGTCGGCGTCGTGACCAAGCCCTTCACGTTCGAGGGCGCGCGGCGGATGCGCTCGGCGGACGCGGGCATCGAGGAGCTGCAGAAGCATGTCGATACGCTGATCGTCATCCCCAACCAGAATCTCTTCCTCATCGCCAATCCGAACACCACCTTCAAGGAAGCGTTCGAGATGGCCGACGAGGTGCTGCAGCAGGGCGTGCGCGGCATCACCGACCTCATGGTCATGCCCGGCCTCATCAACCTGGACTTCGCCGACGTCCGCTCCGTGATGGAGGAGATGGGCAAGGCGATGATGGGCACCGGCGAGGCCGAGGGCGACGGGCGCGCGCTGCAGGCGGCGGAGAAGGCGATCGCCAATCCGCTGCTGGACGGCGTCTCGATGCGCGGCGCCAAGGGCGTCATCGTCTCGATCGTGGGCGGCGAGGACATGCGCCTCATGGAAGTCGACGAGGCCGCCAATCATATCCGCGAGCTGGTCGATCCGGACGCCAACATCATCTGGGGCTCGGCGTTCAACGATGGGCTCAACGGCAAGATCCGCGTGTCCGTCGTCGCCACCGGCATCGATACCGAAGTGGGTGCGGCCCCGCCCAAGAGCCAGCCCTTCCGGCTCGTTGACATGGGCGTCGGCGTCGCCCGTCCGGCGGCTCAGGCCGCCGCGCCGGTGTCGCTCGTCCAGCCGGAGGTCCAGGCCGAGCCGGCTCCTGCGCCCGAACCACAGCAGGAAGCGCCGGCGACGGTCGACGCGTTCGAGCCGCGGCGCTTCGTCGCGGCGGAGCGCGAGCAGACGGCGGCGCCGGCCGCATCGCGCACCGCGACCTTCGACGACATCACCGGCGAGGACGAGCTGGTGCTCGATCCCTCGCTGGCGGCGGCGCCCGAGGAAACCCCGCCGCCGGTGAAGCTGACGCCGCCCGAGCCCCCGCAGAAGGTCGTGGGTGGCACGCTGTTCGAGCGCATGTCGCAGCTCGCGCGCGGCAATACGCGCCCGGAGGATGAGGAGGACGGCGAGGGGCCGCGCAGTGACTTCGAGGTGCCGCGTTTCCTCAATCGCCAGAACAACCAGTGATCCGGCCGGGCGGGCGCCTGTGCGTCCGCCCGCCGACCGGGCAGGGACCCGACGGCCGGTCGGGTCGCCTGCCTTGCCATTGCATGTGACTGCACGGCGCGCTAGCAGGAGCGCGCTCTTGTTATGAAGTATCATAGAGGATTTCTCCTGGTGAGACGGACGCGCTGGATGGTGGCACTGGCGCTGGCCACGCCGCTTCCCGCTCAAGCGCAGCAGCGGCCCGGCGAGGTGGTCCAGGCGACGCCGCCGGCCGAGGCGGTGAACGCGCTCAATCGCAATCTCTCGCAGCTCTCGCGCAATCCGCAGGACGTGCAGGCGCTGCTCGGCGCCGGCCAGGCGGCGCTGGACCTGGGCGACATCCAGGCGGCGAACGGCTTCTACACGCGCGCCAACCTGGTCAATCCCTCGCTCGGCAAGGCCAAGCTCGGCCTCGCCATCGTCGAGATCGCGCTGCGCCAGCCGGCAGAGGCGGCGAAGAATTTCGACGCTGCCGAGGCGCTCGGCGAGTCGGCGCAGGGTCATCTGGCGGATCGCGGCCTCGCCTATGACCTCACCGGCCAGCAGGAGAAGGCGCAGCGCGACTATCAGGCCGCACTCCAGGCCGATCCATCCGACGAGAATGCGCGGATGCGCTACGCCGCTTCGCTCGGCATATCCGGGCGCGTCAGCGAGTCCGACGCGCAGCTGGAGACGGCGCTCGCGGCCGGTGATCGGGAGGCCTGGCGCATCCGGGCCTTCGTCATGGCGATGAACGGCCGCATGAGCGAGGCGCGCCGGATCACCCAGACCGTCATGCCGCGCGGCCTCGCCGATTCGCTCGATCCCTATATGCAGCGTCTTTCGCTGCTCTCGCCCGGGCAGAAGGCCGCCGCGGTGCATTATGGCGAGTTCCCCAGCAATGTGCTGCAGATGGATCCGCCGTCGCCCCGCGAGCGCGAGGTCCAGGTCGCCGCCAATCAGGAGAGCCAGCGCGCGGACGAGCGGCGCGAGCGCCGGCGCTCGACGTCTGAGCGGCGCGCCGCCGAGGAGCAGGCGCGTCGTGCGGCCCGGGAGCGTTCGCGTCGGCCTGCCGCGCAGCCGCCGGCTGAAGCGCAGCAGCAGGTCGCGCTGGCCGACGCGCCGCCGCCACCCCCGCCGCCTGCCGCCGCGCCGCCATCGCCTCCGTCCGCCGATGTTCGGCAGCCCTCCATCGCGCCGCAGGCCGCTGAAGTGCGGCGGCAAAGCGCGCCGCCGCCCGCGAGCCAGCCGCCGGCTGGCGCCGCCCGGCAGGGCCCTGCCGATCCGCAGGGCGCGGCGCCGGGCTTCAGCCGGACGGTGCAGCCGCTCGCGCCGGCGCCGGCCAGCCAGCCGCCGCCCGCGGCCCCGGCATCGCCACCGCCTTCGCTGGCCGAGGCCATGGCGGGGCTCAGCATTCCCGAGGCGGAGCGCGCCCCGACCGCCGTCAGGGCCGATCCGGGCGAGGTGCAGCGCATCCAGCAGGAGCGGCGCCGGGCCCAGGCTGCCGCCGCCGAGCGTGCCCGCGCCGAGGCCGAGGCACGCGCCCAGCGCGAGGCAGAGCGTCGCGCGGAAGCCGAGCGCCGCGCGAAGCTCGCCGCCAATCCCGCGCGCATCTGGGTGCAGATCGCCACCGGCCGGGATGTCGATGCGCTGGCCTTCGACTATCGCCGGATGCGCCGGACCTATTCGGACGCCATTGCCGACCAGAGCGGCTGGACCGTCGAATGGGGCCAGACGCGGCGTCTCCTGGTCGGGCCCTATCGGCGCATGGCGGACGCGCAGGCCGCCGTGAACAAGATCAAGGGGTCCGGCGGCGACGCCTTCGTCTGGCAGAGCGAGGCGGGTGAGGAAGTCGCCAAGATCGGCGGCAACTGATGGCGCTGGCGCCCTATGCCTGCGATCCGGCGCGCAGCCGGGGCCGCCAGCATTCCGAACCGGGCGGCGAGCAGCGCGGCCCGCGCGACGCCTTCCAGCGCGATCGGGATCGGGTCATCCATTCGATCAGCTTCCGCCGGCTGCGCCACAAGACGCAGGTGTTCATCGCGCCGGACGGCGACCATTATCGCGTGCGGCTGACCCACAGCCTGGAGGTCGCCCAGATCGGCCGCACCATCGCCCGCGTGCTCGGCCTCAACGAGGATCTGACCGAGGCGCTGTGCCTGGCGCATGACATCGGCCATCCCCCGTTCGGCCATTCGGGCGAGGATGCGCTGGAGGAAGCCCTCGCCGCGCATGGCGGCTTCGACCATAATGCCCATTGCTTGCGCACGCTGACCAGCCTCGAACATGCCTATCCGCGCTTTCCCGGCCTCAATCTGAGCTGGGAGACGCTGGAAGGGCTCGCCAAGCACAACGGCCCCGTCACCGCGCCCAACTGGGCGATGCGGGAAGTCGACGCGGCCTTTCCGCTGGAGCTCACAAGCTGGCCCTCGCTCGAGGCGCAGGTGGCGGCGCTCTCCGACGACATCGCCTATGACAATCACGATATCGACGACGGGCTGCGCGCCGGCATCCTGACGCTCGACCAGATCCTGACCGTGCCGATGGTCGCGCGCTGCTGGGCGACGGTCACCGCGCGCCATCCCGACGTGCCGCCCGAGCGGCTGCTGCGCGAGCTGGTGCGCGAGCAGATCGGCCTCATGGTCAACGATCTCATCGCGACCACACGGGCCAATCTCGCCGCGCTCGGCCTCGATGCCGCCGACGTGACCGCCGTGCGCGCGGCGGGCCGTCCGGTCGTCGCCTTCTCGGACGCGATGCGCGAGGACGAGCGCATGCTCAAGCGCTTCATGTATGCCAATCTCTATCATCATCCGCGCCAGCTGGAGGCAGCCGGCCGGGCGCGCGTCATCGTCGCGGACCTGTTCGGCGCCTATCAGGCCGATCCGGCGCTGATGGGCGCGGCCTGGAACGCGGCCTGCGCGGCCGAGGAGCCCTATCGCAGCCGCCACATCGCCGACTATATCGCCGGCATGACCGACCGCTATGCCGAGCAGGCGCACCGGCGCATCTTCGGCCACGGGCCGGAGCGGCGCGCGCCGGCCGACACGGTCTGACGGAGGGAAGGGACTTAATGCCGCAATCGCAGCAGCAATGGATCGCGACGCTCTTCAGCTTCGCCATGGTGGCGCTGGTGATGGCCCTGCGCATGCGCCGGATGCGCAGGGCGCGGCAGCTCAAGGTCGAGCGGTTGTGGATGCTGCCGGCCTTCTATGCCGTGCTCGTTTGCCTGCTTTTCTGGGCGCACCCGCCGCAGGGGCTCGCCTGGCTCTATGCGCTGCTCGCTTTCCTCATCGGCCTGCCGATCGGCTGGTGGCGCGGCAAGCTCATGCACATCAGCGTCGATCCGCAGACCCATGCGGTGCAGCAGCAGGGCTCGCAGGCGGCGATGATCTTCATCCTCGTGCTGGTCGCGATCCGCTATGCGGCGCGGACCGTGGCCGCGCAGGTCGGCGGCAGCGGGCCGAACGACGCCTATTTCGCCACCGATATCCTGCTCGCGCTCGGCCTCGGTTTCGTCGTGGCGCAGCGGCTGGAGATGGGCCTGCGCGCGCGCCGGCTGCTGGAGACGGCGCGCGGCGGCGAAGCGGCGTGAGCGACAGGCCCGCGCCTTGGCTGCCGGGCGAGGCGGCGGCTTCGGCCGGCGACCGGCGTCACGCCCCGGCCGCCCAGCGCAATCGCGAGGCCATCGCGGCCGTGCTGGCCGATCATCTGCCCGATCATGGCCTCGTGCTGGAGATCGCCAGCGGATCGGGCGAGCATGCGCTGCATTTCGCCGCGCGCTTCCCGTCGCTCGACTGGCAGCCGAGCGATCCCGATCCGGCCGCGCTCCGCTCGATCGCGGCCTGGTCGGCCGAGGCGGCGCTGCCCAATCTGCGCCCGCCATTGCGGATCGATGCGCGCAGCGACGATTGGCCGATCGAACGGGCGGACGCGATCCTGTGCATCAACATGGTCCATATCAGCCCCTGGTCCGCGACGCTCGGACTGATGCGCGGCGCCGCGCGGCTGCTGCCCGCCGGCGGCCTGCTCTATCTCTATGGGCCCTATCTGCGTGCAGGCATCGAGACCGCGCCCAGCAATCTTGCCTTCGACCAGTCGCTGCGGTCGCGCGATCCGGACTGGGGCCTGCGTGACGTCGCCGACATCGAGGCGACGGCGCGGGATGCCGGGCTGTGCCTCACGCACATCGTCCCGATGCCGGCCAACAATCTCAGCCTGCTCGTCCGGCGCGATCCTCCTCGGGGCTGATGATCTCGCGACGGCGCACATGCTCGCGCCAGGCGATATAGAGCCCGCTCGCCGCGATCAGCGCCGCGCCGATCCAGCTTGCCGGCGATGGCCAGCTCGCCCAGAGCAGCCAGCCCGCCCAGGTCGCCCAGATCATCTGGCTATAGTCCATGGGGATCACGATCGACACCGGCCCCCATTTGAGCGCGGCGGTCATCAGCAGTTGCGCGGCGCCGCCGGCCGCGCCCAGCAGCACGAGCAGCGCCCAGCTCAGCACGTCATGTCCGCTCGCCCAGAAGACGAGCAGCAGGCCGAGCGGCGGCAGCGAGAGCGCCGTGAACCAGAAGACGATGACCGGCGCCTGTTCCGTGCGGCTGAGGTCGCGCAGCACGATAGAGACGAACGCCGACACGATCGCGCCAGCCAGCGCCACCAGCAGGCCAGGCGCGGCGAGATTGGCCGAGTTCGGATGCGCCATGAAAGCGACGCCGGCAAAGCCCAGCGCCACCGCGCCCCAGCGGTGGACGCCGATCCGCTCCTTGAGCAGCAGCGCGGAGAGGATGGTCGCGAAAATCGGCATGGTGAAGCCGATCGAGGTCGCCTCGGCGAGCGGCAGCAGCGCCACCGCGCCGAAATTGAGCAGCATCCCGGCGAGGCCGAGCGCGGTGCGCGTCATATGACTGCGCAGCGGCGCGCGGGGCGCGAAGGCGGGTCCGAGCGTGGCGACCAGCCAGGCCGCGACGACCGGCAGGGCGAAGAGCTGGCGATAGAAGACGATCTCGACCAGCGCGACATCGCGCGCCGCCAGGAGCTTGCCGATCGCATAGGTCGCGGCCAGCATCATCATCGCGAGCAGCCGCAGGCCGATCGCGAAGAACGGCCGGTCCGGGTGCAAGCGTTCTGTTGTCATGCGGCGCGTCTGGCTCCGCGCAGACTGTCCCACACGAACAGCGCCAGCGCTGCCCAGATGAGCAGGAAGCTCGCCCAGCGGCCGGCCGAGAGATGCTCGCCGAACAGGATCACGCCGGAGAGGAACTGCAGCGTCGGCGTGACATATTGCATGAGGCCGAGCGTCACCATCGGCAGCGCCCGCGCGGCCAGCGCGAAGAGGATGAGCGGCACGGACGTGACCGCGCCCAGGCCGATAAGCAGCGCCGTCGTGCCCCCGGCCTGCCCGAAGGCAAGCACGCCGTCCCGCGCGATCCAGCCCAGCGCGAGCAGCGAAGGCGCCGTGAGCAGCAGCGTCTCGATCATGAGGCCGACCGAGCTTTGCACCGGCGTCAGCTTGCGCACCAGCCCGTAGAAGCCGAAGGAGGCGGCGAGCGTCAAGCTGATCCACAGCGTCTGCACCTCGCCCACCGCCAGCAGAGCGACGCCCGCCGCGGCGATGAGCACGGCGACGAGCTGTCCGCGCCGCAGCTTCTCCTTGAGCAGCAGCGTGCCGATCAGCACATTGACCAGCGGGTTGAGGAAATAGCCGAGGCTCGCCGCGACGACATGATCGGTGTCGACGGCCCAGACATAGACCAGCCAGTTGACCGCGATCAGCACCGCGCTCAGTGCCAGCGCGCCGATGATGCGCGGCTGGCGCAGCGCGCGCCACAGCATCGGATAGAGCCGGTAGCCGGCGAGCACGAGGCCCAGGAAGACGACCGACCAGACCACCCGATGCGCCACCACCTCGACCGCCGAGACGCCGGGCAGCAGCTTGAAATAGAGCGGCAGCAGGCCCCACAGGCCATAGGCGGCGAGGCCGGCGATGAGCCCGCTGCGCTGCTGCGCGCGCATGTCCGGGGCGATGACGGGCGTCGGCGCGTTCAAAGGATGCCGCCGCCCAGCCAGAGCCGCAACATGCCGAGCGCGGCCACCGCCAGGCAGAAGTTGCGCGCCCCGGTGCCGCGCGAAAACTGCCCGACCAGCGCGCCGAAGAGGGCGATCGGCACGATGATCCAGTTCGCCCAGCCGAGCAGCGGCAGCATCGCCGGCAGCATCAGCAGCAGCGCGAAGCCGCCGATCAGGATGGAGAGGAGCGCGACCATGGCGCACCCCATGGCGATGGCGGCCGGGCTTGGCAAGGGCGGCGTTCCGGAAAGAGGCGGATCAGGCCGCCTGCGGCAGCGCGCCCCCCCAGAGCAGATCGGACCGGATGAGCGGCGCGGCATAGAGCAGCCGCCGATCGCTCGCCGCGAACGGCTCGCGCCGGTGCACGCAGCAGCGATTGTCCCAGAATAATATGTCGCCCGGCCGCCAGCTGTGGAGATAGCTGAACGTCGGCTGCGAGACATGGGCGTAGATCTGGTCGAGCAGTTCCGCGCCTTCCTCGGGCGAGAGACCGGAAATGCGCGGGCTGGTGTCGATATAGGAGAGGATGCGCCGCGCGCCGAGGAACAGGAAACGCCGTCCTGTCACTGCATGGCGCTGGATCAGCGGCACGATGCGGAACAGCGTCTCGTCCTCGGGGTCCGCGTCCGCCAGCCTGCCCTCGGCATCATTGACGCTGAGCGGGAAATGGATCGAGCGCCCGGCGATGCGCGCCCGCAGCGCTTCGGGCAGCGCGTCATGGGCGTCGCACAGGCTGGCGATGCCGGTCCGCCCGCCCTGTGGCGGGATCTCCACGCCATGGAGCAGCGTGGCCGGCGGCGGCGCGGCGTCGGTCCAGCGATCCTGATGCCAGCCCATCTCGTCATTGCCGAACTGGCCCTTGTTGCGCCCGCCCTCCTCGATGTTGGAGACGAGGCGCAGGCCCTTGAACCCGTTCACGTCGATCGGCGCATGATAGCGTGACGTGTCGGACGGATCGGGCTCGCCGAAGCTGCGCGCGAAGGCCACGAACTGGTGCGGCGTCAGCACCGGCCCGCGCACCACCAGCGCCTGATGCTCATGATAGGCCATGACCAGACGATCGCGCGTCTCCGGATCGAGCGGGTGCGTCGTGTCCAGCCCCGTGATCTCCACGCCGAACGGCGCGGCGAGCGGCCGGATCGCAAATTCCGTCACGTCATCCTCCTCCCATCCGCACGGCTCTTGCCGTGTCGACCGGCTTCCTATATAAGGATTCCTTACATCGATGGCAAGCAGGATGTGAGAGGATGCGATCAGTCGAGCGGCCGCACCACGCGGGCGAGCAGGCGCAGCAGCGTGCCGCGCTCGTCCGGCGAGAGATCGGCGAGCATGGCCTCCTCGATCATCGGCGTCAGCGCCCGAGCCTGGCCGATCACCGCATGGCCCTTGTCCGTGAGGCGCATGGTGAGGCGCTTGCGATGCGCCTCGTCGGGCTCGCGCTCGATCAGCCCATGGTCGCGCAGGGGCCTCAGCAGCGTCGTGAGCGATTGCGGCGTCAGGTGCATGAGGCGCGCAAGCTCCGCGGCCGTCGCCTCTCCGCGCTCGTCGAGCAGGACGAGCGCGAAAAGCTGGCTGGAGGAAATGGGCTGGTCCCGCATCGCCCGCTCGACGCGCGCGCGCGCTGCCATCTCGACCCATTTGACGAGATGCGGAAAGCCCATCCGCACGCCGTCGCCGGCCCTGTCATTGTCCCGCGCCATCCACGCTCCCTGCCGCAGGCCCGCGCCGCTGCCAAGCCCTGAGAGGAACGCTGCCCCATGTCCGAAGCTCGATCCGATTTCATCCTGAATGCCTGGTATGTCGCCGCTTGCGATCATGAAGTCGGCCCGGACGCCTTCTTCGCGCGCCGGCTGCTGGACCGGCCCGTTCTGCTCTACCGCAAGGAGGACGGCACGGCCGTCGCGCTGCTCGACCGCTGCCCGCACCGCTTCGCCTATCTCTCGAGGGGACGGCGCATGGGGGATGAGGTGGAATGCCTCTATCATGGGCTACGCTTCGGGCCGGACGGCGCCTGCACGCGCAGCCCCTATCAGAAGACGCCGCCGGCCCGGGCGAAGGTCGAGGCCTTCCCGCTGGTCGAGCGGCACTGCTTCCTGTGGATCTGGATGGGCGATCCGGCGCTGGCCGATCCCGCGCTCATCCCGGATCATGGCCATATGGACCGCGCCGAGATGCGTCCGCTGCGCTGGCATGTGACGTTCAACGGCAACTGGCAGCTCGGCAACGACAATCTCATGGAGCTGACCCATCTCTTCTGGCTGCACACCGGCACGATCGGCGGCTGGAAGCCGGACGCGGGCGCCACGCCCGGCGAGAAATATGTCGCGCGGCTGGAAGGCGGGAAGGTGCTGAGCCGCACTTTCGTGCCGGACATCCGCCGTCCGCCGGTCTTCTATAATGGCGTGCCGGAGGGCCAGCCCTTCGATCAATGGAACGACACGGAATGGGTGGCGCCCGCCAACATGAAATTCACCATGGGCGCCGTGCCCACCGGCGCGCCGGCCGTCACCGACCGGCCCTATATGGTCCAGTCCCACTGCATCACGCCGGAGACGCGGACGACCAGCCATTATTTCTCCGGCATCGCCCGCATCTTCCAACTGGAGGGCGGGGTGGAGACGGATGAGCGGCTGATCGCCTTCTTCAGCAAGATCTTCCTGGAGGAGGACGGCCCGATGATGGAGCAGGTGCAGGAGCAGATGGGCGATGCCGACCTGTTCGATCTCGACCCGCTCATCCTGCCGCGCGATTCCGGCGCGATCCTGGCCCGTCGCGAAGTGGCCCGGCGCCTGGCGGAGGAGGCGAGGGGACCGCGCACGGAGGGCGTCATGGAGGAGGAGCCTTGCCTCTAGACCCTGTCTGATTGAGATTGAACCACCTTGTGCTCCTGCTTTCGCAGGAGCACTGATTCCACTTCATCCGGACCAGCCCTTAAGGCTCTTCGGATCCGATCGCATCGGTGATCCTGCATTGGGCTCTGCGCCATCGGAGCCCATGTCTGTTCTTCTCGCGGAGCAGAAGGGATTGCCGCTGCGCGGCCAGGCGCATATTCGCCCGGTTCAGGCAGCCGCCAGCGCCTGCTCCAGGTCCGCGATCAGGTCGTCCGGTGCCTCGATGCCGATCGAGAGCCGGATGGTGGAATCGAGCACCCCGATCCGCTCGCGCACGTCCGCCGCGACGCCGGAATGGGTCATGGTCGCCGGGTGGCTGGCGAGCGATTCGGTGCCGCCCAGGCTCACCGCCAGCTTCATGATCCTGAGCGCGTTGAGGAAGCGGAATGCCGCCGGCAGCCCGCCGATGATATCGAAGGAGAATGTCGATCCCGCGCCGGTGCATTGCGCGCGATAGGCCCGGCCTGTCGGCGTCTCCGGATCGGCATAGTCCAGATAATGCAGTCCGGCGACTTTGGGATGGTCCCTGAGCCAGTCGGCGATCGCGGCGGCATTGGCATTGGCGCGCTCCATGCGCAGGCCCAGCGTCTCCAGGCTGCGCCCGAGCATCCAGCAGCTGTTCGGGTCGAGTTGCGTGCCGATCGCGCTGCGCAGCGCGCGCACCGGGCGCATCGTCGCCTTGCTGCCGAGCGCCGCGCCGGCGATCAGGTCTGAATGGCCGCCCACATATTTGGTGAGCGAGTAGAGCGAGATGTCCGCGCCATGCTCGATCGGCCGCTGGAAGACCGGCCCGAGCAGCGTGTTGTCGCACATGATGATCGGCCGGTGCCCGTCCTGCTCCAGCGCGATCGCCTCGGCCACCTCGCGCATCAGCGCGATGTCGACCATGCCGTTGGTCGGATTGGCCGGCGTCTCGACGAAGATGACGGCGATCCGTCCCTTGCCTCGGGCGGTTTGCGCTGCCGCCTCGACAGCCGCGCGGTCCACGCCGCTGGTGAAGGCGACGGAGGCGACGCCGAACTTCCTGAGGAAATTGAGCAGCAAGGTCTCCGTGCCGCCATAGAGCGGCTGGCTGTGCAGCACGACATCGCCGGGCTCCACGAATGCGAGCAGGCTGGTTGTGATCGCCGCCATGCCGGAGGCGAACAGCACGCAGGCCTCGGTGCGCTCATAGACGGAGAGCCGGTCCTCCACAATCTCGCTGTTCGGATGGTTGAACCGCGAATAGACGAGGCCCGAGCCCTGCCCTGCCGGCGGCTCCTTGCGGCCCGACACATAGTCGAAGAAGTCGCGCCCCTCCTCGGCGGACTTGAACACGAAGGTGGAGGTCAGGAACACCGGCGGCTTGACCGCGCCTTCGGACAGCGCCGGATCATAGCCATAGTTCAGCATCTGCGTCTCGGGATGCAGCGCATGGTTGCCGATATGGGTCTTGTGGGTCTTGTCGGTCATCGGATGCTCCTTGGCCGGCGGATGCGGCACGGATGGGCAAGTGGGCGGAGCATCGCCGATCCGGAGGATGGGCGCAATGCGGGAGGTGCGGTGCGATAGTTGCAGGGTAATACTATGTATGATATATGGGCAACTGAAGGATCGGCGGGCATAATGCATATCTATAAGAACCGCTGGTTCGCGAAATTCGCCCGGCGCGAGGGAATTGCCGACGCGAGATTGCGGGAAGCGATCGACCGGGCCAATGCCGGATTGATTGACGCCGATCTGGGCGGCGGGCTGGTCAAGCAACGTGTCGCGCGGGATGGGCAGGGACGATCCGGCGGCTATCGGACGATCATCATCTTCCGTGCGGAGGAACGGGCGATATTTGTCTTTGGGTTCGCCAAGAATGACCGTGCGAATATCAGCGCGGCGGAACTTGCCGTCCTGCGGGAAGCGGCCAGGCTGACCCTAAGCTTTACGCTGGGCGATATGGAAATCGAGGTCGAGAGCGGAAAGCTCATAGAGGTGCGGTATGACGACGAAGACCTATAAGAGCGAGTTGATGGCTTCCATTCATGAGATGATGGAAGGCTTTCACGAGTCCGGAACCATCGACAAGCAGACGATGCGTAATTTCGATGAGGCATGCCTTGTCCCGGCAGTCCCGCTCAAGCCCGAAGAAATCCGCGCAATTCGCGAAGCCGAGCATGTCTCGCAACCGGTGTTCGCACGTTATCTCAACGTGTCGAAGAACCTTGTTTCAGACTGGGAGCGGGGTGCCAAGCGGCCTGGAGGGCCGGCCTTGCGGCTGTTGTCGATCGTCAAGCGCCGAGGTCTTGCGGCATTGATGTGATGTCAATTGTGGTGATTGAGTAAAATCTCACCATGATTGGGAATCATTGCAAACCACGCGTTCCGCCTCACCCGTCGCTGTCGCGTTCGATGTCCGCGCCGACCGCGCTCAGCTTCTCCTCCAGCCGCTCATAGCCGCGGTCGAGATGATAGACGCGGTTGACGATCGTCTCGCCCCTGGCGGCGAGGCCGGCGAGGACGAGGCTCATCGAGGCGCGCAGGTCGGTCGCCATCACCGGGGCGCCGGTGAGGCCCGGCACGCCGCGCACGACAGCGGTGCGGCCGTTGACGCTGATCTCCGCGCCCATGCGGTTGAGCTCGGGCACGTGCATGTAGCGGTTCTCGAAGATCGTCTCGGTGAGCACGCTCGCCCCGTCCGCCAGCGCCAGCATGGCCATGAACTGCGCCTGCATGTCGGTCGGGAAGCCGGGGAAGGGCGCGGTGGAGAGGGTGAGGGGCTTGAGCTTGCCGTTGGCGGCCACCTTGATGCCGCCCTTGACTTCCTCGACATGCAGGCCGGCGTCGGTCAGGCCGGCGAGGATGGCGTGCATGTCGCCTCCGTCCGCGCCCACCAGCTCCAGCTCGCCGCCGGTGATGGCGGCGGCGCAGGCATAGGAGCCGGCCTCGATGCGGTCCGGCATCACCTTGTAGGTGGCGCCGTAGAGGCGCGGCTTGCCCTGTATGGCGATGCGGTCGGTGCCGATGCCCTCGATCTCGCTGCCCATCTCGACGAGCAGGTTGCACAGGTCCACGATCTCGGGCTCGCGCGCGGCATTCTCGATGATCGTCTCGCCATTGGCGAGCGCGGCCGCCATCAGCGTATTCTCCGTCGCGCCCACGCTCGGGAAGGGCAGGGCGACCAGCGCGCCCTTGAGGCCGCCGTCGGGCGCCAGCGCACGGACATAGCCGTTCGCCATCTCGATGGTGGCGCCGAGCGTCTGGAAGGCTTTGAGGTGGAAGTCGATCGGCCGGTTGCCGATGGCGCAGCCGCCGGGCAGCGAGACGGTCGCCTCGCCGGCGCGGGCGAGCAGCGGGCCGAGCACGACGATCGAGGCGCGCATCTTGCGCACGATGTCATAGGGCGCGGTGGTGGAGGTGATGCGGCTGGCGCGCAGTGTCATCACCCGGCCGAAATCCTCCTGCCGTGTGCCTTCGATGGTGGTGGTGACGCCGAGCTGGTTGAGCAGGTGGCCGAAGCTGTCGACATCGGCGAGCCGTGGCAGGTTGCGCAGCATCACCGGCTCCTCGGTCAGCAGTGCGCAGGGGAGCAGGGTCAGCGCCGCATTCTTGGCGCCGGAGATGGGGAGCTTGCCGGAGAGCGGCTTGCCGCCGCGGATGAGGATACGGTCCATCGCGGCTTATTAGCGAGTGGGTTGGGCCGCGCAAGGGGGCGCGACCTGTTCCCTTCCCGCAAGCGGGAGGGGAACAGAAAGCCTCAATCCTTCCGTCCCTGCTCCCCGCTCAGCCGCGTCATCAGCAGCGCCGCGCGCCGGGCCTGGCGCTGGAAGCTGGCGAGGTCGACCGTCTCGGCCGGCGTGTGGTCGCCCGAACTGTCCGGCCCGAGCCCGGCGAGGCCGTCCACGTCCGCCGCCACGAAGCTGATGTCGCCCGCGCCGCGCTTCAAAGGATCGAGCGCGGGCATCTGTGCGAGGCCGAGGTCGCGGTTGATGCCGTTGAGCCGATCGAGCAGCGCCTGGTTGCCGGGCGTCGGCGGCATCGGCGGATAGCCTTCCTTGAAGCGGATGGTCGCGTCCGTCTCCGGCGCATGGGCAGCGACGATCGCCTCCATCTTCGCGCGCACCCGCTCGGCCTGCTCCACCGTCAGCGCGCGGAAATCGCCGGTCGCCACGGCCTGACCGGGGATGATGTTGGTCTTGCCGATGGCGCTCACCGAGCCCTCATTGTCCGCCAGCGTCGCCTGCGCGCCGCCGGCCACCAGGCCGATGTTGAAAGTGAGGTTGGGCTCGGGCAGCTCGGCGCGGAACCGGGCGATGATGCGCGCCAGCTCGAAGATGGCGCCATCGCCCACGCCGGGGCCGAAGATGCCGCTGGAATGGGCGGAATGCCCGGTCGCCGTGATGACGTAGCTGGTCGAGGAGCGCCGCGCGATCGAGCCCATGTCCTGCCCGTCAATCACCACCAACCCCTCGAAGTCGAGCGCGACATCGGCGCGCTTGCCGGCGGCGATGAGGTCCGCCCGTGCTGTCTCGATCGGCGCGCCGACCGCTTCCTCGTCGCCGGTCAGCACCACCTCGATATTGGCGCCGTCCAGCGTGCCGGCCGCCTTCATCGCCTTGAGTGCCATCAGCATCACCACCATGCCGCCCTTGTCGTCGGCGGCGCCCGGACCGCGGGCATGGTCGCCCTGCCGCTCGAAGCGCTGAAAAGGCGATTCCGGCTCGAACACCGTGTCGAGATGACCGATCAGCAGCATCCGCGTGGAGCCGGCGCGGCCCTCATGCGTCGCGATGATATGCCCGGCGCGCCCGGCGGCTTCCATCGGCACCCAGCGCACGGTGAAGCCCAGCGCTTCCAGCTCCGGCCGCACCATCTCGGCCACCTTGGTGACGCCCGCCACGTTGCGCGTGCCGCTATTCTGGTTCACCAGCCGTTCGAGCAGAGCCACGCCCCAGTCCTGCTCAGCCGCAACGCTCCGCACGATACGCTGCTCGGTGGCGGAGAGGCGAGCATCGGCCGCGGTGCCGGTGAGCAGGAGGAGCGGAAGGGCGAGCAGGCGCGCGGCGCGGATCGGGCTGGTCATGACGGCAGGATAGGCGAGGGCGCGCTCCTCTTTCCAGTCCTTTGCGCCCTTGCGGCCGTCAGAGCGCCGCGCCGTTCGCCCGCAGGCTCTCGGCGACGCGCGTCAGGGCGAGGTCCAGCGGATCGGTCTCGCCCAGCAAAGCGAAGCTCCCGTTGAGCGCGAAGCTGCAATGGCCGTGCACGGTCGCGACCAGGGAGCGCGCCAGGCGAGGCGCCTGCCCTGCGTCCGGCAGGATGGCGGCGATCTCGCGCACCACGATATCGACCAGGCGCGTGCGCTGGGCGATCAGCGCGTCGAGCATGGCCATCCCCTCCGGCGGGCGATGCGCATAGATGGCGGCCCACAGATTGGGCCGGGCCGCCGCGAATTCGAAATAGCCGCGCACAAGCGCCTCGATTCGTTCAGGTCCTTCCGCGCCGGACAGGCGCTGTTCCAGCCAGTCCGACCACAGGATGAAGGTATGGCTGTTGATCGCCATGATCAGCCGGTCGACGCTGCCGAACAGATGCATGATCGTGCCGACCGTATAGCCGATGCGCTTGGCGACCTCGCGCGCCGAGAAGCGGGAGAAGCCGACCTCGGCCATCAGGGCCTGTCCCGCTTCCAGGATCAGCGCCTCCAGCTCGTCTCGGCTATGATCGGACCGCCTGCCCATGCCGGTTATCTCTAGGACTAAAATTGAACGCTGTCTAATTTTTAAATTGCACATCGTTCAATTATCGCTAAGCTGTCATGTCAGGACGATCCTCGATGGGAGGGGCGATTCATGAGTGCGATTCTGTTCCTGGGCCTGGCCCTATTGGCCTTCCTCCTCGCGGATACCCGCAAGCGCCTCGCGCGACTCGAACGCCGCCTCAGCGACGGTCCGCCATTGCCCGAGGCCGCCGCACGCCGCAGGACGGTGATCGTCGCGCCACCCGGGGAAGCATCGCAACCGGCCGTGGAGGAAGCGCCGCCGGCGATCGTGACGCCGCCCGTCGTCCAGACGCCGGAACCGGCTGCGCCGCTGCGCGTGGAGCGCGCGCCGGAGCCGAGCATCGAGACCGCCATGGCCGCGCCGACGCCGGACGCCGTCCGATTGGGCCGGGCGGCCGAGCCGGAGGCCGAGCGGCCTGCCGCATCCGCCCGCTTCTCCGTCAACTTCGAGGATCTGTTCGGCCGCAAGCTGCCGATCTGGGCCGGCGGCATCACGCTGATCGTCGCGGCGGTGCTGCTGGTCAAATATTCGATCGACGCCGGGCTGCTCTCGCCGTCCGTTCGGACGCTGCTCGGTCTGCTGTTCGGTGCGCTGCTCATCGGCGGCGCGGAGCTGGCGCGCCGCCGGGAGGATTTCGTCCAGGACGCGCGGGTGAGCCAGGCGCTGGCCGGCGCGGGCATCGGCAGCCTCTATGCGGCGACGCTGGCTGCGGCTAATCTCTATGGGCTGATCGGCTCCGGCACGGCCTTTGCGGGCCTTGCCGTCATCACCGGCCTCGCCATGCTGTTGTCGCTGCGCTTCGGCGCGCCGAGCGCCGTGCTCGGCCTGGTCGGCGGCCTCGCCACGCCGGCCGTCATACAGACCGGCGCGCCCAATGTCCCGCTGCTTGCCGGCTATATCGCCGTCGTCGTCGGCAGCCTCGCCTTGCTGTCCCGGCGCCAGCGCTGGATCTGGCTGGGCGTCAGCGCGCTCGTCGGCGGCGCGGGCTGGAGCCTGCTGATGATCCTGATGGGCGGGCTGGGGCCGCTCGCCACCCTGTCCGTGGGCCTGCTCGTGCTGCTGCTCGGCATCGGCCTGCCGGTCTTCGCCATGGAGGAGCGGCTGTCGTCGCTGCTACGCGGCGGAGCAGCCCTGGTCGCAGCGCTCCAGCTCGCGCTGCTGGTGGCGCAGGGCGATTTCGCGCCGCTGAGCTGGGGGCTCTATGGGCTGCTCTCGGTCGCCTTCGTCTGGCTGACCGGCCGGATGCCGGTGTTGCGATCGGCCATGGCCGTGCCGCTCCTCGCCGCGCTGGCGCTGGTCGCCATCTGGCCGACGCCGCCGCTCGGCCTGTTCTCGGCGGTCATGGCGGGCATCATGGTCATCCATGGCGGAGCGGCGCTCTGGCGGCTGTGGCGCGCGGGCGGCGGTCTGCTGGAAGCGGGCGCGCTCTCGATCATCGGCATTGCCGGCTATCTCCTCTGCCATGCGCATTTCGAGGTCGGTGCGCCGGGGCAGGCCACGCGCTTCGCCCTGCTGGCGCTCGGCTTCGCGGGCCTGCCGACGCTGGCGGCCGCGCTCGGCTGGACCCATGCGCAACGGCGCGACGACATGCGTTTCGCGCTGCTCGCGTCGGCTGCGGGCCTGCTCGTCGTCATCGCGGCGCTGGTCGGCCTGCCGGGCTGGACGGCGCCGGCCGCGATCGCCCTCGTCGCGGCGGCGCTGCTGGGTCTGGCCGTGAAGGCGGAGGATCGCTGGCTGCCGCATAGCGCGCTGCTGTTCCTCGGCCTCGCCATTCTCGGCCTGTTCGGCACGGGCGCCCATGATGTGGAGCTGGCCCGGCTGACGTCGCCAGAGCCCGTCGCGCAGCCCTGGCAGGCCCTGCTGCGCTGGGGCGCGCTGGCCCTGGCCGCCATCGCCTTCGCCTGGCGCGAACGGGGCACGCGGCGCGGCATGATGGTCCAGTGCGTCGCGGCCGTGCTGGGCTATGGCCTTGCGGCGCAGATCGTCCCGGCGCCCTGGCTGGCGATCACGACTGGCGCCGCCATCCTCATCCTGACCGAGATCATGGTGCGCCGGGCGGCCGGCGCACTGCTGCCCGCGCTGGGCACGCTCGGCACGATCGCCGGCTTCTGGGCGCTGGTGCCGTTCGCGCTCTGGGCGGTGCCGGCGCTGGAATCGCTTCTCGGCCAGCCGCTGCTGGTCTCGGCGATCCCCGCGCCCGGCCCGGCGGCGCGGCAGATCCTGCTGCCCGCGCTGGCCGCCGGCCTTGCGCTCTGGCGCCTGCGCGACCGGTTCCCGAGAGCCGGCTGGATGATCGGCCTGGGGCAGATCGGCGCGCTCGCGCTGGTCGGTCTGCACATCCTCTACAAGCAGATCTTCGGCATCGATGACCTGCCGGCCTTCGTGCGGACCGGCCTTGCCGAGCGCACGCTCTGGGAAGTGGCACTGGTCGGCGTCGGTGTCGCGCTGTGGCGCGGCCTGAACCTGCGCTTTGCCGCGCTCGCGCTCATCGGCGCGGGTCTGGCCCATGATCTCGTCTATACGCTGGTGCTGCACGATCCGCTGTGGAGTGCGCAGGCTGTCGGGCCGGTCCCGCTCGCCAATCTGCTGCTGCCTGCCTTCGGGCTCGCCTTCGTGGCGCCGATGCTGGCGGTGCGGATCATGCCCGAAGAGGGGCAGCGCTTCCGCCGCCTCATCGACCTGCTGCACATGGCCGTGATCCTGCTGTTCGCCTATACCAGCCTGCGCCAGCTCTTCGCCGGCACGCTGCTGGTGGGGCCGCCCGTCGGGCAGGTCGAGAATATCGGCCGGTCGGTGCTCGCCATCGTCATCGCGATCGGCTTCCTGCTCTGGGGGATCCGGCAGGGCCTGCGCGACTGGCGCATCGCCTCGCTCCTGCTCATGCTGGTCGCCGTGGCCAAGGTCTTCCTGTTCGACGCCTCGGGCCTCGAAGGGCTGCTGCGCATCGCTTCCTTCCTGGCGCTGGGTTTCAGCCTGATCGGGATCGGCTGGCTCTACAGCCGCTATCTGCGGCCGGACATGAGGGTCGAGTGATCGCTTAGGGGGATAAAGTGCTCCTGCGGAAGCAGGAGCCCAGGGCGGCCAAGCACTGCCCATGCGCCCTGGGCTCCTGCTTCCGCAGGAGCACTGCTATCATTGCAGGTAGCCTTTAGGCCAGCAGCTCGACATCCCAATAGAGCCAGTCATGCCAGCTCTCGTGGAGATAGTTGGGCGGGAAGGCGCGGCCATGGTCCTGGAGCTGCCAGCTCGTCGGGCGGATCGGCTGCTGGTGCAGCGACATGCCGGCCTCGCGCGGGGTGCGGCCGCCCTTCTTGAGATTGCAGGGCGAGCAGGCGGTCGCCACATTCTCCCAGGTCGTGCGCCCGCCGGCGCGGCGCGGGACGACATGGTCGAACGTCAGGTCCCTGGTCGAGCCGCAATATTGGCAGGCGAACTTGTCGCGCAGGAACAGGTTGAACCGCGTGAAGGCCGGATATTCGCTGGGCTTCACATATTGCTTGAGCGCGATCACGGAGGGGATGCGCATCTGGAAGCTGGGCGAATGGACCTGGCGGTCATAGCTGGAGATGATGTCCACCCGATCCAAAAAGACCGCCTTGATGGCGGTCTGCCAGGGCCAGAGGCTGAGGGGATAGTAGGAAAGTGGCGTATAGTCCGCGTTGAGCACCAGCGCGGGGCAACTTTCCGGATGGCGTATTCGATCGGGATGATACATGCGAACTCTCGTCCCCTCGTGTCCGCCCGCTCCATCGGCAAGAAGCGTGACGCCATCATGACAGCAAATATGATGAGTCCTCGTCAAGAGCTAGTATGAGTCATTCTTCGGTTCCACGACATGTGGTGACGCGTTTCGCACCGAGCCCAACCGGGCGGCTGCATGTCGGCCATGGCTGGTCGGCGCTGCAGGCCTTCGATCTGGCGCGCGGCGCGGCGGGGCAATTCCTGCTGCGGATCGAGGACACGGACGTCACGCGCTGCCGCCCGGAATTCACGGACGGCATCTATGAGGACCTGCGCTGGCTCGGCATCGACTGGGACGGGCTGATGATCCAGTCGCAGCGCTTCCCGGCCTATGATGCGGCGCTGGAGCGGCTCAAGGCGCTGGCGGTCGTCTATCCCTGCTTCTGCACGCGGGGCGACATCGCGCGGGAAGTCGCGGCCAGCCTGCATGCCCCGCATGGCGCGGACGGGCCGCTCTATCCGGGCACCTGCCGCGGCCTCTCGGCCGATGCGCGCGCGGCCCGCATCGCGCGCGGCGAGGCGCATAGCTGGCGGCTGGACATGGAGGCGGCGCTGGCGTGGACCGGGCCGCTCGTCTGGCACGATGCGGACGCGGGGGACGTGCCGGTCGATCCGATGCAGCTCGGCGACCTGATCCTCAAGGGCAAGGACCGGCCGGCCAGCTACCATCTGGCCGTGGTGGTGGACGATGCCGCGCAAGGCATCACCCATGTCGTGCGCGGGCGGGACGTGTTCGCCTCGACCCATGCGCATCGCACGCTGCAGGCCCTGCTCGGCCTGCCGTCCCCGCTCTATCGGCACCATGGGCTGGTCGTCGACGCGGACGGCAGGCGCCTCGCCAAGCGCGCCGCGGGGCTCGGCCTCGCCGAGTTGCGCGCGCGCGGGCTGGACGGGCGCGCGCTGGCCGATGATCTGCGCGCGGGGCGCTTTCCGGTTGGCATCGCGCTCGGCTGACCCTACATCGGCCCATCAAGGAGACATACCATGGGCAAGGTCCTTCTCATCCTGCTGCTGCTCGCCGCCATGGGCGCCACGCTGTTCATGCTGATCAAGGGCATCGTCACGTTCCTCAAGACGACCGAAGCGGACCTGCGCAGCGATGCCACCGGCCCCAGCCAGTCGAGCCTCAAGCAGAACAAGGCGATGATGGGCCGCATCACCTTCCAGGCGATCGCCATCCTGCTGCTTGCCCTGCTGATGCTGGCCTTCGGCAAGAGCTGAGGGTCCGGGCCGGCATGGTCCGCCTCAACCGCATCTACACGCGCACGGGCGATGACGGGACGACCGGCCTTGTCGACGGCTCGCGCCTGCCCAAGGACGCGCCGCGCATGGCGGCGATCGGCGAGGTGGACGAGCTGAACAGCGCCATCGGCCTCGCCATCGCCGCGATGGGCGAGACGGGGGAGGCGGCGCTGCTGCGTACGATCCAGAATGATCTCTTCGACCTGGGTGCCGATCTTGCGACGCCGGGCGAGGATTTCACGCCTTCGGAGATGGTGCTGCGCATCGTCCCTGCGCAGGTCGAGCGGCTGGAGCGGGCAATCGACCGGCTCAACGATCCGATCCCGCCCTTGCGTAGCTTCATCCTGCCCGGCGGGAGCGAGGCGGCGGCGCGCGTCCATCTCGCCCGCGCCGTCGCGCGCCGGGCCGAGCGTGCGGTCATCGCGGCCGGACGCGACGCTGCGGTCAATCCCGCCGCGCTTGCCTATCTCAACCGGCTGTCCGACCTGCTGTTCGTCCTCGCCCGCGCGCTCAACGGCAATGGCGCGGAGGATATCCTCTGGGTCCCCGGCGCCCAGCGCGAGGGGTGAGCAGAGCGGCCAGCGTTCCCGCATAGCGCAACACAAACCCCTCCCCTCCAGGGGAGGGGTTGGGGTGGGGGCTCGCGATCATGCGCAATGCCGTGGGAAACCCCTTCCACCGTGTGAAAACTGAATTATGCAGCAGTCCCCCTGGAGGGGAGGACAGCAGGGCTCTCACGCCCGGCAGCGCACGCGCCGCGTGCCGTCCAGCGTCAGCACGTCGCCATTGCCGGAGAGGGCGAGGGTGGAGCTGCGCGTCCAGTTCTCGCCTTCGCCGCTATAGTCGGCGGTGACGCGCAGCCGGTCGCCGGGCAGGCGGTCGACATGCGTCACCTTGCCCTCGCTTTCGTAGAAGATGAGGCTGTCCGCCTTGACCTGCAGCCGCATGTCGTCGCCCTGGCGCGCGCAGGCGGCCGGCGATCCGGCCCATCGGCCCTGGAAGGCGGCGGGCACCTGATGCAGAGCCGCCTCGTCGCCGGGCGCGACGACGCGCACCGTGCCTTCCGGCCGGAACGAGGCATTGGCGATCAGCCACGGCGCCTGGCCCGCCTCGCCCTTCTGGCCTTGCGGATTGCGGGCGAGCGTCATCGCGCCGATGAGATTGAACGGTCGCCCGTCCGCCGCCGTGCGGCCATAGACCTGCACCGGCACGCGCACGGTTTCGGTGCCATTGGCCTCGGGCCGGCCGATCAGCACATGGATCTCGGAATATTTGCGGTAGGCGTCCGCATAGGCGGCCTCGCTCATGCCGCTCGCGCGTCCATTGTCGCGCCACAGCCGATAGGCGTCGCCATAGCGCCCTTCGGACAGGGCGAGGCCCCATCGCTCGATCGTCGCGCCGGAAGCCTCGACGCGGGTGGGAATGCGGGCGGCGGCTTCGTTCAGCGGCGTGCGATCGTCGGGCAGTCCGCCCGGCTCGCCGGGCGCCGGGGGCACGAGCGTGCCGGCAGCGGCGCCGGCGCCGCCCTCGTCGATGGCATTGAGCGCGTTGTCCAGCGCGGCATCGGCTTCCTCGGGCGTCATGGTCGACTGGTTGTTGGTCACGCCGCCACCACCGCAGCCGGCCAGCATCAGCGGCAGCAGCAACGCCGCGGAGGGAAGGGGCCAGGTCAATCGCATGGGTCATTCTCCTGGGCAGCCATGGGTTCGGAACGCTCGATCGCGGCGACGGGTTGCCGCCATTTGCGCGACTCTGCCGCCATGCTATGGGAAATGCCCCTCGCTTCACAGGACCTTCGCATGAACGATCTCACCCAGACGCCGGAAATGCTCATCGCCATGATGGGCGCGCGGGCGCGTCGGGCGGCGGACGCGCTGGCGCAGGCGACGAGCGAGGACAAGGCGGCCGCGCTGCGCGCTGCGGCGCGCAGCCTGCGCGAGGCGAAGGGCGCGATCATCATCGCCAATCGGGCGGACATGGAGCGCGGCGTCGCCAATGGCCTCTCCTCCGCGATGCTGGACCGGCTGCGGCTCGACGATGCGCGCATCGCCGCCATGGCGGACGCGGTGGAGCAGGTCGCGGCGCTGCCCGATCCGGTCGGCCGGATCATCGACGAGGCGGTGCGGCCCAACGGCCTGCGGCTCGAGCGCCGGCGCGTGCCGCTCGGCGTGGTCGGCATCATCTACGAGAGCCGGCCCAATGTGACGGCGGACGCCGCCGCCCTCGGCCTGCGCGCCGGCAATGCGGTGATCCTGCGCGGCGGCTCGGAAGCGGTGGAGAGCAATCGCGCCATCCATGCCGCGATGGTGCGGGGGATCGGCGAGGCAGGCCTGCCGGTCGAGGCCGTGCAGCTCGTCCCCACCACGGATCGGGCAGTGGTCGGCGCCATGCTGCGTGCGATCGGCCTCATCGACATCATCGTGCCGCGCGGCGGCAAGAGCCTCGTCGCGCGCGTGCAGGAGGAAGCGCGCGTGCCGGTGCTGGCGCATCTGGACGGCATTAACCATGTCTATGTCCATGCCGATGCCGATGCCGGGATGGCGCGCTCGATCGTGGTCAACGCCAAGATGCGCCGCACAGGCATCTGCGGGGCGATGGAGACGCTGCTGATCGATGGCGCCTTCCCCGAAGCGGCGAGCCTGGTCACGGCGCTGCTCGATGCGCGCTGCGACGTGCGCGGCGACGAGGCGGTGCGGGCCATGGACGCCCGGGTGGAGCCGGCGCAGCCGGGCGACTGGGACACCGAATATCTCGACGCGGTGGCCTCGGTCCGCATGGTCGAGGGGCTGGAGGAGGCGCTGGCCCATATCGCCAATCATGGCAGCCACCACACCGACGCGATCGTGACGCGGGACGAGGCGGTGGCGGAGCAGTTCCTGGCGCGCTGCGACAGCGCCATCGTGATGTGGAACGCTTCCAGCCAGTTCGCGGACGGCGGCGAGTTCGGCCTGGGCGCGGAGATCGGCATCTCGACCGGCCGCCTCCATGCGCGCGGCCCGGTCGCGCTGGAAGGGCTGACGACATACAAATGGGTGGTGCGCGGCACCGGGCAGGTGCGGCCATGAGGTCGGGGCGTTTCGAGGATATTGTCGGGATGGTGCGTTTGTTTTCGAGACTTTCCCGTGACCCGGCAATGGTGGTGCTCCTGCGAAAGCAGGAGCCCGGGGCGTCGGGGAACGGCTCATACACCCTGGGCTCCCGCCTCCGCAGGAGCACGGCTCAGTCCGATCCGGCCAGGGCGCGTGTCAGGATTTCGGCCCGCCGCCTTGCCACGCTGGCGGCGCTGACGGCGCTCGCAGGCTGCCAGGCCGTGCCGCGTGTCGAACCGCCGCCGCCCCAGGCGCCGACGCCGACCCCCACGCCGCCACCACCGCCTCCGGCCGCCGCGCCCGAACCGGCGCAGGACCTGAGCTGGGAGCAGGCGCCCGTCACGCCGGGCAACTGGCGCTATGTGCAGGAGAGCGGCGCCTCGTCCGCCTCCTTCGGGCCGGACCTCGCGCATCCGCGGCTCGGCCTTGCCTGCGACAGCGGCGCGCGGCAGATCAGGCTGACCGTTCTCGGCGCCGGGAGCAGCGCGCGCACGGTGACGATCCGCACCTCCAGCGGCGCGCTGCAATGGCCGACGGCCGGCGCATCGCCCGCGCCGGGCGGCGGCAACATGATCGAGGTAACGCGCCCCGCCAGCGATCCGGGCTTCGACTGGATCGCCTATTCGCGCGGCCGCATCGCGGTGGATGTGCCGGGCGTGACGCGGCTGGTCGTGCCGCTATGGGCGGAAGTGGCGCGGGTGATCGAGGATTGCCGCGGCTGATAACCATATATGGTTGTATGGCGGGCGACGCGGACGCAGCATTATGATTCGAAAAAAGATAAATACAAGTCTTGTTCGCGGGCGCGGAATGAATCACATGTAGATTCATCGAAGGGACAAGGGCTTCCAGCCAACGCCCTGAGAGCGAGTTTAACGCAAGCGAAAGGAGGTGATCCGATGTCTCATGGTTCAGCAATGGGGTCGGTCAAGTCCGTTCGGGGAGCCTGCCGCTAAGGCATTGGTGGCGGGTCGCGCGAGGTTCGGTGAGCCGGACCACAACGCGGCGTAAATCCCCGGGTGGCGGCACTTCCGGCCGCTGACCATGCATGATGGGCCGCTCGGCGCTTCCCGGCAGGGGAAGCTCCGGCGGCCCCTCTCATTTTGCGGTTATGCGCTTCGCAGATCCGAGTGCAGAATGGCTGCCCTGGGATGGGGAACTGACATGGCCCGCTCCCCAACAAGGCCATTGGCCATTGCATAATCATTCCGTTCGCCCTGAGCTTGTCGAAGGGCTGTTCTTTTCTTCTGCATCGCCAAAGAGGAAGAACAGCCCTTCGACAAGCTCAGGGCGAACGGTGGACGGTGAGATCGATTTTGCAACAGTCCCCTTCAGGGGAGAGGGAGAATATCAGCACTCAGGCCGGAAGCCGGTATCCACGAAGCGCTCTGTGTGCACATGGATCGCTCCGGCTCGCCCGTCAATTCCGCAGGTCGGCCTCGGCGATCTGCGTGCCCTGCGGCACGGCCATGCGCTGCCCGGCGGTGACGATGACCTCCGTGCCCAGACCGGCCTCGGCATAGAGCAGCTTGGCGAATTCGAGGGGAACGCCGATGCAGCCATGGGTGGCATTGCCCCAGGCGACGCTGCTGGCATGGATGGCGACGCCGTCGTTGGTCAGCCGCATCATATAGGGCATTGGCGCGTCATAGAGGGTGGAGACATGGTCCACCTTCTTCTGCAGGACGTGGAAGGTGCCGACCGGCGTCGGCTTGTCGTTGGCGCCGTAGATGATGACGGCAGCGCCGATCTGGTAGCCGGCGCGGAACACGGCGATGGTCTGCGCCTCCAGGTCGATGGTGATGATGACCCGGCCCTGCGGCACGCCGTCGGCATCCCAGACATAGTCGCCATGGCGGAACGGCCCGTCGACCTGCAGGACGCGGCGCAGCGTCGTGCCGTCATCATTGGCGGGAACGGGCTGCGGCGCGGGGGCGACGGCGGCTGCGCGGCGTTGCGCCACATGTTGTCCGGCCGCGCGCGGCGCCTGGGCCAGCGCGGCGGGATCGACATCGATCTGCGGGTCCTTCCCATGCGCCAGCACCATCGGGGCCAGGCTGATGAGCAGGATCGCCAGCACCAGCAGCGTCCCGAGGCCAAGGCCGATGCGGATCCACAGCTTCGGAGTCGTCGTCATGAAAGAAGCTTAAGACTTCCCTAACGACCCGCGCAATCCTGGATTTTCGTCCGTTTCCCGCTGGGACAGAGGGTAAAGGATAAGTTAAAGGGTTAATCCCGGTGCTTGAGCATGGCCCGCTCATCCTCTTCGCGATGATAGAGGATGTCGTTGCGGATGCGCACGGCCCGGGCGCTGAGCCGGGTCTCCAGGATGAAGCTGGCGAAGCCGGCGCCGATCGAGAGCATCGAGCCCATGAACAGCAGCGCGACCGCCGTGCCTAGATTCACCGAGGCCAGATTGGCGGCGAACAGCAGCACGACCACCGCGCAGATGAGCAGAGCGGCGAGCACGGAAAGGAAGATCGCGGTGTTGACCACGCCCATGCGCCGATCGAGGATGCGGATCTCGTTGATCAGCCGGTCATGCTCGGCGCCCTTCGATTCCGGCACGAGCCGCTCGATCGTGCGGGCCCGGTCGATGATGCGCGCGAGGCGCCCGGCGCAGACATTGAGGAAGGCGCCGATGCCCGCGAGCAGGAACACCGGCGCCAGCGCGAGCTGGATCGTATGGGCGACGAGGCTGACTTCCGGCGCGGAAGGCAGCGCCTCGAACCCGTTCACACGGCTTCCCGGGTCGTCGGCATGTTGACGCCCATCGACTGGAGATAGCGCTTCACGTTGCGCGCCGCCTGGCGTAGCCGCTGCTCATTCTCCACCATGGCGATGCGCACATAGCCCTCGCCATCCTCGCCATAGCCGACGCCCGGCGCCACCGCGACCTTGGCGTGCGTCAGGAGCTGCTTGGAGAATTCGAGGCTGCCCATATCCTTGAGGGCCGGCGGCAGCGGCGCCCAGCAGAACATGGAGGCGCGCGCCGGGGGGATATCCCAGCCGGCCCGGCCGAAGCTCTCGACCAGCACGTCGCGGCGCTTGTGGTACAGCTCGCGATTCTTCTGCACGATGTCCTGCGGGCCGTTGAGCGCGGCGCAGGCGGCGGCCTGGATCGGCGTGAAGGCGCCATAGTCGAGATAGGACTTCACTCGCGTCATCGCCGCGATCAGCCGCTGGTTGCCGACCGCGAAGCCCATCCGCCAGCCGGCCATGGAATAGGTCTTGGAGAGCGAGGTGAACTCGACGGCGATCTCCTTGGCGCCCGGCACCTGCAGGATGGAGGGCGTCGGGTTGCCGTCATAATAGAGTTCGGAATAGGCGAGGTCGGAGAGCACCCAGACCTGGTTCTCGCGCGCCCAGGCGACCAGCCGCTCGTAGAAGGCGAGGTCGACCGTCTCGGCGGTCGGGTTGGAGGGATAGTTGACCACCAGGATGCTCGGGCGCGGCACGGTGAAGTGCATCGCCCGCTCCAGCGCGCGGAAATAATCCTCGTCCGGCGTGGTCGGCACCGAACGGATCGTCGCGCCGGCGATGATGAAGCCGAAAGTGTGGATCGGGTAGGAAGGATTGGGCGCCAGCACCACGTCGCCCGGCGCGGTGATCGCGGTGGCGAGGCTGGCCAGGCCCTCCTTGGAGCCCATGGTGACGACCACTTCGGTCTCCGGGTCCAGCTCGACGCCGAAGCGGCGGGCATAATAATTGGCCTGGGCGCGGCGCAGGCCGGGAATGCCCTTGGACTGGGAATAGCCGTGCGCATTGGGCTTCTGCGCCACCTCGCACAGCTTGTCGATGACATGCTGGGGCGGCGGCAGATCGGGATTGCCCATGCCGAGATCGATGATGTCCTCGCCCGCCGCGCGCGCCGCGGCCCGCATCGCATTCACTTCGGCGATGACATATGGCGGCAGCCGCTTGATGCGGTAGAACTCCTCGGACATGGTGAAGTCGGTCTCCTACAGGGTGACGGCTCCGCGACGGACGTGGAGCCAACGGCCCATATAGACCGCGCCGGACTCCGGTGCCACCAAAACCACATGAGGTGGATCATGGATGACACTGTGATGGAAATGCCCAGCCTGGCCCAGATGCAGCACTGGACGCGCATCGTCGGGCTGGCCCAGCAGCTCATCCTGGAGCGCAGCGCCGACCTCACCGAGCGGGCGCTCAAGCTGAACGGTGCCGAGCTGCACCCCAATCTGGAGCGCATCGCCCAGCTGCAGGCCGACATGGCGAGCCGCGGCATGGCGATCTGGGAGGATTTCCTGGCGCGGACACAGGGCGAGGAACGCGGCGGGCAGTCGGCGACGCCGGCCGACCGCGACCGTCGCTTCGCCGATCCGCGCTGGCGGGACAATCCGGTGTTCGATCTCATCCGCCAGATGTATCTGCTCGCCTCGGACTATATGCTGGCGCTGGCCGACAGCGTCGACGGGCTCGATGTGCGCGAGAAGCAGAAGCTGCGCTTCGCCACGCAGCGCTTCGTGGAAGCGGCGAGCCCCAGCAACTTCCCCTTCACCAATCCGCTGGTCATCGAGACGACGATCGAGACGCAGGGGCAGAATCTGCTGACCGGCCTCGAGCATCTTCTGGCCGATCTCGATCGCGGCCAGCTCACCCATACGGACGGCTCGGCCTTCGAGGTGGGCCGCAACATCGCCACCACGCCGGGCAAGGTGATCCACGAGACGCCGCTCTACCAGCTCATCCAGTATGAGCCGACGACGCCTGATGTGCTCGCGACGCCGCTGGTGATCTTCCCGCCCTGGATCAACCGCTTCTACATCCTCGACCTCAACGAGAAGAAGAGCTTCGTGCGCTGGGCGGTGGCGCAGGGCGTGACCGTGTTCATGGTGAGCTGGAAGTCGGCCGACGCGGACATGGCCGAGATCGGCCTCGATGATTATGTGCTGCGCGGCCAGATCGACGCGATCGACGTGGTGCGCGACCTGCTCGACGTGCCGAGCGTGCACACGATCGGCTATTGCGTGGCGGGCACCACGCTGGCCGCGACGCTGGCGCTGCTCGCGGCGCGCGGGCAGGCGGACAAGGTGGCGAGCGCCACGTTCCTCACCGCCCAGGTGGATTTCAGCGAGGCGGGCGATCTCGCGCTGTTCGTCGACGATGAGCAGATCGCGCTGCTCGACGGCCTGGTGACGGACGGCTATCTCGACGGCCGCTACATGGCCGCGACCTTCAACCTGCTGCGCGGGCAGGACCTCATCTGGAACTATGTCGTCGACAATTATCTGCTGGGGAAGGACTATCCCCAGTTCGACCTGCTCTACTGGAATGGCGACACCACCAACCTGCCGGCCCGGTGGCACCGCGCCTATCTCGCCGACTTCTACCGCGACAACCGGCTGGTCCAGCCGGGCAGCCTGAAGGTCGACGGCACGCCGATCGACCTGCGGCGGATCAGGACGCCGAGCTATATCCAGGCCGGCATCGAGGATCATATCGCGCCGGCGACCAGCGTGTGGAAGATGATGGAACATCTCGCCGGCCCCAGGCGTTTCCTGCTGGCCGGGTCCGGCCATATCGCCGGCGTCGTCAACCCGCCGGCCGCGCGCAAATATCAATATTGGACGCGTGACGACGATGTGACGGACTTTGCCGCCTTCCGCGCGGGCGCGACGGAGACCGCCGGAAGCTGGTGGCCGGACTGGCTCGGCTGGCTGACCGCGCTTTCGCCCGATTTGGTGGAAGCGGCCGGCGGCCGCCGCCCGGGCCATGGCAAGAGACCTGCGATCGAGGATGCGCCGGGCCGCTACGTCCGCACCCGCTGATCGCACGAAGCGGGCCCGCTCACGACGAGTCGGGCGATAAGACACTTTTGTTGCAGTGCATCAATTCTGCTTGCAACATGCACAATAATGCTCTATGCTGCAATGCAGCAAAGACTCAGGAGGTCGCTGTGTCCATCCCAGCCAAACCCGTCAGGCGCAAGCCGGTCGCCGCCAAGGCTCCGGCTCCCAAGGTTGCACCCAAGGCCGTGAAGCCCGTTGTGGCGGAGCCGGCCAAGCCTGCGGCCGAAACCGTCGAAACCGCCGTCGATACGGCAAAGGAGATGGCGGCCGAGACGGTCGATGCCGGCGTCGAGACGGCTGAGGCCGTCGCCGAGGCCGCGTCCGAGGCCGTCGAGGCGGCACCCGCCGCCGTCGAGATGGTCGCCGAGGCATCCGAGTCGATTGAAACTCCTGAAACTCCCGAACCGGCGCGCGTGGCTGATCCTCTCCCGGCCGCGTCCGTCACTGCACTGAAAGGCCCGATTATCATGACCGATGCTATGGAAACCGCGAAGAGCTACGCCGAAGAGGCCAAGACCCGCATTCAGGGCGCGATGAGCGAGATGAACGAGAAGACCAGGGCCGCGATGGAGAAGTCGGCCAAGGCCTTCGAGGAACTGAGCGACCTCACCAAGGGCAATCTCGAGGCGATCGTCGAATCCTCGAAGATCGCCGCCAAGGGCGTCGAGACCCTGGGCCAGGACGCCGCCGAGTTCGGCCGCAAGTCGTTCGAGAAGACCAGCGCCACGATGAAGAGCTTCGCGGCGGTCAAGACCCCGGCGGAATTCTTCCAGCTGCAGAGCGACCTGCTGAGCACCACGCTCGATGCTTTCGCGGCCGAGGCCTCGAAGAACAGCGAGATGCTGCTCAAGCTCGCCGGCGACATCACGCAGCCGATCAGCAGCCGCGTCTCGGTCGTCACCGAGAAGATGAAGGCCCTCGCCGCCTGATTTCAGGCGGTTCGCGACGAGGAACATGGGCGGTGCGCTCCGGCGCGCCGCCTTTTTTGCGCGTCGCATCCGCTCGGCCCTTGCGCGCGCCCCTGCCCATATCCTATTTTCAGGTCCATGGTGACAACGGGCGCTTCCATCTCCGGGCCGTTCATGGCCAGCGGACAGGATGATGAGGGACCGGGCGGGCCGGGTCTCGGCATCGCCACCCGCACGCGCACGCGCACCAAGAAGCCGACGCCTTACAAGGTGCTGATGCTCAATGACGACTATACGCCGATGGAGTTCGTCGTCGATGTGCTGCAGCGCTTCTTCCGCATGGACCTGGAGCAGGCGACTCGCGTGATGCTCCATGTCCACCAGCGCGGCGTAGGCGTCTGCGGCGTCTACAGCTATGAAGTGGCCGAGACCAAGGTCAACCAGGTGATGGACTTCGCCCGGCAGAACCAGCACCCGCTCCAGTGCACGCTGGAGCATGCCTGAGGGCCGCGGGCCGAAGGCGCGGACTGAGCTCCCTCTTTGAGCAAGAGTGCTCCTGCGAAAGCAGGAGCCCAGGGCGCATGAGCAGCGCCTCTCGGCCCTGGACTCCTGCTTTCGCAGGAGCACATGATGGTCTCACCCGGAAAACGGACCTCACCCTCCTCCGTTCGCCCTGAGCTTGTCGAAGGGCCGTTCTTTTCCTCTCTGTGTTGAACAAGAAAAGAACGGCCCTTCGACAAGCTCAGGGCGAACGGGGAGCGAGTGGGGTCTATGTCGTGGCGGGCTTTGCTTTCCGCTGGATGAAAGATGTATCCGGCGCAATATTGTCTGCCACCAACCCGGTATGATCGGCCGCCACCGCACGCAGACAATCACCCTTGACCGACTCCACGCTGCAATGCAGCATGAGGCCCATGGCTTCCACACGGCCGCCAATCTCCCAGAATCCGGACATCCGCTATCTCGGGCGGCTGCTGGGTGACGTGATCCGCACCTATGGCGGCGAGCGGCTCTATCGGCAGACCGAATATATCCGCTCCGCCTCCGTCGACCGGGCGCGGGGGATCGCGCCGCCGGAGGGCGTGGACAACGGCCTTTCCGCCCTGACGCTCGACGACACGCTCGCCTTCGTGCGCGGCTTCATGCTCTTCTCGATGCTCGCCAATCTCGCGGAGGACCGGCAGGGCATCGCCGCCGAGCCGGGCGCGGACCTGGCGAGCGCGGTCGCGCGGCTGGAAGGGGACGGGGTCGGCTCCGAAGCGATCATCGCGCTGCTGGAGAAGGCGCTGGTGGTGCCGGTGCTCACCGCGCATCCGACCGAAGTGCGCCGCAAGTCGATGATCGACCATCGCAACGTGATCGCGGACCTGATGGCGCTGCGCGATGCCGGCGCGAGCGAGACGCCGGAGGGCGAGCCCATCGACGAGGCGATCGGCCGGCAGATCGCGCTGCTCTGGCAGACCCGGCCGCTGCGCCGCGAGCGGCTGTTCGTGCGCGACGAGATCGACAATGCGCTTTCCTATTTCCGCGACATCTTCATGCGCGTGCTGCCCGGCCTCTATGCGCGCTGGGACCGGGTGCTGGGCCAGCGCGTGCCGGGCTTCCTGCGGCTGGGCAGCTGGATCGGCGGGGACCGGGACGGCAATCCCTTCGTCCAGGCCGAGCAGCTGCGTCTGGCGCTCGGCCGCGCCTGCGGATCGGCGCTGCGCTTCTACATGGACATGCTGCATGAGCTGGGCGCGCAGCTCTCCATCTCCAGCGAGCTGGCGGCGGTGCCGGCGGCCGTGCGGGATCTGGCGGCGGCGAGCGGTGACGATGCGGCGAGCCGGCGCGACGAGCCCTATCGGCGGGCGATCACCGGCATCTATGCGCGCGTCGCCGCCACTTATGAAGCGCTGATGGGCCATCCGCCGCCGCGTCCCTCGCAGCTCCGGGGCGAGCCCTATCCGGACGCGGCCGCCCTGCGCGCCGATCTCGCGACGCTGGGCCGCGGCCTTGCCATGGAAGGCAATGGCGCGCTGGCGAGCGGCGGCGGCCTCGCGCGGCTGATCCGCGCGGTCGAGCTGTTCGGCTTCCACATCGCCACGCTCGACATGCGCCAGAACAGCGCGGTGCACGAGCGCGTCGTCGCCGAGCTGCTCAGGGCGGCGGGCGTCGAGGCGGATTATCGCGCGCTCGACGAGGCGGCCCGCGTCGCGCTGCTGCGGCGCGAGCTGGCCAACAACCGCCCGCTCGGCTCGCGCTTCGCGATCTACAGCGAGGAAATTGCGAGCGAGCTGGCGATCCTCGAGGCCGCGGCGGAGGCTCATGCGCGCTACGGCCCGGACTGCATCCGCCACTATATCATCTCCAAGGCCGAGAGCGTCTCGGACCTGCTGGAGGTCCACATCCTGCTCAAGGAAGCCGGCCTGTGGCGCGCGGCGGACGGGGACGCGCCGCCGGTCGCGCCGATCCTGGCCGTGCCGCTGTTCGAGACGATCGCCGACCTGGAGCAGGCGCCGGCGATCATGGCCGATTATTTCGCGCTGCCGGAGATCGGCGCGCTGGTCCGCGCGCGCGGCCATCAGGAAGTGATGATCGGCTATTCGGATTCCAACAAGGATGGCGGCTATCTCACCTCCACCTGGAGCCTCTACGAGGCGAGCACCGCGCTGGCGCCGGTGTTCGAGGCGGCGGGCGTGGCGATGCAGCTCTTCCATGGCCGGGGCGGCGCGGTCGGGCGCGGCGGCGGCTCGTCCTTCGCCGCGATCCAGGCGCAGCCCGCGGGCACCGTGCAGGGCCGCATCCGCATCACCGAGCAGGGCGAGGTGATCGCCGCCAAATATGGCACGCTGGACAGCGCGCGGACCAATCTGGAGGCGATGACCAGCGCCGCGCTGCTCGCCAGCCTGGAGCCGGAAGGCGTTTCGGGCGCACACAGCGCGCGCTTCTCCGGGGCGATGGACCGGATTTCCGACCTCGCTTTCCGCGCCTATCGCGATCTGGTCTATGAGACGCCGGGCTTCGTCGACTTCTTCCGGCAGCTGACGCCGATCCAGGAGATCAGCGGCCTCAAGATCGGCTCCCGCCCCGCCAGCCGCACGAAAAGCGACCGCATCGAGGATCTGCGCGCCATCCCCTGGGTGTTCAGCTGGTCGCAGGCGCGGGTGATGCTGCCGGGCTGGTATGGCGTCGGACAGGCGCTGCGGGATTTCGGCGATGACGGCCTGCTGCGCGAGATGGCGCAGGGCTGGCCCTTCTTCCGCACCGGCATGGCCAATATGGAGATGGTGCTCGCCAAGTCCGATCTGGAGATCGCCGGCCATTATCTGCCGCTGGTCGAGGATCGCGCGGCCGGCGCGGCGATCTTCGCGCGCATCCGCGAGGGCTGGCAGCTGACGCACGACATGCTGCTGTCGGCCACCGGCCAGTCCTATCTGCTGGAGAACAACCCGGCACTGGACGCCTCCATCCGCCTGCGCCTGCCCTATATCGAGCCGCTCAACCATCTGCAGGTGGAGCTGCTCAAGCGCCACCGCGCCGGTGAGACCGATCCGCGCATCCGCGAGGGCATCGAGCTGTCGATCAACGCCATCGCCACCGCGCTGCGCAACAGCGGCTGACGGCTGGCGGACGAAGCGAGGTCCTTGCCCGGTTCGCCCGGTTCGGAACCGTTCGGCCTGAGCTTGTCGAAGGCTTGTCCTTCTCTGCGATGCCTGGGAGAAACAAGAACAGCCCTTCGAAAAGCTCAGGCCGAACGGTTCTTATATAAAGCGCGATGCTCCAAATAGAACCCGTGCTCCTGCGAAGGCAGGAGCCCATGGCGCATGAGCAGTCCCTGACCGCCCTTTCGCAGGAGCACGGATTGGGTTCCTTTGAATGATGGGTTCCAGCCGCCGATTCCGGCATCCGCAGGCGCACCGGCTCGGGCCATCCATGGCGAATTCGTCCAATCTCTTGCGCCCCGCATCCAATATCATGTCGTGCCGATGCCGGCGCGGTAAAGTCGCGTCGGTGTCCTTGGGGATCTTGCAGGGGGAAGGATCGTGGGGTTCAAGACAGTTTCGCGTCGCGCCGTGAAGATCGTCACGGCGGTTTCGGTGTTCGCCCTGGTCGCCGCGCCGGCCGCGACGCAGCAGCATCAGCAGGTCTCGCCGCCCATCGCGCGCTATACGGTGGATGCCGGCACCATGTCCGGCATGGCCGCCATGGCGAGCGGCGGCGGCATGAACGCGGCCATGGCGATGATGCGCGGCGGCGGTGGCAGCGCCGCGCATGAGCTCATCCTGCGCATCGGCTCGACCCGCACGCCGACCGGCGCGCCCACGGCCGAGCATTTCATGCCGGCGGGCGCGCAGCTCGGCCCATCGGTCGCGCTGGTCACGCCCACGCCCCGCGCGTCCCCGGAGGGGCGCGCCGAGGGCCAGCTCCCGACCGGGCGGCTGCTCATCTATTGGGGCTGCGGGCCGCATGCCGGCGCCGGCCAGCCGGTCGTCGTGGATTTCGCGCAGGTGGCGCGCGGGCAGGTCCCACCCGGCCTCTATCAGCAGGCGCTCAACGTGCCGGGCGATTGGGACATAACGCCCGGCAACAGCACCACCTATGGCGACTGGCCGAACGCGCGGGACAGCAAGGCGGTGCGGCCCGGCTCCTCGCTGCTCGGGGCGCACCGGATCGCCAGCAGCTACGCGCCGGAGATCAGCTTCACGCTGGGGCAGGATTTCATGCCGGCGCTCAATGCCCGTTCGGCCGAACAGTCCGGCGGCTCGGTCATGCTGAGCTGGAACGCGCTGCCGACCGCGACCGGCTATTATGCCTGGGCCTTCTCCGCCAAGGGCAGCGCGCGCGGCCAGCCCCAGGAGATGGTCTGGTGGGCCTCCTCGGCCACTCAGGCGTTCGGCGGCCCGCTCTGGACCTGGCTGTCCCCGGCGGCGGTGCGGCAGCTCATCCAGGCCCGGACGGTCATGCCGCCCAGCCAGACGAGCTGCGAGATTCCCGCCGAGGTCAAGCAGGCCGCCGGCGAGACGATCATGGGCAATCTCTATGCCTATGGGCCGGAGCAGGATTTCGCCTATCCACCGCGTCCGGCGGACGTGCGGACGCCCTGGCGGCCGGAATGGACGGCGCGGGTGCGCTTCCGCTCCAACACCATGTTCATGGTCGGCATGGACATGCCCGGCATGAGCGGCGGCGGCGAAGGTGCGGATGCAGGCGAGCAGGGCGAGCAGCAACCGCCCCGGAAGCCCAAATGCCGGGGCCTGGCCGGCATCGCCCAGCGCGCGGCGGGGCTTTGCGAATAGGGTCGGGGCCCGGCTCCTCTCCCCGCGGGGGAGGCGCTTGGATGTGGCGTGTGTCGCGGGCAGGCTTTCTACGCAGCGCGGCGGCGTCCTGAGCCCCAAAAAAAGAACGGCCGGGGAGGGGGCTCCCCGGCCGTTCCGCCTGATCCCGAGGGGGAATAGGATCAGAACTTGGCGACCACACCGACCATCGGACGGAAGGAATGGAAGTCGCCGCGCGTGTCGACCTGCGCGCGGAAGCGGACATTGCTGCGGTCGGCCGTCGAGCCCATGTCGGCGAGCGACAGCTCGGTGCCGAAGCCATAGGTCACGCCGTCGAACGCGATGTCGGTGGGCACGGCCGGGCGGGCCGAACCATCGAACTCGGTCCACTGATAGCCGACCTTGGCGAAGAACATGCTGTCCTTGCCCGCGCGCACGCCCAGGCGGCCCGCGGCGCCATATTCCCAGTCGATATCCTTGTCGATGCCCTTGGCCACGCTGCCTTCGGCGCCGACGATGACCGGTCCGATATTGTAGTTCACGCCGGCCACGCCTTCGACCAGCCAGCCGCGATAGCCGCTCGGCGGCGCGCCCTTATACTGGTCGTTGTCGAAGTCGTGCAGGCCGCCCATCACGCCCACATAGGGCTCGAGGCGACTGGTCTGCGTGTCCTGCGCCAGTGCCGGCGCGGCCGCAAGGCCGAGCGGGAGGGCAAGGGCGAATGCGGTGATCGGGAACATCTTCATAATACCTGAACCTTCTACTGAACGATGCATGAGATCTACTCATGCACATGCGGCCGGGCTTCGCCGGATCGCTCGTGTAGAATGCAGTTCTGACCTGAACCGTTCCCGAATATACTGTGGTCGAAAAGTGAAATGATTGTGGCGGTTGATCATCAAATCGCCACAATCCCGTTCACATTTGTATCGGTTGACTTGATATTAACCTTGGATGAACCGCGTTCGTCCTTTCGGTTCCATCGGCTGATCTTGCTGGTCGCTCAGCTCACCGTGGCTTTGAGGATCTTGCCGGGCTTGGCCGGCGGCTCGCCCTTGGGCAGCGCGTCGACATGTTCCATGCCCGATGTGACCACGCCCCAGACCGTATATTGCCGGTCGAGGAAGGTCGCGTCGTCGAAGCAGATGAAGAACTGGCTGTTGGCGCTGTTGGGGTTCGCCGCGCGCGCCATGGAGCAGACGCCGCGCACATGCGGCTCGGTGTTGAACTCCGCCTTGAGATCGGGGAGGTCCGATCCGCCCATGCCGGTGCCGGTCGGGTCGCCGCCCTGCGCCATGAAGCCGGGGATGACGCGATGGAACACCACGCCGTCATAGAAGCCCTGCCTGGCGAGCTGCGCGATGCGCTCGACATGGCCGGGGGCAAGATCGGGGCGGAGCTGGATGACGACATCGCCGCCCGAATCCAGCGTGAGGGTGAGGGTATCGTCGGCCATTGGGGAAACTCCTTCTCTTGCCGGCCCGCCGCGGGCACTCTGGCATGAGCGGCCCCCTATAGAGGCTGGGTGGAGCAAGGAAAGCCCGGCGCGTCCTTGGGTGGGTTGGTTGCGTCGTCCTGCGCCGGCGTCGCAAACGACAGAAACCCCGCGCCAACAGCCCGACACGTCGTTGCATTTGCGAAGCGCTTGGGCAAAAGGGGTGCACAGGTGGCGTGGCCATGATGGCCGGATGAGCGGAAAGGGAGGCGCTGCATGAGCGAGACCGAAACCGCCGCGCGCCGCAGTGACGAGGAACTGGCGCAGGACGTGCCCGTCGAGACCAATCTCGACGAGGATGACCGGCTGAAGCCCGAGTTCGTCACGAAGGTCCTGGACGCCGTCGGGGATGGCGACGCGGAGACCGCCCGCGCGCTGGTCGAGCCGCTGCATCCCGCCGACATCGCCGACCTGCTCGAGCTGACGCCTGACGATCGCCGCGCCGAGGTGGCCGCCGCGCTGGGTGATCTGGTCGGCGCCGAGGTGCTCTCCGAACTCAACGACTATGTGCGCGAAACGGTCGTCGAGGCGCTGGAACCCGAACAGCTCGCCGAGCTGGCCGCCGAGCTGGACACGGACGATGCGGTCGCGATCATCGAGGATCTGGACGCGGAGGACCAGCAGGCTGTCCTCGATGCGATGGAGCCCGAGGATCGCGCCGCCATCGAGACGGCGCTCTCCTATCCCGAGGAATCGGCCGGCCGCCTCATGCAGCGCGATCTGGTCGCGGTGCCCGAGCATTGGACCGTCGGCCAGACGATCGACTATCTGCGCGAGACGAGCGATCTCACCTCGGATTTCTGGGAAATCTTCGTGGTCGACGCGCTGCACAAGCCGATCGGCACCTGCCAGCTCAGCTGGGTGCTGCGCTGCCCGCGCGACATCGCCATCTCGGATGTGATGAAGCGCGAGCAGACGCTGATCCCGGTCGACATGGACCAGGAGGAGCTGGCGCTGCGCTTCCAGAAATATGCGCTCATCTCGGCGGCGGTGGTGGATGACAGCGGCCGGCTGGTCGGCATGATCACCGTCGACGACGTGGTGCACATCATCCAGGAAGAGGCGGGCGAGGACATATTGCGCCTGTCCGGCGCCGGCGACGGCGACATCAACGAGCCGGTGCTGGACAGCTACAAGGCGCGGGTGCGCTGGCTGCTCTCCAACCTGCTCACCGCGCTGCTGGCCTCCACGGTGATCGGCCTGTTCGAGGGCACGATCGAGCGGATGGTGGCGCTGGCGACGCTGATGCCGATCGTGGCGGGCGTCGGCGGCAATGCCGGCAGCCAGACCATGGCGGTGACGGTGCGCGCGCTCGCCACCAACCAGATCACCGGCTCCAACACCTGGCGCACCATCCTGCGCGAGATCCGCGTCGCGCTGCTCAACGGCGCGAGCGTTGCGACGGTGCTGGGCGTCGGCGTCGCGCTGGTCTTCGCCAATCCGTCGCTCGGCGGCGTGATCGCGGCGGCGATGATGACCAACATCGTCACGGCGGGCTTCGCGGGCGTCGCGGTGCCGCTGGTGTTCGACCGGTTCAATGTCGATCCGGCTGTGGCCTCGTCCATCTTCGTGACGATGATCACCGATTCGATGGGGTTCCTGGCGTTCCTCGGTCTCGCGACGCTCGCTGGGCTGGCCGGCTGACGCGCCGGGGACTATCAGGCTTCCCCATGCCGCTGCACATGACCAAGATCGCCTTCAAGTCCGAGAGCGCCGACACGCTGCGCGCCTGGCTGGAGAGCCATGCCGGCGCCGGGGAAGCGCGCCTCACCACCCGCTACCTGCCCAAGCGTCATGCCGAGATGACGGGCGGCTCGCTCTACTGGATCCTCGGCAGCCAGCTCATCGGCCGCAGCCCCCTGCTGGGCTTTGCCGAGCGCGAGGACGGCAAGCACTGGATCCGCCTGGAGCCCCGGCTGATCGCCGTGGCGCCGCGCCCCAAGCGCGCGCATCAGGGCTGGCGCTATCTCGCCGCCAGGGACGCGCCGCCGGACCTGGGCGGCGAGGGCGACGGCGAGGCGCTGCCCGGCAACATGGCGGCGGCGCTCGGCAAGCTGGGGCTGCTTTAGACGACGCCATCGCCGCGAACATTTCCATGCCGGAGCCTTGGGTCGGGAACCGGTCGATACTCCGGCACCGGAAGGCCTTGCCGGGCGCTATGCCCTCACGCGATCATGTCGTGCAGCATGCGCGGCGCGCGGATGACCAGTGCCTGGTCGTCGCGCGTGATGATCCCGCGCCGGGCCAGGGCCGCGAGCGCGCGCGAGGCCGATTCCCGCGTGGTGTTGGCGCTCAGCGCCAGCGTCGTCACTTGCGGCGGCGGCGCGATGCTGTGGTCCTTGTCGGCCAGCTCCAGCAGCCGGGCATAGACGCGGCCGGCGGCGCTGTAGGTGGTGCGCGCCACCATCCGGTCCAGCGCGCGGTCGAGCTGGCGCGCGAGCAGGATCGCCAGTGCCGCGCCGATCGGCGCGCGCTCCGCCGCTAGCGAGGCGATCTGCTGCGCCTCGGCCTGCAGCAGATGGGTGTCGTCGAGCGTGACGATCTCGCCGCGCAGCACGGCCGGCTCGGGATAGGCGCCGAACAGCTCGCCCGGCCCGTGCTGCGCCAGTTGCTGGCGCTGCCCGTCGAGCCCGATGGCCTGGATGCGCACCGAGCCGTCGATGACCAGCCAGCAATGGCCGGACCGGTCGCCCTGCCGTCCGATCACTTGCTTGGCAGGCGCGAATCGATAGCGGAAGGCGCGCTGGAGCAGCAGTTGCGCCACCGATTCCTCGGAACGGAAAATTGCCCGGACTGCGGTGATTTGCTCTTCAAACTCCAACGACAGCGGCCCCTCGCGTCAGATTCCTGCAGTCTCCGTTCGTCGGGCATAGCGCACTTTCCGCCGCCTCAGAAGCCGCGAAAGCGCGGTTTTCGGCTGAAAAATGGTCCGCGTGATCTGCATCACGCGCGACTGTCTCCGACTCCTGTTAATCCCCTTCCTGCGACCCGAGGCGGCCTTTGGCCGTCACCCTGGCCCGGCAGCTTCGGCTGCCGGGCACTTTTTTGGCAATGTGGGGCCTCGCGGGAGCCTAGCCCAGTCGAGGCGAAAAACGAAAGCCCCGCTCCGGCGGCAAAGCCGCGCAGCGGCAAGCCGGGCTTGGCGCCGGACAAAAGGATCTGCGCCAGACTCCCCTTGCTTTGCCTCGCGCGGACCCTAAGTGCTGGAACCGGCAGCGCGATCGGCCTTCGGCCGCGCGAAGCCGCCCGTCATAGTCCGAGAAAGGCCGCTATCCATGACCGCCACGCACAGCTCGCGCATGATCATCCTGGGTTCGGGGCCGGCGGGCCTGTCCGCCGCGATCTACGCCGCGCGGGCGGGCATGGCGCCGATCGTCATTCAGGGCATGCAGCCGGGCGGCCAGCTCACCATCACCACCGATGTCGAGAATTATCCCGGCTTCCGCGACGTGATCCAGGGCCCCTGGCTGATGGAGGAGATGCAGGCGCAGGCCGAGCATGTCGGCACGCAGATGATGTACGACCATATCATCGAGGTGGATCTCTCCAGGCGGCCGTTCCACCTCAAGGGCGACAGCGGCGCGGACTATTATGGCGACACGCTGGTGATCGCGACCGGCGCGCAGGCCAAGTGGCTCGGGCTGGAGAGCGAGCATCTGCTGCAAGGCAAGGGCGTCTCGGCCTGCGCGACTTGCGACGGCTTCTTCTATCGCGGCAAGAAGGTGGTGGTGATCGGCGGCGGCAACACCGCGGTCGAGGAAGCGCTCTACCTCACCAATCACAGCCATGACGTGACCATCATCCACCGCCGCGACAGCTTCCGCGCCGAGAAGATCCTGCAGGACCGGCTCTTCGCCCATCCCAACATCAAGGTGCTTTGGAACAAGAAGGTCGATCGCTTCGTGGGCGGCGGCGAGCCGGAAGGGCTGGTCGGCGTCGATCTGATCGACACGGTGACGGGCGAGGCGAGCCATATCGGCTGCGACGGCGCCTTCGTCGCGATCGGCCACAAGCCGGCGACCGAGCTGTTCGAGGGCAAGCTGCCGATGGACGAGGGCTATCTGCTGGTCGAGAAAGGCACCAGCCGCACCAGCATCCCCGGCGTGTTCGCGGCGGGCGACGTCACCGACAAAATCTATCGCCAGGCTGTCACCGCCGCCGGCATGGGCTGCATGGCGGCGCTGGATGCCGAGCGTTTCCTGGCCGAGGCCGATTTCGAGGCGATGGCGCACGCCTGAGCGCGGAAGCGGCCGGCCCTCCATGGCGCCGGCCGCTCGCGGATGGATCAGCGCGAAGCGTCGGCGAGGTCGGTGGCCGGCTCCGTTGCCTTGGACTTGACGCGGAACGAGACCGGGACGCCATTGGCCTCGCCGGTGACGCGGTTGCCGCTGACGACCAGCCGGAACGGCGCGCCCGGCGTCGCGCGGCCCTCGATGATCCGGCGCGTGCCGACCGTCTCGACGGTATAGGTGTAGGACACGCCGTCACGCGAGAAAGTGACCGGTTCCTCATGGGCGAAAGCGGGGGAGATGACCGTCGCGGCAAGGGCGGCGGGGAGTATTTGGAACATCTTCATGAACAGTCTCCTTTGGCGAATTGGCAAAAGAGCCTCGTTCAGCATCCTTCTTGTCTTCCATGGGCAGCCTGAGGGAGGTCACTGGATTTCGCAAACGCAAAAATTTCCTTCGCATCTGCAAAAATTGCATCAGGTGAAATACCGATGAAGACAGCGCTTCCCCAACGGCGCCTCTCCAGAGTGCTCCTGCGAAAGCAGGAGCCCAGGGCGGTCAGGGACTGCTCATGCGCCCTGGGCTCCTGCTTTCGCAGGAGCACATGATTGCTCCATTCTAACCCACGATGTAGCTGGGCCAATTGTGCCCTTCTGTCTCGACTGCGCTCGACATGAAAAGGCCCTTGCCTTTCCTCAGGGCCGCTCAGTCCCGCCGGGCCTCGCCAGCTTGCGTTCGAGGAACGCGGCCAGGCTGCCGAAGGTCTCGAAGGTCTCGGCATCGATATCGTCATCGTCGATGATGATGCCGAGCCTGTCCTCGAGATCGGTCAGCACGGTTGCGACGGCCATGGAATCGAGTTCGGGCAGGGCGCCGAACAGCGGTGTGGCGGCATCGAAGGCCGCGACGCGTGCCTCGGTCAGGCCCAGCGTCTCGCGCAGGCAGGCGCGCAGGGCGTGTTCGGCGTCGGCGGCCGGATCGGTTTCATTGTGCGGTTGCGTACACATGGCGGCTGCGCCTAGCGGTTTCGGATGCTTTTGAAAAGCGCTGACGCGCCGGGCTCAGCGGTCGCCTTGCTCCGGCACAGCCGCGAGCGCCGCGCGCCGGCCCCTGTCCGCCTTCCTGGATGTGCCTCGCTCGTCGGGCTGGGCGATGGCCGAGAGATGGGCCATCATCGCCCCGCGCCAACTGGTCGGCCGGGCGAGATCGAAGGCGTCGATCTGCCGCATCGGCACGGATCGCGGCATCCAGTTCGCCTTATAGTCATTGTCCCCGGTGCCGAAGTCGATGCACCGGACCTTGTCCATATCGATGGCATGGCGGAACATGGCATGGCTGAGCTGCGTGCCCGGCGAATGGTCGGCGAAACGCTCGTCGAAGGCCAGCTTGTGGATATAGGCAGTGCCCTGGTCCACCGTCCACAGCTCCACTGCGGAAGGTCCGCTCTCGCCATGGCCGATGCCCAGGCGCAGCTGCCCGGCGGCCGCCTCGGTCTCGGCAAAGGCGCGCAGGAAAGCGAAATCGTCGCCATCCGGCTTCCAGCTCCGCGCGAAGATCTGCTCGAAAGTGCTCCAGAGCGCGTCGTCGAGCGTGTCGTGGATGCGGAGGGTGAGCGGATGTTGCTGCTGCTTTCGGCGGAAGGTCGAGCGCAGCGCGCCGGGCCGCTCCGCCCAATAGTCGGCGAAGCTGGTGCCGGGCGGCAGGTGGAGCAGCCGCTTGCGCGACATGGCGCGTGTGACGACATGCCACCCGCCCTCGCGGAAGGCCGCGGCGATCAGCGCTGCGTCGGCCGTCTCGTCGTCCACGATCGGATGCAGGCGCAACCGGCTGCCATGGCCGCGCAGCGCGCGGGCGATGGCGGCGAGCAGGGCCCGCTTCGTCGCGGCATCCGGGGCGCCGTGGAATTGCGGGCGATAGGTGAAGCTGTACCAGTTGGCGATGCCGGTGAGATGGCCGGGCTTCTCCCGGGCGAGGAACAGCCAGGCCCGCGCCTCGCCCGGACCCCTCGCCTGGAGGATGAACGGCCGGGCGCCGGGGAAGGCGGACGCGTGCAGCGCCTCGAACCAGGCGAGCCGGTCGAAGGGTCCCGGCTGCGCGCCGGCGTCGAGCAGCCCTTCCGCCAGCGCGCGCGCCTGCGCGAAGCCTGTCGAGCATTCGACCTGAATGCGATCGTCTTCCATGGGGTCCGAACGGCAAACTAGCTCACAATTTCCATCCATCATGTTAATGGCGAGGACGTGATTGCGCCACTCGACCATCTCCCGCTCCGCGGCGCGCCGGCCATGCCCGCGCTGGACGGGCGCATGGGGCCGGTCGCCTATGCGACGCTGGAGGCGATGACCGGCCGGCTGGCGCATTGGCTGGTTGAGCAGGGACTGGGGCCGGGCGATCGCGTCGCGGCCTGGCTGGCCAAGGGGCTGGTCGCGGCGGTGCTGCCGCTGGCGGCGGCAAGGGCGGGCGGCGTCCATGTGCCGGTCAACCCGCTGCTCAAGCGCGCGCAAGTGGCGCATATCCTGGCGGACAGCGGAGCGGCGATGCTGATCGGCACGCCCGCGCGGCTCGCCACGCTGGAGGCGGGAGACAGGCCCGCCACGCTTCGCCTGTGGGACGAAGCGGCGATCGAGGCCGCGCTGCGCGACGAGGCGGCCGAGGCCTTGCCGCCGAGCATGGCGGAGCCGTCCGCGCTGGCCGGAATCCTCTACACCTCTGGCTCCACCGGGCGGCCCAAGGGGGTGATGCTCAGCCACGCCAATCTGATGATCGGCGCGCGCGCGGTGGCCGCCTATCTCGGCCTGGCGCGCGATGACCGGACGCTCGCGGTGCTGCCGCTCAGCTTCGACTATGGCCAGAACCAGCTCTTCTCCACCTGGTGGGCGGGGGGCTGCGTGGTGCCGCTCGACTATCTGACCGCGCGCGACGTAGTGAAGGCCTGCGCCGCCCATGCGGTCACGACGCTTGCCGGCGTGCCGCCGCTCTGGGTGCAGCTGGTCGAGGCGGCTTGGCCGGCGGAGGCCACGGCGGCGCTGCGCCGCGTCACCAACAGCGGCGGGGCGCTCACCCGGCCGCTGATCGCCCGATTGCGCGAGACTTTCCCGGATGCGGACATCTTCGCCATGTATGGCCTCACGGAAGCCTTCCGCTCCACCTATCTGCCGCCGGCGCTGCTGGCAGCGCATCCGGACAGCATCGGCCGCGCCATACCGGATGCGGAAATCCTCGTCGTGCGGCCGGACGGCAGCATGACGGACGATGAGGAGCCGGGCGAGCTGGTCCATTGCGGGCCGCTGGTGGCGCAGGGCTATTGGCGCGATCCGGCGCGGACGGCCGAGCGCTTCCGGCCCGCGCCGCCGGCCTCGGTCCATGGCGGCACGGCGGTCTGGTCGGGCGATACGGTGGTGCGGGATCGCGAGGGCATGCTTCGCTTCGTCGGGCGGGACGATGCGATGATCAAGAGCGCCGGCAACCGCATCAGCCCCACCGAGATCGAGGAAGCGGCGGTCGCGGTGGCGGGCGTCGCCGAGGCCTGTGCGCTCGGCCGGCCCGATGCGCGGCTGGGTCAGGCGATCATCCTGTTCGTGCGGACGGACGCGGCGCTGTGCCGGCATGAGCAGCAGGCCATCGTCGAGAATCTGCGCGGGGCGTTGCGGCAGGCGCTGCCCAACTTCATGCAGCCGGCCGAGTTCCGCCTGCTCGACGCCTTGCCGCGCAATCCCAACGGCAAGATCGATCGGGTGGCGCTGGCGACGCTGGCGCTGGAACCAGCGGCATGAGCGAGGCCCGGGCCAAGCCGATGGGGCCGATCCCGCCCGATTTCGCAAGCGAGGAGGGTATGCTGCTGATCGGCGGGCGCGGCGCGGCGGCGCTGGCCGACGAGGCGGGCGATACGCCGCTGTTCGTCTATGACGCCGGCATCGTCCGCGCGCGGGCCACGGCACTGCGGGCGGCCATGCCGGCGGACCTCGGCATCCACTATGCGGTGAAGGCCAATCCATTCGCGCCGCTGCTGGCGCTGATGGCAGGGCTGGTCGACGGCTTCGACATCGCCTCGGCGGGCGAGCTTTCGGCGGCGCTCGAAGCGGGCGTGGCGCCGGAGCGGATCAGCTTCGCCGGTCCGGGCAAGCGCGACGACGAGCTGGACGCGGCGATCGCGGCGGGCGTCACGCTCAACCTGGAGTCCGAGGGCGAGGCCGAGCGTGCGCTGGCCATCGCGGCGCGGCGCGGCGTGCGGCCACGTCTCGCGGTGCGGGTCAATCCCGATTTCGAGCTGAAGGGCTCGGGCATGCGCATGGGCGGTGGCGCGCGGCCGTTCGGTGTCGATGCGGACCGCGCTGCCGCGCTGGCGCAGCGCGTGATCGCGGCTGGGGCGGACTGGCGCGGCTGGCATATCTTCGTCGGCTCGCAGGCGCTGGACGCGGACGCGATCATCGCCGCCCAGGCCGCGACGGTGGCGCTCGCCGCGCGGCTCTCGGACGCCGCCGACGCCGCGCCGCCGCTGGTCAATCTGGGCGGCGGGTTCGGCGTGCCCTATTTCGCCGGCGATGCGCCGCTCGACATCGCCGCGGTCGGCGCGGCGCTCGGCGAGACGCTGGCCGCGCGGCCCGCCATCCTGCGCGAGAGCGGCTTCTGCATCGAGCTGGGGCGCTGGCTGGTGGCGGAGGCAGGCGTCTACCTCACGCGCATCGTCGACGTGAAGGAAAGTCAGGGCGAGCGTTTCGCCATCGTCGACGGCGGGCTGCATCACCAGCTCGCCGCCAGCGGCAATTTCGGCACGGTGATCCGGCGCAACTATCCGCTGGCGATCGCCAGCCGCATGGATGCGCCGGCCGATGCGCGCCTGACCAGCGTGGTCGGCTGCCTGTGCACGCCGCTCGACCGGCTGGGCGACGCGCTGGCCCTGCCGGCGCCGGCGCGCGGCGACCTTGTCGCCGTCTTCCTCGCCGGGGCCTATGGCGCGAGCGCGAGCCCTGCGGCCTTTCTCGGCCATCCACCCGCGGCGGAAATGCTGGTAGGAGAGGATTGACCGTCTCCCGCCTGGAAACTCAAGGAGTTGCTATCCTAACAGATATTTCACCCTTTTTGGCCATAGCCGATCCCCGCCGGGACCATGCCGATCGCGCGGCGCGTGCGGTCGCCAGCGGGCCGACGAAGAAGAAAAGGTTGTCACGATGCGCTCCAGTCGGACTTTCCGGGCCCTGACCTTGGCCATGGCGGCCGGCACGATGATGCTCACCGGCTGCGCCGGTGGCGGATCGGCCGTTTCGCAGCTGCCGCCGGCCGCATTCGTCTCCAATGCGGAAGGACCGGGCGAGGATTATGTGATCGGCCCGATGGACGAGCTGACCATCTTCGTGTGGCGCAATCCCGAACTGGGCGCCAAGGTGCAGGTGCGCCCGGACGGCCGCATCACCACGCCGCTCATCACGGACATGCCCGCGGTCGGCAAGACCCCGGCGATGCTCGCCGACGACATCAAGCTGCAGCTCGAGCAATATATCGAGAATCCGATCGTCTCGGTGATCGTCAACAATTTCGCCGGCACTTATTCGCAGCAGATTCGCATCGTCGGCGCGACCGAGAAGCCCGCCTCGCTGCCCTATCGCGCCAACATGACGCTGCTCGACGCGATGATCGCGGTCGGCGGCCTCTCCGAATATGCGGCCGGCAACCGCGCGCGGCTGATCCGTTATGATCGCGAGTCCGGCCAGCAGCGCGAATATCGCGTGCGCATCGGCGACCTGCTCAAGCGCGGCGATTCCCGCGCCAATGTGCGCCTCGCGCCAGGCGATGTCATCATCATCCCGGAAAGCATGTTCTGAACGGACGAAGCAGGGGGCACGACGCCGGCATGACCAACATCCTGGAGGAACTGCAGATCATCCTGCACGGCGTCTGGCAGCGCCGCTGGGTGGCGCTGGCGGTTGCCTGGGCCGTCTGCCTGCTCGGCTGGCTGGTGGTGGCGCTGATCCCGAACGTCTACCAGTCCCATGCGCGCGTCTTCGTGCAGCCGCAGGGCGTGCTGCCCGGCGCCGGCGCGGCCAGTCCGCTCGACGCGCAGAAGGCGATCGACCAGGTCCGCCAGACCATGACCAGCGCCGCCGTGCTGGAGCGGGTGGTGCGGATCACCGATCTCGGCAAGGGCGCGAGCGACCGCGATGTCGCCGCCAAGGCGGCGATGCTGCGCGGCAACCTGCGGGTCATGTCCCAGCAGGACAATCTGTTCGAGATCACCGCGACATCGTCCGACAAGTCCCTGTCCGGGCGGGAGAATGGCCGGATCGCCGCGCAGGTCGCCGCAGGCCTCATCAGGGCCTTTCAGGAGACGAGCCTGGCCGGCGGACAGGCGGAGACCAGCCAGTCGCTCAAATTCCTCGACCAGCAGATCGCCGAGCAGGCGCGCGCGCTGGAGGCGGCCGAGCAGCGCCGTGTCGATTTCGAGCAGCGCAACGGCACCGGCCTTCCCGGCGGCGGCTCGATCCAGGAGCGCATGACCGCCATGCGCACCGAGCTGGCCCAGATCGATTCGCAGCTGCTCTCGGCCCAGAGCGCGCTGGCCGGCATCAACGGCCAGCTCGTCGCGACCGCGCCCGAGATCGTGACGACCGGACCCGCCGGCGGCAATGCGGCGCTTGCCCAGGCCGAGAGCCAGCTCGCCCAGGCGCGCGCCAATGGCTGGACCGACAGCCATCCCGACGTGCAGGCGCTCAAGCGGCAGATCGACACGCTGCAGCGGCTCGGCAACGGCGGCGCCGGCGGCGGCACGCGCTCGCCCAATCCGGCCTATCTCTCGCTCCGCTCGATCCAGGCCGAGCGCTCGGCGACCGTTTCCGCGCTGCAGGCCCGCAAGGCGCAGATCCAGAGCGATCTTGCCGGCATCGCCCAGCGCCAGGTGGAAAATCCCGGCCTGATCGCCGAGCAGGACCGGCTCAACCGCGACTATGACGCGGTGAAGCAGCAATATGACAAGCTGGTCGGCGACCGCGAGGCCGTCCGCCTGCGCGGCGATGCGCAGAATGAGGGCGGGGCCGTCCAGTTCCGCGTGATCGATCCGCCGTCCATATCGAGCAGCCCCGCCTCGCCCAACCGGCCCATGCTGCTGTTCGGCGTGCTGGTGGCGGGCGTTGCCGCCGGCATCGGCGGCGCCATGGCGCTCAGCCAGCTGCGCACGACCTATGCCACCACCAGCCGTCTGGAGCGGGCGACCGGCCTGCCGGTGATCGGCGGCATCAGCGAGGTCGCGACGCCCCGGCGCGTGGCGCTGAACCGCACCTATGCCCGCTGGTTCTATGCCGGCAGCGGCGGCCTGGCCGGCCTGTGCCTCCTGCTGCTGGCCGTCGAATTCATTCAGCGCGGGATGAGCGCGTGAGCGAGGACAAGACCCCGATGGACCGCCCGCCGGCCGGCAAGAAGCGCGCCACGCTGATCGAGCGCGCAGCGGACATCTATGATTTCTCGACCGCCTTGCGCGGCGCCGCTCGACCGGTGCCGGAAGCCCGGTCCGAGCCCGCGGCGGAACAGCCGGCCGCGTTCGTGCCGCTCGTGCCATCCTGGTCGGGTCATCTCCATCCGGTCGATCGCGGGAAGCTGGCGGAGGAAGGGATCATTCTCCCCGATGGCGACGTGACGGAGACCAGCGAGGAGTTTCGCATCGTCAAGCGGAAGGTCCTCTCGGCCGCGTTCGGCGCGGACGGCCTGCCGAGCGCGCGCGGCAATTTCGTGCTCGTCAATTCCGCGCATCCGGGCGAGGGCAAGACCTGGTGCGCGATCAATCTCGCCATCTCGCTGGCCGCCGAGCAGGATCTGGACGTGCTGCTGGTCGATGCCGATTTCGGCAAGCCGGCCATATGCGAGCGGCTTGGCCTGCCGGAAGGGCCGGGGCTCATGGATGCGCTGGTCGATCCGCAGATGGCGATCGAACATGCGGTGCTGCGCACGGACATTCCGACGCTCAGCGTCCTGCCCGCCGGCCGGCAGGTGCGCAACGACACCGAGTTCCTTGCCTCGGACCGCACCCGCCAGGTGCTCGACCGGCTCGACAGCTGCGATGGCCGCCGCATCATCATCTTCGATTCGCCGCCCGCCCTCGCGGCCTCGCCGGCGGCCGAGCTGGCCCGCCATGTCGGCCAGACCGTGCTCGTGGTGCGTGCGGACCGCACGACCGAGGCGGCGCTGCGCGACGCCGTGAACCTGCTTGGCGCCTGTCCGGTCATCCGGCTACTGCTCAATGGCGTCAAATTCTCGTCCAGCGGCCGCCAGTTTGGCACCTATTACGGAAAGACCACGCAGTGATCCGCACCTGCGCCGCCCCGTTGCTGGCGCCGGTGCTCGGCCTGCTGCTTGCCATGCCGGCGCGGGCGCAGGTCGGCGACATGCTGGGCGACAGCGACGTCACGGGCGGTGCCGGCCTGGGCGCGCCCGGTGCGCGGCGGGGTCCGGAGGAACGCCCGGCCGACCGTCGCGGGCCTCGCGAGCGCCCGGTGCGCATCGCGCCCTATCTCGAAGTCGATCAGACCGCGCTCGTCAATCTCAAGGGCGGTGGCGACGATGTGCTGACCTTCACGTCCGTCGCGGCGGGCGTGCAGGCGAATGTGCAGACCCATAATGTCGCGATCGGCGCGGACCTGCGTTACGAGCATATGTTCTCCTGGAACGACAATGCGCCGGATCAGGACATCGTCAGCGGCATCGCCATCGGCAGGGTCGATCTCGTCCGGGACAGGCTGAGCCTGGAAGCCGGCGGCCTCGCCACGCGGATGCGCGCGGACGGCCTGATCGGCGCCAATAACTCGCTCGTCGGCGTGGGGTTCACCAATCATGTCTATTCGGCCTATGTGGGGCCGAACCTGACGGTGCCGCTCGGCGATCTCTATCTCACCGGCAGCTATCGGCTCGGCTACAACCGGGTCGATCAGGACGATGACGCCGTGCCCGGCATCACCCTGCCCGGCGGCACGTTCGACGAGAGCTGGTTCCATCACGCCACCGCCTCGGTCGGGATGCGGCCCGGGCTGCTGCCGTTCGGCTGGTCGGTCGGCGGCGGCTATCTGCGCGAGAACGCCTCCCAGCTCGACCAGCATTTCATCGACAAATATGTCCGCGCGGACGTCACCGTGCCGATCTCGCCCTATGTCGCGCTGGTCGGCAGCGTCGGCTATGAGGACATCAAGATCAGCAACCGGGATGCGCTGCGCGACGAGGATGGCGAGCCGATCCGCGACGCCGGCGGCCGCTTCGTCACCGATCCGGCCTCGCCCCGGCGCCTGTCCTACGATCAGGACGGCTTCATCTGGGATGCGGGCGTGCTGTGGCGGCCCAATCCGCGCCTCTCGGCGGAATTTCGTATCGGCCATCGCTACGGGTCGATGAGCTACACCGGCAACCTGACCTGGCGGCCGAGCCGTCACACGGCGCTGTCCGTCACCCTGTTCGACAGCATCGATAGTTTCGGGCGGATGCTCAACAGCTCGCTCGCCAATATCGGCACCGATTTCTACATCGTGCGCAATCCTTTCTCGGGCGATCTGGGCGGCTGCATCTTCAACAACGGGCAGGCCGGCGGCGCCTGCTTCACCGATACGCTGAGCGGCATCACCAGCGCCAATTTCCGCAATCGCGGCGTCTTCGCCCAGTTCGCGCGCATCAGCGATCCTTGGACGATCACGGCGGCGCTCGGCTATGCGCGGCGCAAGTTCATCGGCGATGCGCAGTCCGTCCTTTCGGTGGTCAGCGGCCTCAGCGACGACAATTATTTCGCGGACATCGGCGTCACCCGGCAACTCGGGGCAGTATCCGCCATCGACGCCAACGCTTATTTTAACTATTTTGACTCGGGCTTCAGCGCATTCGATGATGTAGTCAACATCGGGGCCAACATCGGCTATCGCCAGATGTTGATGCGGCGGCTCACGGCATCGGCCGCGGTCGGCATCGATTCGGTCGATCGAAAGGGGCAGGAAGCGTTCATCAGCCTGCTCGCGCAGATCGGCCTGCGCTACCAGTTCTGAGCGGCCCATCCGGAGATCGGAGAGACATGTACGACCAATATTATCGCTTCACCGGACGGCCCTTCCAGCTCACGCCCGATCCGATTTTCTATTTCGAGAGCCTGACGCATCGCAAGGCGATGTCCTATCTGGGCTATGGGATGGCGCAGGGCGAGGGCTTCATCGTCATCACCGGCGAGATCGGCGCGGGCAAGACCACGCTGGTCGGCCATCTCATGGCGACGATCGATCCGCAGCGGCTCACCGCCGTCAAGATCGTCTCGACCCAGGTGGACGGCGACGACATGCTGCGCCTCGCCGCCCAGGCCTTCGGCATCGCCACCGATCATGTCGACAAGGCGCATGTGCTGAGCCGCATCGAGGCCTTCCTGCACCATCAGGCGCGCGCCGGCCGGCGCACGCTGCTGATCGTCGATGAAGCGCAGAATCTCCAGCCCGGCGCGCTGGAGGAGCTGCGCATGCTGAGCAATTTCCAGCTCGGCGGCCAGTCGCTGCTGCAGATCTTCCTGCTCGGCCAGCCCGAGTTCCGCGATCGCCTGTCCGGTTCCGAAGGGCTGGAGCAGCTGCGCCAGCGCATCATCGCCACCCATCATCTCGAGCCCATGCAGGCGGGCGAGGTCGGGCCCTATATCGAGCATCGCCTCAAGGTCGTGGGCTGGACCGGCAATCCGCGCTTCACCGCGGGCGCCTATGCGCTGCTCGCGCAGGCGAGCGGCTGCGTGCCGCGCCGCCTCAACGCGCTGGTCAGCCGCGTGCTGCTGCTCGGCGCGATCGACCAGCTCGACATCATCGACGAGCGGGTGGTCGAGGCGGTCGTCGCCGATATGGGCGCGGACCTGGGCGAGAGCGATGCGGGCGAAGCGGCCGCCACGATCCCATCTACGCCGGCTGATGTTCCGGCCGAGCCCGAGGTCGAGGCCGCGCCGCCCGTCAATCACGCCGCCGAGGTCGAGGCGCTGCAGGCGATCAAGGCCGAGGTCCAGTCGCTCAACGCCGCCATGGCCCAGGAGGGCAGGGCGCAGCCCGAGCCGCTCGACCTCGCCGTCGCGGTCGAGCGGGGCGATGATTATATTGCGGCGCTCGAGGCGCGCCTGGCCAAGGCCGAGCAGCGGCTCGACGAGCAGGACGAGGTGCTGCGCCGCATCCTTGCCAAGCTCATCGAGTGGGTCGAGCGGGATGCGCGCAACGGGCCGTTCGCGAGCCGCGTCGCCTGACGTCCGTCACACTTGGGGCGCTCGCGAGCCGGGGAGATGACGCGTGCTCAGTGGGTTATCGGTCGATATTGAGGACTGGTTCCAGGTCGGCGCGTTCGAGACCTGCATCGACCGGGCCGATTGGGACCGCTGCGAGAGCCGCGTCGAGCGCAACACCGAGGCCGTGCTCGCCCTGTTCGCGGAGGCCGGCGTGGTCGGCACCTTCTTCACGCTCGGCTGGGTGGCGGAGCGGCACCCGGCGCTGATCCGCCGCATGGTGGATGCGGGCCATGAGCTGGCCAGCCATGGCTATGACCATAAGCGGGTGTTCCGCATGGATGCCGCCACATTCCGCGCGGACCTGGCGAAGTCGCGCGACCTGCTGGAGCAGGCGGGCGGCGTGAAAGTGACCGGCTACCGCGCGCCGAGCTTCTCCATCGATCATCGCACGCCCTGGGCGCACGAGGCGCTGGCCGAGGCGGGCTATGCCTATTCGAGCAGTGTCGCACCGATCCGCCACGATCATTATGGCTGGCCGGGAGCGCCGCGCTTCGCTTTCTTGCCGGTCGCGGGCAGCGATCTGGTCGAGCTGCCGGTGACGACGGCGCGGCTGGGTGCGAAAGTGTTGCCGGCCGGGGGCGGGGGCTTCTTCCGGCTGCTGCCCTATGGCGTCTCGCGCTGGGCGCTGCACCAGGTGACGCGGCAGGATGCGCGCCCGGCCATCCTCTATTTCCATCCCTGGGAGATCGACCCGGACCAGCCGCGCGTGGCCAAGGCGCCGCTGCGCTCGAAGCTGCGGCATTACACCAATCTCGCAACAATGGCCAACAAGCTACGGCGTTTGCTCGGTGATTTTGAGTGGACGCGCATCGATCGGCTGGCGGACGCCGAGCGCGCCCGGGCCGTCTCGTTCGGAGGCGGGGCATGATGGCCGCGCCCGTCCTGCCCGATCAACTGGCTATCGCCAGCGCCGATCTGGACGATCCGGCGACCTGCGCGCGGATCGAGCGCTGGCTGGCGGACCGGCCGGACTCGACGCCGTTCCATCGCCCCGCCTGGATCAGGGCCGTGGCGCGGGGCAATCGCCAGCGCGCGCATCTGCTGCTGGTCGAGGATGCGGGCGGTGCGATCGTCGGGCTGCTGCCGCTCAACCTCATCCATAGCCCGCTGTTCGGGCGGGCGCTGGTGTCGTCGGGCTTCGCGGTGGACGGCGGCATCCTCGCCGACGATGCGATGGTGATCGAAGCGCTGGCGAGCCGTGCGATTGCCCTGGCGACATGCTGGAGCGCGCCCACCGTGGAACTGCGTGGCGGCCGCGCGCCCGCCGTCGGCTACAGCGTCAGGACCGGCGCCTATCTCGGCTTCGTCCGCCCGCTCGCGGCGGATGATGAAGCGGAGCTGCTCGCCATACCCCGCAAGCATCGCGCCGAGGTGCGCAAGGGGCTGGCCAATGACTTCGCGTTCCGCGTCGGCAGCGACGATGCACTGCGGGAAGCCTTCTACGCCCTCTATTGCCGCAGCGTGCACAATCTCGGCACGCCGGTCTTTCCGCGCGCCATGTTCGAGGCCGTGCTCGACGCGTTCGGCGCGGATGCCGAGATCGGCGCCGTCTATCATCAGGGCCGGCCGCTGTCCGCCATATTGAGCCTGGTCCATGGCGCGGCCTACATGCCCTACTGGCAAGGCGCGGACACCGAGGCGCGGCAGGCGCGCGCAAATGAGGTCGCCTATTTCCGGCTGATGGGCCGGGCGCGCGAGCGGGGCTGCGCGATGTTCGATTTCGGCCGCTCCAAGGTCGGCACGGGGCCGGCGCTGTGGAAGAAGACATGGGGCTTCGAGGGCGAGCCGCTATCCTATTATGTCCATGCCGCGCCGGGCCATGAGCCGCGCGACATCAATCCGCTCTCGCCGCGATATCGGCGCAAGATCGCGCTGTGGAAGGCGCTGCCCAAGGGCGTCGCCGACCGGCTGGGGCCATGGATCGCGCGAGGGCTGGGCTGATGGGCGCGGCGCGCGGCGAGATCCTGTTCCTCAGCCATCGCATCCCCTGGCCGCCGGACCGGGGCGACAAGATCCGCTCGCATCACGAGCTGCGCGCGCTGGCGAAGCTGGCGCCGGTGCATGTCGGCTGCTTCGCCGACGATGAACGCGACGAGGGCTTCGCTGCCGAGATGGCGCGGCTGACCGCCAGCCAGTGCGTGCTGCGCCGGCCCGGCGGGCGGCTGATGGCGGGGCTGCGCGGCCTGGCGCGGCGTGGGCCGCTCTCCGTCTCGCTGTTCGAGAGCGCGGCGATGCGCGCCTATGTCCGCCGCACGCTGGCCGAGCGGCCGATCCGCGCCATGTTCGGCTTCTCCGGGCAGATGGCGCAATATGGCCTCGACCTGCCGGCGCATTGCCGCTTCGTGATGGACCTGGGTGACATCGATTCCGCCAAGTTCGCCGCCTATGGCGCGGCGAAGGGCGGGCCGATGGGCTGGGTCCACAAGCGCGAGGGCCGGGTGCTGGCCAGCTATGAGCGCGCCATCGCCGAGCGGGCGGACATCACCCTGTTCGTGAGCGAGGCCGAGGCCGATCTGTTCCGCACCATGCACGGCCTCTCGCCCGCGCGGGTCCGGGCGCTCGAGAACGGCGTGGCGCTGGACCATTTCTCGCCGGATGCCGTGCTTCCCGCGCTGACGCCCGGCGAGCGCGGCGCGGGGCCGCTGATCGTGTTCACCGGCCAGATGGACTATCGGCCCAATGTCGAGGCGGTGGTCGACTTCGCGCAGCGCAGCCTGCCGCGGGTCCGCGCCGCTCATGCCGATGCGCGCTTCGCGATCGTCGGGCGCAATCCCGCCGCCCCGGTGCGGGCGCTGTGCGGGCAGGCGGGCGTGGTCGTGACCGGCGCGGTCGAGGATGTGCGGCCTTGGCTGGCCGCAGCCGATCTGGTGGTCGCGCCGCTGCGCATCGCGCGCGGCATCCAGAACAAGGTGCTGGAGGCCATGGCCATGGCGCGGCCGGTGCTGGCCTCGGCGCCGGCCGCCGAAGGGATCGACGCGCTGGACGGACGCGATCTCATCGTCGCGCGGGCGCCGGAGGACGAGGCGCGGCTCGCCATCGCGCTGATCGGCGATCCGGCGCGCGCGGCCGCCATCGGCGCGGCCGCGCGGATGCGCGTCGAGGCGCGATACGGCTGGGCGGCGGCGTTGGCCCCGCTCGAAGCGCTGCTGTTCGGCGACATGGTCGCGGCGGCGGCATGAGTTCGCTGCCGGCCCGGCCGGAAGAGCATCGCCATCAGGTCATTCGTCAGGAGGACGGCTGGCGGCCCGCGCTCCTCCGCCTCGGCCTGCTGACGGCGGCGCTGGTCCTGCTGTTCCATGCCGATCTCATCGATCTGGTGCGGGTCTGGCTCGTCAGCACGCCCTATGGCCATTGCATCTTCATCCCGGCGATCCTCTTCTGGCTGGTCTGGCAGCGCCGCGAGGGGCTGGCGCGGCTGGCGGCGCGGGGCTGGTGGCCGGGGCTCGCCTGGCTGGCGCTTGGCGCGCTGCTCTGGCTGCTCGGCTGGGCAAGCGGCGTGGCGCTGCTGCGCCATGCCGCGCTGGTGGTCATGGGGCAGGCGCTGGTGCTGGCGACGCTCGGCCCCGCCGTAGGCCGCGCATTGGCCTTCCCGCTCTTCTACGCCGTCTTCATGATCCCGGTCGGCACCGAGGCGGAGCCGTTGATGCAGCTGCTCACCGCGCGCATGGCGATCTGGATGCTCTGGCTCGCGGGCGTGCCGGCCGAGATTTCCGGCATCTTCATCACGACGCCGGGCGGCTATTTCCGGGTGGCGGAAGCGTGCAGCGGCACCGGCTTCCTCATCGCCATGACGGCCTTCTCGGTATTGGCGGCGCATCTCTGCTTCAGGAGCAACGCGCGGCGCGCGCTGTTCGTCGCCGGCGCCCTCAGCGCCTGCTTCATCGCCAATGGCGTGCGCGCCTTCGCCATCATCCTCGTCGCCTATCGGAGCGGCGTCGACGCGGCGGTGGTGGTCGATCATGTCGTCTATGGCTGGCTGTTCTTCGCGGGGGTCATCATCCTCGTCATGCTGGTGGCATGGCGCTGGTTCGATCGCTCGCCCTTCGATCCCTGGTTCGCGCCGGAGCGCCTGCAGGGCGCGCGGGAGCCGGGAGGCAGTGAGCGGGGAGCGCTGGTCGGCGCGCTGCTGGTCATGGGCGCGCCACTGCTCTGGTCGCTCGCCGGCGGCGCGATGGCGCTGCCCCTGCCGCCCGGGACCGAGGCGCCGACGGTCGCGGGCTGGGCGCGGGTCGAGGATCGGGCGCCGTCGCCCTGGGCGCCTCATTTCGACGGGGCGGACCGGATGGTGCTGGCCCATTATCGGGATGCGGGCGGGCGCCGGGTCGATCTGGCGCTGGTGCTGTTCACTGACCAGGCGGACGGCAAGGAGCTGGTCGGTTTCGGCCAGGGCGCGGCGGCGCCGGACGGCGCGGGCGACTGGACCTGGTCCGCGCCCGCCGACGCACCCGCGCCGGCGCGCGGCGACTGGCTCGCCGGGCCGCAGGCGCAGGCACGGCTGGCCTGGACCTGGTATCGGCTGGATGGCACGCTCACGGGCCGGGCGAGCCGGGTCAAGCTCGCCACCATGGCGGCGCGGCTGCTGGGCGGGGACCGGCGCGCCATGGCGATCATACTCTGCGCGCCGGTGCCGGACGGGCCGGACGGTCAGGCGCAGGCGGCGCGGGCGATGCGGGATTTCGTCGCCGCGATGGAGCCGGTCGCGCAGCTGGCTGACCGCAGCCTCGGTGTGCGCTAGCGTGTCCGATCGGGATCGGTCCTTGATCCCGCCATCGTCAGCGGGACGGGATGGCGCTTCCATCCGGTCCGGACAAGCCTTACAGCCGCGCCCGGACACTGGATCGGGCGCATGTGCGGCATAGCGGGCATCTTCCATATCGAGACGGCCAAGCCGGTCGACGAGGCGCGCGTGCGCGCGATGCTCGCCCCCATGCGGCATCGCGGGCCGGACGGCTCGGGCATATGGGTGGCGCCGGGCGTGGGGCTGGGGCATCTGCGCCTCTCGATCATCGATCTGGCTGGCGGCGCCCAGCCCATGGCGACGCCGGAAGGCGACATCATCACCATATTCAACGGTGAGATCTATAATTTCGCCGAGCTGCGCGGCGAGCTGGAAGGGCGCGGCCATCGCTTCCATACGCATAGCGACACCGAGGTCATCCTGCACGGCTGGCGGCAATGGGGCGAGGGCGTGGTCGAGCGGCTGCACGGCATGTTCGCCATCGCGCTGTTCGACGCGCGCACCCAGTCGCTCTGGCTGGCGCGCGACCGGCTGGGAGTGAAGCCGCTCCATTATGCCAAGCTGGCGGACGGCAGCCTCGTCTTCGCTTCCGAGCTCAAGGGCCTGCTGGCGCATCCGGGGCTGCGGCGCGTGCCGGTGCTGAACGCGGTCGAGGATTATCTCGCCTATGGCTATGTGCCGGACGATACCTCGATCGTGCAGGGCGTGCGCAAGCTCGGTGCCGGTGAGACTTTGCTCGCCATTCGCGGTCGCCCGCTGCCCGAGCCGCGCCGCTACTGGGATGTCAGCTTCGCCGATCGCGAGCGGGGGAGCCGGGACGAGCTGGAGGACGCGTTGCTCGAGAAGCTGCGCGCGGCGGTCCGCTCGCGCATGGTCGCGGATGTGCCGCTCGGCGCCTTTCTCTCGGGCGGGGTGGACAGCAGCACCGTGGTCGCACTGATGGCCGAGGTCAGCCCGCGGCCGGTCAAGACCTGCACCATCGGCTTCGATGTCGCCGCGCTCGACGAGACCGACCATGCCGAGCGGATCGCGCGGCGCTTCGCCACCGATCACCGCACGCGCATCGTCTCGCCCGACGATTATGGCCTGATCGACCGCATCGCGGCGCATTTCGACGAGCCGTTCGCGGATGCCTCGGCGCTGCCGACCTTCCGGGTCTGCGAGCTGGCGCGCGAGACCGTCACCGTGGCGCTTTCCGGCGATGGCGCGGACGAGGCCTTCGCCGGCTATCGGCGTCACCTCTTCCAGCATCGCGAGGAGAGCGTGCGCCGGCTCCTGCCCGGCGCGGTGCGGCGCGGGCTGTTCGGCACGCTGGGCGCGGTCTATCCCAAGGCGGACTGGGCGCCGCGCGTCCTGCGGGCCAGGTCCACGCTGCTCGGCCTCGCGGCCGATGGGGCGGAGGCCTATGCCGCCTCGGTCGGCATCAATCCGGCGCCGCTGCGCGCGCAGCTGTTCAGCGAGGAGGCGCGGGCGGCGCTCGACGGCTATCGGGCGGAGGACCGCTATGTCGCGGCGATGCGCGCGGCGCCGGCGCGCGACCCGATCGACCGGGCGCAATATGCCGATCTCAAGATCTGGCTGCCCGGCGACATCCTCACCAAGACCGACCGGATGAGCATGGCGGTGAGCCTGGAGGCGCGCGAGCCGCTGCTCGACCATCGGCTGGTCGAGTTCGCGGCGCGGCTGCCGGTGCGCCAGCGCATCCATGGCCGCTCGGGCAAATATCTGCTCAAGCGGACGATGGAGGACCTGCTGCCGCTCGATATCCTCTACCGGCCCAAGATGGGCTTCGTGACCCCAATCAGCGACTGGTTCCGCGGCCCGCTGGCGAGCGAGGCGCAGGCCGTGGCGGGCGGATCGGCGCTGGCGCGGACCGGCTGGTTCGACATGCCCCGCATCGCCCGGCTGGCCGAGGCGCACCGGAGCGGTGCTGCCGACCGTGGGCGGCTGCTGTGGCAGCTGGTGATGCTGGACAAGGCGCTGGCGCGGCTGTTCGGACTGGGGTGACTTCGCCCAAAAGGAACGAGATGTGCTCCTGCTTTCGCTGGAGCACTGCATTGCACCGCGCCATTCAATCCGCATACTCCGCCCGCACGAAATAGAGCCCGTCCGGCGGCGCATTATGGCCGAGCGCGGCGCGGTCGCGTGCGTCGAGCGCGGCCTTCATGTCCGCGACTGTCCATGAGCCCATGCCGACCAGCGCCAGGCAGCCGACCATCGAGCGGACCTGATGGTGCAGGAAGCTGCGCGCCTGCGCATGGACGGTGATGCGCTCACCCTCCCGCACCACGTCCAGCCGGTCCAGCGTGCGCAGGGGGCTATCGGCCTGGCATTGCGCCGAGCGGAAGGTGGTGAAGTCGTGCCGGCCGACGAGCTGCTGCGCGGCGGCGTGCATCGCCTCCGCGTCCAGCTTCTGCGGCACGCGCCAGACCAGCCCCTGCTCGAAGGTGAGCGGCGCGCGCCGGTTGAGGATGCAATATTCATAGGCGCGGGCGGTGCAGGAGAAGCGGGCGTGCCAGTCCTCCGCCACCGCCGCGCAGGCAAGGATGGCGATCGGTTCGGGCCGCAGATGCGCGTTCAGCGCCTCCATCAGGCGAAAGGGCGTGATGCCGGTATCGAGATCGGCATGGGCGCGCATGGCGAGCGCATGGACGCCGGCATCGGTGCGGCCGGCGCAGTGGACGACCGGCTCCTCGCCGACGATCCGGCCCAGCGCTTCCTCGATATGCTGCTGCACGCTGGCCCCGTGCGCCTGGCGCTGCCAGCCCATATAGGGCCGGCCGTCATATTCGACGGTGAAGGCGAAGCGGGTCATTCCAGCAGCGTGCCGGCGGGGATGGGGAAGCCGCGCAGCAGCTCGGCCGTGTCCATCGCGCCCTTGCCGGCGCGCTGGACGCGGGTGGGGCGGATCGAGCCGGCCTCGCCGCAGGCGATCAGCAGCGCGTCGTCGAGCACCAGCCCCGGCTCGGCGCCCCGGCTCTCGACGGTGGCCGCCAGCACCTTGATCCGCTCCTCGCGGAACAGCAGCCATGCGCCGGGCGCGGGATTGAAGGCGCGCACCTGCCGTTCCGCCGCGACCGGCCCGGCGGCGAAGTCGATCCGGCTCTCCACCTTGTCGATCTTGACGGCATAGCTGACGCCTTCCTCGGGCTGGGGACGCGGCGGATAGGCACCGGGATCGCCCAGCACCTCGACCATCAGCGCCGCGCCCCTGGCCGCCAGCTCATCGGTCAGGTCTCCGGCGGTCTTGCCGTCGATCGGTGTGCGCATCGTGGCCAGCATCGGGCCGGTGTCCAGTCCCTTGCCCATGGCCATGATGGTGACGCCGGTCTCCTTGTCGCCCGCCAGGATGGCGCGCTGGATCGGGGCGGCACCGCGCCAGCGCGGCAGCAGCGAGGCATGGACGTTGAGGCAGCCGAGGCGCGGTGCGTGCAGGATCGGCAGCGGCAGGATGAGGCCGTAGGCGGCGACCACCGCGACATCGGCATCGAGCGCGTCGAACGCCGCCTGCTCCGCCTCGTCGCGCAGGCTGAGCGGCGTGCGCACCGGCAGGCCGAGCGTTTCCGCGCGTGCCTGCACCGGGCTGGGGCGGGGCGCCTTGCCGCGCCCGGCGGGGCGAGGCGGCTGGGTGTAGACCGCCGCGATCTCATGACCCGCGGCGGCGAGGGCGTCGAGCGTCGGCACCGCGAAATCCGGCGTGCCCATGAAGATGATGCGCATGAAGGCGTCTCAACCGTCTGGGAGCATGGAGTGCAAGCGCATATTTGGCGCGCGGCCATGCGGGCAAGTCAGAGGCGACGACGCCGGAACGTAATTTTATTCCCAAATTTATCAATGTAATAACATTTAATTACGTATCGGTCTGCGGTCTGCTCCTGCCCTCGTGTCCCTTCGGTTCGGGTCTACCGGGGAAGTTGTGGAAGTTGTGCCCTACACAGTCGAAAAGTCGCTTTCGACAGCCATTTCGACACGCTCGATGGTGGAACGAATCATGCCGCTCAGGGCGAACAGGAGGGGTAGTGCCGTCCTCGGGTCCATCCAGGTCCGGCAAAGCGGCGCGTCGCTTTGCAAACGGTGCGAACCCCCTTATCTGGATCGCATGTCCTCCCCCGAGATCGATGCGCTGACGCAGGCGCTGGCCCGGTTGCCCGGCCTTGGCCCGCGCTCGGCGCGGCGGGCGGTGCTGCATCTGCTGCAGCGGCGCGACACGGCCATGGTGCCGCTGCTGCGCGCGCTGGAAAGCGTCAGCGAACGCATGGTGCATTGCGCGATCTGCGGCAATGTCGACACGGTGGACCCATGCGGTATCTGTGCCGATCCGCGCCGCGACGCCCGCGCGCTGTGCGTGGTGGAGGATGTGGCGGACCTCTGGGCGCTGGAGAAATCGCGGCTGTTCCCCGGGCGCTTCCATGTGCTGGGCGGGCGGCTCTCGGCGCTGGACGGGGTGCGGCCCGAGGACCTTGCCATCGCCCCGCTCATCGATCGCGTCGCGGCGGGCGGGATCGACGAGGTGGTGCTGGCGATGAACGCCACGCTGGAGGGGCAGACCACCGCCCATTATATCGCCGAGCGGCTGGAGGCCTATCCGGTGCGTCTCACCCAACTCGCCCATGGCGTGCCGGTCGGCGGCGAGCTGGACTATCTGGACGAGGGCACGCTGGCGCAAGCGCTGCGGGCGCGGCGGCCGATCGGCTGAAGGGGAGAAGGCTGGTCTCGATCAGCAAGATCGGAACAAAGCATCAACGCGGGAACTTGATCTCGCGGCCCGGCTCCCATATCTCCGACGCATGGCCATTCGTCCGATCATAGAGACTCCCGATCCGCGCCTGCGCGTCATCTCGACGCCCGTCGAGGCGATCGATGACGAGCTGCAGACGCTGATCGACGACATGTTCGAGACCATGTACGCGGCGCCGGGCATCGGCCTCGCGGCGATCCAGGTCGGCGTGCCCAAGCGGGTGCTGGTGATCGACCTGCAGGAGCCGGAATCGGACGAGGAAGGCGCGCCGGCGGTGAAGAAGCCGCTGGTGTTCATCAATCCGCAGATCCTTGAGGGCTCGGCCGAGCTGTCCGTCTACAATGAGGGCTGCCTTTCGGTGCCCGATCAATATGCCGAGGTGGAGCGCCCGGCGCGCATCCGCGCGAGCTGGATGGACCGGCAGGGGCGCATCCATGAGGAGGAGCTGGAAGGGCTGCTCGCCACCTGCCTCCAGCATGAGATGGACCATCTCGAAGGCATCCTGTTCATCGACCATCTCTCGCGCCTCAAGCGCGACATGCTGCTCAAGAAACTGGCGAAGAGCCGCAAGGCGGCGTGAGGCGCCGGGTCGATCCTCGGCATGGCTCGACGGCATGATGTGCGGCTGTAACGAACAGCCGCTATAGCGACTCATCCGGTAACAGGAGGGACCGGCCGGATGGTGTGAAGAGAGGGAAGATCATGCGGCGCATATCGACGATCGCCCTGCTTGCTTTCGCGACGCCCTGCCTCGCGCAGGGAACGCCGAACGAGCTGCCGGACCGGTTCATCGCGGCCTGGAATGCGCATGACCTTGCCGCATTCGAGGGACTCTACACGGATGATGCGGTCTGGGTGCCCGTCGCCGAGGAGCGCACGCGCGGACGCAAGGACATTCTTGCGGAATTCGCCAAGATCCACACCGGCCATGGCTGGGCGGTCCATACGACGATCGCCGAGAAGGGCGCGCCCGAAGTGCGGATGCTGAAGCCGGACGTCGCGACGATCTTCTTCCACATGGATTTCCTCGGCGCCGATGGCCAGCCGGTGCCGGGGCTTCAGCGCGCCATGATCCTCGTTGCCGTCGAGACGGACGGTGGCTGGAAGATCGCGGCGGGACAGCTCACCAAGGAATCGACGCCGGCCGGGCAGTGATGCCCGTCTTGCGATCGCCGGTTCAGGCCCAGCGGGCCGGGGGGATGCGTTCGGTGAGGGTTTCGAGCAGCCGGTTGCGGCTCGGCCAGCGCAGGCGCACCGGGCGCATGATCTGGCGGGGATGGCGCGAGGAATAGGTCATGGACAGGGACAGGCGCTCCCGTCCCGTCGGCCAGCCGGCGCGGTGGAAGATGGGGGTGCCATCGCAGGCGAGCAGGGTGCCGAACCCGCCGGTGGCCGTCCGCTGACATGCGGACGGCACATAGTTGAAGGGGCCTGCCGCCTCGTCCATGTCGGAAAGATAGATGAGGAAGCGCAGCATCCGGTCATCCTCGATGTCCATGTGCCATTGGCGAGTTCCCGCCTGACGCGGGCTCACCCGCTCCCGCTTCGCCGAGATTCCCATGTAGAAGCAGGGCTCGCCGAGATGGAGCTCGGCGATGCGGAGCAGGCGTTCGTCCAGACCCAGCCGATAGACGGCGGGCATCGGGAGGGAGCGGCGAGAGTCGGCCCTGAAGGCCCCGCCTGTCGGATGCCGGAAGAGATCGATAATCCTGTCGGGGATGTCGCTCAGCGCTGGTCCATCGGCACATAGTCGCGCAGCGGCGCGCCCGTGTAGAGCTGGCGGGGGCGGCCGATCTTCTGCTCGGGGTCGGAGATCATCTCGTTCCACTGGGCGACCCAGCCGACGGTGCGGGCGAGCGCGAAGAGGACGGTGAACATGTCGGTCGGGAAGCCCATCGCCGAGAGGATGATGCCCGAATAGAAATCGACATTCGGATAGAGCTTCTTCTCGATGAAATATTCGTCGTGCAGCGCGATCTGCTCCAGCTCTCGCGCGACGTCGAAGATCGGATCGGTGACGCCCATCACCTTCAGCACGTCCTTCGCGGTCTCCTGCATCACCTTGGCGCGGGGATCGTAATTCTTGTAGACCCGGTGGCCGAAGCCCATCAGGCGGAACGGGTCGTCCTTGTTCTTGGCGCGGGCGATATAGGCCGGGATGCGGTCCGGCGTGCCGATCTCGCGCAGCATGTTGAGCGCCGCCTCGTTGGCGCCGCCATGCGCCGGGCCCCACAGGCAGGCGATGCCGGCGGCGATGCAGGCGAAGGGATTGGCGCCCGACGAGCCGGCGAGGCGCACGGTCGAGGTCGAGGCATTCTGCTCATGGTCGGCATGGAGGATGAAGATCTTGTCCATCGCCTTCTCGATGACCGGATCGACCACATATTCCTCGGCGGGCACGGAGAAGGTCATGCGCAGGAAATTGGCGGTGTAGGAAAGATCGTTGCGCGGATAGACGAAGGGCTGGCCGAGCGAATATTTATAGGCCATCGCCGCCAGCGTCGGCATCTTGGCGATCAGTCGGTGGCTGGCGATCATGCGCTGCTGCGGATCGGTGATGTCCGTCGAGTCATGATAGAAGGCGGAGAGCGCGCCCACCACGCCGCACATGATCGCCATTGGATGCGCGTCGCGCCGGAACCCGCGATAGAAGGTGGTGAGCTGCTCATGCACCATGGTGTGGCGCGTGATGGTGTGCTCGAACGTGGCGAACTCGGTCTTGGTCGGCAGCTCGCCATGCAGCAGCAGATAGGCGACCTCCATGAAGCTCGACTGATCGGCGAGCTGGTCGATCGGATAGCCGCGGTGCAGCAGCACGCCTTCGTCGCCATCGATATAGGTGAGCGCGGAATCGCAGCTCGCCGTGGACGTGAAGCCGGGATCGTAGGTGAACAGGCCCGTCTGGCCGTAGAGCTTTCGGATGTCGATGACCCTGGGGCCGACCGAGCCTTCCAGGATGGCGTAGTCCAGTTCCTTGCCGTCGATGCCGAGGGTGGCTTTGCTGTCGGTCATGATGTCACCTCTGTCCTTTGTTGGCGTCCCGTCAGATCGCCGCCTGGTCGCGCAGGCGTCCGATTGTCTCGTCTCGTCCAAGGTGGAACAGCACGTCGAATATGCCGGGCGAGGTCGTTCGCCCGGTCAATGCGGCGCGCAGCGGTTGTGCCACCTTGCCGAGACCGAGCTCGGCCTCCTCTGCCACGGTCCTCACCACGGTCTCGATGGCCTCGAGCGTCCAGTCCGGCAGCGTCTCGAGCCGATCGGCCACAGTTCCAAGCAGGTCCCGCGCGGCAGCGTCTAGCAATTTTGCGGCGGCCTCGTCGACAGGAATCGGCCGGATGGCGAAGAGGAAGGCGGCGCCGTCGGTCAGCTCCAGCAGCGTCTTGGCGCGCGGCTTGAGCGCCGGCATGATCGCGGCGAGCCTGTGCAGCCGCGCCTGGGATGCGGTATCGTCGGCAAGCGGCGGCATGCGCTCGGCGACCAGCAGGGCGAGCCGGCCGTCATCCGCCTCGCGGATATAATGGCCGTTCAGATTCTCCAGCTTCTTCAGGTCGAAGCGCGAGGGCGAGCGCCCGACGCCGGGCAGGTCGAACAGCTCGATGGCGCGGTCGCGGTCGATGATCTCATCGTCGCCATGGCCCCAGCCCAGGCGCAGCAGATAATTGTTCACTGCCTCGGGCAGCATGCCGAGCTGGTCGCGATAGGCGTCCACCCCCATGGCGCCGTGGCGCTTGGAGAGCTTGGCGCCGTCCGGGCCGTGGATGAGCGGGATATGGGCATAGACCGGCTCGGCCCAGCCGCCCTCCACATCCTGCATGGCGCGGATGATGCCGAGCTGGCGGAAGGCGTTGTTGAGATGATCGTCGCCGCGGATGACATGGGTCACGCCCATGTCGTGATCGTCCACCACCACCGCCAGCATATAGGTGGGCGTGCCGTCCGAGCGGAGCAGGATCATGTCGTCCAGCTCGCTATTCTGCACGACGACGCGGCCCTGCACCGCGTCCTCGATCACCGTCTCGCCTTCGCGCGGCGCCTTCAGGCGGATGACGAACGGCTTGTCGCCGCCCTCGGCGGGATCGCGGTCGCGCCAGCGGCCGTCATAGCGCATGGGGAGCCTCGCGGCCCGCTGCTGTTCGCGCAGCTCGGCCAGCTCCTCGGGCGTGGCGAAGCATTTATAGGCATCGCCCGCGGCGAGCAGCGCCCGGGCGACCTCGGCATGGCGGGCGGCGCGGGCGAACTGGAACACCGGTTCCTCATCGCCGGCGAGGCCGAGCCAGTTGAGCCCGTCGAAGATCGCCTCGATCGCCGCCTCGGTCGAGCGGGCGCGGTCGGTATCCTCGATGCGCAGCAGGAACTTGCCGCCATGATGGCGCGCGAACAGATAGTTGAACAGCGCCGTGCGCGCCCCGCCGATGTGCAGATAGCCCGTGGGCGAAGGCGCGAATCGCGTCACGACCATGGGGCTTTGTCCGCTCGTGGATGACACGCTATGCCTCTTTTCTGGGTGAGATATGGGGGTGGGGCAATTTGGGCGAGGACGCCCCTAGCATGGCTTTCGAGGCGGGACAAATCGGACGCGCGGGCGGGCCGGGCGCGCTGATTCGTGCGGCCAGGGCGCGACTCGAAGCATGGCTGGAGCAGGAGAGGGCGCAGCTGCCGCTCTGGGCGCCGGTGGCGCTGGGCGCGGGCATCTGTGCCTGGTTCGCGCTGCCCGCGCCGACACAGTGGATCGGCTGGAGCATCGGCTGGCTCGGCGTGGCGCTGGCCTTCGTGGCGCTGGCGCGCGGCGGGCGGCTGACGCAGGGGCTCGCCATCGGTGCGCTGCTGCTGGCGGCGGGCTGCCTGCTGCCCTGGGCCAAGGCGCTGCTGTTCGGCGCGCCGCCGCTCGCCCGGCCGGCGATGGTGACGATGGACGCGCAGGTGCAGGGATTCGACATGCTGGTCTCGCGCGGGCTGGTGCGGCTCGATCTGGCGCCGGTCGGCCGGCCGGACCTGCCGGCGCATGTGCGGGTCAATGCCCTGCCGGAGACGCTGCCCAATGCGCTCGCGCCCGGCGACCGGATTGCCCTGCACGTCCGGCTCATGCCGCCGGCCCCGGTGGCGCTGCCGGGCGCCTATGATTTCGCGCAGCGCGCCTATTTCCAGGGCATCGGCGCCAGTGGGCGGGCACTGGGCGCGGTGCGGGTCGTGCGGAGTGGCGGCGGCGGACCGGGATTGCGGGATCGGATCGCGGCGCATGTGGCGGCGCGGCTGCCGGGACCGGAGGGCGCCATCGCCGTCACGCTGGCGACCGGCGAGCGTTCGGGCATCAGCGAGGCGAATGCCGAGGCGATGCGGCGCAGCGGCCTCGCGCATCTGCTCTCGATCAGCGGCATCCATGTGACGGCGCTGATCGGCGGCGTGATCCTCATCGTCTACCGGCTGCTGGCGCTCTCGCCCGGCCTTGCGCTGCGCTGGCCGCTGATCCTGATCGCGGCCTGCTGCGGGGCCGCCGCCGGCATCTTCTACACACTGCTGACCGGCGCGGAGGTGCCGACGATCCGCTCCTGCGTCGCGGCGCTGCTGGTGATTGCCGGCCTCGCGCTCGGGCGCGAGGCGATCAGCCTGCGCCTCATCGCGACGGGCGCGCTGTTCGTGATGATCTTCTGGCCCGAGTCGGTGGTGGGGCCGAGCTTCCAGATGAGCTTCGCCGCGGTGACGGCGATCGTGGCGCTTTACGAGCATCCGCGTGCCCGGGCGCTGTTCGAGCGGCGCGAGGAGGGGCAGGCCAGGCGTCTGCTGCGCGGTTTCGCCGGGCTGTTCGTGACCGGTTTGCTGGTCGAGGCGGTGCTGGCGCCGATCGCGCTCGCCCATTTCCATCGCGCCGGCCTGCTCGGCTCGGTCGCCAATATGGTGGCGATCCCGCTCACCAGCTTCGTCATCATGCCGGCCGAGGTCGCGGCGCTCCTGCTCGATCTGGTCGGGCTTGGCGCGCCGGCCTGGGCGGTGACCGGCGCCGCGCTGCGCCTGCTGCTGGCGGTCGCCCATGGCGTCGCTGCCCAGCCCTATGCGACGATGGCGTTGCCGGCGAGCGACGATGCCGTCTTCGCGCTCACCATGCTGGCCGTCCTGTGGATGATGCTCTGGCGCGGCCGCGCACGCTGGCTGGGTGCGCCGGTGGCGCTTTTGGGACTGACGCTCAGCCTGATCGCAGCGCCGCCGGACCTGCTGGTGACGGCGGACGGGCGCCATGTCGCGGTGCGCACGGCGGCCGGCATGGCGCTGCTGCGCGAGCGCGCCGGCGACTATGTGCGCACGATGCTGGCCGAGAGTGCCGCGCATGAAGGCGATTTCACCGCACTGGCGGACCTGCCGGGCGCGCGCTGCTCGCCCGATCTGTGCGCGGTCGACCTGCCCGTCGACGGCGGACCGCCCGTGCGGCTGCTGGTGACGCGGTCCAGGCTGCTTGTGCCATGGCCGGCGCTGGTCGCCGCTTGCGCACAGGCCGATCTGGTGATCGCGGACCGGGCTTTACCCGATGGCTGCGCGCCTCGCTGGGCCCGGCTCGACCGCTCCGCGCTCATGGCGATCGGCGGGGCGCGGATCGATCTTGCCCGGCGGCGCATTGCCGGCGGTCGCGATCCGGGCGACCGACACCCCTGGGTGATCGCGCCTGAGCGGATGGGAGGCCGGCATTGAGGGATGAGCGACTGGACATGGCACTTTCCCTGTCGGTTGCAGTGAGGTTGGTGACCGTCAGGACTTTGTATATCGGTGCATATCGGTGCCTCTGCGCAGGCAGGCCTCCAAGATCAGATCTGGACAGCGAAAAGGATGCTGAAACAAGGTGTTTAGTCCCATTCTGTGATGGTGTAAGATTGTCGTCATCGCAGCGGAGGGATTTATGGGCCAGGTTCTCCACGGCAGCGCCAAGACCACGCACGCCGTTTGAGCAGAGCTACAGCGAT